>Ga0172380_10001107_pt1 | contig 47812 bp, 40 predicted proteins | sample Leawe162metaG_FD_119747 | JGI IMG/M metagenome (GOLD analysis project Ga0172380, IMG submission 119747) | Leachate microbial communities from a municipal landfill in Southern Ontario, Canada - Leachate well 162 metaG | ecosystem: Engineered > Solid waste > Landfill > Unclassified | place... | reverse complement strand
TAATCAAAGTTACTTCTCAAGGCACCATGATTCTCTCATCTCCTTAGCCAAAATTGAGTATTCCTGTATTACAAAATTAATCCTTTCTTTATTTCCTAAAAACCGATTTATTTAACATACGAGGCACGAAGGGCACTAAGAACAAGATATTTTTTGTTGCTAAGAGCAAGAGATTTATCTCACGCTGGAAGCTCGAGTTTAACTAAATTCGTAGATCCCATGTAGGAACATCATGGGATGTCAAGAAAAGTTAGTGTGGGGTAATATCGCGTTTGGTTTCAAAGAAAGCTTTTAGCAGAATGCCACATTCAGCATCGAGTATTCCGCCGTACACGTTTACGGAGTGGTTCAGGTATGGGTTGTTTGTGATGTTCAGCACTGAGCCGCATGCTCCTGTTTTGTTGTCGTAGGCACCGAAGTACAGGTTGTCGAGTTTTGAGAGGACTATCGCTCCTGCGCACATGGAACAAGGCTCGAGCGTTACGTACATTGAACATCCTTCAAGGACTTTGCTTTCGAGTGATGCGAATGCCGATGTCAGAGCCATCATTTCAGCGTGGGCGGTGGAATCGTTCAGAGATTCTATGCGGTTGAAGGATTTTGCAATGATTTTCTTTTCAAACACGATTATACACCCGACCGGCACTTCGCCCATGTCATAAGCTTTTTCAGCTTCTTTCAGTGCAATTTTCATCCAGACGGAATGCTCTTCTGTCATCCCGTAACTTCTGTTTTAAATTCCTGGTCGAGCAATTTCTGTCTGCGTTTCATTATTTCTGAAAGTGAAAAGAAACTGTATCCTTTGCGTTTCAGCTTGAAGCTTTCGTTTCTGAACACCTGCATGTCTTCGTTGTTAAAGTTTACAAGGTAAACGATGCTTCTTGCGCCCTTCTGACTCCTTTGTATTATGTCGCTGAAGAATGCTTTAATCTTCTTTTCGCTGTCGTCCTCTGTTTCAAACTTCACGAGTATTGTATCTTTGTATGCTTTTAAATTATACCTTGCAAATTCCGTAAGCAGGTCGGTTTCGTAAGGATTTATTTTCTTCGGGTTGAGAAGTATTACGGCTGCTGCTTTATCGTATTCGTAACACATTGACCTTACCTTCGAACGCCAGACCTTTGAGGGCATTTCAGACTTGAACTCAGCGAGCAAATCATCCTCAGTGCCTATATCCGCGAAGATAACGTAATCACGCTTCGAATCGAGCACGACTGTCTGAGCGTCTATTCTCGAGACGATATCGGGAAGCACTACGGAAAATTTATCGGGCAGCGACAAAAGTTTTTCCAGGTCGGGTATTGAGTTATCCTCCACTTTGTTGATTATCAGACAGATATCAGCAGACTCGCGTTTTATGTTATCAGAAAATACAAGGCTTACTTTGCCGATGGTTTTACGGGAAGAATCTTTTTTGTTGTAGATATTTATAAGAAGATTTCTCGACCTGGGGTCCTCGGTTCCGATGCAGTCAAAGTCCAGTTCGTACAAAGAATTTTTTAACGCAAGATTGAACTCGGATGATGAGACGTCTTTAGGGATTGTTATTTCGCGCGAGAACCATAAAACCTCATTGATGGTGAGTTTAGGGGGTTTCTTATTTTTATCCTGCTTTCCTTTTGTCTGCTTTTCAGTTGGTGAATTATCGGTTAAATCTTTCACCCATTCTTTTCGGATTGCAAACAAGGAAGCTATGGAATCTATCTTCAGAGGTATGATTCTTTTTAGCTCATCAGGCGAAAGGACTGTAACGGAAAGAGTATTAGCGTCCTGAACAACTGATTTTTCCTCCGGCAGGTTTAACCTGTAGAATACAAAGAGGACTAAAAACAGAAGTGCAAGGAAACCCAGCAATAACAGTTTGTTTTTGTTCGTGTTTATTTCAGAAAACTTCATCGTTGATTTATTCTAATTCTTTTAAAACTTCTTCCTTAATATTACTCAATATTTCGGAATATTGTTTCGTTTTTTCAGAGAAGATCACCTGTTTTATATCGTCAACATACGTCTCTTTTCTCGCACCGACAAGGACGCAATCCACGCCCGGTACTGAGTTTATTACCAGTACCGCTTTCTGTGAGAGCGTGAGCTGCCTGAATTCCTTTTCAATGTGTTTATCGATTATTGAATGAAAATGTTTTGAGCGCACGTCTGCTTTTTCCTTGTAGTGGTTTGTAATAAGGTTCAGAACTTTGAAAACAAACTTCACGTATTTATCGAATCTACCTGTAAAATGCTCATCTTTAACTTTTTCCTCGAAGAAGTCCATCAGTGCATGCAGTCTGTACGAGAATGAAAATTCGATGTAGTCGTTCAGGTGTTCAATCGACCCGAAACGCTCCCAGTTTTTTTTGAGCATTTCGCTGAAGTTAAGGTTTGATTTCAGGATTATAAAATCTTCTGGTTCAAGGAAAAGATTGGCTTCAGCTCCCGTAAGAAAATCATCTTCCATCGAAGCAATAACCTCAAGATATTTTAATAATTCCTCCCTGTTGAAAGATTCGGCGCTGAAGTCAGCAAGACGAATGAGTCCGGTTTCAGTAATGGCATTAAGCGGTCGGTTTACGATAACAGTAATACCGTGCTCGTTGGCGAATTCAAGTACAGTCTTTGTATTCCGCTCCTGGTTCTTTTCGAAGTACGCGCCCGACTCTACAAGGTTAAAAGGAAGTTGTATAATTTTGAAATGATGACTGTCAGATATGTTTACCGCAATTTCATACACCCTTTCGAGTGAGGTAAAGTCAAACATGATACTGCTTTCTGCAAAAGTATTCGATGAGATTCCATAGTATTTTATTTTGCCTTCACTGACTTTTTCCTCGAGAAACTCAAATGCTGTTTTAATGCGATTGTAATAAATTACCGCGGCTTCCTTTTTATCGTATGCGTTTTTACGTGCGTACTTCAGGAAGTATTCGGGATTGTGGAGGAGATACACGTCGATGTATCCTTTATCAGCCTGATCGAGCCTGTAAAGCTGACGGTTAATCTGATCTTCGAGAAAGTCAGGATGTATGCAGTGCCAGAGACCGTTATCGAATTCCACTACTTCGGGAAAAGGAATTCCCTGCTCCTTTTTCTTCAGTGCAAAATTATAGTTGTTGCCCTGCATGTACCCGCCTTTGGTAATAAGAAAGAAATCTTCGCGTTTCATGCTGCCATTTTCAACGAGGTCATTGAGAATGTTACCGATAAGTATCTCGCTCCTGCCGTCGCTGTAGTTAGCGGATGTATCGATGGTTGTGATTCCCGATTCGATTGCTTTCTTCAGAGAATTGAAATGCTCTTCGATGCGGTTATCGATTCTATAGCTTCCGAAACCAATGTTAGTGAAACTTGTCATGATGTATTTTATGAATAAAGTTAGTAATAATTATTGTGGAATAATATTCAAGAAGAGAGTTTTTTATTGGTAAGAGATATACACACGGAAAGAGCGGATTGTTTATGATTGACACTGATAGAGAAAAAATTTCATATTGCTAATAGCATAGAACGCAGGAAAAGGCATACGAACATTGTGGTAAAATCTTTTAAACCAGATTTTTATTCTTAAATTTATCTGTGAGCTCCGTGATTATCTCAGTGGGCTCGGTGAACCAATTCCTAAAAAAATCTTTTCTTTGTTTGTATCTCTTGCTACAAAGGAAAAAGAGTGAAGAAATTGGCTTAAATGGTTAGAAATAAGGGGTTTGGAGTGATTGTTATAAATTGTAAATATCGATTATTTTAGGTATTTTCATAGGTAAAAAGTTATAAAAATCACTGAATAAACGTACAAAATTCTTAAAATTTAACATATATATTTTATGAAATTTTCTATCTCTGCCGAGAAGTTTTTTAATGCTGTAAACAAACTAAACTTTGTAGTCCCCGGGTCTTCACATACAACTTTACCGATTATTACAAATTTATATTTTAAGTTATCGGGAAATAATCTGAGTATGGTTTCGACTGACCTTGAGGCTTTTATTACAACTGATTTGAATGTTGACGGTGAAGAAGACGGCGGTACCGCAGTTCCTGCGAGAAAACTGCTCGAACTCCTTAAGGCAATGATAATAAAGAATGAGTCGGTTGTAGTGGGAGTTCCTTTCAGCAAGGAATCTTTCGGGATTCTGAGCGGAGAAGGATTATTACCTGAAATAAATTTATACTCGATTAAATACGATAAGAACAAAGAAGTGCTTGAATACAAAGGGTCGTTACCCGAGGAAACATTTGAAGGAATAAAGGAAGAGTTCAGGTTGTTCAAGGAAAAAGTCGGCACGATTCCCTCGGAAGAACTTAAGAAGGAATTCAGCAAACTTGAAAAAGCAGTAACGGAGCTCGGAAAGGTTGCCGTTGCTACGTTCACCAAGCTTACAGAAAAGCTGAAGATTAAGTTTGAGTCAAACGATAAATTCAAGATTACGGTAAACTCAAAGAACGGAAAATACTCTTTCTTCGGCGAGCCTATTGAAGATTTTCCTTTGCCGCAGGAGAAGCCTGACATGTCAAGGATTAACATATCAGGGGCGAAGTTCAAGAAGTTTCTGCAGAAAGTAAAACACTCGGTGAAGAATGATGAGATAAGAAGAAATATGGCAGGTGTGTTTATCGACTTAAGAAAGAATGAGTTGAGGTTTGTGGCGACTGACGGGTTCAGACTCGGAAAGGTTATAACGACTGATTTCTCGCATACAAATTCAAAAGATGAAAACTTCATACTCCCGATAAAAACAGTTGACTTACTTCCTAAGATTGTATCTGATTCGAATATTATACTTGAGTTTGACAATGTAATGATAAAGTGCACGATGGATAATTTTCATGTTTATTCAAAACTTATTGACGATACATTCCCGAACTACGAATCTGTAATACCGAAGGATAACGATAAGAAATTACTCATGAGCAGGTACGACCTGATGAGTGCTTTAAGACGTGCTGTGATTTTTACGGATTCGGTAACGAAGAAAATAAAGTTTGAGATAATAGGTGATGAGCTGAAGATTAAATCTGACAACCCTGAAATAGGCGGAGAAGGCGAAGAAATTCTGAAATGCGATTTCAAGACTAACAACGGAGACGAGATAACGGAAGATTTTTCGATTGCGTTCAACGTATCGTATTTGCTTGACTGTCTCTCACAAATTGAAACCGATGAGGTAATGTTCACGTTCAGCGCACCTGCAAAAGCGTCTATTATTTTGCCGGTTGCATCGCTTTCGGAAGACAGCTACATGGAATTAATAATGCCGGTAAGAGTCGGATAGCGGATACAAAAGGTGCTGTTAAATAGTATTAAATTATTAAATTTCAGGAATTACGACGAGCAGCAATTTACATTCAACAAGAGCTTTAACTATATCTACGGCAATAACGGAGAAGGAAAAACCAACGTACTCGAAGCAATTTCCTACATATCTTTCGGCAAGAGCTTTTTAAATTCTTCGGAATCTGACTGCGTTAAATTCAATTCTTCGGGTTTTGATGTTGAGGGCGTTTATGAGAATGATGTACAGACTGAGTACAATGTTTACTTGAATTATGACTCCATCTTAAAGAAGAAAACTTTCCATCTTAATAAGGAAAAGGTCAAAAGGTGGACCAGTGAAATATTCGGAAGGTTTCCAATTGTGTTTTTATCTCCGCACAGCCTTGAGATAACGTACGGGAACCCTTCGGAAAGAAGAAAGTTCTTTGATATACTGTTAGCACAGACGAGCAGAGTTTATTTCGATTTTCTTTCGAGCTATGTGAGGATACTTAAGCAGAAGAATGCACTGCTAAAGAACCAGTTAAACGGGAATGCAATATCCGCTAATGAATTCAGGACTTTGCTGAACTCAATAAACGAGAAGATGGCTGATTACTCGGGTGAGATATTAAGGAGAAGGTTTGACCTGCTGAAAAAGTTCAGCGAGTATTTTAACAGGAGTTTCTCATTCTTAATCGATAAAGACGACGAGCCCGGAATAAAGTACGTTAGCAGTTATTTGGATGCTGACAGATTTTCAACGGATGGGAATGCAGAAGTAAAGATTGATGAGCTGAAGAAAATATTCCTTATGAATCTTGATACGAGGATGAACGAGGAAGTTGCGAGAGGGGTGTCGGTAACAGGGATACACAAAGACGATTACCTTTTCAGTCTAAGCAAGAAAGTTAACGGGAAAGAGAAAAGAAACTTTGAGCTGAAGAATTTTGCGTCGCAGGGAGAGCATAAAACTTTTGTGATAGCGCTGAAACTGGCAGAGTATCATTTTCTAAAGGACAATCTGGAGAACCCTCCTGTTCTTCTGCTGGACGACCTGCTTTCAGAGCTTGATTCTACGAGGGTTTCAAAGATTGTGTCACATTTAAAAGAATATGGACAGATATTCCTGACGACAACGAGCACGGACTATGCGGACGACCTGAAAGATTTTTACGGTAATGATGAGATAGAATACTTTCAAATAGAAAACGGAAGAGTAATTGACAGGTAAAAGGATAAATACAAGATTAAGAGACAATAAGGTTTCATGCCTCGCGGACGAGATTAACAACATCAGCGAAGTGCTCGGAGTGAGGGACAGAGAGAATGAGCTGAGGATATTTAATGTATGGAAAGAATGCGTAGGGGAAACGATTTCAAAATTCGCAACTCCTTCAGGAATAAAGAATAACAAACTTTTAGTCAGCGTCGAGAATCCCGTGTGGAGGTTTGAGTTAAGCAACCGAAAGGAAGAGATAATAAAGAAATTAAACTCAGAGCTTCAGGGAATAAAGAGCAAGACTATTATAAAAGAAATTGTATTCGTATAAAAAATTAAATACTGAAATTATATAACATGGCAAAGAACAATAATAACAACGACAACCAGTCCTACACAGAAAAAGATATACAGGTTCTGAAAGGACTCGAGCATGTAAGAAAGAGACCTGCAATGTACATCGGAGACATTTCATCTAGGGGTCTCCACCATCTTGCATACGAGGTTGTAGATAACGCGATTGACGAGGCACTCGGCGGCTACTGCGACAAGATTATACTCACGATTAACAAGGAAGGCTCGGTAACCGTTGAAGACAACGGAAGAGGCATACCCACGGGTAAGCATCCGACTGAAAAGATTTCGACGCTTGAGGTAGTAATGACACAGCTAAACGCAGGAGGAAAGTTTAACAGGGATACATACAAAGTATCGGGCGGACTTCATGGAGTCGGAGTCTCGGTTGTAAATGCTCTCAGCGAATACCTTGAGGTTGAGGTTTACAGAGAAGGAAAAATATTTTATCAGAAATATGTAAGAGGAGTTGCTGATAAACCCGTTAAAGAAACCGGTAAGGTAAAACAAAAAACGGGCACCAGAGTTACATTCATGCCCGACAAAGAGATTTTCAAGAATACTGTGTTTAAGTACGAAACGCTAGAAAACAGGTTAAGAGAGCTTGCTTATCTTAACAAGGACCTTCTGATAATTATGAAGGATGAAAGAACAGGAAAGGCCGATGAATTCAGGTTTAAGGGCGGGCTTGTTGATTTTGTAAAATATCTCGATGAAGGAGAAAAATTAATAACATCGAAACCTATATTTATTTCAGGTGAAAAAGAGAACATACTACTGGAGATAGCATTTCAATACAATGATTCTTACAGCGATGATATTCTTTCCTTTGTTAATAACATAAATACTATTGAAGGCGGGACGCATCTTGAAGGATTTAAAACCGCCCTAACAAGAACACTGAACAACTACGGATTAAAGAACGGAATAATAAAGAACGAGAAGCTCACGCTGACAGGCGATGATTTCAGGGAAGGACTTACATGCGTTATAAGTGCAAAGGTGCCCGAGCCTCAGTTTGAGGGCCAGACAAAGACGAAGCTCGGCAACAGCGAGGTGAAAGGAATAGTGCAATCCATAACGGGCGAACAGCTTAACGAATACCTTGAAACGAATCCATCGGTTGCAAAAAAGATTCTGGAGAAATGCGTAAGAGCAGCCGAAGCAAGAGAAGCCGCAAGACATGCACGCGAACTCGCGAGAAGAAAGAATGCACTTGAAATATCAGGACTGCCTGGAAAGCTTGCTGACTGTTCGCTTACAGACCCTGCGCTATGCGAGCTGTATCTTGTTGAGGGAGATTCGGCGGGAGGTTCTGCAAAACAGGGACGCGACAGAAGATTTCAGGCGATACTTCCTTTGAAGGGAAAGATACTAAACGTTGAGAAAGCAAGAAAGAATAAGATATATGAGAATGAGGAAATACGTTCAATGATTACCGCAATAGGCGCGGGCATAGGCGATTCGGAAGAGTATAACGAAAATAAGGTAAGATACGATAAAATAATTCTAATGTGCGATGCCGACGTTGACGGCTCACACATCAGAACACTTTTACTTACATTCTTCTACAGACACATGAAGCCGATTATTGACACGGGGAAATTATACATAGCTCAACCTCCCTTATTCAAGATAAAGAAGGGAAAGACAGAAATGTACGCTTACGATATGGATGAAAGAGACGATATGCTGAAAGCACTGAAAGTCGATAAGAAATCAGTTGTTGTTGACGGAGAAGAAGCGGGAACAGGCGAAGGAGGTTCTAAGGTTCACATATCAAGGTTTAAAGGTCTCGGCGAAATGAATCCCGATCAGCTTTGGGCAACTACGATGAATCCTGAAACAAGAACAATACTTCAGGTTACGAGTGAGAATGCATCAGCGGCTGACAAGATGTTCAGAATACTAATGGGCGAGGAAGTCGAACCAAGAAGAAAATTTATTGAAGAGAACGCAAAATACGCAAACATAGACGCGTAGGAGAACAAAAATGAAAAAACACATAAAGACAACAAGTGCAGCATTATTTGTTTTACTGTTAGTGATAACGGGAACAGGTTTTTCGCAGGATGGAGGCACGGTATCTTTCGCAAAGCAAAACAAATCAAAACATTATACGTCATTTGCACTCGGGATGGGTGCGGCTTACGGCAACAATAAATCGCTTAACACATTCATCGGCTATGAGCTGCCCGGCTACAACAACGTTGCTGACAGCAGAAAGCTGAAAGATTTTAAGACGGGGTTTGAGTTTTTTGGAATTGTTGAAAGACAAGTCGCTTCAAAGATTGCAGTAAAACTTGATTACAGCTATTTTCTGAAAAGCAATAAGGTCGATGACTATCCGAATCAATCATTTGATTATTCAAATCATCAGATATTACTGGGTGCGAATTACTTAATCCCGGGTGAATATTATTTCCTGAAATTCGGATTATCGGCTGGTCCTGTTTTTTCAAGCCTTGACTCGAAATCATACACAAGCAACTCAGGCATCTTTACTTCAACCGGTTTACTTGCAAAAGCAGAAGGTTCATTTTCAGTTCAAATGGGAAGCAGTTTAGCAGGATACATAAGCTGTTATGTCGGCAATGTGTTTTCAGGAAACCTTAAAGACGGCAACGGCAAAGAGATTAAGAATGCAGCGGGTGAAACTGTTAATCTAAGCAGTTTCATGTTCGGCGTTAGACTCGGAATTGAATTTTATATATTTTAAACATGGATAAAATTCTAGAGGGGATATTATACGGTATAATTCAGGGACTCACGGAATTTATTCCAATCAGCAGTACTGCGCATATAAGGGTTGTGCCAGCTTTACTTGGATGGGAAGACCCGGGTGCGGCATACACAGCCGTAATACAGATAGGCACACTGATTGCGACGCTTGTTTACTTTAGAAATGATATAGCAGAATTAATAAAAGGGTTTTTTAACGCGCTTAAAACAAGAAACTTTTCTGACCCATACGCAAGGCTATCTATACTTATCATCGTAGGAACAATACCGATATCGATTTTTGGTTTAACGCTAAAGAAATACATTGAAGGAGATTTCAGAGGTCTTTATATAATCTCAGCATCGCTAATTTTACTCGCGATACTTCTTTACATAGCTGAAAAGGTTGCTGACCACAGAAAAGATTTAAAAGAAATAACCGTGAGGGACGGGCTTATTATCGGGTTTGCGCAGGCGGTTGCGCTCATTCCCGGAAGTTCAAGAAGCGGCGTCACGATTACAGCAGGGCTTTTCTGCGGGCTTAAGAGAGAGACAGCAGCAAGGTATTCATTCCTGCTCAGCATTCCTGCAATTGCTTTAAGCGGAGTCTATGAGCTTTACAGCGAAAGAGCAGAACTGCTTCACGAGAATGTAATAGGTTTATTGCTCTCCACAATTGTATCTGGAATTGTCGGTTATTTGTCGATAGCATTTTTAATCAATTATCTGAAAACGAGGAGCAATCTGGTATTCATAATTTATCGGATTGTATTGGGTGTGATTATTCTAGTACTGCTTTATGCGGGGGTGCTTAAAAACGTATAAAGCTATACGGCAATCGAGAGTGCGTGAATAGCTTGAAGTAACGGAGTTTTTATTTTCTGTATCTCTGCAAGCTTAAGCAATTCACGAGTAAAATAAGGTGTTTCGAGTACCTTATTCTTGAGCCTGTCCTGAAAAGAAGAGGTTTTAAATGCACCCAGCTTTTTAGAATCTTCGATTACTTTTCTGTAAGCCATATCTCCAAACCGTATTCCCTGTGATTCAGCAATTAGTTTTATTTCTCCGTAAAGTTTTTCTATAAGGTCTTCGGTTTGTCTGAACCTGAAAAGCTTATCAACAGTCACACTGCTTATACCCGTTAATGAATTAAAGATTGCATTCCATGCAAACTTAATCCAGATTTCTTCTTTTATATTATTGACAATTCTTACGTCAATACCTGATTCTTTAAGAATAGCATACAGGTTTTTTATCCTGCCGCTGAGCCTTCCGTTCATTTCGCCAATCTGAATAAACCCAAGTGATGAATGACGGATAATATATTTGTCATCCATTTCAACGCCTATTTTACAGATTGACTGCAGAGTTCTTTTAGACCCAAATGACTTTGTTAATAATCTGTGGTTATAGATACCGTTTTGAAGAGATATAATTTGCGAACTCTTTTTAATAACTTTTTTAATCTGAGGAACAAGAGATGCCGTATCTTTAGACTTTGTGCAGAGGAATATGTAATCGAATTTCCTTTTGAAGGAAACAATGTTGTCAGATAATATCGGACTGAATGACAATTCATAACCTTTATAACTTTTGAGGAATAATCTGTTTGATTTGAAGTGTTTGAGAGTGTCCCCTCTTGACAGGAAACATACATTAAGATTTTTATTCAATGCAAGAAGCGTCCCGAAATAGCCTCCCACTGCGCCGAGTCCGGCAACGAGAATATTTAATTTTTCAGATGGCAACTTACATGCTCATTAATTTCTCAACGAGAGGCACTGTTCCAACCGTAGCCTTTTCAGTTATGAACTCAAGGTTTTTATGATAACTGTTTATATCAGGTTTATTGGGGTCGATTATGTATTTTAATGCATCTCGTTTTACATAATCAATAAGGCTTGCGGCAGGATATACAACAAGAGAAGTACCGACAACGATGAAGATATCGGCTGTTTCCGCAACAATGGCAGCATCGGTAATAAGAGGCACGGGCTCTCCGAACCAAACTATATTCGGTCTCAGTTGTCCGCCCTTTTCGCATATATCACCCGGATTAATATCAGCATAGCCGATATCATAGACATTATACGGAGGCAAAGTACTCTTTGCTTTTGTAAGCTCTCCATGAAGATGCAGAATATTCTTCGAGCCTGCACGTTCATGAAGATTATCTACATTTTGCGTTATGACAGAGACATCATATTTTTCCTGAAGTTTTGCGATGGCAAAGTGTGCTGCATTAGGCTGAACGTTTTCGAGCTGTCTGCGCCGTTCATTGTAGAAACGAAGTACAACCTCCGGGTCTTTTTTCCAGCCCTGAGGAGAGGCAACTTCATAGACATCATGACCTTCCCACAGACCTCCTGAATCGCGGAATGTGGACAATCCGCTTTCGGCGCTTACACCTGCACCTGTAAGTACAATAATTTTCTTCAAAGACATTTAGATTTGAGATAAAACTGCTTGAATTTTATCGTTAAGTTTCTCTGACAATTCTTTTAGCTTTGGATTGTCTGACACCTGAGCAATCACCATAGGATTGAACACAGAGATTTTAACCTTGCCGTCCTTTTCGTGAACGACCACGTTACACGGCATGAGCAAACCGATTGTATCTTCGACGCTCAGTGCCTCATAAGCAAAAGGAGGATTGCATGCTCCGAGAATAATGTATTTATCGAAGTCAACATTGAGCTTTTTCTTTAATGTGTCTTTTACGTCAATCGTAGTAAGAACACCGAAGCCGTTTTCTTTAAGAACTTCGGTAGCTTTTTCAATTGCTGCTTCGTATGATAGATTTGTTTCTTTTGTATAACCGTAGTTCATATTATTTTGTTTTAAGATTATTGTTGATAGCGAATAATTATACGAAATGTGAATGTTATATTAAATGGAATTATTTGCAGATTTACATGATTGCTGCATACCAAACCAGCATATTATCTAACTATGGCACACTAATCAAATTGATTTATTATGATAACTGCAGATTCGAGAATTGAAAGAAGATATGTATCTCAAACATATATTACAAATTTGATTATAATAATTCACCTACTGATATTTCAATCAGAATAAATAAGGATATTTCCTAACAGGTCTTTTCTTAAAAAAAGAGAGATTATATTCTATGGTACACGCGTCCACGAATCAGTCGCAAAGAACTCACCTTCCTGCTCAAGCAGAACCAGTACATCATTTGAATCAATTCGTATTTTCAAACTGCCGCTTTGCATAATAGAACCTTTTGGAACATCAGCCCATTTTACCGTGATGATATTTCCATTGATAACGCCGTGAGCAACATTTGACCATGAGGGTGAAGTAGCATTCTCTTCACCGTACCATAGGATTTCATTTCCCAGCTGTCTGATATAATATTTTCCTCCGCCTCCTTCGAAAGCACCATCAAGAATGTAGGAATTTTGATTTACTTTATCATCCTGCGAATATGAAATGACAGGAAGTGAAATTACAAATAAAACAATTAAGATCACGAATTTCTTCATACTAATTTCTCCTTGTAAATTGATTTTTAATAATCATTAAAGTTTGTAAATATTATTTTAATAAAATAAATTTCTTTGTATCAGAAAAATTTCCTGCATTTAATTTATAAAAATAAATTCTGCTTTTTATTTTCAGGGTGCAAACTATAAACATTTTCGAGATAACTGTATTGTTTGAAGATGTTGATTTTGGATTAAGTAGTTTGAATCGCTTTGGAAAGTGTTTTTGAGGAAATCCTACTATATAAATAGAATCAAGCATAAATTATTAACCAGAGTTTCTAATCCATTTGTTTTTTGTCTGGGTAGTATAAATAATGTAATGCTAAATTTAATTATAATCAATAGCAGAAATTCTTCTCTTTTACTCTGTTTTCCTGTACCGCCAGACAGCAAGGGACATCAAAGCGATTCCGTAAACAACGAAGAAATAAAAGGCAGGGAGCACGTCTTTTAAACCGGAGCCTTTTAGCATTATCATTCTCATCGCACTATTAAACCGCGCGACAGGATTAAAGAATGCTATGGTCTGTGCCCATTGTGGCATGCTTTCGACGGGTGTGAATACTCCGCCCATGAGAATAAATAGGATAAGGAAGAACCATGCAATAAACATTGCCTGCTGCTGTGTATCTGTGAGGGTTGATATAAGAAGCCCCATGCCGAGAACTACTACAAGATAGACTGATGCAAGCATGAAGATCACAAGCGGATTCCCGAGAAGAGGTATTTTAAAAATAAGAATACCAAGAATTAACCCGAATAAAAGCTCTCCCATACCAATAATCCAGAAAGGCAGAAGCTTACCAATGATAAACTGATATTTTTTAATGGGTGTAACATTCAGCTGCTCTATAGTTCCGATTTCCTTTTCCTTAACTACGTTCATGCCTGAAAGAAATGCGCCTATCATAGTAACAAGAACAACGAGTATTCCGGGAACCATGTAGGTTTTGTAATCAAGTTCAGGGTTATACCAGTTTGCATAATTTACATTAATAACGGGAATGGGATCAGCTTTGACATAGGACTCTAAACCCTTATCTATGTTGAACTGTCGGATGATGTTTGAGGCATAGTTATTAATTATTCCTGCGGCAGACCCGTCCTCAGCATTTATTATAAGCTGTATTTCGGATAAACCCGCAGACCTGAAGTTCTTCTCGAAATCTTTTGGTATATGAATAATTAATTTCGACTGATTCCTTTTAAAACTCTCCTCTGAATTTTCAACGGAAAATGACACATTGTTTAAAACGAAATAATTAGACGCCGTAAACTTTGAAATTAACTCACGTGAGAAATGAGACTGGTCAAAATCAACAACGTTGAACTTAATGTTCTTAATCTCGTAAGTAGCTGCATTTGAAAGTATGAGAAGCTGAATAATGGGCAGGAAAAAAATCAATGGTATCATTGCTTTATTCCTGAATATCTGCAGAAATTCTTTTCTTAGTATTATAAGTATTGTTCTCATTTACTCAAGCCTGATTTTAAATCTTTTAATGCTCAATAAAATAAAGAACAACGTCATTCCTGCAAGGACAAGGGTTTCGACATAGATATAATCAAATGTAATTCCCTTCAGCATGATACCTCTCACTATTATGATAAACCATTTTGCTGGTATTATATTACTTATTATCTGCAAAGGCAGAGGCATATTTTCAATCGGAAAGATATAGCCTGAAAGAATTATAGTCGGCAGCATTAAAGCAGAAAGAGAAATCATTAAAGCGGTTTGCTGATTATTGCTGACTGTTGAAATCAATATTCCGAGCGACAATGAGGTAATAAGAAACAATATACTTTCGAGAACAAGCAGAGCAAAACTGCCCTCAATAGGAACAAGAAAAACATATTTTGCAAGAACGATAACGACAATATAATTAATCAGTGCTATTACAAAATAAGGAATAACCTTGCCCACTATTATCTGCAAAGGATTAAGAGGAGATACAAGCAGAACTTCCATCGTACCGAGTTCTTTCTCTTTTGCGATGGAGATTGACGTCATCATTGCGGACACCAGAAGAAGTATCACAGCCATTAGTCCTGGAACGAACATAAACACGCTTTTTAAGTTTGGATTGTAAAGCATCTTAATATCTGTATTTATTACCGGCGGTAATGTTTTACCCGCTGATAATTCCCGCTGGTAATCCTGAATGATTGAGGATGTATATCCGATAAGCATATTTGCAAGGTTAGGGTCTGATGCATCGGCTACAATCTGCAGGTTAGCAAGGTTAGACTTTCCGAGATTCTGTCCGAAGTCAGGTTCAAATATAATTACTTCTTTTATAATCCCCTCTTTGAAAGCTGGCTCGATGTCATTTACAGAATTGAGATTGTAGTACAGCATAAAGTAACCCGAAGACATGATTTTATTGGTGATTTCCTGAGTTACGTTGTCCTTTGAGAAATCCAGAATAGCAATCTTTGCATCTTTGATTTCATTAGTAATAGCAAAACCAAAAAGGAGAATCTGTGCGATTGGCATCCCAAAGAGAATGAGCAGGGTTCTGTAATCACGAAGAATATGCTTAAACTCTTTCTTTACAAATGCGAGAAATCTTTTCATTTATCCCTCGCAATCTTCACGAATACCTCGTGCATGTTTTCTGAGCTATACTTTTTCTTCAGATTAAAGGGTGAATCAAGCGCTGCTATTCTTCCGTCAACCATCATCGAAATCCTGCTGCAGTATTCGGCTTCATCCATGTAGTGAGTAGTTACAAATACTGTAACTCCGTTATGAGATGCCTCATAAATCATATCCCAGAACTGACGGCGTGTGACAGGGTCAACTCCGCCTGTAGGCTCATCGAGAAAAACTATTTTAGGGTCGTGAATGATAGCAACAGAAAATGCGAGCTTCTGCTTCCAGCCGAGCGGCAATGAACCAAGAAGTTTATTTCTTGCATCAGATATTTTAAGGAGGTCAATTAAATATTCTGTTTTTTCCCTAAGTACTGAATTTGAGAGACCGTATATTCCCCCGTAAAATCTGATATTTTCAGTAACTGTCAAATCATCGTAAAGAGAAAACTTCTGGCTCATATAACCGATATTTTTCTTAATCTTTTCAGTTTCTTTATAGATGTCGAAACCTGCTACCGAGGCTTTTCCCGAGGTAGGTATAGATAGTCCGCAAAGCATTCTCATTGCTGTAGTTTTACCCGCACCGTTAGCACCGAGAAAGCCGAATATTTCTCCTTTCTCAACATGGAATGAGATAGAATCTACTGCAGTGAAATGGCCGAATTTCTTTGTAAGATTCTCAGCGTGTATGATGAATTCACTCTGCATATTATTTACTCATTAAATCCATGAAGCAATCTTCAATGTTTGGTTCAATTTCGTTAATGATGATATTAGTGTGCTCTTTTGATTTGAGATACTCAAGCACATTATTGCTGTTTACATCAACCCTGGAATCCGTATAATGCAAAGAGTCACCGAATGAAAACACAGAGTGAGCAAACTCATAATTCCGAAGGTCATTAAGGAGCGTGTACATTATATCGGATTTCACAGAAAATATTCTTCTCGGATATCTGCCGAGAATATTTTTTAGATAGTCCGTTTCCATAATTTTACCTTTTTGTATCAGTGCAACCCTGTCGCATTCGCTCGCTTCATCCATGTAAGGGGTTGAGACTACAATGGTAATCCCCTCTTTTCGGAGATTTCCGAGCATATCCCAGAATTCGTTACGCGAGACTGGGTCAACGCCGGTTGTCGGTTCATCAAGAAAAAGGATTTCGGGTTTATGAATGAGTGCACAGCAAAGTGCGAGTTTCTGCTTCATGCCGCCCGAAAGTTTACCTGCTTTGCGATTTTTAAAAGGCTCAAGCATTACGTATATATCTATTATAAGATTATAGTTTGCCTGAATTGTGGTGCCGAAAACCGATGCGAAGAAATTAAGGTTTTCTTCCACTGTGAGATCCTGATAAAGTGAGAATCTGCCGGGCATATAACCCGTTATAAGCCTTATCTTTTTAAAATCCTTAACGACATCATAACCCTCGACAGTTGTTTTGCCTTTATCGGGAATCAGTAAAGTGGTTAACATTCTGAACAAGGTGGTCTTACCTGAACCGTCAGGACCTATGAAACCGAATATCTCACCTTTTTCTATTGTTAATGAAATATCATCAACGGCAATTACGTCACCGTATGATTTTGAAATATTTTCGATTACGACTGAGTTCATTATTTAAATAATACTTCGCCCGGCATACCGATTTTTATGGAGCCGTCGTTTATGACTCTTATTTTTACTGCATAGACAAGATTAACACGCTCTTCTTTTGTCTGTATAATTTTGGGAGTAAACTCTGCCTTCGACGAAATCCAGCTTATTTCACCTTCAAGAGTTCTATATCCCGATTTACCGTCATCGATAAGAACTTTGACTTTCTGCCCGAGTTTTATTTCAGGAAGCTGGGCACCGCTTACGTAAGCGCGAAGCTCCATTGTGCTAATGTCTGCAATCTTATAAAGAGGTTTACCGAAACTGACGATTTCACCCTGCTCGGCAAACTTTAATATTACAGTACCTTTAACAGGATTTGTGATACTGTTTTTCTGAAGCTGGTCAACAACCTGTTCAATCTGTACATCGAGACCTTTAAGCTCTTCGTTTGTTGTAGTGTTCTGCATTTCAATAGAATTTATCTGCTTATTGATAACATCTATACTGCCGTTTATGTCATCAAGCTGTTTTCCTGTTGCGGCTTCATCCTTTAATAGACGTTCAATCCTTTCTTTTTCCCTTTGAGCTACTCTTTTCTGTTCCTGAAGAACAGAAATCTGAGCAGAGACATTCTTAAACTTTGTCCTTGTTGTATTCTTCTGCTGTGCGAGCTGATTCTTTTTCAGGTAGAGCTGATTAGTATCAATGTATCCTACTATTTCTCCCGACTCTATAATCATCCCCTCTTCCACATTGAATTCATCCAGCTTGCCGCTTGATTCAGAGGATACTATAGTTTCAGTTGCTTCAAAGTTACCGAAAGCATCAGACTTCTGTTTATCATTTGAGCATCCGGATAGAAAGAACAGAATTATGATTATACTTAAAATATTTTTCATATTAGTAAACTCCTTTGGTTGTTAAGTAATTTATTTTTGCCTGAAGCAGCTGAAGTTTGTGTGTTTCAAGCATTAACTGAGTTTGGGTTTTATTGTTGAGTTCAGTCAGATAAACTGTTGAAGTTATCGTACCGTTCTGCAGTTGTGAATAAGTTGCCGCAACAATCTTTTCTCTTAGGTCAATCAGTTCCTTGTCTTTGACAATCAGATTTTCATATTTTTCAATATCGGATATATATTTTTCAAGGGAAACTTTTACGTTCTTGTCGAAAGTCTCTTTCTGCGAATCGACAATCTTTTGGTTTATCTGCTGTATCTGTTTATCGTTATTATCTGAACCCCAGTTGATAGGATTCCACGTTAAATTTATCCCGACCGTATAAAATGGTTTGAAGTCATTATCGAGCATGTTCAGTCCGGGCCTTCCTACCCCCGCCTGCCCGAAAGCAGAAAGCTTAGGAAGTACCCTTGACGAAATCACGTCATCGTAAGAACTTAGTTGATTTTTCTGATACTCAAAAAGTTTATACTCAGGCCTTGCGGTAAAGTCATTATTAAAAACTACAGGCTGATGTACGGGAAAATCCAGCACCGATGAAACGGGTATATTGTATCCGATTAATTCACTCAGCATTTTCAGCGACGCTTCTCTGTCAGTATTTAAATTTTGCATATCCTGTTCCGTCTGCAGCAGCTGTGCCTGAAGAATATATAGATCTGCTGGAAGAGTCAATTCGTTTTTGACACGTGACTCCGTTTCAGAAATTCTGGATTTCAAGTCGTTGATTAACAATTGATTTACTTTCACTCCCTGCTGAAAAAGAAGAACGGAAAAGTATAAATCATTTATCCTTTGTTTCAAAGAAAAGAGGTCAACTTCAACTTTCTGCTCATCAACAAGAACCTGTTTGGATTCAGTATTTTTTAGCGATGAAGTATTACTTCCATCGTATATAAGCTGCCTTACATCCATCGTCAACCTATACTGGTCTTTATTGATTACAGGCGGCTGAAACATCGGGTTGCTAACTATAAGTTCAGTCACCTCAGACTGATATGTCGCCTGCCCCTTAACAGAAATCTGCGGGAGAAAATTAACGCCAATATTCTCGAGCTTAAGCGAACTAATCGATTTATAATATTCTTTTTGCTTTGAGTTCGGATGGTTCTCATAAGCAATTCTATAACACTCTTTCAAAGTAACAGCATCATTCTGTGCAAACACTGATGCAGCGGACTGAAAGAGTATTAACGCTGGTATTAAAAATTTATACAACATATCAATGTACTTTAATTGCATTAATAATAAATTTTGCGAGTTCCTTTTTTCTGACTTCAATAAAATTCATGTACTCGTTTTCACTCTGATTAAAAAGAGTTTTTATTATAGGTTTAGCAGCAACAGGAAAAACACAAAGTCCTACAATATTAATTATGAGTTGCCGCGGGTCAATAGGGTGAATAAGTCCTTCAGAGACAGCGGAGTTTACAGCATTGGAAAAAACCATTCCGGGATTTACACCGCTTTCAAGAAAGATATTTTTAATCCTATCAGGATTCTGATGAACTTCGGAAATAATAAATACAGGTATAAAAGAATTTTTCGAAAGAAGTTCAAGATACTGCTCGACAAAATATTCAATCTTCTCAAAAAGAGGTTTATCAACATTTATAAGTTCACGAATTTTAGAAAAGAAACTTTTGGCAGCATCCTGAAAAACAGCGTCAAAGAGTTTATCCTTTGAACGGAAATAATAATGGAGAAGAGCTTTGTTGATTCCTGCCTCATCAGCAATTTCCTGCATTCTTGCGCCATACATACCTTTTTGCTGGAAAATTCGTTTAGAGGCGTCGAGTATCTTTCTTTCAGCAGAATCCTCAATATTATTAGCCTTATTCTCATTATCCATACACTTAAACTAAATGGTTAAACTATTTGGTTAAAACAAAATTAGCAGTATTTTATGTTTTTGTCAAGTGGATTCCTTGAATCCCATAAAAAATCCTTATTAATTCGAAGAAGATTAATCTTTAACTCTAACTTATCTCATAGGCATCTCATAGGCATTTAAGAGGCATTTGATAGGGATCTCATACGCCGTTGATTAGTCCAAATAAACTGCTACTTGCACCAATAGCTGCTTAACCTTCGGTACAGTATGAAATTATTCTTATGATAGAAAATGGCTGGAATATACCCGGGAAATGCTTACTTAAGCACAACAAGCTTTCTAATATCAGAAACTGCTTCAGACGAACCTTTGAAAACGACACGATAGAAATAAACTCCGTTTGAAATATAGTCGCCGTCTGCATCGCGTCCATCCCATTGAATCTGATTGAAGAGAAAAGATATGTTTGTAAAATGCATTTTGTAGAAATATATTCTTCTTTCTATTTTCAAATCAAATACTTATCTTTTTTAACATATCCGCATTAACATTAAGCCCAAAATTCATTTTGAACAGGAATAATAAAATGTTAGCTCTTATAACCGGTGCATCGAGAGGTATAGGTTACGAATTTGCAAAAGTTTTTGCAGAAAACAATTACAATCTTATACTCACCGCAAGAAGTGCGAATAATCTTGAGAGAATTAAGCATGAATTAGAAAATAAATTTGGCATAGCTGTAATAATAATTTCTAAAGACCTTTCAGACATAAATCAGGTTAAATTATTATGCAAAGAACTTGATGAAAGCAGTGCTGAAATAGATGTGCTCGTAAATAATACAGGTGTTGGGCTCTACGGCAGACATTCTGAGACAACTGCTGAACGGGAACTAAGCATGATTGAACTAAACATAACAGCCCTTACATATTTAACAAAACATTTTCTTCAGGGAATGCTCAAAAGAAGAAAAGGACATATACTCAACGTTGCCTCGACCGCAGCATTTAAGCCTGGACCAATGATGGCGGTATATTACGCAACAAAATCTTATGTGCTAACATACTCAGAATCGCTGGCAGCAGAACTTAAGGGAACAGGGGTAAGCGTTACCGCTCTGTGTCCCGGACCTACAAAGACAGACTTTTTTGAGATTGCAACTAATGGAAAAGTTAAAGATATGAAGTTTAAGAAATACATGTCCGCCCGTGATGCAGCTCTCTACGGTTATGATGCAATGTTAAAGAAGAAACTAATAGCTGTGCCCGGATTTACGAACAAACTAATCAACGCTGTTATAAAATTTATACCCAGAAGTATTCTTGGAAGAGTTCTTTTCGATTTTAAAACAAAATGAATAAGACTGCTTTCAACGGTATTGTTTACAATTCAGGACGACAGGATGAATTCGTTGATTATTTAATTAATGAATTCAAAGAGGGTTCTGATAGAAAAATAATAGTTCATTTAAACCTAAGTAACTATTACTATATGGGCACAAATAAAGAACTCTACGAGTTTATTAAATCTAAATGTATTGCAGTCTTAGAGGGGATAGGTATGAAGACAGCTTTTTACCTTAAAGGATTCGGAAAACTAAATGACCTCAACGGCACTGATTCTGTTCCTGAGTTCCTGAAACAAAACAGAAACAGTAATGGAATATTCCTGCTTGGTGCAAAAAACAGTACTGTTGCAAGCGCCGCAAGAAATATTAAGTCAAATTATCCGCATATTGACGTGAAAGGGTATCACACGGGATACTTCAGCATTGAAGATGAGAAAAATATTATTGATACTATTATCAACAGCGGAACTAAAATCCTATTTTTCGGAAGAGGGTTTCCTCTTGAAGCAGACTTCATAATGCGCAACTATGACAGATTGAAAAACTTGTATATATGGAATCTGGGTGGATTGTTTGATTTTCTTTCTGGGGAAAAGAAACGGGCACCAAAATTTATCAGATTATTGCGTCTTGAATGGTTGTACAGGATGCAAAAAGAACCTCTCAGAATGCTGTTCAGAAATACTGTCGCAGCGTACTGGTCGTTTTATAATATCTTAACCGGAAAGGGTTGATGCAGTGGTTCCGGTAATATTAACAACAGACCTGGAAATTGCCAATGATTATGATTTCGATGGACAAAGAAAGGCACTTAAAATATTAGGAGATGATCTGATGAAAGAAAACATGATTTTTACCGTGTTCACGACCGCTGATGCTGCACAGCTTTTTGGAATAGAATTGCGAGAGCTCCAACAAAGAGGGATTGAAATCGGATGCCACGGACTTGCACACAGACCTGAGGAGAACTATAGGCATTTGAAACGCGAGGTTGCGAGTAAGTATATAAAGGAAGCGACAAGACAGATAAAAGAAATAGTTGGAGAAAGCCCTGTCAGCTTCAGGGGACCGCGGATGTCAACATCATCGGTGCTTCAGAAAATACTCGTTGAAGAAGGGTACACTGCCGAGTCTTCCGTTTGTCCTCAAAGACTTGATTTCATGAATTCAAAAGGAGGTGATATAAGATGGCTGACTGCTCCGAGAATGCCCTATCATCCTTCTGAAGAGAATCCCTACAAGAAAGGAAACACAAATCTGCTTGAAATTCCCCTGAGCAGTTTTCTACTACCTTTTATTTCAGGAGTGCTTTATATTACAGGACTTAGATTCATGAAAGTTCTGTTCAATTTATTTTACAGAGAATCCAAGCAAACAGGCAAGCCTGTTGTTTATCTTTTCCATACTTATGAATTTTCGGAATATACAAGCGGCGGAAAGAACAGCAGAACAGGAAGCGAAAGAAGCAGGTATTCTCTGCACAATTTTTACAGCAAAAAAAGCAGAGACAGATACAGAGCAAACATCGAATTGATACAATACATGAAATCCTTTAACGACGTAGAGTTTTTCACATGCCGGGAATACACAAAATACTATAATGAGAGAAAAAGCGTATAAAATACTTACAAATTCACTTTCAGGAATTTTAAAAACACCCCGTTACCTGATTCTTTTTGTCTCGGACAAATGCTGGACAAAGTGCAATCATTGCTGGTTCAACGAAGAATGGAAGAAGAATAATTTAAAATTAAAAGCGCTTTCTTTTGATGAGATTGACCGGATATCCCAAAGTGTAAACAAACTTTTATTTCTCAGCATTACAGGCGGCGAGGCTTTTATGCGTGATGACATTACCGGAATAGTAAACCTGTTCACAAAAAAGAAAAAAGTAGTAAGATATCAGATACCCACCTCAGGATTTGATACGGATACAATATCGATAAAAACGGAAAGTATGCTTTCACAAAACAAGGGAATACCCTTCAGGGTTGATGTATCACTCGACGGTACCGAGGAAACACACGACAGGATAAGAAACAGGAAGGGAACATTCCGTAATGCCATAAACACAATAAAGGAACTGAATATAATTAAAAAAAAGTATTCGTATTTCGACGTAGGGGTAATAACAACGGTCTCGGTTGATAACCAATTTGAAATTGAAAGGATATCTGATATAGTTAAAGAATTTCATGGAAACGGAGAGTGGATGGTTAATATAACTAGAGGTGAAACACGAAAGATGAACGCCGGGATTGTTAATTATGAAAACTACTACAAAGCTCAGGATATTATAGACAGCAGAATAAAAAACGGTTCGTACAAAGGCCACAGCGGACATTTAACAGCGAAATGGATTAGTGCGAAAAATTCTGTTAGAAGGGATGTGATTAAGAAAATACTTGAGGGAGAGTATAAGGGCGGAGGATGTTCGGCAGGCTCGATAGGAGGTGTTGTTTACGGAGACGGCTCTGTTTATCCGTGTGAGATGCTGGACAGCAGTTTCGGTAACCTCAGGGATTTTAATTATAATTTTGCAAAGCTATGGAATTCTGAGCGTGCTGTAAACATAAGAAACAAAATACAGGAAACAAAGTGCTTTTGCACACAGGAGTGTTTTCTTTCAACAAACTTTTTAATTCAGCCCGGATTGTGGTATAAAACACTGGCAAAAAAATTAAAACATTACGAATAATTAGATTTGAACACAACTTACGGATACGAAAAAACGAAAAGAAGACTGGATATTATCATCGGGATTGTTTCGCTGATTATCTTTATCATTCCGATGATTATCATCGGTATTCTTATCAAATTAACTTCAAAGGGACCTGCTATACAATGGGCAAAGAGAGTAGGGAAAAACAACACTGTTTTCATGATGGCAAAATTCAGGACAATGAGAGAAGACACCCCAGTTCAAGATATTAACACTTTAAGAAATCCGGAATCTTATTTCGTGCCTCTCGGTTCTTTTTTAAGAAAAACCGGAATTGATGAGTTGCCGCAGATTTATAATGTGTTGAAAGGAAACATGAGCTTTGTGGGACCTAGACCAGTGCTATACAATCACTTGGATGTAATCGAATTGCGAAACAAGAAGGGCGTACACAAAGCAATGCCTGGGCTTACAGGACTTGCCCAAATAAGAGGAGAAAACCACGTTTCGGCGATTAACAGGGTAAGGTATGATGAGTTTTACGTAAAGAACAAATCTCTTTTTCTGGATATGAAAATAATATTAATCACGTCGTTACATCCATTTAAAAAATAATATCCAGAAAACATCCAAGCCGGATAAAACCCTATTTAACAGATTCATAGAAATTTTCTTTTGATATAACGCAGAAAATACTGAACCCTGTTTTTCAGAATCTCCGGAAAGAATGAATACAAATACTGAATAATATGAATTATCATCCCGGCAAAATAATTAGGATAATATTTCCTGTACTCATGTATAATTTTCAATTCGGTTTTTGCTACAAGTGACTGTTCATTCAACGAGATGTTCGCTCCCGACTGTAGATAATTCGTAAAGTGACACTTGAAATTATAAAATTTTCCTATTAAGCCGAGCCGGAGAAAGAAATCCCAGTCCTCACAAACCCTATAATTCCTGTATCCGCCGGCAGAGATAGAAGCATCCTTTGAAAACATTATTGTAGTATGCTCGAAAGGACATGCCATAAGTGCTTTTCTCCTTATCTCTTCATCAGTTTCATTTTTAAAGAGCCTATACATTTCCCTGCCGGAGGAATCTACCATTATCACTCCCCCACCACAGATAACGTAATCCGGATTTGCATCCAGAAACTCAACCTGCTTTTTAAGTTTATCTCTATCGGGCCATATATCATCATCATCCATTCGTGCAATATATTTCCCTGCGGAGTTTTGGATTCCAAAATTCAGGTATTGTGATATTCCGCCGCCAGGACTTTTATTTGTATTAAGATAACTGATTCTCTTTTCCTTTTCTGAGAGAGATGTGATAAACCTTTCTGTGTAATCAGTTGAATCATTGTCAATAATAATAAGTTCCCAGTTTTGATACGACTGTTCAAGAATACTATTTACAGCCTTTTCAAGCAACGAAATTCTGTTGTAAGTAGGAAGAACTATGCTGACTAAAGTATTCAATTCATTAGTCATTTAAAGGAAAATTATTTCAGGACAACAAGTTTCCGAATATCGGAAACAGCTTCTGTTGTGCCCTTAAAAACAACACGATAGAAATAAACGCCGTTTGCGATATAGTCGCCGTCAGCATCACGTCCATCCCATTGAATCTGATTGAAACCAATGCCTGCCGGTACAATAACTTCTTTAATCACCCTTCCAGCGGAAGTATAAATCTTTATACGGCATTCTTGCGGAAGTTGATTACCTGTTAGCGTAAATGAAAACACGGTTTCCGTCTTCATAGGATTCGGATAATTGTAAACATCTTTCAAAGAAGTTTCATTCGTAACATTCAGAACGAATTTAGCAGTATCGTAAGAATCATTTTTATAAGTAATCAGCTTTAAATCATTAATCCCATTCTGCAGCTGAGGAGTAAATTTAAGAACCAATGTACCTTTATCTGCTTCTTTAATCAGATTGGTTCTTTCCCTGGATTTTGAAGTCGAAGGATTCAAGGAAATAAAATTATTGTTCAGCATAATTCTGAAGACAGATGTATCTGAACCAAGCAGCTCATCAACAGAATTTCCGGAAAGCTTAACAAGCAGTTCAGGATTTGAACGGACGTAGTCATTCCCAAATAGTTTAATGCCATCTGAAAATACTTCTGTATTAATATCGGTGATTGAGCCTTTAACAACAAATGTTGATATAACAGAATTATTATAATCGTAAATATCATTCTGGTTTAATGAATTTACTTCAAGAACAATTGAGACCTGATTGTTGTACTTTTTATGAATCGGCAGTCCATTAACTTTAAATGTTGCCTTTACAAACATGGAGCTGTCAACTTTCAACTGAGCAAGAACAGTATCTGAACGCAGATGAACTTTGTTGCCGACAGCATCAAGAGCATAGAACGAGTGTACATGCCCATTGACAGGAACGTATCCTACATTGTAATAAAGACCACCAATTCCTATACTATCTCCGGCACTGACGATGGAATCAGATTTAAAGATTGAATTATTATCGAGCGCAATTTCAGGAGGCCCTACATAATTTAAATTTATACCCTTGAAGAACGGCGACTGAAAACCATTGACAGAGTCTATTGAAAGATATGTTATAAGCTTAAGATGCGTATATTGATATGCATTAATCCCCGACAAATCAACATTATTATTAGTCGTAACATTCGACATCAGCAGAGTTTCCTGATTATTCCGGTTTATGCCGTACACATCAAAATACAAACTCGAATTCGGAAACACTTCCTGATCCCAGTTAAAGTTCTGCCATGTCTGCGCCGGCCCAAAGGTTTGGGAAATGTTACCGGATGGATACATAAATGAGGGAGACATCTGACTAATCGATTGACGCCAGCCTAATGAAGGTACAAATGTGAAATACTGTTCTACAACTTGATTTGGTATAGCGCCTAAATGACCGATAAAACTCCATGTATGAAAATATCCAAAAACAGTAATTGAATCTGCATATATACTCCCAAATTGTCTCATTTTAGATTTCGTCAGATCATTAAAGCCGAAAGCGGTTTCAACGTATGAGGCATTCAGACCTAGTAAATATGATGTAGTATCGAATGTATTCAAGAAATTGAGCACTGAATCTGATGAGGAAACAGTATTCATTCTAACATTCAGAAATTTCTCAATAAAACCTGTATTTCTTTTAACTTTCCACATACTAAGACCTGCTAATGCACCTCCCTGGTCGATATATATAGCTGAATTATTAACCCTAAAATATGAAGCCTCAAAAGAGTTGCTTCCAAGGGATCTAACATAAATGCTTCCTATAAACGGACTTAAATTAATCCTGTTAAAATTCACACTTAAATTCGACAAAGAATTACTATACTGCTGCTTTTTATTTATGTTTATTTTAATCGTTGAATCAGCATAAAAAGATCCGTTAAAATTAACCTTCAATAAATTAACTGATGACCAATCCGAAGTATCATTATTAATTATAGCCCCCATTCTCCAGAAATAAACGATACCGGAATCCGAATTATTGAAAGGGACGTTAAAATTTGATGTGATGCCAGTAAATCCGTTCCTAACGAACGACCTTTTGAAATTAGTATTAAATGCAGAAGAGGAATCGATTTCCAAAAGCAGCTTTACATTATTATAACTTAAATTAATGTTTGGATTAAGACCTACAAAACTAACAGAATCATTATATATGATTTGATTATTGTGTGGTTTCAATGGTATAAATGTACTATTTCTTAAATCAATTGGAATTGTTAATGAATTATTGGAAACTAATTCCTGAGTATGCCAATTATCAGCATCCAATAATATTTTCATTTCATATAAACCAATTGAATCTATTTTAAATTTATAATTGATCGTATCTATAAAACCCCAATTATATAAAATTGTATCACGAACTTTATATGCAATGTTATTTTTATTTAGTTGATATCTTATTTTGCATGAATCCGCATGAAGTCCAAAATTACGAGGATAAATATTCAAATCAATAACTTCCCTGAGTGAAGGGTGATTATTTGATAGCTTATAATCACCATCACTTATACCAAATTCAGGAAATCGAGGCAACAAAAGAGACAAAGCCGGATCTCCAATAAGATTATAACAATTAATTGTATTTTTCGGACCAAAATTTATTGAATCAGGTGCCTGATAATTAGTAGCCTTCGCAAAAATATCCCCTATTCTTCTTAATGAGTCGGTTGAATACGCTTTTAATAAATAGTTGTTGAGAACATTTCCTGAAGTAGAAAAACTCCAGCCTGTAGACCCGACAAAACCTATTGCTCCTTTATTTGTAGGAAGCATAAATTTTTCGTTAAAACCTCTGTAACTAGGTTCACTACTTCTTCCGGTAAAACATGTCATACTTAAAACAAAAGGCAAAAATGTGTTTGTTAATTCCCCTGGGTCATCTAAACTCATTTCCCAAGTATTGCTGCCGGCATGTCCGATATAATTTGTAATTAGAGAACCCCTGTTTAATTCATTAATTACTGAGTCTTTATAGTTGAAAGTGACAATACCCGTAGTATCATTTTTAAAAACCCGTCTAGGATTTCCTGATAGGGGTGGGGGGGTAATATAAGTATTTATAAAATGATTTGCCTGAGAAACAAACAGAGTTTGCTCACTTCTGCTTGACCCAACTGTAATAATTAAATTTGTTTTCCATAAATCGTCGGGTGAATCCGCTAAAGACTCATAGTTAATTATCTTATTTACCATATCCTGAGCTTCCTGAAAAGTATAAGCAGGAATTCGGCCTACAGAAAGCTGACGAACATAAGTAAAAGCGCCCAAATTAAAATTAGCAAAATAACCATCAGTAGTTGGATTCCCATAAACAGGAACATAATTCTGGTAATAGACAGAAGAAGCCCCAAAGTTTTTCTTAGGATCGACGGTACCACGGCCAAATAAACATAGATACTTTATTTGGGGTAATGTCCATGTATCGTAAACATTTTTAACAAATCTACGAACAGCAACAGGATCTTCCATACCGAAATTAAATATGTCGTAAATATCTTCGATTTCTGTTTTAAATGCACGTAATCCGTCTTTTGCATTTCTATATTGCCTTAATTGTTCAGCAGGTCCTTCAAATAATTTATTGTAAACAATAAGGTAATCTACACCGGTAGATGATGTAACAAGATTCGGAACTTGTCTTTGTTTTATCCTGATTGGTTTTCTTGAAATAGGTTTGTTTATTATTTCATAATTTCCGTTTCCTTTACCAACAAAAATTAATGTGTCGCTTGAGAAAGAATAATTTGATATCCGTACTCCGTTTTTAATGTCATAAATGTTTAGCTGATTTGAAGATAGAAACCCTTTGATTTTAAAAATCTTTGCAGAGGTATCTGCAACATCACTGTTACAGGAAATCTCATTACTGTCAAAAACAAATTGTCTTGGATAATATAACTCAAATAGATCAAAATTAATGATGCTTGCAAAACCCGTAGCTGGACGATTAAGGAATCTCATTGTGTTATTGCCATTAACAAGAAGAGAACTCGAAAAATAAACAGTGGTATCAAACTTGTTAAAATTATCTCTGTACATCGTATCAAGTAATGTAGTATTAATTCTTGGTACAAGGCGATGCTCATTTGTAATAGATGTGTTTTGATTTCCGGGGTAAGCAAAAACTTTCAAGCGGCATTGCTGAGGAATTACAGGTAATGAATTTAGATTAAATACCTGGTCAAAAAAATTAGAGGTTTGCATAGCACGCCAATACCAACCTTCACCGATATACTTATCATTGCTAAAATTTCCAAAATCTTGTGTTGAGATATTTTGTCCAAGAGAGTAAATCAGATCCTGTTCAAAATGCAGTTTCTCATAATAAAAGATATTTGGATAAAGAATTGATGAAGAATTGATGTAATTTGAATACCGCAGCCCAAATGCACCTCCCCAACTGACAAAATACGAAGAAGTATCTGAATATAAATTAAAATACTCATCAGTAGTATAAACAACAGCGTTGTTGGTATTATAGGAATTTGATAATCCGCCGTAATTACGCATACCAAAGAAATCAAAATAATCGCCGTCATCAAATGCACCGTTATCCTCACCATAGAAATAAATTGGAACCTGACTACCTTTAAAAATTACTTTTACAGTTCTTGGATCTATTGAAGAAACCGGAATACCTGCGCTTACAAAATCATTTTTATCAATCCTATACATTCCATCGCTTGAAATATACATTTTAAGGTATGTCTGATTTGGAGTAATCCAGTTGTAATTCTGGGCTGTGACAGAGCTTCCAGGTAAAAGAAATAATATCAGGATAAAACATGCAAACAGATCAGTTCTTATAAGACTGATTAGATATGATAAAACACTATGTTTGTTGAAATTAATTTTTCCGTGAAATAAGTTAATATTCATTTAAGCACTACCAGTTTTTGTAATGAGGTTTCCTTTTTGCTACCTTCAATTATTAATTTATAAAAATATACACCGTTTGCCAGATAATCACCATCTGCATCCCTGCCATCCCAAGATATCTGATTGAATCCAATATTTAAAGGAGATTCAATTGTTTTAATAAGTCTTCCTGCTATAGTAAATATTTTAATTTTTGCGTTAGAGGGGGGCATATTCCCGGATAAATTTATAAGAAATGAAGTTTCATTCTTCATCGGATTTGGATAATTCTTCAAATCAACAATTTTTAAATCCGGGTTAACAGTCATATAGTGTATTACTGTATCAGCAAAATTGTTATTCTGGTCATAGGAGATATAACGGAACTTGTGCTCTCCATCAGAAAGCTCAGGATTAAAAAATAAAGTTGCCTGCAAGAACTTATCATCGGGGAACTGCAAATCTATAATTGGATTCTTTACACCATTGATGTAATACCATACATTTACGTCATCAAGCTGAACGCGGATATTAGAAGTATCCTTTATGAAAATCTTACTGTCATCATAAAACTTTAATACAATTCTTGGCTTTGAAGCGATATACTCACCGCTAACAGCATTAATACCATCATAAGTTATATCCATAACAGGTTTTGCTGTATCTCCTGTAATTACAACTCTCGTTACAGCAGTATTGTTGTACGTATAGAACTCATTTTGATTATTGAGCAAGGAGGTTTCAAAGTATAAACTTATAGTGTCGGATTTTTTGTTGGGATTTCTTAATCCTATTGTTGAAAGCTTAACTTTGGATGCAGCAAGCGAGTCTATTTTAAGGCTGCTGTTAACAGAATCAGCTCTAAGCAGCTTCAAACCAGTTGGAGATGTGGAATACCATTTATTAAGAAAACCGTTAGCAACCGCATACCCGTAATTTCCATAGTTAACGGATATATCCATTGTATCTCCATCATTAAATACAGAATCGTTTTTATTGAACGAATAAGTATCAGCAATTATCTCGGGAGCCGGAGTATAAGTGAACTTAAAATTATTAAATACCGGGGATTGGGTTCCGTTGATTGAATCAATATACAATTTAGTAATCAACTGCAAGCCAGGGTATTGAGAAGACTTTATTGTATCTATACTAACATTAGAATTGCTTGTCAGATTTTTATACAAAAGTACATACTGGTTTATTCTGTTTAATCCAAGAACATCAAAATAAAGGTTAGTAAACGACGGAATTGTTTGCGACCATTTAAACGAGTTATATGATTCCGCAGCAATAATATTATGATATACATATCCTGAATCATGATAGAAGAGAGGCTGCATTGAGCAAACAGCGGGAGCAAACACAGAAGAATAATTTTCTGATTTAATTACATTCGGAAACTGACTGTAGCTTATGAAACTCCATGTAGAAAAGTTCTGTAGATTAACCGAATCAACTGATGTGCTGCCAAATAGCTTAATTTTCGAACGCAGGCTGCTGTTCATACCGAAATTAGTATTAAATGGTGATGCTTTTAGAATGACAAGAATGTGCTTGTCATCAAATGAATTTAAATATGACAACACTGAATCATTTGCCTGATTAGTAGAAAAATTAAAATGTTCAAGTTCTTGTATTTTTGAGTTTGTCTTATTAATTTTAAATAAGATTAATCCTCCCCAATATGCGGAATCTATGTATTTGTTAAGGGTATTACCAATAGTGAGAGATGTGAGTTCTGTAAGATTATTGCCCCACGATTGTGCAACAATATTGCCAATATATCTGCTTATTGTAAGACTGTCATAACTGCCTGCAATATTTAACAAATCCGAAGAATTATATTGATTATAATTCTTCTTATAAATAGTTACAATCTGATTGATATCAGGATTTAATATTTTAAGATTATTTTCAGAATTGATCCCAACAATAAAACGGTTATTGTTTGACCAGCCTGAAGAGTCTGAATTAATAACGGCATTTAACCTAAAATAGTAAACTATGTTTGTATCTCTGTTTATAGGAACTTTGAATTTTGTTACAAGTCCGGTAGGATTATTCATGAAATAAGTTCTTAGAAAAGAGGAATTATAATTTCGGGAAGTATCAACCTGAAGTATTAGTTTAATATTGTTATTTCTAACATCTAAATTTGGATTTATTCCGACAATCTCCACAGAGTCCGTAAATACTATCTGATTGTCAATCGGTTTTAAAGGTATAAAAGATATATTTTTGAGAAATATTGGAATCAAAATTTCATTATTATCTTTTATCTCTTTTGTATTCCAGTTATTAGGATCAAGTTTTACTTTTACGGCATAACTTCCAGCAGAGTCAAGAACAAAACTATAACTCACAGTGTCAGTCAATCCGAAGTTACGTATTATTGTGTCTTTATTTCTATATGTTTGACCATTTCTCAAAACTGTGAATGAAATTTTCATAGAATCAGAAAATATTCCAAGGTTGCTTGGACATACAGAGAGTTTTATTATTTCACGTATTGAAGGAAAAGAACTTGAGAATTTATAATCAGCAGGACTAATGGCATATTCCGGATATTGAGGCATTAATAATTTTACCGCAGGATCACCAATCATTCCATAACAATTAACAGTATTACGTGCAGCAAAATTAAGTGAGTCCGAAGAAAGGGTTTTTGAAGCATACCTGACGATATCCCCTATTCTTCTTACAGTATCTTTAGTAAAACTCTTAATCAGATATTCATTATATGTGTTTCCGGAAAAAGAAAAACTCCAACCCGTGCTTCCAATAAATCCAATAGCACCTTTATTAGGCATGTTTATAAATTTCTCACCAAAACTTCTGGTCTCTGTCTCTGCATTTTTACCTGTAAAGCAAGTCATGCTGAATACAACAGGCATTCTAAGTTGATTAGTAAGAACATTCGGATCATCAAGTCCATTATCCCAATTGCTGCTTGCTGCATGGCCGATGTAATTTGTTATTGAAGCGCCAGTATTTATGGCATTCTTAATTGAGTCCTGATAATTAAATGTAACACCGCTTGTTGAATCATTTCTGAATATTCTTATTGGATATCCTGAATTTGGAACTGATTTTATGTAGGTGTTAATAAAATAGTTTGACTGATTTGCAAATTGAATTTGTTCTTGTATATTCTGTCCGCCGGTAATAAAAACAAAATTCTTAAACCACTTCGAAGGGACAGAACTCTGATTTTCATATTGTATTATGTTATTTACTATATCACTTCCCTCCTGATTTGTCAAAGCCGGTATTCTTCCAACTGATATCTGATGAAAATAAGTAAAAGCCCCGATGTTAAAATTTGCAAAATACCCGTCACTTGGAGGATTTCCATAAACAGGTATAAGATTTTGATAATATATTGATGAACCTGAATTCCTTTTGGGGTCCAAAGATCCCCTGCCAAACAGACACAAATATTTAACTTTTGGCTGCTGCCAATTATCATACACATTTTTAACGAAATATCTCACAGCTAATGGACTCTCTATTCCATAGTTGAAAACATCATAAATCTCTTCGATTTCAAATTTTAATGCCCTGAAACTATCTTTAGATGCCCTGTGTTGTCTCAAAATTTCCGCGGATGATTCAAGAAGTTTATTGTAAACTATCATATAATCTGCGCCAATAGAATTTGTAACTAAATTTGATACTGAACGCTGTTTAATTCTGAATGGTTTTTTATTAATAATGTTATTTATTATTTCATACTTTCCATTCAGTTTCCCTGTAAAGAAAAGTGTATCAATAATAAAACTCGAACTAAGCACTCTGAGATTATTCTTTACATCATAAATATTTAAATCCAAACTTGAATTAGCACCTGCTATCATGAATTTAACTCCTGATGTATCTGACAGGTTTGCAGCATAATTTAATCTGTTGTTTTCGAGAATAAACTTTCTTGGATACTGTAAAGAAAAATTATCAAAAAGCATTACTCCAACATAAGTTCCGGCACCTGTATATGTGAAAGAAATTTGATTTAAATTTGAAGCTGAAAGTAACGATGATGAAAAACCAAGAACTGTATCAATTCTTTTGTAATTATCTGTTTTAATTGTGTCAATAATATTACCATTTACTCTGACTATCAACCTGTGTTCATTAAAGATAGAATCTACGTAGGAATTCGGATATGCAAAAACCTTTAGTGAACATGTTTGTGAAATATCCGAAAGAAAAGGAGTTCTGAAAGTATCACTTACAACGTTACCCCTGTTCATCTCCCTCCAGTACCAACCCTCTCCGGATATTTTCTCGTTATTAAAGTGTCTGTAATCCGAGCTGTTCCTTCTCTCCCCCAGAGAATAAATATTATCATATTCGAAATGTATTGGTGAAGAAAAATAACCGGGTGAAAACTGATTTGCAGAATTAAAATTGTAATCAATGTATCGCAAACCATGAGCGCCGTCCCAACCAACCCAATAGACACTTGTATCAGAATACATATTGAAATATTCATCGGTAATGTAATCCGGAACGTTTGTATTGCCCTGTTCTTTATAAGAAATTACATTACCCCCATAATTTCTTTGTCCATAAAAATCCAGATAGTCTGTATCATCAAAAACACCATTTTGTTCACCAAAGAAGAAAGCCGAAATCTGGCTGCCTTTATAATAAACTTTTACTGTTCGTGGATCTATCGTTGAAGTATTAACACCCGCATTAACGAAATCAGATTTAGTCAACCTGTAAATTCCGTCTTCTACAACATATAATTTTAAATAGGATTTATTCGGAGTAATCCAATTAGAATTCTGTGCTAAACAAACATTCGTAAATAAGAGAAGGATATACAGGATCGGTTTCATACTCACTCTAATCTTTTTTAAACATTAAGTTAGTTTTTTGGACAAAAACATGAAATATAAAAACAGGAATTCCAAGAATATATCTTTTCCAGAGTCTTTTCGGTTCCTGAACTAATCTATATGCCCATTCAAGCTTTAACTTCTGAACCCCAATAGGGGCTCTCTTTTTTTGATTTAATAGAAATTCAAGACCACTACCACAGCATACAATCAAATTTGAGCTGATAGCGTCTTTATTTTTTAAAACCCAAAGTTCTTGATAAGGCTGGCCTAATCCAACAAATACAACATAAGGTTCGAAAATTTTAATCTTTTTTAATAATTCATCTGGGCAATTTTCATTATAAATACCAAAATCAACAGACTTATAATTGCTTTCAAAGAAGTTACATATAGATTTTTCAATTTGTTTAACATTACTTAACATAGGGAAAACAATAAATATTCTTTTTCCGGAACATATTAGTTTGTGAATCAAAACAGGGTATAAATCTGATCCATTAATGTTGTGCTTAAGCTTATTCTCAAATAAAATTTTAGAAAAATAATAGGCACCAAAACCGTCAACATGTAGGGTGAAACTGTTATATAATTCATTGTTAAAAGATGGGTTGCTACGAAGAAGTCCATATGTATTAAAGTTATAATATGTTAACAGAATTTTCCTCATAACATTCATATTGAGCAAATAATTAGCTAACTCCGGATAATCATAATCCAATATGTTTAATCTGTTCATCTTTATAATCTCTTATTGGATAGGAGTGTTTGATACAAATTATAAATGTTTTTTATATTAACCTCAGGGATGTGTTTTTTACTCACAAGATCAAATAGATTAGCAGCACATTTATGCATCAAAGCAGGATTATTATAAAAGGTTGTAATTTTTTCTGCAAGTTCGTAAGGATTTTTCGGGCTAAACAATAAACCGTTAAATCCATCCGTTATTGTTTCCGCAATACCATCAACATTCGAACCAATAAATGGTTTTTTATAAAAACCGGATTGTATTAAAAACGTTGGAAGTGGATCAACAATCGAAGGTAATACACATATTCGACTCTCAAGGAAATATTTGCTTAAATCATTTTGTGGAGGTATTAATTTTACATTTAAATTATTTGCATTAATATATCTCTGATAACTCATCTTTAAATTTCCGCTGCCTACTAAATTCACTTTAACGTTGGGAATATTCAGATTTTTAACAGCTTCAAGCAAGGTTTCAAAGTTTTTTTCCCTATGATATCTCCCAACTGCCAGTATATTAAATCCATGTTCATTTGTAGTATCAGAATAAACTTCAGAAGATACAGGTTCCGCAAAATTATAAATTAGATTAATTTTGTTTTCATATATTTTAAATTTATTAATTAATTGATTTTTTACACTTATACTAATAGCTATGAGTTTATCAGACCTATATTCCAGATAATATCTTGAATTGACTAAACTCATAATAGTATTAACTGTGATCACATTCTCATTAATATATTTTTTGTACAACAAACATAACAATTCAGTCGACCTGCTGTATGAATGTAATATATTAATATCATACTTTTTAACAATAAAGTGAATTTGCTTTAAAAGACCTGAAAAAAATAAAGGATTTTTACTCCCAATATTTCTGTTTACGGAAAAAAGGATTTTCAATTCTTCTATACGCTGATTTGCAATATCTTCTTTTGTAAACAAATAATTAAAGCATTCAAAAGAACTTAAATATTTAAGTGCAGTATATAGGTAATAAGACCTTCCGCAAGTGTAATTAAAAGCAGGGGTGATATGTAATATTCTGGGTATCAAAGTAGAGACAGATTAATATTAAAGTTGTTTGTTAAAGCAATATAGTTATAACGAACTTTGTCTTTCAAAATAATTTTAACAATTTTACATTTATTTAAAAACATTTCGTTAAGTTGGAACTCACATTTAATAAACTCATTCTCGTAATCTAATATAGAATTATTATGGATATTATAAAAGAACTGTGTTTTTCCGGTACAATAAGCAGTCACGGTTGAATCATTGATTTTTTTAATAACGATTTCGGAATTCAAAGACTCGAAGTCAAGTGCGGCATAATTCACAAATCCTTGGACAGTATCAAAATGAACAAAATCACCATATTTACAGTAATTATAAGTTGCAGGAATATTGTCAAGAATATAGGTTTGTTTAAGTCTAGAGGGGAGAAAAAGAAAAATGGATTTGTTTTCGTTATTGAGAACTTCATCTGAGATAACATTAATGTTCTGATTCAATTTAACGTAAGCGTTTCTATAATCATCAATTATTGTATAGGAAGTGATTGAGTATAACAATATTAGCGGCACTAAAATGTATTGTATAAGTTTAATTCTTTTTTCGCTCAAAAGAGATATTTCTTTGAAAATTAATATCATCGTAAAAGCAAAAGGTACGAATATCAGTTGTGGTCTGAAATATCCTGCAAGAATATTGGGGCTTATTAATATAATAAACAATAAACATAATAGTAAAAACTTTTTCGGCTTACCTTTGTAAATGAGTTTAATAATAGTTAACATGATAAAGGAACTTATTAACACAATAATATCAGAAAAGGTTATATTATTTGCCAGATTATATAAAGACAGGTAATCGAAAGAGGATAAAAATGATATAAAGGCTTTGGGAATTACATTTAATCTATCCAAATAGTGGAAAGAGTAATAGTTCAAGAGACTATCCATCGATGCTTTAAGAAACAATAATTTGTACATCATATAAATAATAAGAAATAAGAAGTAGAAGATATAATCTTTGGGTTTTATATTTGTTGCTTTATTATTAAAAGAATAATATATAACAAGTATTGCAAACGGAATAGCAATAGCACTTTCCTTAAACAACAGGGCAATACCGAAAAAACATACTGACAATAATAAGTACAATAATTTTGAGTTTTTCTTGTAACGTAAAAATGAAAACAAACTTAATAAACCCATAAGACCAAATTGCATGTCGTTTCTGCAAGCGATCCAAATTAGAGTATGAAAATTATTGGGAAATAATAAAATTAATGCGTAAATCAAGATAGACAGAAAATAATTTCCGGATATTTTGAATAGTAAAAACGACGATAAGAACGCAAATAGTAAGTATAAAATAAGATTATGTATCTTTGAAATAATATATGCATCAAATATTAACCCCAAAAACTTAACAATAATTAAGTCAAGATTGAATGATAAAAACCACAATGGACGTAATAGTAAAGAATTCATATAAATCATGTTTCCTGTGAATATTTCTGTAAGCGAAGATGAAGCCGAGGCAGAATAGTTAGCATAATCATCTGAAAGAAAACCAATTTTAATGTAACTGCTTAATAACAAGAAAAACATAAATAATAGAGTTATAATGAAATACCCTGAGAGTATGTTGTTTTTGTGTGTCAATTTTCAGAAGTCATCGATTTCAAAATATCCCTATAATAGGCTGATTTGATTATGTCCTTAGAAAAGAACAATGACAATTTATTCCCACGAATTTTTCCCGATGAGTTTCCAACTATTATCGAACACCACAATAAATAAAAATTATTAATAATATGCCCTTTAAGAAGCAATTTATATGCTTTTTTGACATCCCCGTAATAGTATTCAATTCTTCCTAATAAATCATTGGTCTCTTTTTTATTTGGGGGAAAAGTATTTTCATTCTTCTCATAAAGTACTTTTACAAGTTCAGCATTGAATTTTCTATTTACATTTTTTTCTTTCAGCTTTGAGAATACAAGATATTCCGGAAGACAATGAAAAACAGCTGTTTTACTTGCCCTAAGCCATAATTCATAATCTTCATAAGTATCTATATCTTCATTGTAACCTGATAATTTAGAAATAACATCTCGTTTAAAAACAACAGATGAATGATTTATCGGATTAAGATATTTTAATTTGTTTTTAATTTCATTATTAAATTCAGGGCTTTTCCAGAACCTTAAGAATTCAGAGTTTTTATAGAAAATTGACCATGTAAATATTATGTCAATTTCAGGATTATTTAACAAATAATCCATTTGTTTCATTAGTTTATCTTTAAAAAACAGGTCGTCAGAATCAATTCTAGCAATATGTTTTGTAAAAGTATGTGATAATCCATAATTTAAGGCAGAAGAAAGTCCTTTGTGGGGTATTTTAAAATACTTTATCCTATTATCATTAAATGATAATATGATATTCTCTGATGAATCAGTAGAACCATCATTAATAATAATAAAATCAAAATCCTGATATGTTTGATTCAGTACACTCTTTATAGATAATTGCACTGTTTCGGCCGCGTTATAAACCGGCATTATTATTGATATTTTGGGATAATTATTATTCAATATTGTGAGCAATATAAGATTTAGTCATAAACAAAAATCTTTTTGACGAATTTACAGATGAAATAAACGATAAAGTATTTAAATTGTTTTTCTTCATAAGAATATATTATTAAGTGTTTATATAATCAGTTGAAGCATCTGCACTGATTATCTCATAATTTACGAAATACTTATAAGTTTATTGTACAAATCATAATGATACTTGAGCATATTTATAATCGAATAATTAAATCTTATTTTATCATATAAGCATTGATAATCATCTAAAAGAGCAGAATAATTATTTATAGCATACTCAAGTTTATCAAGTAAATCATTAACGTTGCCCGATTTAAAAACCAAAGAGGAATAGTCATCCGTGAAAAGGTCTTGAAATCCGTTATATGAAGAAGAGATTACCAGACAATTGCTATATATTGCCTCCAAAACAACAATGGGGACCCCCTCTTTTTGTGAAGTAAATACAAAAATATGTGCACAAGAAAGGAAGTTTTTATAATCTCGAATAGGATCTACAAATTTAACAACTCCACCTAAAGATTCATTCAATCGGATTAAATTACTTTTCTCAGGACCTTCACCCGACACATAAAATTCACTAATAGAATTATATTTTGAGGACAGTGAATGAGATGCTCTTATGAATAATTCCATCGCTTTTTCTTCAACAAACCTAGATGCAGAAAAGATTATAAGTTTATTATTTTTTGGTTTATCTTGTTTCATTAATTTCTCTTCAGATATTCCCTGTTTTATAGTGATTATATTAGCAGGATTTATTTTTGAGCTTTTTATTAAATGATTTTTAATTTTATCTGATAAGACAACATAATAATCTGCATGAAAGTGCTTTAATCGACCTACCTCATTAATGATCCCGTGGTTAGTTTGTATTGTCTTAACCTTTGTAAATATTGAAGAATAATAAGCTATATTCGCTGCATAATGATTATGAGTGTGAATTATATTAATTTCGTATTTTTTAATTATATTTTTGACAAGTAAAACTGCTCTAAAAAGGTTCAATATACTTCTATTTGAGTGCAGAATCTCATCACGCGTCAGAACTTCACAATTATATTGTTTGATCAATTCTCGGGATTCAATTTTCCCGCAAAGAATAATATATTTGAAGTCAGTATAATGTTCATAAAATCCATTAACCAAACTTTTAATGTGATTAGACACACCACATACTTGTTTTAACTCGTCAGTTATTAACAGAATGTTAATCAATTATGCTCTTATTTATAATTTGTAGTGTGGTAAATAATATTTTTGAAATATATTTTCCCAACTTAATTCCATCAAGCTTTTATAAATGCGATTATTATTAATTGTTAAATTTTTAGATATCTCATTTGAAAGCTTTTGTTTGTCTCCAAAATCTACCGAAGAGAATTCGACGAAATCACTTAAAAGTTCGCTATTTCCTGTTTGTTTTGTTAATATAGGATATAACCCGCAAGATATTGCTTCTAGAACAGAAATATTAAACGTATCATATGAGCTCGGCGAAACTACAATATTTTTATCGGATAAGAATATACACATTTCAGATGGAGACATTTTATCAAATATGCTTATATCTATGTTAGAATACTTTCGTATTTTATTAACCTTTTTAAGGGAATCTATTAAAAACAATTTAATTTTGTAAGGAAAACTTGATAATGAGTTAATAAGAAATTCAAATCCTTTTTCTTGTTGATCAATATTGCCGATAAAAACAACAGTTAATGGATCTTTGTCGGAATATTTTATAGGATAATTTAAGAAACAACTATCTAAACCATTTACAGTTTTCGAGAATTTACTTTTGTTTGGAGAGTAATATCTTAAAAGAATGTTTTTTGAGAATTCCGAAAGATAAAATATCTTATCAGAAGCGTAAATAACGATATTTTCTACTATAATATTTTTAATAACAGTAAAAACTGGCTCCTTGTTGAAGTACTTATTTTCATGCTTGATGATACCATTCATCATATAATAAATTTTAAACCTAAAAAATACTTTTAATAAATAAATAAATACTATAAACCTATCAAAACTAAGAATATGTATAATTTGGGGATTAATCTTAATGATTTGAAAAAGTGTTCCTACTATTCCGATTTTTAAAACTTGGCACCCATTTACCTCTGTTGTTTTTTCATAACCAAATAATTTTTTAAAATAACTGTATTTTCTTCCATCCTGAAAGTATTGAATAAATATTGTGTCATCTATTTTTGAATATTCTTCAAAAACTCTTTTACATACTTTTTCCGGTCCGGATAATATTTCGCTTTCATTATAAGTACCTATAAAAATTACTTTCATTTACCATAATTTATTTTTAAGATAAAAAGCATCACAAATAAGTATAAAAACTTCTGTTATTATAGTGGCATAAACAGCTCCTATAATACCTAAATTTAATAACAACACAATATTTAAAGCAATGTTAATAAGCAAAGCAATAAGGACAACATACATATTTTCTTTGTACATACCCAAGCCATTCATGGTTATTCCTGTAAGATTATTAAGTGCGAGAGGAATAACAGAAAAAGATAAATACTGAAGTAAAATAACTGCAGGGATGTATTTTTCCCCATAAATCAAATTTATTAATATTTCAGAGGAAAAATATAAAGCTATAGAAGCAGAAACACTAATTGTTAATATATAATATGAGTATTTTCTTAGGAATATCTTAACAGCAAATTTCCTTAAAGATAAGGAAGACACGCGGGTAAATCCTGAAACCAGGATAAAGGAAAACAGTAAATTGGAAGATTTATAGACACCGTAAGCAATATTGTAAAATGCAACTTTTTCAATATCAATTATCTCAGAAATTATTATAATATCAATTTTATCATATAAAAAATTTACCATTGCTGCTACGCCAATTGGAAACGAATAAATAAAGATACTTTTTAAAGAGTTGGATAATGAACGAGTTGTATTTCGTACGGGAGTAAACTTGTTTAAAATGAATTTGTAAAATGATAATGCTATAATAATGTTGCCTATAAGACCTATTAAAATAAATAGAATTATGCTGGGATATACAATTAATAAGGATATTATCAGTATAATCGATAATAAACGTACCGATGAGTAAGATATAAATTGTATCTTTTCTTCACGCTTACCAAGTAATATGGAATTAAGAATTGAAATGAAGTAAAATGAGTAAACAAAGGAATGTAGAATAACAATAAGAGAATAATTAGTATTAGCATAATAAAAATGAAAAATTAGCAGCATTATGAAAGTACTGATAAGAAAAGATGTAAACCCATAATACAATGCTGATGATAAATCCGACTTATCTACCACATTATTTCTTGCTACTTGCCTTTGTAAATAAACGGGTAAACCAAATTGAAAAACAAACATAAGTATATTTGAAACGGAGAACAACAATACTATATTTCCATAATTATCTACACTGAGCAATCTCGCCAGAATTAGAAAAAGGATAAAGAAGAATAATTTATCTACTATCTGATAATACAGAACAAATCTGCTTTTCTTGAATATTTTTAAGAATTGATTTATCATCAGGTAAAATTACAATTCTATTTATTAAATTGAAGTAAACAAAAATAAGGATTATTTTATTGCATAATACCGAATGATTAATAAAAAAACAGCAAGGGAAATTATATATTTAATTTTAGCTTTCTTGGGAGCGTCCAATATCCTCTTAAATACATACAAATATGGTATTGGACTAACCGATGATTCTGTTAATTATATTTATTCGGGGATTCACTTGTTACAAATGAAAGGGTTTTATAATTATGACGGATCAATATTTATTAACTGGCCCCCATTATATTCGTTGATTATTAGTATAATCTCGGGAATAGGTTTTGATATATATACTGCTTTGATAATATTTAATGCGATAATTTTCGGTTTAACAGTATATCTGTTGGGAAAGCTTTCAGAGATTATATTCACTTCGTCAATAATAAAAATTCTGTATGTAACAACATTAACCTTTTCGTTTCAAATGCTTTTTATTTTCACAAGAGCATGGAGTGAAACGATATTCATATTACTGATAATAATAATTATTCTGACGTTACTCAAAAACCCGGAACAAAATGTGATATATTTAATACTGTTTTTATCATTATGTGTATTGACACGGTATTTAGGTATTTCTCTTGTAATATCATATTATATATACTTTGCATTCATAAAAACCGGGACAAGTAAACCTCTAAAAACATATTCAAGCAAGACGCTTTTGATATCAGCAATTGCTATTATCCCAACATGCTTATGGTTTATAAGAAACAGATTAATGACTAACAATATAACAAACATTTCTTTTAACTCAACGGAATCGTTATTTTCAAACATTAATAGGTTGTTAGAGTACACGAGTGCGTTATTTATACCGGAATCTATTGACGCACAAATCAGGATTTTATTACTTGTTGTTTTGGGTGGCTTTACTATGTGGTTTTTTATTAAGTCAAAAGTTTATTCTGATAATAAATTAATAACATTAATATCAATCATATATATAATTTCGCTCTTAATAATATCGAACATATTTAAGTTTGATAATATATCATACAGATTCTTGATACCTGTATATTTTATTTTATTGGCTTTAATAATTAGAACACTGGAGGTCTTGATATTAAAGTTAAATAATAAGATAACAAAAGTACTCTTAAGTATATTTCTGGCACTAACGATAATTTTTCCAATAGAAAAGGGTATAAAACACACGTTTATTAATTATAATGACGGCATTGAAGGGTTCAACTCTATAGAATGGAAAGAATCTGAAACGATTGAGTACATTGAATCGTACGACAAGAATTCCAAGATTTATTCTAACAGTCCTGCCGGAATCTATGTAAATACAGGATTATCAACATACAGAATATCAAATTATCCTCACGAGAGGTTAAAAGGAACTCTGCGGGTTATATTCAAGAAATCACTACCTGAGATAGATAATGTACCGGATTTACTAAACACAATATCCCAAAATGATAGCATTATTTATCTGAAGGATTCATATATAATTATTACAAAGAATTAACCTAATGATAATCATTGGTTTGATTGTTTTTGGCAGTGTGCTGATTTTTTGTGGTCTAAAAGACCCAAGGGAGTTCAGCAATAAAGTATGTTATATGTTCACCTATACAGGATTCTTGTTTTCACTTATTGGTATCTTTAATTATTTACTTAACCCTGCAACAAGAAGCAGTTCTTTATTTGGTGATAGAGTTTTTGATGCGGAATTTGTAGTCAGTACTATCAGTTTCTTACTTATTACTACCATGTTGCTAAAATCCCATAATGGTAAGATTAGGAATCTACTATTTTTAGCAAACTTATTTCCTTTAATTTATATTATTATTCTTCGTACAAGAGCCGGTTGGCTGGCAACTGGAATAATTTTTATAACGATAGTGTTATTTTCACTATTATATTTTATACATATCAATGGTAAATTTTTGCTATTGAGAATAGGGGCTCTTATAATCATTTCCATTTGCCTTGCCATCTTAATACCGGTTGACAGAAAATATGAAAGGGCTGATTTATCAAAAACTTTAGGAAGTATTTTTGAAAATGACTACTATTCAAACAAAGTTAGGATAGATTATTGGAATAATTCTTTGAAGATATTTTCTGAGTACCCTATTTCAGGAATAGGGAGAGGTAAATGGGCAGGGATATATCCATATTATAGTGGGAAATCATACACGGATGAGAATGTTGATATGAACTCAGCTATAAATCCGCATAATGATTATATTGAAGTGCTTACTGAATACGGAATATTTGGGTTTATTATTTTTACAGGGTTTATTTTTACGGGGTTGTATTTTCTGTTTAAGAAGTCCAAAAGAGAGATTAATTATTTACCGTTTTTCCTTTCTGCATTGGGTGTTTGCATCATGATGTTCTTTTCTTTTACAAAGGATAATTTCTGGGTGATGATTGTATTTGGTGTGTGTATGGGGATTGGATACTCAACTAATTATAAATTAGTAATTAAGAGATATGAGTTCTTGAATAGAAATAAATTGTCTTTAAAGAAAGCACTCTTGATAATTGGAATATTGATGTTTACGACAGGAATCTGGTTTAAGATAATGGCTGAATTAAATGAAAAGGAATATCTGGAGGCAATGAAATTGAAATCTCAGAATAAATATGAGGAGATGCTGACAAAACTGGACGGAGTTTCTGATTTTTATTATCCGGTTGATATGAGCAAGATACCGGTGGATTATTACAGGGGAGTGGGATATTTTGAGTTAAAACAATATGATAAAGCGCTTGAGAAGTTTAAAAGTGCGAGAGAGAGAATGAAGTATTATCCTACGATTATGAATAATGAGGCGGCGGCACTTTACATGACGGGCAATTATGAGGAAGCTAAGAAGAGATACAACGAAATACGGGATATATTTCCTAATTATATAGAGCCGAGAATAAATCTATTAGCTTTTTATACAAATCAGAAAAGATATAATGAAGCAAGGGAGCTTATTTCAGAGATTGAAAGTAAAACCTATGATTCAAGATACGTAAAGAATTACAGTGTATTTTTAGAAATTAAGGATTATTTTAATAGAAATAATATACAATAAATCATTATGCGATTTTTCAGAATACTTATATTAATTGTAGTTTTAAATACCGGGTTTGTGTATTCGCAAGAAGTCTCGAGAGTTATACCTGATACGGGAAGACAGGGAAGAACATTCCCTATAACTGTTCACGGAACAGGTACAGAGTGGACATTATCACCTTATTGTGAGATTTATTTTGACAGCATTGGTGTAACGACTAATAACGTTGTCATTGTTAATGATACTACTTTAACAGGAAATATTATTATTGACGGCAAGGCTTCTACGGGATTTCATATGTGCATTGTTGGAGATAATTTTTTAAATTATTATTATAAAGACTCAGCATTTACAGTGTTTCTGAATGTACCAGTCACACCGACACCATTGCTTCCGTTGAACAATTCTATTAATCAGCCGATAACACCTTATTTTCTTTGGGACAGTAATTTCTATGCCGTCAGTTACAGAATACAACTCTCAACTGATGTCGGTTTTGGGACTTTAACTTACGACACATCAGTAGCAAACACTCCGTTTGTAATCAGGCAGGGTGTACTCGTACACAATGTAAAATATTACTGGAGACTGAAGGCTTATAATTCTATGGGTGAAAGTCCTTGGTCAACTGTGTTCAATTTTACTGTAATGCCCGTCGGAATTATTTCTTTTCCGGGTGAAATACCTGCTGAATATAAATTGTTCGAGAATTATCCGAATCCGTTTAATGCACAAACAAAATTTCGGTTTCAGATTCCTAAAAATGGAATTGTTAAATTGAAGATTTTCGATTTATCCGGGAAAGAAATTGAGACACTTATTAATGGGAATCTCAACGCAGGTTCGTATGAAATTAACTGGTATTCAGGTTCGTTAGCATCTGGAGTTTATTTTTATTCGATTGAATCAACAGGGTTTAGGGACGTAAAAAGAGCCGTGATTTTAAAATAATATTTTCTTTCTGTGAAATGTGAAAAAAACATTTATTTTTTACATTTTTAGCTTGACTTTTTTATGTAAAATATCTATTTTATTTATGTAATTAGTAGTGCATTTTTGCAGAACAAATTAGCTCGTTGTTTTACAAAAACCATGAAAACAAGCTGTTTTTAAAGGTTAATTCTAAATCAAATTAAAATTCAGATATTATAACATATTGTAAAAACAGCAATATAAATATAGGTTACCTATCTAAAACCTATCTATTTCCTATCAAAATCCTATTTACCTCCTAGTTACCTCCTATCATTCACCTAAACTCAACCTAAAAGGCTCAGTTACACTTAATCAGGTGCTGAGCAGAGCCGGTGATTTGATTATTGAAACTTGATTGAACGTGTTTCATTTTTTGTTTTAGTTGTTTAGTTTTATATACGGCAAAATTAAAAGACATCATTTAGGAGCATTTCAGGACCGGATGAGTCCGGGTATTTTTAAGATAAGAAAGTGGTAAACATTAGCTGTCTCTGAATATCGAAACAGGAAAAGCCAAAGAAAACCCCGATTTCCAGTCCGCAATCGTCTGAAAGCTTTTT
>Ga0172380_10001106_pt1 | contig 47832 bp, 39 predicted proteins | sample Leawe162metaG_FD_119747 | JGI IMG/M metagenome (GOLD analysis project Ga0172380, IMG submission 119747) | Leachate microbial communities from a municipal landfill in Southern Ontario, Canada - Leachate well 162 metaG | ecosystem: Engineered > Solid waste > Landfill > Unclassified | place... | reverse complement strand
TCGAGTCGCCCCTTCATCAAATCAAACCTTTGCGCTATCGCCTCCAAGTCGCTGGTGCGATCTTTCACATCGGCACAATCGCCGAAACTCCATGCTGTATCAAGTTATTTCTGGACGAATCCTAAACCGGCCTTTTCTATCGAGCAGACGCGGCTTCAGCACTCGACCCTTGCGAAATGCGTGCTGCTGGTGCTCGAATTCAACCGCCCGCCCAACGGTGCCCGTCCGCCGCTGTGCGCGTCACCCAGGGCGGACAAGTTGAAAATCGCATCGAAGAGAAACGCTGGCTCGCCCGCTGTCAGGCCGACCGCCTCAAGCGGCAGGATCGCCTCCAGATCGTAGTGCGATCCCGCGACGGTCTGCCGGAGTTTGACGCCGGGAACCGTCCGCATCCGTGAGTCTGCGGCAAAAGGTTTTTTCTTTCCCTCGCCGGGCACCACGAAGATCTGGTGGATCGCCCCCCCGCTCTCGCGCGCGAAGAACATCTCCACACAGGAGCCCGCCCAAAACTGTTCTGCCTGCGTTGTGATCTTGGAATCCTGCACCCGCGCGGCCAGCCGCAGTCGGCCCCTTTCGCAAGACAGCGTCCCGTTGACGGCGGGAAACCCATTGAGTTCCACCTCAAAACGAGTCGGCCCGCCGGACACATCCAGATTCCTGCGGACCGGCACGAACAGCGAGCGGGCGAGAACCCCGTCCATCCCCGAACGCAGCACCAGCGTGAACTCCCGATCTTCCCCGCAACGGCGCAGGAGAACATCGCGCCGGACGGTTTTTCCCGCAGGCACGGAAAACTTCATTTTGCGGTCGGCGGCCAGCACGCCCTCCGGTTCGGAGCCGAGGGACAGGGGAACGGTCACCGGCTTCGGGCCAGGGTTGCTCGCGGCCACCGTCACGGCCATCGCCCGCTTGGTTTTCTCGGCCTTTGCCGCAAACTCGACCGTCGCCAAGATCCGGTCTCCTGTTCCCGCATGGGCGCGGCCGGTGCCCTTCACGACGGGCGCATACTCTCCCAGAAGCCCCGCCTTCTGGTGCGCGGCGATCATCTCGTCACACATCGCCCAGATTTTGTCCAGCGGCAGCACCGACGAAGTGTGTGGGTCCAGCATCACCGCGTGGTAGATGTGCTCGCGCTTCCCGGTCAGCGCGGCCTCGACCGCCAACGTCTGCACGTTGATGTTTGTCAGGCACAGGGCCGCGAGCTGGGGGGGCAGGTCGCCGACAAATGTCGGCTGGATCCCCTGCGCATCCACCAGGCAGGGCACCTCGACGCAGCACCCATCCGGCAGGTTGGTGATCAGTCCGGTATTCGGCACGTTGCCGTAGACGACAGTCGGTCGGTCCGTTTCCCTCGCCTTGATGATGTAGGCCCCGTATTCGTGGGAGGGCGGGTTGATCTGGATGTCCCCGCCTTTGCCCAGCAGCTCCGACTCTGCCTGTTTCCACGACTTGATGATCGCCTCGCAGCGCCGGAGATATTCATCGATCGGCACCTCGAACCGGTCGATCACCGGCTTCCCGTGGTGGATGAAATACGGCACGTATTCGCTCTGGTGCTCGCTCGATTCGGTCACGAAATACCCGGTCCGCCGCATCATCTCGAAACGCACCTTTTCCTGCTGGAACCCGGGGTCTTCCAGCAGCTTGAACAGCAGCGGGTAGGCGTCCTGCCCGCGGTAATCGAACCTGAGGAAAAACGCCATGTGGTTGATCCCCGCCACAAGATAGGTGATGTCCTGATACGGGAGCCCCGCGAAACCGGCGAGCTGTTGCGAGGTCCCCTGGACGGAATGGCAGAGGCCGACATGTGGGATCCCGACCGCCTTGGCGACCGCCATGCAATTCATCGACATGGGATTGGTGTAATTCAACAGCAGGCATCCCTCCGCCCCGACCACGGCGATATCTTCCGCGATCGAATTGATCACCGGAATCGTGCGCAGCGCCCGGAACACGCCTCCCACCCCCAGCGTGTCTCCGATGGTTTGAAGCAGCCCGAATTTCCGCGGGATCTCGAAATCGATGACCGTCCCAGGCTTGTATCCGCCGACCTGGATCGTGCAGATCACGTAGCCCGCGTTGCGGCACGCTTCCTTCTGGCTCAGGGTCGCCTGGATCCGGACACGCGATTTCAGCTTGGCCACCATCTTGTTCGCCATCACTTCCGCCACCTTCAATCGCGCGGGATCGATATCCATGAGGCAGATGGTCGCGTCCCCGAGCTCGGGGGATTGCAGGATGTCGCCGATCAGGTTCTTCGCGAAAACCACCGACCCGGCACCGATAAGGGAAATTTTGGGATTCATGCACCTCAAAGCTCGTTCTTTCCCCGTGATAGGCGAGAAAAAAAATGTGATGAATATGGACGATTTTGTGATATGTGTTGTTTCCGATGAAATCCCAATGGATGCAGATTCCGTTTGCATGTTTGCAAGAAAAACGCTCCAACAGCCGATACTACTGGGAATGCCGCAACCGCGGAGACAACGCATTTGTGATTCTTCAATGGACGCGCCACGGGGCCGGTTTTTTCGAGTTAGAGGGTCGGCGGCAGCCTGTTCCCGAGAGCACCGCGTTCCTGGCCCTGGTGCCGGAATCCTCCGCCTATGGATACCCTGCGGGCGGACGCTCGCCGTGGGTCTTCTCCTGGCTGAACGTGTATGGGGATTTCGGCGTTTCCCTCTGGCGCGGGTTCCGGGAAAAATTCGGCGCGGTGCTTCCCCTGGCACCCGCCTCGCAGGCGGGATTGGTCCTGCAACACCTGCTCCAGCGTGTGGCGACGCGTGCGGACACCGACCGGTTCCAAATCGGTGAACTCGCCTATTCCTTTTACCTGAAATGGTGGGCACAGCTCGAACAGCCCCGATCCGGTGACGGTTCTTCGCTGGACCACGCGATCCGCTATTGCCGCGAGCATTTCCTCGAACCGGTCACCATCAAGGAACTCGCCGACCGCGCGCACCTGAGCCGCGAACATTTCACCCGCGAGTTTCAGGCCAGGCTCGGCATTTCGCCCGGGCGCTTCCTGCGCCGCGAACGCCTCGGTGCCGCCAGATCGCTTCTGAAAAGCTCGCCGCTTCCCTTGGACGAGGTCGCCCGCCGCTCGGGATTTTACTCCGCGCGCCAGCTCCGCGACGCGCACCAGAAGGCATTCGGGCGTCCTCCACCGCGCTAGTGCAGCCCGCCCAACGGATTGCGGGTGAGGTTGTCGCACGATAGGGATCAGCTGTCATCGCTTGGCGGATGACGCGATCTGGCAGTAGGCGATTCCCCCAAAATCCGCGCGTAAGGGAGGAAATGAGAGGGGAGGGCGAAGCTCCGTCTGAGCCGTAATAAATGGGCTCACACGGAGGTTCGCCCTCCCATCGTTGGCGTGACGCGGATTTGGGTTCCCACTGGCGGCAGGCGGAATTCCACCGTATAAGGAAAGCCGCATGAAAACCGATTTGAATCACCGATTGGCACGCCCCGTCGTGCTGACGCTCCTCATCTCCCTCGCCACGCTCTCCGGCATGAAGGCGGATACCCCGCTCGAAAAAAATATGGAGCGCATGAAAAAGGCCTGCCAGGAACTCTCCCTGGGCCTCGAGAAACCGCAGGAAAACAGTCAGGCCACTTATCTGACACTTGCCGGAATCATCAAAACCTCCGCGATCGAAGCCCGTGACCTCGTCCCCAAGTCTGCTGCGGCTCTCCCCCCGGACCAGAAGGCCGCCATGATAAAATCCTACAAGGAAAGCATGGGCGTTTTCGTGGGGTCCGTCGATGGCCTCATCCAAAACATCAAGGACAGCAAATGGGAGGAAGCCCGCAAAGACATCGTCGGCCTGAAGAACGAAATGAAGGATGGCCACCGGGAGTTCCGGAAAGACAAATAGCCGGCATATTGCCAGTTCGGACATACGGGCGAACCCGACGACCATGACCAAGAACGACTGGACGATTTTGTTTGTGAGGGTCGTCGGGCTCCATCTCGCGGCCCCCCACGTCGCCACGTTCGCCACGACAACAACGGCGTTCCCCTGCTCATCACCCTGACACAGGCCACGCAGGGCACCCATCCCCCGTCAACATCTGCCTCTGGCAAAGTCCGGTGTCTCCTTTTTCAGCCTGCCTTGCCCGCCGAGGGGCAGATGTCGCGCAGCTCGCAGCCCGCGCAATCGGGCTTGCGGGCCTGGCAGCGGCGGCGGCCGTGGAAGATCAGCCAGTGGCTGAGATCGGCCCAGTGCCGCCTGGGGAAAAGTTTGATCAGGTCCTGCTCGATGCGGGCGGGGTTGTGCGATTTGGTGAGGCCGAGACGCAGGGAGAGCCGGGTGACATGGGTGTCCACCACGACGCCATCGTTCTTTCCGAAGGCATTCCCGAGCACGACGTTGGCGGTCTTGCGCCCGACGCCTGGCAGGGCGGAGAGTTCGCCCAGCGACTCCGGGACTTTGCCGCCGTGCCCCGCGAGAAGGTCGGCAGCCATGTTGCGGATGTTCTTCGCCTTGTTCCGGAAAAACCCCGTGGGGCGGACGAGGGCTTCCAGCTCCGGGAGCGGGATCTCCGCAAACTCCCGTGCGGAGCGGCAACGCCGGAACAATTCCCCGGTGACGAGGTTCACGCGCTTGTCCGTGCACTGCGCGGACAGGATCGTGGCCACAAGAAGCTCGAGCGGGTTGGCGAAAACGAGCTCGCAGTGCGCGTCCGGGTAAATCTCCGGGAGGCGACGGAGCAGCTCCCCCGCCCGCTCGCCCCGGTTCACGGGGTGCCTAACGCCGCCAGCCTTTCTTTGGCCTTCGGCGCGTAGGGGCTGTCCGGAAAATCTTTCGCGAGCTGCTTGTAGAACGCCTTCGCGCGGTCCAACTGCTGCGCCTTGAATTTTGGGTCGGCACTGGCGTTCGACTGTTCCTCGAGAAGCTGGCCGGCCTGCCAGAGGCCTTCCGTCGCGGCCAGCGGGACCCCGGTAAACAACTGGGCGATCTTCGCGAAGAAATCGATCGCCTGGCCGCGGAATTCCCCCTTTTGTTTGGGGTCGGTGGCCGCCTCGGATTTTTGCTTCATGATGAAACCGCCGAGGAGGAAGGCCTTCGCCCGCAGGTCCGCGCTCGCATTCTGCGCCCGGATGATCGCGGGCAGGAGCTGGAGCGCCTCATCCAGCTTGCCGTCCGCGCGCAGCGACTCCGCGATGCCGTAATCGGCCTCGAGGACTTTGGGCGACCAGGGATACAATGCCTTCAACTGCTGGAAAATCCTGCCCGCCTCGGCGGTCTGCTTGTTTTCCTGGGCGACACGCCCGAGGCCGAAGATCGAAATCGCCTGCGCTTCCAGAATGGCCGGGGCGGCGACCGTGCCGGGAGGGACGGGAAAATCCACGGCCAGTTTTTTGAAGACCGCAGTGGCTTGGTCGAACTTCCTGTCATCCACGAGGGCGAGGCCGTAAATATCGAGATCCTTGGGAGAGTAAACCGCCGCAGGGTCGTAGGCCTCGCCCATCATGGCGAACCCACGCGGCTTGTCTTTCCCGGCGATCAACGCGCCAAGACCAAACAGGATTTTGCTCTTGGCCCCGGCGTCGGGTGTCTTTTCGGCAAGCTGTTGAAAATACTCCTCGGCTTGGGCGTCGGACTTGAGTTCGGCGCGAACAAGCATGCGCTGGGAGGCGAAGAGGGGCTGGAGACAGGAGGCGAGATCCGGGCTGGCGGGATACTTGGCCAGCATCTCCTCGGAGGTTGCGATCGCCGCCTTGACGGCCTCCTTCCACCTGGTCTGTTCCTCCTCTTTGAGGGACGGGTAGTTCGCCGCGAGCCGGTCGGCACCCCCGCGCTGGAACTCCGCGATCTTGGAGAGCGCCTCGGCCGCCTTGGGGTTCTCGGGATAATTCTGCGCAAACTCCGTGTAGGCCGAGATCGCCTCCTCGGGCTTGGCCGAGTTGGCGGCATTCTGCCCGATCGAATCGTAGGCGAAGTAAACCCTGTCGTCCTTGGGATACTTCGCGATGAACTGCCGCATCAGCCTGTTGGCATCGTCGGACTTGCCCGCGGCCATCGCGAGCTGGAAGCGGATGAAGTAGCTGTAGGGAGCCGTCTGGCTGTCGGGGAACTTTTCCGCCAGCGTGGCGAGCGTGGCATCCCCTTCGTCTTTTTTCCCGAGTGTGATCTGGGCCGCGCCGAGGTAATAGAGGGCTAACGGTGTCAACTGGTGCTTCTCGTTGCCCTTGATGAAGGCTTCCAAAAGCGGGACCGCCCCCGCGTTGTCACCTTTCTGTTGGGTGGCGATGGCGATCCAGGCATCCGACTCGAGCGCCTGCGACGTGCCGGGGAATTTTTCCTTCACGACCTTGTAGGCGGCGATGGCGTCGTCCCATTTCCCGGTGTCTTTGTTGATGCCGGCCAGGCCGTATTGGGCGACAACCGCCACATCGGGAGGAGGGTTCTTGGCGAGGTGGGCCTGGAACGTCTTCAATGCCTCCTCGTAATTTTTCAGGCCCACCTGCGATTGCGCTTTGCTGACGACCGAAAGCCCGGCCACGCGGCCGTTGGGATACTGGGCCACGGATTCGTCGAAATACCGGATCGCCTCGTCCGGGTTGCCGAGGCCGAGATACATGTTGCCCATCGCGAACGGCAGGCTCTCGGCGATGGGGTTGGTTTTGTAGGTCGACGTGAATTCCTGGTAGCCGGCCAGCGCCTTGTCCACGGCATTCTGGATCACGTATCCCATCGTCTTGTAATAAAGCGAACGCATCTTCTCGTCGTCCGAGGCGAGGAACGGCGTCACGTGGGTCAGAAGAACGCGCGATTCGTCGTATTTCTGCGCGTTGAAAAAGATTTCCCCCATCTTGAGGATCGCTGTCGCGGTCTGGTCCGGCTTGGCGCTGATCTCCGCGAACTTCTTGAGCTCCCGCTCGTTGTCCTTGTCGAGCTGCCTCTTCAGCGCCGCGTTGTTCGTGCGCAGCGCGACCGCCTTCAGCGCGGGGAAGGATTTGATCTTGTTCTGCTGGAGCTGGAGGATTTCTTCTTTCGGGAGAACCGATTGGTAGGCCGCGAGCGCCTGCTGGTAAAGCGGGCCCCGCTCGCTCTCCGGGCTGAAGGCAGCCCGCGTGAAGAGGATTTCCCCGATCTGAAAGTAGGCGTCGTTAATGAGGGCGATGTCCTTTTTCTCGCCGATGATCTGCCGGAGGATGTCCTCCGCCTGTTTGAGCTGGGCCATCCCCTTGGCTTTGTCCCCGCCATCCTTCATCAGGTCCCCGCTGCCCATCGTTGCGAGCGCGAGCGCGAGGATGTTCTTGCTGGCGGGCAGGGTCCCGCTGTTGGGAAATTTCTGGATGTTCGCCTGCATGTCCTCGACGACTTTTTCGTAATTGCCGATCTGGAAGTTGTCCACGGCGCGCCCGTAGGTGGCGGATTCCACTTCCGGCGATTGGGGGTATTTCGTGATGAAATCCGTGAATTTCGCAATCGCCTCCTCGAACGCCTGCTTCCGCTTCGGATCCGCCAGGGGGAGCGCCGAGGCCTTGGAGGAGAGGATCTGCGGCAGGAAACTGCTCGCGACCTGCACGAGGTCCGGAGCCAGCCCCGGAAACGAAATGGCCCTGTTCAGGGTGGCCAGCGCCTGGTCGTATTGGCCAAGAAAATATTGCGAGAAGGCGAGCTGGATCGTGGCGATCTGGAAGACCGGGTCCGTCGGGTAATCCTTCAGCACCTTCTCGTAGGCCGCCGCCGCAGCCGTGTAGTCCCCCGCCGAGAACAGGCTGTAGGCGGCATCGTTGGCGGCCGCCGCGCCGCTCGACTGGGCCCGGAGCGGGAGCGAAAACAAAACGGCTGCCAGAATGACGGTGATGGGAAGAACGGGGAGCGATTTCATGAAGGAGGCCCGTTTATAAATCGGGCGGGGCGATGTTTCCATCGCAAAATTACGGAGAGCCTCAAGGCGCGCCGGGAGCACCATTTTTCGTCCTTCCTCCCCGCGTCCCGGCGATGTAGTTTCTGCCGCCTATGCTCAGAGCCGGAATCGTCGGGCTGCCCAATGTGGGCAAGTCCACACTCTTCAACGCGGTCACCCGCACGCGCAAGGCGCAGGCCGCCAACTTTCCGTTCTGCACGATCGAACCGAATGTCGGGATCGTCAGCGTGCCGGATGACCGGCTCGAGAAGCTGGCCGCCATTTCCAAGTCGGAAAAAATCTTGCCTGCGGCAATCGAGTTCGTGGACATCGCGGGGCTTGTCGCCGGAGCCAGCGAGGGGGAGGGGCTGGGAAACCAGTTCCTAAGCCACATCCGCGAGGTGGACGCCATCATCCAGGTCGTCCGGTGCTTCGAGAGCGAGGACATCCACCATGTCACCGGATCGGTGGATCCGGTCCGCGACATCGAGGTCATCAACACCGAGCTGATCCTCGCCGATATGGCCTCGGTCAAAAAGCGCGTCGAGCGCTCGCAGAAAGGGGCCCGCGCCGGAGACAAGGAGGCCAAGGCGGAGCTGGCGCTCGCCGAGAAGCTTCTCCCACATCTCGACGCCGGACGCCCCGCGCTGACCGCGGAACTCGGAACGGAGGAAAAATCCCTCCTCAAAGGGTTTTTCCTGCTGTCCTCGAAGCCCACGCTTTTCGCCTGCAATGTCGGGGAAAACGACATCGCCGGCGGCTCGCCTGCCGCGAAATATGCGGAGGCGGTCCGCGCGTATGCCGCCGCCCACCTCGGCAGCGAGGCGGTGGTCATCAGCGCCCAAATCGAGAGCGAGCTGGCTGACCTGCCACCCGAGGAAGCGAGGGAATTCCTTGCCGGACTCGGCGTCACGGACAGCGGCGTGAGCCAGTTGATCCGTGCCACCTACCATCTTCTGGGCCTGCGGACCTACCTGACGACCGGGCCGAAAGAAACCCGCGCGTGGACGATTCATGCCGGCGACAAGGCCCCCGCCGCTGCGGGCGTGATCCACAGTGATTTCGAGCGCGGGTTCATCGCCGCCCAGATCCTTGCGTTTGCCGACCTTCTGGCGTTCGGCTCGGAAGCCAAAGCCAAAGAAGCCGGCAAGCTCCGCCTCGAAGGAAAAGAATATGTGGTCCAGGATGGGGATGTCGTCGAATTCCGCTTCAACGTCTAGCCCGCCACCCGTGGCGGGAATTCGTAATCTGGAATTTGAAATGAGAAGGGGAGAGACATCCGCGCGGCAGGGATGCCGCGGTGAGCACGCAGGGTGCGTGCGCTCCCATTTCGCATTTCCCCGATGCTAGCCCGTAGCCTTGCTTGTCTGGCGGTCCGTCGTCCGGGCCTGCTGATCACGGGCGCTGTCCTGCCGCTCCTGGCTGCGGTTTTTTTCTTCCAGAGCCGCCAGTCCTTCGACTCGGAGATCCTGGACCTGCTTCCTTCGGATGAGGCATCGGTGCGGGGGCTGAAGATTTACAACTCGCATTTCAACTCGGCGAAGGAACTCGCGTTTCTGGTGGAAACAGCCACCGGTGCCGATCTTGCGGGCGCGGAGGATTTTGTGGAGGCCCTCGGCAGGCAGCCGTGGGTGCTGAGGATCTTGGACGCCCCGCCGATGGAATCGCAGACGGGCCGGGAAACCCTGCCTGTTTTTGCCGCGCCTCTCATCCTCGGTCAGAGCGACGAGGATTTCGACAGGACGGTCGAGAAGCTCGAATCGAATGCCCTCCGGGAGCGCATCCAACGCCTCGCGGCCCGGGCGGTGGCCGGATCCCCGCTGGCCCGCCTCGAATTGATGGACGATCCGGTCGGCCTGATCGCCCCGGTGGCGGGCAGGATGTCCGAAAAACTTTCGATGGCGGAGGATCTGGATCTGGTTTCACCCGACGGGCGGGCGCGGGTTGTCCCGGTCATCGCCGACATGCCCGGGCTCTCTGCGGGCGATTGCCGCGAGCTGATGGCGAAGGTGCATCGCTTCGTCGAAGAGTTCCGCAGGCGTCCCGGGGCACCGGTGATTTCCGTCACCGGTCGCTCGGCCTATGTGGACGAGATTTCCCGATCGATGCACCGGGACATCGCCCTGACAAGTTTTGTTTCGATCGCGGCGGTGGCCGCGCTGTTCTGGTTTTCGTTCCGCTCCCTGGTTCCCCTGGTGGGATCCGCCCTCATCCTCGCCTGGAGCTGCCTGATTTCACTGGCCTGCGGATCGCTGATTTTCGACAAGCTGAACGTGGTCGCGATGGGATTTTGCTCCATCCTCGTCGGGCTCGGCGACGACTTCAGCCTGCTGCTTTACCAGCGGTATGTCGGGGCGAGGGAGGAGGGATTGGAGCGCGAGGAGGCCATCGCGGATTCCGCGAAGCACAGCACGCCGGGGATCCTCTGGGTGGCGCTCACGACCTGTCTCGGCTTCGCGTCCCTGCTTTTCAGCGGCTCGGCGGGGTTCGCCCAGCTCGGCGTGCTGATCGGCATCGGCGTCCTGGCCAGCGCGGTCGGCATGATCCTTTTCATGCCGCTTTTTGAACGCGGAATCCCCGTTGGCACGGGGGATCCGGTTTGGAAGTTGTGCTGTCGTCTGACGGGTTCGAAATGGGTCTTCCGCTTCGGCGGCACCCTCCTCGCGTGCGCCCTGCTGCTGGCGTTTCTTCCCTGGCGGGCACTCCGATTCGACACGTCCACAAATTCCCTCGAGCCGCGCCAGATCCCGGCCGCGACGGCTCTCGCGAGGCTCAAACAGGTTTTCCCCGCAACATTCGAGCCGGTGATGGTCGTGGTGCCCGGGCCGACCGATCACCAGTCGCTGGCCGCGCTTGACGCGAAACTCTCGGCACTCGAACAACAGGGGCTGATCGGGAAATTCTCGAGCCCCTCGGCCCTCGTGCAGGATCCCGCGCAGATCGGGCGCAATCTCGCCAGGATTCAGGCATTGGATTGGGAGGGGTTGGAACGCGCGGTGGCCGACGCGGGCCGATCTTCCGGATTGCGTCCGGGAGCACTCGATTCCGCGAACCGCCTCCTCTCCAGCCTGCAGTCGCCCCGCCCGTTGAGCGAACAGTTGCCCGCCGTCTCCCCGTGGTGGTTTGTCCTCGACCGGATGCTGGCTCCCTCCACCGGGGATGTGATTTATTACATCCGGTTGCCCGCCGGTTCGGACCGCGATTCGCGGCAGATTCTGGAGAAAGCCGTCGCCGACGCCCTTCCCGCCGCACTTGTTACGGGATGGGGCCAGATGCTGGACGACCTTGTTCCCTGGGCCACTCGCGAACTGCTGGTCTTCGGTGCTGCGGTGACCGGAATCATCCTGGTGGTCCTGTTGTTTGTTTACCGGAGTCCCGGCATTCTGGCCCTGCACATGGGGACGCTCTTCCTGGCCATGTGCGGGACGGTGGCGACCCTCAAATTGGCAGGGCATGCCGTCAACCTTCTGAATGTCCTGGCGTTTCCGCTGATCCTCGCCGTGGGCGTGGATTACGGCGTCCACCTGATCATGGCTGCACGGGAGAAGGGAGATGCCCGCGCGAACCTGCCCGCCGTGATGAAACCGGTCTTGATCAGCGCCCTGACAACGATCACCGGTTTCGGTGCCCTGACGCTCGCGCAAAATCCCGCGCTCACCGGCCTGGGATTCGTCTGCGCGACCGGGGTCGTCTGGTGCCTCGCGGCGAGCTTCCTGTTCCTCGCCCCGCTCTGCATCCGCCTGCCGGTATTCCGGACTACGGATGCTGATCCCGACAAGGACTCTGGGTAATCCCCGCCGACAGGCGGAGTTTTCGGTGTTCGGTGGTTCAGCATTGCGCGGATTGCCTTTTGATCCAGCCCGGTCACTGCGGTTCCTCAGGCCTTATACCAGGGATCCCCGACGGATTGCGGCGCGAGAACGATCCGGATTCCGGCATTGTTGCGGCCCTTGTCCGGCTGGAATTTGTCCCGGTAGGAAGACCGCAGGAACTCGGGGTCGTCGTTGAAACAGGACGCGCCCCTCAAAACCCGGAAGGAACTTCCCCGTTCATATTCGTCCACACACCATTCCCAGACATTCCCGCCGAGATCGTAAATGCCAAACTTGTTCGGGGCAAAACTGCCGACGGGAGACGTTTCCTTGAACTCGTCGACTGCGAGCCGCGCATGGTAATTGCCTGCTCCGTGCGGCGGCGGAAAATCCGGCCCCCAGGGAAATTCTTCGATGACCCCGCTGCGGGCCCGTGGGTTGATGCCGTGTTCGTAGGGCAACCCGACAGCCGCGCTCCACTCCTCGTCCTTGGGAAAGCGGTATTGGTAGTGCGAGTTGATCAGGCCGAGCCAGATCTCGCGCTTGGTGAGCCATTCGCAGAACAGGTGCGCGTCGGCCCAGGAAACATTGACGACAGGATGGTCGGCCCCCTGCGGATAATCGGCCGAGGGCATTGCCGCACCCGTCTCCGAACAATACTGCGCATAGTCGCAAATGCGCAACTGCCAGATGCAAAACAGGGTTTTGCTGCGGGTGGTCGGCACGAACGGCATGCCGAGGCTGTTCAAAAAGGGATGCCCCAACGCGGCCCGCGAGGGGTGATCCGCAACGCCGCCTTCTTCCTTCGCCTCTTTCGCGGCACGCGGGGCGGTCGGCGCAGGTTGGGGCGCAGGTTCCGGAGCGGGGGAAAATTCGGGGGCCGCGAGAGGGGTTGCCGCGTTTGAAAACGCGGCCAGCAGGCGTTTGCGGTCCCCCAGCTTGACCACCCCGATTTCACGGAGATCGGAATCGGTCAAACCGCCCAGCAACGAATCGTCGACCTTCTCCTTGCGAAAAAAAGGATGCAGACCGCTGAGTCCGAGATGGGCCAATATTTGTTCGAGCCTGGATGCCATATGCAAGCGCCCCCGGATTCTTCCAGAAGAATCCGGGGCTGGCAAGACGGCTTAAATCCCCAGTGCCGGATTGGAAAGAATCTTCAGCGCCTTCCTGACGTCGCTGACGCGCAGGATCAGGAGCCCTTTTTTGGCCGTGGGCATCGAGGCGAGATAGGCATACTCGATGTTGACCCTGGCTGCCGAGAGGGCCTTCGCGATTTTCGAGAGCCCACCGGGGCGGTTGTCGTTCTCCATCATGATCACGTCGTTTTCGACGACCAGCGTCCCGTGGGACTCGAGCAGCGCAATGGCCCGCCGGGTGTCGCTCACCACCATGCGGACCACCGCGTGGTCCACGGTATCCGACACGGTCAGCCCGTAGATGTTGATCTTGTCTTCGGCGAGGGCGTCGCAAACCGCAGCGAGAGTCCCCGGTTTGTTGGCGATGAAAATGGCGAGCTGCTCGACGATGCGTACGGATTTCATGCCGCCGAGCTTCGCACAGCGGTGCCCGCGAGTCGAAGGAATTTGCAATCCATCATTGAGCCCGCCGGTTCCTCCGCTAGCTTGGGTGCCTTGGAAACATCCATCCTCATCGAGAGCATCGCGTTCGGCGGGTCGGGTGTCGGCAGGCTGCCGGACGGCCGCGTTTGTTTTGTGCCGTTCACGCTGCCGGGCGAGCGGGTGCTGGCGCGGGTCGTCCGGGAGAAAAAGTCGTTCCTCGAAGCCGAGGTGGTGCGGCTCACCGAGGTTTCCGTGGGGCGGGTGACGCCACGCTGCCCGATCTTCGGAAAGTGTGGCGGGTGCGCCTACCAGCACATCGCCTACCCCCGCCAGCTCGACACCAAGCGGGAGCAGGTCCGGGAGCTCCTGCGAAGAATCGGGGGGATCGAGACTCCGGATCTTCGCCCCGTGCTCCCCTCCCCCTCCGAGTGGGAATACCGCAACCGGATCTCCGTCCACGTCCAGGATGGGAAAGTGGGATTTCATGGCCGGAAATCCCACCGCATCGTGCCGACTGCGGAATGCCCGATCGCCACGGCCCATGTCAATGAACAGCTCGCCGCGCTCGCCAAAAGCCCGCCGCGCGAAGACCGCCGGATCACGTTGAGGGAGAGGTCGGATTACCGGGGGTTCAGCCAGGTGAACGCCGGGGCGGCGGACGTTCTCGCGGCCGTCGTGGCGGATATGCTCGGGACGGAAGGCGGGCTCCTGGTGGACGCCTATTGCGGGGCCGGATTTTTTTCCAAAAACCTCGCGGCAAAGTTCAGCAAAACCATCGGCATCGAATGGAGCGCGGGGGCCGTGCGGGCGGCGAAGGCTTCCGCTGCGGAAAACGAAACCTATCTTGCGGGGGCGGTGGAAACCCACCTGCCGCAGGCCTTGGAAGCCTCGTCCCCTGCGGGCACCGCCGTGCTTCTGGACCCGCCGGCCGAGGGGCTTTCACCGGAGGTCGTCGACATCCTGGGAAAATACCGCCCGGCAACGCTCGTGTATGTCTCCTGCGATCCCGCGACGCTCTCCCGCGACTTGAAGAAGCTGGGCAGTTGGTATTCCATCGTCTATATCCAGCCGGTGGACCTGTTCCCGCAAACCGCCGAAATAGAATCCGCCGCAAAATTGATCCTTCTATGATGCCACGACGACGCTTTGGGCGCACCGGCCTCGAAATGCCGGTCTTCACCTGCGGGGGAATGCGCTTCCAGAAATCCTGGAAAGACGAGGAAGACATCCCGGACGACAGCCAGAAGAACCTTGAGGATACGGTCCTGAAGGCGATCGGCTGCGGGATCAACCACATCGAGACCGCCCGGGGTTACGGAAGCTCGGAATTCCAGCTCGGAAAAATCCTTCCCCGGCTTCCGCGCGAAGAGATCATCGTGCAGACCAAGGTCTCTCCGGAGGGAGGGGGAGAAAAATTCCGCGAAGCCTTCGAGCGCTCGATGTCCCTGCTGCATCTCGGCCATGTGGATCTCCTCGCCCTGCACGGGATCAACAACGAGGCGGTGCTCGAATCCGCCCTCGCGCCGGGAGGAGCGCTGTCGGTCGCCCGCGAAATCCAGAAAGAAGGCCGCGCCCGCTTCATCGGGTTCTCGACCCACGGCGACTGCGACGTGATCTGCAAGACCATCGACACCGGGGAGTTCGACTACGTGAACCTCCACTGGTATTGGGTGAACCGCTCGAACGAACGCGCCATCGCGGCCGCCACCCGCCACGACATGGGGGTCTTCATCATCAGCCCGAACGACAAGGGCGGAAAGCTTTACGAGCCCCCGGCGAAGCTCGCCGGGCTTTGCGCCCCCCTCGGCCCCATCGTCTTCAACAACCTGTTCTGCCTGGGACGCCCGGACATCCACACCCTCTCGGTCGGTGCCGCCAAGCCGTCGGATTTCGACGAACACATCCGCTCCCTGACGTTCCTTCCCGACGCGCCCGGGCATGTGGCCAAAATCGAAAAACGGCTCGTCGGGGAAATGGAAATGGCCCTCGGCGCAGACTGGTGCCGGGACTGGGAAGTGGGGATCCCAAAATGGGAGGACTGCCCGGGCGAAATCAATATCTGGGAAATCCTCCGGCTCTGGAATTTCGCCAGATCGCTCGACATGGTGGCCTTCGGGAAAATGCGCTACAACCTGCTCGGGCAGGCGGGGCATTGGTTTCCGGGAAAAAATGCCGCAGAAATCCCCGATCTTTCGGCGGCTTTGGCATCCAGCCCGTTCCGCGACCGGATTCCGGGGATTCTGCGCGAAGCGCACGCGCTCCTCTACGACAAGCCGGTCGAGCGGCTCAGCAAATCCGATTGACCGGCCTGTCGTTCGCCCGAGCATCAACTGATCGGCGTCCGCCGGGAGAAGTCGGCGGGCTCGGCAAAACCAGCGCGCCAGCGGAGTTCCCGCCCTGCCAAGGATCGTCTCAGCCGATTTCCCCGCATGTCAGGATGTCTGAGATTGGGGAACCCGCCGCAATTTACCGGACAATTGCAGATTGCAGCACCGCCCGCGCCTTGGCCGCGACGGGATTGCGAAGGTCGACAAGCTCGGGCTTCGGGGTCCTCAGGGCATCGACAATGTGAAAAATCCACCAGCCGATGACCGGCAGCATCAGGAGGGGCGCGATGACGTTCAGGCGGCGGACAAGGCGTTCCCACGGCGCGAGCGGGCTCCCCCTCGCCGCTTCCGCGAGCAACACAACAAAGGCCAACGCAAACAAAGCGAGCACCGGGAAAGCCAGCGGGTTGAGATAAGCTGCGGCCTGCAAATCCCCGTGCAGGACCGCGCGGGCCGCCCGGGTCCCCCCGCATAACGGGCAAGGGAGTCCGCTCATGGCATGAAAACCGCAGGGCAGGAAGGCCCCGTCCGGACGCAACAAACCCAGGCCGAGCAGGACGAGCGGCACGCCGGCCGCCAAACCCAGCCTCAGCCACCGTCCCTCCGGAGAAAGCCTGTTCATCCCGGAAGCCGCTCTTCTTCGCGCGAGGGATCGCCGGGTTCGGGTTCCTCCCCGGAGGGCTCATGCGCGCCTTTCTCCATCGCCGCAACAAGGAGGGTGATCTCCCCTTTGGGCGAATGCCTCTCGAAATGCGCGATCAACGTCCCGGGAGTTCCCCGCTGGAATTCCTCGAATGCCTTGGTCAACTCCCGCGCCACGCACACCAGGCGGTCCGGACACGATTCCTGCAGCGCCTCCAACGTCCGCACGATCCGGTGCGGGGACTCGAAATAGATGCTCGTTTCCCGGCGCCCCGCAGCCCGCGCGATCTCCGCAGCCCGGCGCCCGCTTTTCACGGGCAGGAATCCCCCGAAATAAAACCGGTCGGCCGGAAACCCCGAGCCCACGAGGGCGGTGAGCACCGCCGAGGGACCGGGCAGAACCGTCAGCGGGACCCCACGCTCGATGCATGCGCGGATCAAGCGGTGTCCGGGATCCGAAATGCCGGGCATCCCCGCATCGGTGATCAGCGCCACATGCGCCCCCCCGGCCATCCGCTCCACGAGCTCGGCGGACCGCGCGGCCTCGTTGTGCTCGTGGAGGCTCGCGAACGGCTTCCTGATGCCGAGGTGTTGGAGCAGCATGCCGCTGTGCCTCGTATCTTCGGCCGCGACAAGATCTGCGGCGCGCAGAACCTCGATGGCCCGGAGGGTGATGTCCTGGCGGTTGCCGATCGGGGTGGGAACGACGCTCAACACGGGATGCGCCCCCCGCTACCAGCCCTCGGAGACTTCCGCCATCAGGGTGTTGGCGAGGTCCGAAGCCGCATTGGAAAATGCCTGCCGCTCGATCGTCTGGAGATCGTTCCCGCTGAAGAAGGTGGTGTTGCCCTCCGCGTTTCCCCTCATCAGGATCGCTCCCGTCACCCGGTCCTGGACCTCGTATTTGACAAAAACCCGCAGCCCGAATTCGCTTGTCGCAAGAACATTGTTCTGGACGGAGCGGAGCGACCTCCGCTCGATCCTGTCGATGGTGCAATAGAGGACGGCATCGGCCCTGTCGTCGCCGACCAGCTCGTAGGTCCCGTCCTGCTGCATCCGTTTCACCAGCGTGTCCGCAAAAAGCACGTCGATCCGCGGCTCGAAGGTTTTGTTCTTGAACGTGGGGACCGCGATCGTCCTCACGGCGCGCATGGGCGTCGGGCGGATTTCCCCGAGCTTATACCCGCACCCGGCGAGCAGGACGGTTGCGGCAAGGGCGGCTGTGGCGGCGGAAAACTTCATTGGGTGGGAAGGGCGGGTTCGACCGAGGGAAGCGGACGCACGTCGCGCGACTCGGTCCGGAGCTTCGGCTTGTTGACGACGGGCAGCTCGTCGGGAACGATGTCCCGGCGCGCTGGACCATTGAAATCCGACAGGGCCGAGGTCTCCACCTGGGCCTGCAGACGCCTGCGCAGCGCGGCTTTTTCCCCCGTCTCCGCGCGCTCCGGCCCCGTCCTCAACGCATCGTCACCCACATCGCTGCGGAGCGTCTCGATCCGGCTCCGGGCGAAATCCGCCTCCTTGGTCCCGGGCTGGCGCCGGATCACGTCGTTGTAGTAGATGGCGGCCGACCGGTAGTTCCTGTAACGGTCGTAAAACTGCGCGATCGCGAGCAGGTCGCCGGACTCCCTTCCGCCGATGGATTTCAGGTTGTCCCTCGCCTGCGCAGCCTTCTCGCTGTTCGGGTATTGGAGCAGAAAATCCTCGAAAGTGTTCTTGGCGACGATCAGCGCGGAGAGATCCTGGGATTTTCCGGTTTTGCCCACCTGCATGTAGATGTAGCCGATCTGGTAGAGGGCATCGTCCGCAATCGAGCTGTTCGGGTATTTGTCGAGAACCGTCTGATACGCGCTGGCCGCCTCCTTCAGCTTCCCCTGCTTCTCGAACGTCAGGCCGAGATTGAACTGCGCGACCGGCGCGTTTTTGCTGAACGGGGCGTTCTTGATGATCGAGTCGAACATCTGCTCGGCCCGGTCGGTGGACGGCACGATCTCCAACCCGAAAAACTTCAGCTTGCGGCCGGCGAGGAACGCGTTGGCGATCAGGACCTGTCTGGTCACCGATTTTTCGAATTCCGGCGTGTCGGGATATCGGGTGATCAGCGTCTGATACGCATCGAAGGCTTTGCTGTAATCCCCTGCGGATTCCAAAAGCTCGGCGATCCGGTATTGGGCCTTGGAAGCGAGCGGCGACGCGGGAGACCCCTTGATGAACTGCCTGTATGCGGCGACCGCCTGCTGGGAGGCCCCGGATTCATCGTAGCTCTTCGCCAAATCGAAGGACGCCTGGTCGTCGGGGGTCACTTTGGCATTTGCAACGGGAGCTTGCCTCCCTTGTTGGCTCGGATTCTGACCAAAGGCCGTCACCATGGCCGCCAACGAAACGGCGGTGCAGCACATAAAAAAACAGGATCTCATCAGGAGGGGTGATCATTAAGGGAGTTCCTCCCCCCCGTCAAGCGCCCCGGAAGGATTCCGCTTGGGCAAACACATCAAAATTCTTGAGAATTCCCGATAGCACATTGCAATAAATTGAAGACCAATAGATTATAGAATAAATATTTGGTTTTCTGGACGTTCACTCCAAATCGCTCAACCTCCCCTTCAATACTTTCAGGATCAGCAACAGGCCTCGGGCGGAGCCCGCTTCTTTGCCTCCAAACCCCGCTCACAAATCGAAAAAGCCAGTTCCCATCGCGAAAAAACACCCCTCAGGCGCGCAGGAGGTCCTCGAGGGCCGGGGCCTTGGTGGAACGCGAGACGGGTTCAGCGTGCATAGTTGGTGCCCCGGTGGAGCTGTGGACGCGCAGGTGGTAGGTGGCGGCGATCCAGCGCGAGAAGGCAGTGTTGAGTTCGGCCATCCGTCCCATCCACCACCAACTCGAACACCGCATCGAATCCCACATCTTCATTTCGTTCCTGGCCTACTGCCTGCAGGTCACCCTCAAGGCCCGCCTGACATCGTTCTCCTGGAGAAGGCGGCAAAGCACAAGCGTTCCCAGCGAAAAACCTGGGTGTGATCGAATTGATTTACAGAACGCTTGTGCCCCTCAGGCGTGCTATTACTCCCCCAAGTCCTCGCCCACCATGTAGCGGGTGAAACGGCGGATGATCATGTTCTCACCCAGCTCGGCGATCTTGCTGGTCAGCAGATCCTTGATCGTGAGGTCGGGGTTTTTGATGAACGGCTGTTCGAGGAGGCAGACCGTGCTGAAAAATTTTTCGATCTTTCCATCGACGATTTTGTCCACGATGTTCGCGGGTTTTCCCTGCACCTGGGCCGCGTAGATTTCGCGCTCTGCAAGGAGGAGCTTTTCCGGGACCTGCTCGCGGCTCACGTAGAGCGGGTGGGCGGCGGCGATGTGGAGGGTCACGTCTTTGACGAAGTCGCGGAAGGTGTCGTTCTTCGCGACGAAGTCGGTCTCGCAGTTGATCTCGACCAGCACCCCCACTTTCCCCTGGAGGTGGATATAGGAGGCGACGATCCCTTCCTTGGCGGTGCGCGAGGATTTTTTTCCGGCGCTCGCGATCCCTTTTTTGCGGAGAATTTCCTCTGCGGACGCAAGATCGCCCCTGGCTTCGGCCAGGGCCCGCTTGCAGTCCATCATTCCCGCGTTGGTTTTTTCGCGGAGTTCTTTGACGAGTGCGGCTGATATTTCGGACATAAAAAGTGTTCAGTGGTTCAGTGTTCCGTTTTCAGTAAAGGCAGCTCATGGCTGAACACTGAAAACCGAACACTGAAAACTTTGCTGGCTATTCTGAGACGGCGGCCAGTTCGGAAGGGGCGGTTTTTGCGACCCCTTTGGCCTGGATGATCGACTGGACGAGTTTCTGGAGGATCACGCGGATCGAGCGGATGGCGTCGTCGTTGCCCGCGATCGGGTATTCGATTTTCTCGGGGTCGCAGTTCGTGTCCACGATGGCGATGATCGGGATTTTCAGGCGATTGGCTTCGGCGACGGCGATTTCCTCACGCAGGGTGTCGATGACCACGAGGGCGTCCGGCAGTTTCTCCATGTCCACGATCCCCTCAAGGTTGTGGAGGAGCTTGGCGCCTTCGCGGCGGATGGCCGCCGCTTCGGCCTTGTTGATCTTCGCGAAAGCGGGCGTCTTCTCCGAGGCTTGGATCTCCTTCAGGCGGGCGACGCTTTTCCGGATGGTGGTGAGGTTGGTGAGCGTCCCGCCGAGCCAGCGCTGGTTGACGAAGAGCTGCCCCGTGGCTGTCGCCGCTTCGCGGACGGCCTCCTGGGCCTGTTTCTTGGTTCCGACGAAGAGAACCTTCCCGCCCCCGCGGACCATGTTGGTCAGGTATTCCGTGGCGCGCGAAAGCTGATCGACCGTCTGGGCCAGATCGATGATGTAGATGGAGTTTTTTTCTTCCAGGATGTAGTCGCGCATCTTGGGGTTCCAGCGCTTTGTCTGGTGCCCGTAGTGCACGCCGGCTTCGAGCAGTTCGGTCATGATTTCGACGTTTGGGTGTTTGGATGTTTCTTCGGACATGGTATCGCTTAGCTGGCGGCTTTTTCGGGTTCGGGATTCGGCTCGGCTTCAAGCGCGTCGCCCAAAAGAACGATCTCGGTCTCGCGGTGGGACTGGAAACCAGTGCCCGCCGGGATGAGATGCCCCATGATGACGTTTTCTTTGAAGCCCCGCAGCCTGTCCACTTTGCCAAGTGTGGCAGCCTCGGTCAACACGCGTGTGGTGTCCTGGAACGATGCGGCGGAAATGAAGCTGTCCGTCTCGAGAGAGGCTTTCGTGATGCCCAGCAGGACCGGGCTCGCTTCGGCGGGTTTCCCGCCCTTCTCGACGACGCGCTCGTTTTCCGCCTCGAACGCGAGGCGTTCGACCTGGTCGCCCCAGAGCAGGGCGGTGTCCCCGGGCTCTGTGATTTTGACCTTGCGGAGCATCTGGCGCACGATGATTTCGATGTGCTTGTCGTTGATTTCCACGCCCTGGAGGCGGTAGACCTCCTGCACCTCGTTGAGGAGGTGTTCCTGGAGTTCCTGCGGCCCGCAGACCTCCAGGATTTCGTGCGGCACGACGGGCCCTTCGGTGAGCTGCTGCCCTTTTTTCACGGTGTCGCCCTTGAAGACGATGATGTGCTTGTTGAGCGGGATGAGATGTTCTTCCTCGGCCTTGGTTTCCGGGTCGGTGACGATGAGGCGGCGTTTTGCGCGCACGGTTCCCCCGATATCGACCGTGCCGTCAATCTTGGCGATTTCCGCGGCATCCTTCGGGCGGCGGGCCTCGAAGAGCTCAGCCACGCGCGGCAGACCGCCGGTGATGTCCTTGGTCTTCGCAATTTTTCGCGGGGTCCTGGCGAGACGCTGGCCGGCCGGGACTTTCGAGCCTTCCTTGACTTCGATGTGGGCCCCTGCGGGAATCGAGTAGCTGGCGAGGATGTTCTTTTTCGATTCGTCGGTGATGACGATTTGCGGGTGGAGGTCTTCCTTGTGCTCGATGACGACCGTCCCCATCACGCCGGTGGCCTCGTCGACCTCCTTGCGGATCGTGACGCCCGGAATCATGTCGCGGAATTCGATGCGCCCGGCTTTTTCGGTGATGATCGGGACGTTGTAGGGATCCCACTGGATGAAGGTTTCGCCCTTTTTGACGCTGGCTCCATCGGCGACGGAGACGACGGAACCGACCACGATGTTGTGGCTTTCGAGTTCGCGCCCATCGGCGGCGTGGATGCTGACGGTCCCGTTTTTGTTGAGCACGACGAATGTGGCCTCGCTGGTTTCGACGACTTTGAGCTCGTTGAACCGGACGACGCCTTCATTTTTTGCTTTGACGACCGGCTGCTTGAACGTCTGGCTGGCGGTTCCGCCGACGTGGAACGTGCGCATGGTGAGCTGGGTGCCCGGTTCGCCGATCGACTGGGCGGCGATGATGCCGACCGCTTCGCCGAGTTTGATCATGTTGCCGGTGGAAAGGTTGCGTCCGTAGCACTTCGCACAGATCCCGCGTTTGGACTCGCAGGTCAGGGCGGAGCGGATCTTGATCTGTTCGTGCCCGATCTTCTCGAGGGCGGCGGCGGTCTCCTCGTCGATGAGCTGGTTGGCCTTGAGGATGACAGTGCCGGTCACCGGATCCTTGACCGTCTCGCAGCTCGAACGTCCGATAATCCGCGTGGAAAGGCTGACGACTTCCTCGTCGCCCTCGTAAATCGGGCGGACGACGATGCCGTTCGCGGTGTGGCAGTCGTCGATCGTGATGATCACGTCCTGGGCGGCGTCCACCAGTTTGCGGGTCAGGTATCCGGAGTCCGCCGTTTTGAGGGCGGTGTCCGCGAGCCCCTTGCGGGCACCGTGGGTCGAGATGAAATATTCGAGCACCGAGAGCCCTTCGCGGAAGTTCGCGGTGATCGGCTGCTCGATGATTTCGCCCGAAGGCTTGGCCATGAGCCCGCGCATTCCGGCGAGCTGCTTGATCTGGGTGCGGTTGCCGCGGGCACCGGAATCGACCATCATGAACACGGGATTCATTTCGCGCCGGCCGTCGTTGTGGTCGAGAGTGCGGAAGAGCGCGTTGGCGACTTCCTCGCCGGTGTGGGTCCAGATGTCCTGCACTTTGTTTTTGCGCTCGCCGTCCGTGATGATTCCGCGCAGGTATTGTTTTTGAACCTCCGCGACCTCGCGGTGGGCTTTTTCGAGGAGCTGGATCTTCTCGGGCGGGATGATCATGTCGGTGATGCCGATGGAAATCCCCGCCTTGGTGGCCTCGCGGAACCCGAGTTCTTTCAGGCGGTCGAGGGTCTCGACGGTCTTTTGCTGTCCGGCGATCTTGTAGCAGCGCCAGATGACATCCGAGAGCTGCTTCTTGCCGCAAACCTTGTTGTAGAAGCCGAGGGCGGCAGGCCAGATCTGGTTGAAAACCACACGTCCGGCCGTGGTCTCGAGGATTTTTGCCGCCGGGTCGCCGAAGATGGTCTGGCGGGCGAAGTCCGGGTTTTTGAACCGGATCCTCGTGTGCGTGCGGATTGCGCCTTCCGTGAGGGCGAGCTCGACTTCGTCGGCATGGGCGAAGAGCGGCATGCGCTTTTCCTTGTTGGCGTCCTCGCCGCGCGGCTTTTGCGTGAGGTAGTAGCAACCGAGCGGGATGTCCTGCGACGGGTTGGTGATCGGCTTGCCGCTCGAAGGCGAAAAGATGTTGTTCGTCGCCAGCATGAGCATGCGGGCTTCCATCTGGGCCTCGACCGAGAGCGGGACGTGGACGGCCATCTGGTCGCCGTCGAAGTCCGCGTTGTAGGCGGTGCAAACGAGCGGGTGGATGCGGATCGCCTCGCCCTCGATGAGGAGCGGCTCGAAGGCCTGGATGGAAAGGCGGTGGAGGGTCGGCGCGCGGTTCAGGAGAACCGGGTGGCCCTTGGTAACCTCCTCGAGGATGTCCCAGACTTCCGGGGTCTGGCGCTCGATCAGCTTCTTGGCACTGCGGACGGTGTGGACATGGCCCTGCTCCTTGAGGCGGCGAATGATGAATGGCTCGAAAAGGACGAGCGCCATTTTCTTGGGGAGCCCGCACTGGTTGAGCTTGAGTTCCGGCCCGATGACGATGACCGAGCGGCCCGAGTAGTCGACACGTTTGCCGAGGAGGTTCTGGCGGAAGCGTCCGCCCTTGCCCTTGAGCATGTCGCTGAGGGATTTGAGCGGACGGTTGGCGGCTCCGGTGACGGCGCGTCCGTGGCGGCCGTTGTCGAAGAGCGCGTCCACCGACTCCTGAAGCATGCGCTTTTCGTTGCGGATGATGACCTCCGGGGTCTTGAGCTGGAGGAGCGTGCGGAGACGGTTGTTGCGGTTGATGACGCGGCGGTAAAGGTCGTTGAGGTCGGAAGTTGCGAAACGTCCGCCTTCGAGCGGGACCAGCGGCCGCAGATCCGGAGGGATGACCGGCAGCACGTTGAGGATCATCCATTCCGGACGGGTTCTTGACGAGGCGAATCCCTGGACCAGCTTCAGGCGCTTGGCCAGTTTTTTGCGGAGCTGCTTGCTGCGCGTCGAGACCATGGCGACTTCGATTTCGTCGTTCAATTTGGCGAGATCGGTCTGTTCGAGGAGCTTCTGGATCGCTTCCGCGCCCATGCCGGCCGTGAAGGCTTCGCCATACTGGTCCTCCGCCTCGCGGAATTCGGCTTCCGTGAGGAGCTGGCAGCGCTGGAGCGGCGTGCTGCCGGGATCGATGACGATGTAGTCCTCGTAATAGATGACGCGCTCGAGCTGGCGGGAGGTCATGTCGAGCATGAGGCCGATGCGCGAAGGCATGCACTTGTAAAACCAGATGTGCGAAACCGGGACGGCGAGATCGATGTGGCCCATCCGCTCGCGGCGGACGCGGGAGAGCGTGACTTCGACGCCGCAGCGGTCGCAGATCACCCCCTTGTGCTTGATGCGCTTGTATTTTCCGCACGAGCACTCCCAGTCACGGGTCGGGCCGAAGATGCGCTCGCAGAAGAGCCCGCCCTTCTCGGGTTTGAACGTGCGGTAGTTGATGGTCTCGGGGTTTTTGACTTCCCCCTTGCTCCAACTGCGCATGGCGTCGGGCGAGGAGACGGTGATGGCCACCTCATCAAAGCCGACCGGTTTCTGTTCTCCAAATGCTTCGCGGAAATTAACCTCTTTCATGGAATCGATACTTTCTTTGGCTGCGGTGGATCAGGCGGCGGAGTGGGCGAGGGAGGGATCTTTCCCTCCGACACGGACATCGAGGCCGAGGCCCTGCATTTCTTTGATGAGGACGTTGAACGACTCGGGCGTGCCCGCCTCGAGGGAATTGTCCCCCTTGACAATGCTCTCGTAGATGCGGGTGCGACCGGCGACGTCGTCGGATTTGACGGTGAGGAGCTCCTGGAGCGTGTAAGCGGCACCATAGGCTTCGAGCGCCCAGACTTCCATCTCGCCGAAACGCTGGCCACCGTATTGGGCTTTGCCGCCGAGCGGTTGCTGGGTGACGAGGCTGTAAGGCCCGACGGCGCGGGCGTGGATCTTGTCGGCGACCAGGTGACCGAGTTTCAGCATGTAGATGTAGCCGACGACGACCTGCTGGTCGAAGGCTTCGCCGGTCCGTCCGTCATAGACGGTGGATTTGCCGTTCTCGTTGGTCCACGTGAACCCATCCTTGGTCTTCGCTTCCTTGAGGAACTCGCGGATTTTGGTTTCCGGGATCCCGTCGAAGACCGGGGTTGCCACCTTGAAGCCGAGGGCTTTCGCGGCGACACCGAGGTGGGTTTCCAGCACCTGCCCGACGTTCATGCGGCTGGGCACGCCGAGAGGGTTGAGAACGATGTCCACTGGCGTTCCGTCCGCGAGGAACGGCATGTCCTCCTCGGGGACGATCTTGGCGACGACGCCCTTGTTGCCGTGGCGACCCGCCATCTTGTCGCCGACGCTGAGTTTGCGCTTGCTGGCGATGTAGACCTTGACCTGCTTGATGATGCCAGGATCGACGTCATCGCCGCTTTCGATGCGTCCGAGGTTCTGGTCGCGCTCGTTGTCGAGGTCGACGAACTTGTGTTCGAACTGGCCGATGATCTCGTTGATTTTGTTCCGGATCGGGCTCGGGTCGATTTCGACGTGGTTGTAGACTGCGGCCAGCTTGCGCAGGAGCTGTTTGGTGATCTTGCGGTTGGCGGGGATGATGATCTCGCCGGTTTGGGCGTTGACCACATCAAGAGGGATTTTTTCGTTGAGGAGGATGTTCGACAGGGCGGCCGTGAGCTGCTCGTGCAGGTCGTCTTTGCGCTTTTTGTAATCCTCGAGGATCATCTTCTGCTGGCGCTTCGACTCGGTGGGCGTCATCTTCGCCCGCGCGACCTCCTTTTTGGAGGAAACCTTGACGTCCATGACGATGCCGTAGGTGCCGGAAGGGACCGTGAGCGAGGTGTCTTTGACATCGGCGGCTTTCTCTCCGAAAATCGCGCGGAGGAGGCGTTCTTCCGGGGCCAGTTCGGTTTCGCTTTTCGGGGTGATTTTTCCGACGAGGATGTCGCCCGGCTTGACTTCGGCGCCGATGCGGATGACGCCGTCCGGGCCGAGGTTTTGGAGTGATTCCTCGCTGACGTTCGGGATATCCCGGGTGATTTCCTCGGGGCCGAGTTTCGTGTCGCGGGCACCGATTTCGAACTCGTCGATGTGGATCGAAGTGTAGATGTCCTCCTTGACGACGCGCTCGGAGATCAGGATCGCGTCCTCGAAGTTGTAGCCGTTCCACGGCATGAAGGCCACGAGCACATTCCTGCCGAGGGCGAGCTCGCCCTTTTCGGTGTTCGGCCCATCGGCGATGACATCGCCTTTCTTGATCGGCTGGCCTTTGTGGACGATCGCCTTCTGGTTGATGCAGGTGCTGGCGTTCGAGCGCATGAACTTGCGCAGCTCATAAACATGGACGCCGTTCTCCGGGTCGTTTTTGATTTTCTTTTTCCCCTCGGGAAGCTGTCCGTCCCTGGTGATGATGATATGGGTGGCGGTGACGGAGGCGACTTTTCCGGAGGCTTCCGCGCAGATGACGGCGCGCGAGTCGCGGGCCACGCGCCCTTCCAGGCCGGTTCCGACGAGCGGGGCCTCGGAGACGAGCAGAGGAACCCCCTGGCGCTGCATGTTCGAGCCCATAAGCGCGCGGTTGGCATCATCGTGCTCGAGAAACGGAATCAACCCGGCCGCGACCGAAACGAGCTGCTTGGGCGAAACGTCCATGTATTGGATCTGGGCGGGCTCGACCTCGACGAAATCCCCGCGATAGCGCGCGGAGACCTTCTCGCCTGTCAGCTTGTTGTGGCTGTCCACTGCGGAATTCGCCTGGGCGATGTGGAAATTTTCGTCACGGTCGCCGCTCAGGTATTCGACCTCGTCGGTCACCCGTGCGTTGTGCACTTTGCGGTAAGGGGTTTCGATGAAACCGAACTCGTTGATCCGCGCGAAAGTGCTCAGGGAGCTGATCAGGCCGATGTTCGGGCCTTCCGGCGTCTCGATCGGGCAGATGCGCCCGTAGTGCGACGGGTGAACGTCGCGGACTTCGAACCCCGCCCGGTCGCGGCTGAGCCCGCCCGGCCCGAGGGCCGAGAGGCGGCGCTTGTGGGTGAGCTCGGAGAGCGGGTTCGTCTGGTCCATGAACTGGCTGAGCTGGCTGCGTCCGAAGAAGTCCCGGACGACGGCGCTGAGCGACTTCGGATTGATCAGTTTTTGCGGGGTGATCTGGTCGACGCTGGCATCGAACAGGGTCATGCGCTCGCGGACGAGGCGTTCGGTGCGGGCGAGGCCGACGCGGCACTGGTTGGCGAGGAGTTCGCCCACGGTGCGCACGCGGCGGCTGCCAAGGTGATCGATGTCATCGGTCATGCCTTCGCCCCCGCGGAGCAGGACCAGGTATTTCATCGCCGCGATAAAGTCCTCCTTCGTCAGGATCCTCTCGTCCTCGCTGACATTGAGGCCGAGTTTCTGGTTGATCTTGTGGCGTCCGACACGTCCGAGATCGTAGCGCTTCGCGTCGAAGAAGAGCCGCTTGAGCATGCCGCGGGCGTTTTGGACGGTGGGGGGATCGCCTGGGCGCAGCTTCCGGTAGATGTCCTTCAGCGCCTCGTCTTCGTCATGCGCCGGGTCCTTTTTCAGCGATTTGATGATCGTGTCATCGTCCTTCGTGTCGACGACCTGGACGGACTTGTGGCCGAGTCCGATCAGCTGGCGGACGGTCGCGGAAGTGAGCGGCTCGAACGCGCGGGCGACGGTGATTTCGCCGTCGCGGATGTCGGCGATCAGGACTTTCGTGCTGATTTCCTCCTCCTCGAGCTTCTCGTTGAGCTTGAGGTCCTGGATGGTGTAGAAAAGCCTGATGATGTCCTCGTCCGTCGGGTGGCCGAGGGCGCGGAGAAATGTCGTGGCGAGAAATTTGCGGCGGCGCTTGCGTCGGTCGAGGTAAACATACAGTAGGTCGCTGGTGTCGAATTGCACCTCGATCCAGGACCCGCGGTCCGGGATGATCCGGAAACCGTGCAGGATTTTCCCATTGGTGTGGACCGAGGTTTCGAAACAGATGCCGGGCGAGCGGTGGAGCTGGGAGACGACGACGCGTTCCGCGCCGTTGATCACGAATGTCCCCTGGGGGGTCATGAGGGGCAGTTCGCCCATGTAGACCTTTTCTTCCTTCGTGCAGCGGTCGTCCTTGTAGCGGAAGGTGACGTAGAGCGGGGCGCTGAATGTCTGCCCCTCGCGCTGGGAATCGAGGGCCGAGAGCTTCGGGTCCCCGAGATCGTAACTGACAAAATCGAGCGAGGATTTGTCCTCGAATCCGAAAATCGGGAAAAATTCCCGGAAGACCGCCTGGAGCCCGATATTCCGGCGCTTGGTCACCTGGGTGTCCTTCTGGAAAAACTCGTTGTAGGAGTTGATCTGGAGCTCGATGAGATTTGGCGGCTCGATGGCCTCCTGCAATTTGCCGAAATGGATACGTTCAGACATGGTGGATTCGAGTGGCTTTTCCGGTGAATTGTTGGGCGTGCCAACCAGCGTTTAGCGGCTCGGGGATTCGCTCAAAACGCCGGGATGCAAAATACCCGTGCAGGCGGGCAGGGATTTCCCAGCCCGTCTGGTGACGGATTGATTTTCCTCGGACAGGTTTGATCGGATAACAGAGCCTTGGCTTCCAGCGGAGGTGAGAATTTATAAGAATCCGCAGAGAGATCAAGAATTTTTTTCCGGATCTCTCTGCGGTGGTGGAATATCGGGATTACTTGATTTCGACTTTGGCGCCGGCGGCCTCGATCTTTTTCTTGATCTCGGCGGCTTCTTCCTTGGTCACGCCCTCTTTGAGGGGCTTGGGAGCGCTCTCAACGAGGGCTTTGGCTTCGGCGAGGCCGAGGCCGGCCACGGCGGCGCGAACCTCTTTAATGACGGCGATTTTGTTTCCGCCGGCTTCGAGGAGGATGACGTCGAACGCGGTTTTTTCCTCGACCGGCGCGGCGGCGGCCCCTGCGGGCCCCGCTGCGGCGACCGCGACCGGTGCGGCGGCGCTGACGCCCCATTTTTCTTCGAGTTGTTTGACCAGTCCGGCGATTTCCAGGACGGTGAGTCCGCTGAGCTGGTCTACGAGTGCTTGTGTGTCTGCCATTGTGTGTGTGTTTTTTGTGGTATCGTCGCGCCCGGAAGCCTCAGGGCATTTGAGCCGGACAGCCGTCCGACCGACGAGGAACCGATTTGTGTTTGGTGTTGTTTGTCCGGTGCGGCTTCGAAAACACCGGGCAAAATCTTCAGGCCGCCTCCCCTGCCGCGTCGGCTTTCGCCTGAAGCACGCGGGCCAGGCAGGTGCCGGGCTCGTTGAGGATGCGGACAAATTGGGTGGCGGGAGTCTGGAGGAGGCCGAGGAGTTTGGCCTGCAGTGCCCCCTTGCTTGGGAGATCCGCCAGCTCCGCGACCTGGGTGGCGTCCAGGGCGGCGTTGTCGAGGACCCCGCAGCGGACTGTCGGCTTCTGGAATTCCGCGTGGAAGGACTTGAGGACTTTTGCGGCGGCGCAGATGTCGACCTCTCCGGTGACCATAGCGGTCTGCCCGGTGAGCGACCCCTCGAGCTCCGGCATTTTCAGGTCCTGGGCGGCGATTTTCAGGAAGGTGTTGCGCACGACGCTAAGGCGCGCCCCGGCCCCGGTCAGGCGGGTGCGGAGTTCTTCGAAGTGCGGGACTTTCATGCCCGTGTAATCCACCACCAGCAGGTAGGGGGAGGATTTCAGTTTTTCGCGGACGTCCGCGACGATCAAAGTTTTCTCGGGTCTCATGGAATTCAGTTTTTCAGGAAGGGTGACGGGTCGACCGACACACCCGGGGTCATGGTTGCGCTGAGAGTGATGGATTCGACAAAGGAGCCCTTGGCCGTGGCGGGACGGGCCCTCACGACGGCGTCGATCACCGCCGTGCCGTTTTCCACGAGCGCCGGCTCTTCGAACGAGAATTTGCCGACGGGAACGGCGACATTCCCGTTTTTGTCGAGTTTGAACTCGACGCGGCCTGCCTTGACTTCCTTGACCGCCTTGGCGGTATCGTCCGTGACGGTGCCGGTCTTGGGGTTCGGCATGAGACCGCGGGGCCCGAGAACCTTGCCGAGCTTCCGGACTTCCGCCATCGCGGACGGAGTGGCGATCGCGACATCAAAGTCGGAGAATCCGCCGGTGACTTTTTTGATGAGGTCTTCGAAGCCGACGAATTCCGCCCCGGCTTCTTTGGCCGTTTCGGCGGCCTGGCCGGTGGCAAAAACGAGGACCCTCACGTTTTTGCCGCTCCCGTTGGGGAGAGGGCAGGTCCCGCGGACCATCTGGTCGCTCTGCTTGGGGTCGACGCCCAGTTTGAAGGAGAGGGTGACCGTCTGGTCGAATTTGGTCGGGGGGAGGGTCTTGAGTGTTTTGACCGCCTCGGAAAGCTGGTATTTTTTCCCGCTCTCGACTTTCTCTGCGGCGGCCCGGTAGCGCTTGCTTCGTTTTTTTTGCATGGTTTTTTTGCAGTGCGATCGACCGGATGAAGGTCTCCTGCGTTGGTGGTTTTCCGACGGGATGTCGGGAGCCGGACAAGCTAACGGACGCGGCGGTCGTGTCAAAGAAAAAATAGAAAATAATTGACATGGGGGATGGAGGCCCTAGGTTCTCCGTCCCGCAAGGGGGGGCGGAAACCGGCCTCCCGGCACTCGATTTCATGAACGCCCAACTCCTCGAAGACGCAGCCAAAGTCATCACCGAACCTCAAGTTCTCATCAACGCGGTTTCCCGTCGCGTCCGACAGCTTACCGCAGGAAGCCGCCCGATGGTGGAGGTCGGGCCTCGCATGGGATTGGCCGATATCGCCCTGACGGAAGTTTCCAAGGGGAAACTCGCCGTGGCCCCCCGGCCTGCCGCTTGAGCGTTCCCGGGCAAGATCCCCGGATCCCATGTCCGCAGAGATCACCACAAACCGCAAAGCCCTCCGGGACTATCACATCCTCGAACGGTTTGAGGCAGGGGTGGAGCTGAAAGGCACCGAGGTCAAATCCATCCGTGCCGGACTGGTCTCGCTTCAAGGGGCATTCGCGCGGGTTCACGGGGGGGATTTCTGCCTGTATGACGCGAGTATCCAACCTTATGAAAGGGCCAGCCACGAACAACACGAAGCCAAGCGTGTCCGGAAACTGCTGCTCCACCGGGCCGAAATCGACAGGCTTGTCGGGGAGATCGAGCGCTCCGGGCGGACGGTTGTGGCCCTGCGCATGTATTGGAAAAAAGGAAATGTCAAAGTGGAACTCGGGCTGGGCAAAGGGAAGGACGCGGGGGACAAGCGGTCGGATTTGAAGAAACGGGTCGCCGACCGCGAGATGGATCGCGCCGTGGCAGATTTCCAGCGCCGCAGGTAGCATTCAATTTTTTTCGTGAGGGTTTGGGTTGATTTCACGGCCCAAACCGTCCATATCATTGCGGTTCTTCGCATGCGCACCTCCCTGTTTTCCCTTTTTGCCCGAGCAGGATGCTTGGTATTCACTGCGGCATTGTATGCCCAGGCACCCGCCCCGTCCCCCTCTCCTGCAGCACCGAAAAACATGATCGGGAACCCCGGATTCGAGACGGGATTCCGGCGCGACAATATTTGGGACGGCGTGGATTCTGCGGGCTCGCTTGCGGGAGAGCGGGGCGTCCTGCCCATCCTGACCACGAGCGGGACCATCGCCGACACGAGCATGCCGGTCTCGGTGTCGGTCGCAGACCTGAACGGAGACGGGCTGGCCGACATAGCGTCCATGGACGTCCTGGGATACCTGCGGGTCTATTTCAATTGTGGAACGAAGACTGAGCCGAAGTTCTCGGTGGGCGAAACGGCCAATCTTTTTCTCTCCCGGATCAGCCCCGCAGACCTCTCCCTCCAAGGGCTTGACCCGAGGATCATGCACGCGCGCCAAGGCCAGCGCATCCACCTCTGCGACCTCACCCGTTCCGGGAAAAAGGACCTCGTGATCGGAAACTACCTCGGCGAGATCATGCTCGTCCCCAATGCCGGATCGGGCGTCAAACCCGATTTCCGCCAGCCGACAAACATCGCCTCCGCGATCATCCCCACCATGAAGGACTCGCTGAAAAAGTGGGGGAACGTGTTTGCCCCGGCCGTGTGGGACTGGAACAGGGACGGGAAGGACGACCTCCTGGTCGGCGAGGGCTCCTATTCCGCAAACAGCATCCACCTGCTTCTCAACCAGGGCTCCGGTTCCAGGCCGATGTTTGACGAAAACAACCGCAGCGCTCTGGCCTACGGGATGGGCCTGGAGCAACTGACCCCCTGCATCACCGATTTCAACGGCGACGGGAATCTGGATCTTCTCGTCACGGAACGAACCGGGAAAATCGCCCTCTACCTCAACAAGGGGAAATCGTGGAAACCCGGCGAGACGCTCGCGTTCGATTCCTTCCTGACCTTGAACGGCGCGCCCCCCGCCGCTCCAGCCGTAAAAGATCCCATGGAGGCGGCGAAGGCCACGGGCCTGATCTCGCTCGGCGGCATCGCGACGATCGCATCCGGCGATTTCAACGGGGACGGGCTTTTCGATCTGGTCTTCGGGAAGAGCAACGGGAAAATCGCGATATCCTTGAACGCGGGAACAAAGCAGGAACCAAAATTTGGGACTCCGGTCGAAATGAAAGGGGATGAGGGAACGGCACCATTCAACTCCCCGTCCGGATGGGAGACGGATTTCGGGCTCGAACGGGGAAATTTCTACGGGTTTTTCTCGGTCGTGAAAGACACGGACGACGCGGAAGCGAAACCTCCCGAGGGGAATGCCTGCCTCAAGGCCGGTTATGTCCCCAGCCCGAACAAAATCATGCCTGTGCCGACGCAATACAGCCCGGCTTTCGAAAAAGGGTGGAAGCCCTTCTGGGGGTTGGATCTCGCGAGCCGGGAAGGCCCCGCGAACTTTTTCCGGGTGAGCCAATCCGGGCGCGCCCCGCTCAAGACCGGGAAAACTTATGTTTTTTCGATGAAGGTCAAGGGCAACAAAGTCGGTGACGCCAACGTGGCGATCCATTACCGCGGCTACAAAAAGTTGAGTGATGCGAGAATCGAAAAGCTTGACCGGGGGGTGAACATCAAGACGAACGAGGCCGAGCAGCGGAAAATGGAACTCATCCCGTTCAGCGCGGGGCCACAATGGTCGGAGGTGAAGAAAGAGTTCACGGCAAAATTCGAGAACAAAGACCTCGCGGATCTCACGACGGTGACGGACTGGTCCACCATGATCGTCTTCACCCTGGGCCCGGGCAGCGCGGGCGGAACCATTTACATCGACGACGTCAAGATCATCGAGAAGTAGATTGGCCCGCACCGGGCGACCCGGCGATGGAGGAGGGATGCCATCACTTCTCGAACCGTCCGGTCATTCCGAAATTCGGGACAGATGTTTTCCGTTGTCATCGGGCCGGAAAAAGGGAGAGCATTCAGTCCGCCTGCGGCACATGGCATCGGGGGGTGTCCGGGCGCATTTTCGACGCCAATGAAATACCTTGAACTCTACGAGCACCTGAAAGACCGGGTTTTGCTCGACGGGGAACGCATCGGGCTCGACGGGGGGATGAGCGTCCATAATTTCACGTTCCACTCCCGTCACACGGCGTTGCTGCCCGAGGGACACGGGCCCGGGGAACCCAAGGGAGATCTCCTCGATGTCGCGGATGCACTCGTCTCGGAAAATGCGTCCTTCCGGTATCACGTTTTCCAACCCGACCGGATCCGGAAGTCCACAGAAATGATTTTGCTGTTCCACGGGTTCAACGAAAAGCACTGGCACAAGTATCTTCCCTGGGCGGCCAGGATGCTGGAAACCACGGGAAAAACCATCGTTCTCTTTCCGATCGCCTTTCACATGAACCGCGCCCCTGCGGCCTGGAGCGATCCCCGGCTCATGCACCAGGTGAGCAAACACCGCAGGGAGGAGTTCCCGGACCTCCTGAACTCCTCGTTGCTGAACGCGGCCATCAGCAGTCGGCTGCAAAGAAACCCGCAAAGATTCATCTGGTCCGGGCTGCAGACTTACCACGATGTGAAAGACTTCGTGGAAGTCTGCACGCGCGGAGGGCACCCGCTGTTCGAAAAGGATTGCACCGTGGATATCATGGCTTACTCCATCGGCGCATTCCTCTCGCAGGTCCTCCTGCTCAGCAATCCGGACGGTTTGTTTTCGGAGACAAAACTTTTCATGTTTTGCGGTGGCCCCGTCTTCAACAGGATTTCCCCTGTCTCGAAGTTCATTTTAGACAGCGAGGCGAACGTGCACCTTTACTCGTTTCTCGTCGAGCACCTGGAAAGCCACCTCCGGCACGACCCGAAACTCTTTGCCTGCCTGAACGACGGGTCCGAATCCGGAGTCGCCTTCCGGAGCATGCTCAGTTACAAATCCATGGTCGCCTTCCGCGAGGAACGGTTCAGAAAAATGAGCGGACGCCTTTCCGCAGTCGCCCTGGCCAAGGACGAGGTGATCCCACCCTACGAAGTCGAGAACACGCTCAACGGCCGGAACCGCGACATCCCGATCCGGGTCCGCACGCTCGATTTTCCCTACAAATACAAACACGAGGATCCCTTTCCCGCCTTGGCCGGAATCTCGGAAGACGTCGACGAGGGATTTAACGACGTCTTTGAAATCATCGGGGGATTTTTTTAGCCCCGAAGTTCAGGCTAACGTGCGGGTAATTATCTTAGGATTTCCCTTGCCAGGAAGTTAGCATCAATGCATATACTGCCCCCCAGTATGGATTTATCACACATCACCAGCCAGTCATTGCGTCGTATTCTTTCCCTGACCGAACGGAAAGACCATCTCGTCAAGCTCGTCGCGAAAATCGAAACCGAAATCGCCAAGGCGCTGTCCGGCGGCAGCGTGCCGACCGACAAAAGCCCCGCGAGAAAGCCCGTCTCCGCCCGCAAGGCGCGGAAGCGCGCATCTTCCCGCAAGGCCAAGTCTGCAAAACCGGCTAAGTCTGCCAAGCCGGCCAAGTCTGGCGGCCTGAAGGCAAAGATTCTCGCCGTCTTGGAAGGCGCGGGCACCGGGGGCTTAAAGGTCAATGAGATTGCCGAAAAAGCGGGCGTTCCCAAGCCGAATGTCTCGGTCTGGTTGAGCACGACGGGCAAAAAGCTGACACGGAAACTCGATCCCGGACTTTATGCGATCCAAGGGGCGAAGCCGTCACCCGAACGGAAACCCGCGCTGCCCGCAAAGCCTGTTGCCGCCTCAAAGACCCGGAAGAGCGGCAAGAGGACCTCTTCGCCCCTCAAGCCGCGGATCCTCGCCCTGCTGGAAGCGGCCGGCCCCAAGGGTCTGCGCGTGAAGGAGATCGCCGACAAGCTCGGGCTGCCCGGCGGGAACATCTCTGTCTGGATCAGCACGACGGGTAAAGCCCTTGTCACGAAAGTGGAACCTGGGGTTTACGCGGCGAAAGGTGCCAAGCCGACCGTGGAGCCGCCGGAAAAACCCACCCCGGCCCCGGCCAGGAAGGACACCGAAATCGTCGTCGAGAAAAAGGCTCCTCCGGCAAAGAGAGCTTTCAAACTTCCCACCCCCCCGGAAACCAATAAATGAACCTCGCGCTCAAAAAAGAAATCCAGTTGGCAAAGGACCTCGCGGAAAGCGCCCGCGAACTGCTCGCGGCGACAACCGACTCGGCCGAGGATAAAGTCCGGCAAGCCCGCGCCCGGTTGGGGGTGGCGGTGGAGAGCAGCCGGGAGGTTTTCGACAGGCTCTCGGACCGTGCCTCAACTGCAGCGAAGGTTGCTGACAGCCATCTCCGGGACCACCCTTATGTTCCGGTCATCGTGGCGCTCGGGTTGGGGGCCTTGCTCGCGATTGTCCTGCTCCGGGAAAATCCCCACAAGAACCGACCCGAAGAATAATCTTTGCGTTGTCCGGGAATATCCGCTTCCCCTTTTCCCCCAGACCTCCCCTTTGTCTCGCATTCCTGCTCATCACCCTTTTTCTATCCCGCTTATTCCTCGTTGCTGGTTAATTGTGCAGTGATGTCCCAAATCCGCGCGCAAGGGAAGAAATGAGAGGGGAGCGGTTCGACGACCTGTCGATAACGCGAGGGAGGGCGAAGCTCCGTCCTGGGAGGGCGAAGCTCCGTCTGAGCCGTAATAAATGGGCTCACACACCATCGGCAGCCGGGAGGCTGCGGGGAAGCCTGCCGCAGGCAGCCCGTCAGGGCATGACCTGCTGGGAAGCGGGCATGGCAAAGGTTCGCCCTCCCATCGTTGGCGTTACGCGCGGATTTTGGGATGTCGGATGTCGGCGGTCGTTGACGCGCGGTGGGGGGGACGCTAGCATAAGCCCTTTGCCCGATGACGATTCTTGACCGATATATCCTGAAAAATTTTGCGACGCCCTTCATCTATTGTTTTATGGGGTTCATCGGAATCTGGTTCATATTCGACCTCGCCGACAATCTCACGGACTTTATTCAAGGCCACGCGAGCTTTGAGGTGCTCATGGAATACTACGGGTCACAGATTCCCCAGCTCGTGGTCCTTTTTCTGCCCATTGGATTATTGCTTGGACTTCTCTATTCCCTGACGGCGATGTCCCGTTCTAATGAGATCATCTCGATGCTGGGTGCCGGTCTCAGCGTGACGAGGATCATCGCTTCCCTCATCGCCGTCGGTTTGATGACGACCGTCGTCTCGACCATCTTCAATTATGAGGGAGCTCCCCATGCGGCGGCCGCCAAAAAGCAGATGGTCCGGGACATCAAACGTGGAGAAAAACGGACAGAGGCTGTCTTCGGCCACCTCTTTCGGAACCGCGAAGCACTCCGCACATGGTTCATGCGTCGGATCAATGTGCAGCGTGGAAAAATGGGCGATGTTCAAATCCTCCAGCAAAACGCGGCAGGAGACATCCTTCAGCAGTGGTATGCCCGTGAAGCCAACTACCAGGCCGATCAGAAGAGGTGGGTGCTCTCCAACGCAAGGTATGCAGAAATGGATTCCAATGGTGAGATTCTGAAGTCCGAGCTTGCGGACAGCTTGATGATCGATGGCTGGAATGAAACGCCTTGGCGGATTCTCAGTTCGGTGATGAATCCCGAATTTCTCGGAGTTTCCGAGTTGCGTGACTATCTTACCTACAACAGTGACTTTCCTGAAAAGCGGCTCGCCGCCTACCGCACGCAACTCTTTTATCGATGGGCCCTCCCTTGGTTTTGCTTTGTTGTGGTTTTTCTGGCGGCACCGATGGGGATTGTCTACACGCGACGGGGCATCATCGGTGGGGTTGCGGTCGCGATCGGATTGTTCTTTGTGCTCTTTCTGACAAGCATTCTCTTTGCCGAGCTCGGGAAGGGGCAGAGGCTCCCGCCATTCATCGCCGCGTGGGGGCCGATGATGTTCTTTTTTCTGATCGGGCTGGTGTTGCTCTGGTTCCGGTCCACGAACCGGGATCTTCCGAAGTTCAAAATTCCGGGACTCTGACGAATTTTCATGCAAGCAGACTGGGAAATCAAATCACGGGCGCATGTGTGCGCGAGGACCGGGGTGGCCTTCCAGCCCGGGGAGACGTTCTTTACTTTGCTGATCCGGGAGGGGGATGGGTTCCGTCGCGAGGACCTTTCGGAAGCGGCCTGGGAGTCGCGGAACGACAATATCCAGCCGTTCTCGTTCTGGCGTTCGAAATACGAGCCGCCCGCGCCGCCGCCACCGAATCCGCTTCCGCGCGATGACGCAGAGAGCCTGCTGCGTCGGCTGGTCGCGGAGAACGATCCGGTCCACGCGAATGTCCGCTTCATCCTCGCGCTGATGCTGGAGAGGAAGAGGATTCTGCGTCCCGTGGAGAGTGCGGACGGGGACATGCTCGTGTATGAGCACGCCACGACCGGGGAGATCATGGTCCTCGCCAATCCCCGGCTGAGTTTCGACCAGATTCCCGCCGTCCAACGGGAAGTGACCGCTCTCCTTTCGCCCGATACCGCCACCGGGTGAAATCCCTCCGCGACGGCAACCCGCCGAAGATGCGACCCGATCCGATGACCACCCCGCGCCCGCTGCTGTTTCTTGCCCCGATGGCGGGGGTGACGAACACCGTGTTCCGCCGCCTGTGCAAAGGGTTTGGAGCCGATGTGCTCACAACGGAGTTCGTTTCGGCCGAAGGGATTCTCCACCGCAACGAGCGGACCCGGCGGTATCTGGATTTTCACGCCGGTGAACGCCCCCTCGGGGTCCAGTTGTTCGGGGCCGATCCCGGGCACCTCGCCGATGCGGCCCGCGCGGTCATCGACTGGGTGGCCCCGGATTTTATCGATCTGAACTTCGGGTGTCCGGTCAACAAGGTGGTCTGCAAGAACGGCGGCTCGTCCCTGCTGCGCGATTGCCAGCTGCTGGCGGGTGTCGCGGGGGCCGTGGTCAAAGCCGCCGACTCCGTTCCCGTGACCGCAAAGATCCGGATCGGGTGGGACGAGCACTCGGTCAATGCGGTGGAGGTCTCGCGGATCCTCGAGGCGGAGGGAATCCGCAGGATTGCCGTTCATGGGCGGACCAAGGCGCAGGGCTACTCGGGGTCGGCCGACTGGACCGCCATCGCGCAGGTCGCGGAATCCGTGTCGGTTCCGGTGATCGGCAACGGGGACATCAGCAATGCGCCCCTCGCCGTGCGGCGCCTCCGGGAGACGCGGGTGGCCGGACTCATGATCGGACGCGCCGCGATGCACCATCCGTGGATTTTTTCCGAAATCCGGCGGATGCTTGACGGGGAGAGCCTTCCGGAACCACCCACCTTGGACCAGCAGTGGGAGTTCATTTTTCTGCATTGCGCGAAGGAGATTGCATGGTGGGGCGGGCGGGAAGCGCTTGCCATGAAATCGATGCGCGCCCGGCTGATGGCCTACACGCGCGGAATGCCCGGCGGCCCGCGTCTCCGCGAACGCCTCCAGCGGGTGGAATCACTCGAAGAGGTTCGCGGGATCGCGGGATGCCGAACGAACCGCCCGGCGGAGCTTGGCTGAGGCGGCCTGCGGGATTCCTCGCTCAAAGCTCGTTGTATTTCTTGTTCGAGCCTTTGGCCTTGTCGACCGGGTAGCGTTCCTCGTTGCGGGCGAGCTTTGCGCGGATGGCCTCGGCGAGGTTGATCCCGCAGTTGTCCGCCATTTCAAAAAGAAGGATCGCGACATCGGCCATTTCCGATTCGAGTTCCGGCTTCCGGTCGGCCACCCGTTGTTCCGACTGCCCGGGGCTCTGCCAGACAAAATGCTGGAGGAGTTCGCCCGCTTCCGCAGTGATCGCCACGGCCAGTTCCTTGGGATTGTGAAACTGCCGCCAGTCGCGCGCGTCTCGGAACGCGCAGATTTCGCGGGTGAGGGATTCCAGGCTGTTCGACATGCAGAATCTCCTAGCGAAACAGGGCTTCGTGGACAACCATGCAGTGCATGGACGGACATCACCACGACCACGGCGGGCACGCCCCGCAATCCTTTGGGACGGCCTTTGTGACCGGGATCGCGCTGAACTCGGTTTTTGTGGCCGTGGAGATTTTCATCGGTTTGCGGGCGGGCTCGATGGCACTGGTGGCCGACGGCATGCATAATTTTGCGGACGTGATCAGCCTCGTTCTCGCGGGAGTGGGATATTGGTTCCAGAGCCGCAAGCCCTCCGGACGCTTCACTTATGGTTACGGGGCGGTGAGCATCCAGTCCGCTGTGATCAATGCGTTCCTGCTCGTGGCGGGGGTCACGCTGATTTTCTGGGAATCCATCAGCAGGCTCCTCCATCCCGAGGAGGTCCCGGGAGGAACCCTGATGATCGTGGCCGGCGTGGGAATCCTCATCAACGGGACCACCGCGCTTCTCTTCATGAAGGGCAGCAAGGGGGATGTGAACATCCGGGGAGCGTTCATCCACATGGCGGCCGATGCCGGGGTTTCGCTTGGCGTGGTGCTTGCGGGCGGAGTCGTTCTCCTGACAGGATGGACCGTCGTCGATCCCCTGGCGGGAATCGCCATCGCCATCATGATTCTCGCGGGCTCCTGGGGACTCCTAACGGAATCCCTGAACCTCGCGCTCAACGCCGCACCGAAAAGCGTCGATCTCGAGGCGCTTGAGGCCTGGATGCTTGCCCGGCCCGGGGTGGACGGCATGCACGACCTTCACGTCTGGCCGTTGAGCACGAACAAAACCGCCCTGAGCGCGCATGTGCAGGTCTCCGGCATCACGGACACGGACGAGTTTCTGCACGAGATCGCGCACGGGCTTCATGAAAAGTTCGGCATCGGTCACGCAACGATCCAGACCGAGGGGACCCCCGGCGGATGCGGGCACGGCTGCCATCCTTCGCTCGGATGAGACTTGCCGGGCCGCATTTATACTCCCCTGCGTCATAAATTCGGATCCTGCGAATCCCTTGTCACCCAACCTTTCTTGGATTTCTTCGAAGATGGGAATATGGGTCAAAGACATTTGACACAATCATCTGGCCCGCCGATACCAAATTTGTCAAAAATCTTCGCCTTCCCCCAATCCTCAGGTTTTGAGGCGTCCGATATTTTCGAGGTTCACGCCCATGGTTTCGATGCCGAAGCGCCAGGTGACGACCGCACCCAGAACAGATGTTCCCACGAGGATATAAAGCAGGGTGCCCGTGCCGATATCGTTCAGGAGGATGGGGAAGAGGAATGCGGTCATCACGGCACCGATCTTTGCGACGGAGGCGGCGAATCCGGCTCCCGATCCGCGGATTTTTGTCGGGAACACTTCGCCGGCGATGAGATACGTCATCGCGTTCGGGCCGAGGTTCGTCATGAAATTGAAGAGCATGAACCCTCCGAAAATCAGGATGGTTTGTCCGGTGCCGGGAGGCAGATGCGTGGAAAATGCGGCGAGGAGAAGCCCGGCCGCGCAGCCGAAAAACCCGAAGACCTGGAGTTTCATGCGCCCGAGTTTGTCGGCGAGGAAGACCGCGCAGACGATGCCGACGAGGAGAAGCACATCGAGAAAGGCGGCCCCTTTCGCTGCGATCATGTCGTTGTGGACGACGGCTGCGAGGCTCGGCTCGCTGCGGTTGGTGTGGCCGAGGATCGCGCCGAGGATCGTGGGGGTGAAAATCCCGATGCCGTAGGTCCCGAGATCCTGGAGAAACCAGGGCACCGAGGCCAGAATGGTGGCGCGACGGTTTTTCCCTTTGAAGAGTTTCGCGAATTTCGACTTGTGCCGCTCGTGTTCGGGTTCGTCGTCGGGGACTTCTTCGAGGGAAATTTTGCTCGGATACGGTGGCTGACGCCTCAACAGGCGCAGGATGGCCTTTTCCGCTTCCTCGACCCGTCCGCGCGACATGAGCCACTGCGGGCTCTGGGTGATGAAAAACCGCCCGATCACGACGAGGATCGTCGGGATGATCGCCGTGGCATACATGAGGCGCCAGTCGGCGATGCTTTCGTGGGATTTGAGGATCATGTATCCGATCGCTGTCCCGAACAAAGCCCCGACGGCCTGGAACGCGAAGGCGCTCAGCACCAGGCGGCCACGGCAGTTGCTGGGGATGCTCTCGGAGATCACCAGGTGGGCGGTCGGGTAGTCGCAGCCGAGCGCGAGGCCCATGCCGAAAAGATAGAGCAGGAGCAGCGGGAACGTCGGGCTGAACGTCATCGCCACCAGGAAAATGAGGAACAGGATCATCTCCGCGATGAAGAGCTGCTTCCTTCCCAGGTGGTCCGCAAGGCTTCCGAGGGCAGTGGCCCCGATGAGAATCCCGAAAAGCGTGGCGGAGCCGACCATCCCTTTTTCCGCGTCCCCCAAATGAAACTCCATCGTCATGAGCGGCAATGCGACCCCGGTCATGAAAACCACGAGGCCCTCAAAGAGTTTGCCCGCTGTGGCGAGCCCAAAGATCTGCCACTGCATGACCGTCATGGGGACCTGCGGGATGGTGGTCCCGTCCGACCAGATCGGCGTTTCGTCGATATACTCCTGAACAGTTTTTTTCAAGCAGCCCCCTTTCTTTCAGATATGCCACGGGCTGGCAAAGAAGACAAAGCCGGGTTTGTGACGATTTTGTCACGGGGGCCGGGCATCAAGCCCGGCGGTCGGGCGGACTTGCTCCGCGTCTGAGAGTCAGCAGGGCGACCTCTGCGGGGCAGTTCATGCGGATTGGCGGGAAGCTGTGGCCGACGCCCGTTGTGACAAAGACCCTGGCGAGCGCGATGAGGTCCGGATTCAACGAGTTCGCCAGCTTCACGGAATTCCGGATCCTTTGTGCGGTGACCAGCGGGCCGTGGTGAAAATCGGTGAGGAGCGCGACGCGGATCCAATCATACTCCGGATCCAGCCCTCTCAGGAAAACTGTTTTGCGGTTGACGATGCAGGATTGAAATCCGGCGAGCACCCGTGGGCTCGCGAGAACCGCCAGCGAGGCAAAGGCCGCGGATTTGATGAACTGACGCCGTGTCATGTTGCGATCAGGCGTGGGTTTCCATCGGCGGAGGAACCGTTTTTCGCGTGAACTTTTCCGACCAGTTCACCTTTGCTGTCGTCACCATCAGGATGCCGAGCGTGATGATCGCGCCGACGGTGATCGTGAGCCCGGTGAGCCCGTCGAAGAAGAAGCTGTAGGAAAACAGGACCATGTAGGCGAACTGCGCGGTCGCTGCAAATTTTGCAAACCGCGACCCCGTGACTAGGAACAGGTAGCCGGAGACCATCGCGAGGGACACGGCGGACGAGATGGCGAACGCGACGCCCAGCGGGATGACATCGACGAGGTAGGCGAAGAGGAGTTGGAAGGCAAAGCATCCGGCTGCCAGAAAGAAGAAGTTCATGGGATGGAGGTCGACCTTCTGGATGAGGCAGATGACGACGAGCACGCTGAAGAAGAAGAGGAGAGAGACCGGAGAGAAGAAGGTGATCCGCGAAGCCACCGGGCCGGGGTTCAGCACCTTCGGCATCTCCATCGACACCGGGCGCGCTCCGATTTCGTCGGGATAGGCCCAGGACAAATCCCAGCCCCTGCCGGCGCGCTTGCGCTCAGTGGGGGAGCCGGTGGGGAAATCGACATCTTCAAAGTCCGTCGTCATGTGGAGCGCGAAGTTCTGCACGCGGGACTCGGGCCCGAAGCTGTAGGTCCAGCGGTCGAGGCCGCGGGTTTTGTAGCCGACGACGAGGGTGGCGGTCTTCCCGGCTTCCACGACGACCGCCTCGGTGATCGGCTCCTTCCCCGTGACGTTGGCTGTGGTGGGCTTGCCGTTGAGTGTGAACAAAAACTCGTTGTATCCCGCCTCGGGGGAGGGAAGGGAGAATTGCACGTAGATCGTCTGGGGGATCGGGGTCGGATTGGTGAACGTGTATTCGCCCCGAAAGCCTGCCGCGAACGTGCGATACCACATGAGGCCCTTCTGGCGGGGCTCATGGGCCAGCGAGATGTCCACCTTGCTTCCCGATGGGCGGATCAGTGCTTTCCCATCACCCGCCCCGGGTGACTGATACCAGGCTTGCGGGTGGACCTGCATGATCGGGGGGCCCCAGCCGCCGAGCACGGATTGGGCCGTGCTCATGCCGGATTGGCTGGTGCGCATGTTGAGCGCTGTCCCCAGGATGAACCAGGCAACAGTCGTGCAGGCGGTGATGAACAGAATGGCGAAGAGGCGGAGGACGGTCATGGCTTTTTGGTGGTTTCAGTTTTTTGGTAAAAGACGCGGACGGCTGGTGATTCTCCGCGGCAGAGTTCTTTGCGGAGTCGCAGTTCATTTTTCGAATCGCCCGGGACAAACTCACAATTTCCCTCGACGGCGAGCGGGGAATACGGGGAAGGGAGGACAATCAGCCAGTCCGAGCGTTCCACGAGAAGATCTGTGGAGGGCAATGACGCGGCGAACTCTCCGCGCACAGGTGCGAATGCGGCGGTTTTGCCGGTGTAGGCAATCTCCACTGCTGTTTCGGCATCCGACTCGGGCAGCCGCAATTCGATGGTGTCGTTCCCGATGAGCACCGGCGCAGCCGGACGGCCGGCGACCGTGCACGATACGACCTGGGTGTCACTGCCGAGCGCCAGCCTCCAGGTCACGGCGGTGTTGTGCCGGATCTTCCACGTGGTGGAGTTGAAGAAGGTGCCATCGGACACGATCCGCATCGCAGAGTTCGCTTCCCGGACAACGGCCGGCATGGCAACCACGGAGTCGGCCTTCACGGTCGATTTCTGTGCCATCCGGATCTCCAGCCTGCTGTTGGGGCCGAGGTTCCAGACGCCGGCCTTTGAATCCTCCACGGCACCAGCGACGTCCACATTCACGCCCTGCGGAACAGGAGAGAGAACGAGATTCGAAATGGCTGCCGGATGAATTCCGCATTGGAATGCGGTCGTTTCGCCATCCTTCTTCCCCTTCCAGTCGAGATGGAGTGTGACGGACTGGCGTTTCAACCCATCCACGACCAGGTTGAAGTAGCCATCTTTGATAACGATGGAGGCGTCCGCCGGTTCAATTCGCGAGACGACAAGGGAATCGGAGATCAAGGGGATCAGGAGCCCCCCCTCGCGGAATGACCGGACATCAAAGGCCACCGTTCCCGACAGGGTCGTTCCGCCCGGCGCAAGGCGGTAATGGGCGGAGAGAACGGCAAACGGGAGCGGGTATTCCGGAGGAGCGGGTTTCTTTCCCGCTTCGATCAAAGCCCGCAGTTCCGTATAGGGGAGCGTGACCGCAGCGTCGGCAAGGTCGCCGGCGCGCAGTTGCACTGCGAGGGAGAAGGCCGCAAGGAGCAGGAAGTGGAATCTCATGAGCGCATGCTGGCCGCTCTGCATGAAATCCTGATGAAGCTATTGTGAAATTCCCGTGAAAATCGCGCGTCTCAAAAAACCAAAAATCCTGCAAGGATTTCCCGCTGAACGGGGCTGCCCGGACACATTTTCTCCACCGGTGCAGCGGCAGAAGGGTTCGAATTCAGGAGTTCCTGACGCTCGCCGAAAGCAGCTTTTTTGCGGCGGCAAGTTGTCCGGCGGTCCCGATGAGGAGGAGCTGGTCCCCGGTTTGAAGCTCCTCATTGGGGGACGGGTTTACGATGCCCTCGCCATCGCGCTCGATGCCCACCACGCTGGCCCCGGTCTCGGATCGCAATCGCAGTTCAGAAATCATCTTTCCCGCCGCAGGAGTATGCGCCCGAACCTCGATCGTCTCCAATCGTGCATGTCTCAGGAGCAGCGGCAGGGTTTGATGTTGGGAAGGGGCCGGATCCGGCGGGGTTGATAAGGTTTTGTTCAGCGCGAACTGGGCGCCGACATAGAACTTTACGGAGACGCGGTAGAGAAGGAATCCGGAGACCACGACAACCGCCAGCCCGAGGATCAGCACGTTGCTCGAGGGGAGGATTGTGGAACTGAGGAGCAGGAGCAACAGAATGAGGATTCCCGTTCCGACAACGGTGATCACCCCGGATATGACGGATTGAAAGGTGCCTGTCCCCGGATCCGCCGGCCGGGCATTCACGCTGATCTCCGCGATGAGCATGGCCCCCGCTTCCATCTTTCGCCAGACCGCGATGAGGAAGGGGAAGCTCACGATCAGCGCGGCAACCCACAGGACGGCTTTTACGCCGTCATCGCCGCCGGTGAAATTCGGCCAGGCAACCGTGGCTTTCCGATGCAGATAGGCCGCAGCGATAAATATTCCCGTGATGAGGAGAAGGTTGACAGCGATTTGCATTCCCAGCTTTGTGAGAATTTTCCGTCCGGCATTCCCCTGCGCCTGCCGGTCGGAGCCTCCCACCCATTTTGTGTAGGTTTCCATCGTGTCGAGCAGGGAGCGCGGAGCCAGCTTGTCAATGAGGTGCACGACACTGTCCGAACTGCGGATCAGATAAGGGGTGAGCAGCGTGGTGAGCGCCGAGACCGCCACCGCAATGGGATAGATGAAGTCGCTGGTGACCTTGAGCGTGAGCCCGAGCGTGGCGATGATGAAGGAGAACTCGCCGATCTGCGCCAGCCCCATGCCCACCTTCATGGAGGTGCGGGTATCGTTTCCCGAAAGAAAACAGCCCAGCGTGCAGGTGAAAACTTTGCCGGCCACCACCACTGCGGTGATGATCAGGATCGGCCAGGCATACTTGAGGATAAGCGCCGGGTCGATGAGCAGGCCGATCGAGACAAAAAATACCGCGCTGAAGAGATCGCGGACGGGATGCATGAGGGCCTCGACCTTCGCGATTTGTCTCGCCTCCGCAATGATGGCCCCGATCAGGAATGCCCCAAGCGCCACGCTGTAGCCGAGCTTTACGGTGACGAGGGATACGCCGAAGCAGAGCCCCACCACAGTGACAAGGAGCATTTCATCACTCTTGAACCGGCTGACATAATTGAGAAGCCGGGGAACCGCAATGAGCCCCGCCACGAGAAGTATCCCGAGAAACGACGAGAGCCCAAGCACGGTCCTGCCGACTTCTCCGGGCTCGATTCCCCCGCTCACGGCAAACCCCGAGAGGAGCGCGATCATGACGATGGCGAGGATGTCCTCGACAATCAGAATGCCAAAAATCAACTCCGCGAAGTGTTCCTTGGTTTTCCCCAGCCCCTCCAGCGCCTTGATGATAATGGTCGTCGAGGAGATGGACAGAATCGCGCCGAGGAAGACGCTGTCCATCGTGTTCCAGCCAAAGGCTCGTCCCAGTTCGTAGCCCACGACAATCATCAGCAGGATCTCCAATGACGCAGCAATCAGTGCCGTGGCCCCCACCTTCCGCAGCTTGCGCAGGCTGAATTCCAGCCCCAGCGAGAACATGAGAAAAATCACTCCGAGCTGCGCCAGCGTTTCGATCGCATGCTCGTCGGTGATCAGTGGAAACGGAGGCGTGTGCGGTCCGATGATGGCTCCCGCCAGGATGTATCCGAGCACGACCGGCTGCTTGAATTGCCGGAAGATGATGGTGGCGAGCGCTGCCACAATCATCACGGTCGAGAGATCCTGCAGAAACGTAAAGTCTTGCATGCGCCCTCACTTTTCGCCGAGGTGCCGGCGAATGTCCAACGGGAAGGAGCCGCGAGGAAAAAATCTGACGGCGATCAGTGCCCGGAGGCTTCAGGAAAGTGCACGCTCACGGACGTCCCCGTATCCGGAGTGCTCTCGACCTCGATACGGGCCTGATAGCGGGCTGCTAGCGATTTGACGATTGCCAGGCCGAGGCCGGTGCCGCGCCGACCCGTCAAGGGGTTCACCGTGGTAAAGAAGCGGTCGAAGATTTTTGATTGGAGATCGAGGGGGATTCCGGGCCCTTCGTCGCGAACGGCGAAGCATGCCCCTGAGGTTGTGAGGAGAACCTTCTTTCCGGAAGGGGTGAACTGAAAGGCATTTTCGAGCAGCGCCTCCATCATGCGTCGCAGCTGTTCGGGGGGGATCCCGATCCAGCAGGGCTCGTCGGAAAGACTGGTTTCAAATGCGGTCGCTTGTGCGCGGCTGCTGAAGACGCCGGCCACCTGGGCGGCGACCTCCGGCAATGAGGCCCGCGCGGTCGGGTCCGCCGGGGCGCTCTCGATGCGGGACAGCGCGAGGAAGTTGGTGACGATCGCAGACAGCCGGTCGACCTCGGCAAAAATGTTCCCGAGAAACTTTTTGCGCACGCCCGGCTCCGGTCCCTGGTCCAGGATTTCCGCGGCACCGCGGATCGAGGCGAGGGGCGTTTTGATTTCATGCG
>Ga0172380_10001105_pt1 | contig 47843 bp, 50 predicted proteins | sample Leawe162metaG_FD_119747 | JGI IMG/M metagenome (GOLD analysis project Ga0172380, IMG submission 119747) | Leachate microbial communities from a municipal landfill in Southern Ontario, Canada - Leachate well 162 metaG | ecosystem: Engineered > Solid waste > Landfill > Unclassified | place... | reverse complement strand
CTAGTTCTAATTAGAAGTTCTCTTAACAAGGATAACTTTTTCTTTTCGGCTCCCCCTACGGGGGAACCGCCGAAAAGAAAAAAAGAGTTATTCCTTATTAAAGAGAGAGTTATATAAATTAACTAAAGAGGTAAGAAAAGAATCAGCCTCATCGGGAGTAATTTCTCGCCCATACAATCCGCTAAAATATTCTTGGGCGTCTTTTATTAGTTGTTCGTCATATTTGGACATAAAAAAACTATCAATATTTTCTACTGATAGTTTACGGAAATGGCATTACCCCGATTTACGGGTAGAGAGTATTAAATTGTATTAGTCTGGCTAAGATTTCAAATATTTAGGGTCAATTTTACACCAAGCCTTATTGCCAGTGTGAGGCTCAATGAAATTAATAACTTTATTATCAGTGTCGGTCTGAATTTTTTGATTCAAATGCTCACAGGCACGGTAAAATTTACGCCAGTCTTTAGTTTTATCGTAATCGCCATATTCATCCATTCTTTTGGCAACATTTTTAAAATAGACTTCTTCGGATATATCCTCATTGGCAAAGATAGCCTCAAGAATATGATGATCTATGGATAAATCGGCACTGCGGGAGATTTTTATTTTAGTCCCCTTAATAGTTAAAAGGCTTTCGACCTTATCAAAAGTAATTGGCAGAGTAGGTTTATTGCCCTTTAAAAATTCTCTGGCGTCTAATTCGCTAAAAATATAAGAACAGACAACGGCTAAGCAATTAAGGTAATAGGCGGGGAGGACTAAAGAAAAGGATTTTTCTTCGTTTTTATCTTTAAATTTAAAAGGTAATGAAGTGGTGGTGAGTTCCTTTATAGTTTGGGTGAGTTCTTTTGATTTTTCAGGATTATCCTTTAATTCCTCTTTAGCTTTACTTACTAATTCGTGGATAACAATAAGATTAGTTAGACAAACAGGCAAATTTAGCTCTATCTGGCTAAACGGCTGAGAATCTTTCATGATAGCGGTCGCAATACCATACTCCTTGGCGAAAATATTTTGGCCTGGCCAGGTTTTGGGATTTTCTGGGTCTATGGCGATTTTATTAGATAAATTGGCATCTAGTTCATCGTCCGTCATTTTTATAATAATTTCTTTCTGGCTTTCAAAATAGGCAAATTGGTCTTTCATTATTGCCTTAACTGCGGGGTCATTTTTAACAAACTCCATAAACTCATAAATAACCAGATTACCATTAAAAGTACCCAGTTTTTCTTGGTATTCAGCGACAAAAGATTCTAGTTTATTTTTAATTTTATCGGGAGTCATAGGTCTATTTTGGCATAAAAGAGGGTTTAGGGCAATTGGCCAATTTAGTTGATTTTTTTAAGGTTTTGAGGTAAAATTTAGATAATCATTTTAATTTAGTCATTAATTATATGAAATTTGAAAAAGAGACTCAGTTTGAAAAAAAAATTAGTCCAGAAAAAATTCCTAATAAAAGTGAAGAGATTACGGTATATAGACCTGAAAATGAAAAAAAAATTAGTCCGCTAGAATTTAACACGGAACTTCAAGTATTTCGAGAAAACAAAAATGATTCTTTGGCAAGAATAAATGAGGTTAGAGAGGGTATTGGATTACCTAAAAATGTTGATGATTTGCCTTATGAAGTAGTTCAAGCGGAAAGACAACTAAAGAGTCTTTATAATAAATTAGGCAAGGGTGACTATGTAGATTTTGAAAAATTAAAAAATGACGAAAGCGAGACTGATGTTGTGTTGAAAAATAAGGAAGAACAGCCCGAAGTAAAAAAGGAGGGAAAGCCATCGGAAAAAACTGAAAAAAAGACTGAAGAAAATAATACTGAAAAAGGAGAAGAAAAACCGTTAGAAATTGGGGATGAAATTTATAAAGATGGCGTCTTTTATAAGATACATGATTTTATGCCTGAATATGATGAAGGTTTTGGAAGAAAAGTCCACGCTGGAACTAGTGGTGATAAGCAGGGGACGTATAGGCATTTTGATGAGAAAGAACACAGGTGGGTTGCAACAGAAGAAAAAAGAGTCGGAGACAGCGCAGATAAGCAAAAAGAACTTGATAATAAACCGAACCGTAATTTTAGAGCCGTTATTGTCGGAGGAGGTATTAGTGGTGGTAAAGGTGGATTTTCACACCTTACTGAAAATGTTGTCACAAGAGTAACACCAGAGCTAAAAGAAAAAATTTTAAAGATGCAGAAAGAAAGTGGCCGTAAAGAGGGTGTCGTTGATCATGCCTAAAAACCCCTATTTTATATTAGCCTTTTTAATATAGCCATTCCAAGTGCGTCCCACCCTCTCCGCACTAAGACAAAAATAAGGTTAAGCCTTATTTTTTGGTGCCTTAAAGTTCCAAAGCTGGATAGGGAGTAAGCAAAAAATTTATCATAATAATGCAATACTTTGCTAATATTTATATAAAATAGTTGAAGTTCCAAAGTATGAAATTATATCTACTAAATAGGACTACTTGATTAATCTGCTATTTACTGCTATAATCTGATACAAGGTGTATATCACTAATTATAAACAATTTTATGAACGATAATACTTTAAAATTTGATAATCGTATCAAGAACCTAGAACCGCACATTGTGGCTCTTTTGGCTGAAATTGACGGTATTAGAGGCGAATTTAAATCTGGTTTACGGATGACGCCTCAAGCGATAACTAATCTTAAAAAATCAACTCTTATTACTTCGGCTGGTGCTTCGACTCGTATTGAAGGAGCTAAATTAAATGACGAAGAAGTTCAGAAGATTATGAAGGGTTTGGCGGTTTCTAAGTTTGCTGATCGAGATTCGCAGGAGGTGCAGGGATATCTTGAGACTCTGCAAAATGTTTTTGATAGTTATCAAACCTTGCCGCTTCGAGAAAGTATTATTAAATTATTACATAACGAACTTCTTAAATATTCTACCAAAGATGAACAACAGTGTGGTCAATATAAGAAAAAAGAAAATGCTGTCGGTGTAATGGGCCCTGACGGCCAGGTAGCTAAAATAATATTTGAGACGACCCCAGCCTATCTGGCGCCGATAGAAATGCAGACACTTGTGGAATGGACGGTGGAAGCTTTTGAGAAGAATCGTTTTCATTCGTTACTTATCATCGCTAACTTTGTTATTGAATTTTTAAAGATTCATCCGTTTGAAGATGGTAACGGACGTCTTTCTCGTGTGCTCACTAACCTTCTTTTGCTCCGTCACGGCTACCAGTTTATTCAGTATGTCTCACATGAGCAATTAGTCGAGAAACGAAAAGATGAGTATTATATAGCCCTGCGTAAATCGCAAGAAACTTTTAAGACCAATCATGATACAATTTTCCCCTGGCTTAACTTTTTTCTGGCCGTTGTAAAAGAACAGGCGACCATGGCTTTAGTTTATCTTGAAGAAGAAAAAGTTGAAGATACTCTCTCGTCTAAGCAATATGAGGTTTGGCATTATATCTCTGGTGTCGGCGAGGCTAGTCCGAGCGATATTATGAAAGCGACCGGCGTGCTAATGCCAACCGTGCGTCAAGCATTGGCTCGCTTAATACAACTAAAAAAAATAAAACCAATCGGCCGAGGGCGAGGGACGAGGTATGTTAAGATATAGCGCAATATAATGGGAATATGAATTTTATTAGCAATCAAAACATATATTTAGGAATGTCGAATAAAAAAGATGGTCCAATGAAGAGTTCTTTGGAAAATCGTCTTTTATTTTTTGAAAATCAGAATTTAGATAATAAAATTATAGTGTCAGCTGGGTTAGTTCATGAGAACAGGGTTATTATTATTGATGATATAAATAAAAGCCAATCAATTTTGGATTGTGACGCTGTAATAACAAACCAAAGTAAATATTTGCTAACTATAACCGTTGCCGATTGTTTACCTATTTATTTTTACGATAAAAATAAAAAAGTAGTAGCCTTAGCTCATGCTGGTTGGCGTGGGGTAGCTTCAAAAATTGTTGAAGAGGTTATTAATACCTTCATAAATCATTACGACTCGAATTTAAATGATATCGAAATTTTTATTGGTCCTCATATTAAAGATTGCCATTTTGAGGTTAAAAATGATGTATCTAGCCAGTTTAAAATTTCAGATTCTACAATTCGAGATGGAAAAACATACATTAATCTTTCCAAAATTGTTAAAGATCAACTGCTCCAATTAAATATTAATAATGATAATATCAGTATAAGTGACGAATGCACTTATTGTTTAAGTAATAAATATTTTTCTTATCGACGTGATAAACCCCAGGAACTGGAGACCATGATAGCCTACATTGGGTTAAAATAATTTATATTTCGAGACATAACCGTTCCCAGTGCGTCCCACCCTCTCCGCCATATAAGAAGTGGCTCATAGCTACTTCTTTTATTTGACTATTGAAACTATGAAAAAAAATATTAATTTAACTGAAGGATCTATTTTTAAATCATTGATTCTCCTGTCGGTACCGATAGTGTTGGCTAATATCTTGCAAACCGCCTATCAATTAACCGACACTTTCTGGGTGGGAAGACTAGGTACTCAAGCAGTAGCCGCTGTCTCTATTAGCTTCCCCATGATTTTTCTAATTATCTCTTTAGGCGGCGGCCTGGCCATGGCGGGTACAATTTTAGTGGCACAGTATAAAGGCAAAAATGATCAAATAGCAGTCAATCATATTGCCTCACAAACTCTACTCATGGTGACTGTTGTATCGGCTATTTTATCAACAATTGGCTACTTTCTTTCCCCCTTATTACTTAAGCTAATGGGGGCCACACCAGATATTTATCTTGACGCTGTTTCCTATATGAAGATTTCCTTTATTGGCATGATCTTTATGTTTATCTTCATGGTTTTCCAGTCATTAATGAGGGGCGTGGGGGATGTTAAGCTGCCTATGTATATTGTCTTAGGTAGCGTCTTATTAAACCTAGTCTTTGATCCTTTGTTTATCTTTGGCTATTCGTTTATACCAGCTTTTGGGGTAGCTGGGGCGGCCGTAGCCACTATCATGACACAAGGTTTAGCTGCTGTAGTGGGTATATTTTTATTAGTAACAGGAGAGTATCAGATAAAGCTACACCCAAAAGATTTAAAACCAGATAAACCTTTAATTAAAAAAATATTTAAACTTGGATTTCCTGCCTCAATAGAGCAATCAACCAGAGCTTTAGGTATGGTTATTATGACTTTTCTGGTGGCTACTTTTGGTACTCTTACCATCGCTGCTTACGGAATAGGTAACAGAATCTTAAGCTTTGTACTTATCCCCGCTATGGGCATATCCATGGCGACTTCCACCTTAGTCGGACAGAATATCGGCGCAAAAAAGCCGCAACGGGTATCGAGCATAGTCCGATTAAGCAACTTAATTAGTTTTATTTTTTTAACCCTAGCCGGATTAATTGTGTTTTTATGGGCAGATAATCTCTCTGCCTTATTTATACCTGGAGACGCCCAAGCAATTCAATCAAGTGCCTTATTTGTAAAAATAATGGCTTTAACTTTTGGTTTTATAGGTATACAAATGTCTTTAAATGGAGCTTTAAGGGGAAGTGGGGACACTAAAGCCTCCATGATATTATCCATAATATCGCTTTGGGTCTTACAATTTCCACTAGCCTATATATTATCTAACTACACCGGTTTGGCTGAGGTGGGTTTATGGATTGCTTTTCCTGTATCTAATGTTATCGCTGCTCTAATAACAGTTCTCTGGTTTAAAAAAGGAACATGGCAAAAAAAACAAATTACTGAAGATATAAAATTATTTACTAGCATATCGGAAGAAACAATTATCGAAGAAGGCCTAGATTAAAGTTCATGATAAAATAAATATAATATATTAGAAAATATTAATTGACAAAATACTGGCAAACCTAATAGTATTAACTATTCTTTAAAAATTAAATAACTGACCAGGGAGAAAAGTAAAATGCCATACCGAACAACGAATAGCCGTTGCGCTATTATATTAAAAAATCTCGAACCTATACCGGAGGAAACGATTATAACTATTTTGCAAAAAAGAGGCTTAGAGATAATAGATATTGATATTATATCTATAGCTAGAAAATGCATTGGAGAATCAAAATATCTCCGGGGAGCGAAACTCTCTCAAGCTCCAAATTTTTTTGATTGTTCTAGCTTTGTAAAATGGCTATATTCCCACAAAGGAATCTGGCTTCCCCGCCGATCTATCCAACAAAGACAGCTAGGAGAAGTTGTTGAAATCAACCAACTAACAGCCGGGGATGTTGTTTTTTCTTCTGGCCGGATTAACTACTACTTAGAAGACCAGACAGATAGCGTCGGTCACGAAGGAATATACACTGGCCAAGGGACGATCATTCATGCTGCTAACGCCAAAAGTGGTATTATAGAGAGTCCAATTGAAAAATTTATTGGAAAAAACTTTCGCGGTGCTAGGCGTTATTTTCCTAAGGATAAAAAGGCAATAACTTGCCAAATACCGGCTGAACTAGAAATAGAAGGGGATGATGATATAAAATGGATAATACTACAATCTCTTTATAATTAAGCTATAAAGGCCCCAGATATTAAAATTTGGAGGCCTTTTTCTTTATTATTCGCCCAATATTAAGTTAAGAGGTGTTACTATTGACAAATAGTAATATATATGATATAATACTTTATTAAGAACATTAAAAAATAAGTTAAGGCTTGATTAATTACCTGGTTTGCTTACAAATAGGCAAACAGGGCAATTAATCAACATAACTTCAAAAAACAAAAAGGAACCGTATCATGAAAATCTCAACCAGAATCAAAGCTTTATTATTTTCTCTTCTTGGTCATCAACAAAAAGAAATGGCTCAATTAAAAAAAGCCATATCTTCTTTGCAAAAAGATGTAGAAAATCTGGAAAATCAACCAAATAAGGTTGAAGCTTTAATTAAATTATTCCAAATCATCTCCCCGATTTATGATGAGGGCGGGTTCTCTGCTCTAATAGTTAAATTGGACAAGGTAAATTATGGACAATTTACCAAAACCATAGAACTTATCAACATACTACAAAAACATATCGAAAACGCTGGAAGAGACCCTTACGGAATGAACCGCACTAAAAAAGGTGAAAGAGTAACATCCGAAAATGTTTACTTGGGCGACGTATTTGGAATATGGACAAAAAAAGCCTCTTTCTGGTTAGAAAAAAAAGAAGAGCTAACAAAAGAACTACGTCCAGATATTTCTGCTAATCCTAAAAATCCGGTAACAACTTGGTATTGCATAAACGATTATTGTGCGGGCGGATTCCTAAAAAGTCATACCAAAGGCATGCTTCAAGCCATTGATGAACTAAAAAAAGTTGCCTAAAACAAGCTTAAGGGAGATCTAGTTAGATTTCCCTTTTTTATTTATCTTATCTTGACTAATCGTTAGATAATTGATAGTCTTTTATTGTCAAATAGACAGCTGTTTGGGGATATTAAATATTCCTTTTATTTTAAAGGAATACTGCTGCATCTCTAAAGGCGCACACAGCAATCACCCTTTAGCCCACCGTCAGGGGAAAAGGTGATATATGCTTTGGCTATTATTATAATTAAACATTTACATTACTAACTATGGCTAGATATTTAGGCCCGAAGGTAAAGTTACGCCAAAAATTCGGTCTAGCTGCCGCTGGCGAAACACGCCGACGTCAGAACCAACGTCCGAAAAAACGATCTGATTACGGCGAACGTTTACTACAAAAACAAAAACTCAAGTTCATATACGGTATCTTGGAACGCCAGATGCAGCGATATGCCCGCGAAGCTTTTAAGAGTACTGGAGAAGCACCAGTTGTTCTTATGCAACGTCTAGAAGTTAGATTAGATAATATAGTTTATCGTCTTGGCTTAGGTCGGACTCGCGAGCAGTCTCGCCAATTGGTTACTCATGGACACGTTCTGGTGGACGGTAAAAAACTTGATATTCCTTCTTATAAAGTTGAACCCGGACAAACTATCACTCTTAAACCAACAACGGCTAAAAAGAATAGAATAATAGAAGAAATAAAAAACAATCGTCAGGCCGGAGTGGCTCTGGGCCACCTCCAACTAGAAGAATCCGGCGGAAGATTGTTACATCTACCAAAACCAGCTGATTTACCTCAAGACGTAGATATTGCACAAGTTCTGGAATTTTATCACAATATCATCTAAACGATACGAAAAAAAACCGCCTCTCTGGCGGTTTTTTGTTATATTTGACCAAGTTCATCTATTTAGCTACCCTATTAACGAATGATATGAATAATTTTTGGCAAAAACTTCCTCGCCCTATACTAGCTCTGGCCCCGATGTGTGGCGTTACTGACCTCCCCTTCCGCTTAATCTGCCGGGAGCATGGGGCTGATGTTGTTTATACAGAAATGACCATGGTGCAAGGTTTATCTCGCCATAATCAAAAAACCTTAGAACTAGCAGCCATATCTCCTAAAGAACAGCCAGTCGTCATACAGCTAGGAGGAAATGACCCTGAACAATTCTATAAAGCAGCTCAAGTAGTAAAAGAGCTGGGACCAGCTGGTATTGATATAAATTTGGGCTGCCCAGCTAAAAAAATCGCTGGTCAGGGGAGTGGCGTTGCCCTGTTAAGAGATCTGGAAAGATCTTATGAAATTATCCAAGCCACTATAGAAGGGGCGGGCGGTTTGCCAGTATCTATAAAGACTAGAACTCAGATAAAATCTGCTGATAAATCTGAAGTTAACACTAGTCTAGATTTACTCGATAAAATAAAAAATCTACCCGTGGCCTGCGTAATGATTCACGGCCGTTCTTTTGAAGCGCCCTGGATAGAAGAGGTTGATTATCAATATATAAAAAAAGTAAAAGAAAAATTTTCTGGCATAGTTTTAGCTAATGGAGGAATATATGAACCTTCTAACGCCCAAGAAGTACTATCTGTTACCGGAGCAGACGGCCTGGGTATTGGGCACGGTGTTTATGGTCGCCCCTGGATATTTAATCAAATAAAAGAATATCTTGCCAAGGGCAGCTACCGTGATTGGCGTTGGGAAGAAAAAAGAGACTTGGCTATAAAACATGCGGAGTTAACCTTTAAGCTAAAAGGAAAAAGAGGGCTGACTGAATTTAAAAAACAACTACTTTGGTATGTAAAAGGCCTACCAGGAGCAACTGACTACCGTCAAGAACTTGTTCAATTAGAAAAAATATCTGAAATTAAGTCCGCCCTAATGGCTATTAACCCCAAAAGTGATTAAGATATAAACTTGATTTTTCCCATTATATAAACGATAATAACATAATCCTTAGTCTCCATAGTTCAACGGATAGAACGTGAGATTCCGGATCTCAAGATGGGGGTTCGATTCCCTCTGGAGGCACAAAAAAAGACCCACACTGTTGGGCCTTTTTTAAAACTTTTTAATATTTTTATCTAAGAATAAATCCAAGAGCTAAAAGAATAAACCCAAAAATAGTTGAAGCTAAAGCCTTTATGGTTATATATGATTCCCTAAGCTCCCTAACCCAACTTATTGCTAAACCAGGAAAAACTAACATAAAGAAACCTTTAATCAAAGCTGCCCAACCAATAACCGATAATAACATAGTCCAATCCCAACCCCAAACATTATAGAAAATGATTAAATAAAAGCCTGCTCCTAGAGCTAGAAATGAGGACAAATAAATAAACATGGGATAGTCAGCAATATTATCCATAAGCTTCGTCCCTAATTTGGGGTTAATTAGCAGACCTAAGCCGCTGCCAAAAAATAACAGTCCCAAAAGTTGAAAAACTTGAATCTCTGAAAACATATTTTTAAAGTTTATTATTATAAATATATTATACCAAAAAATAGTATTTTTGGTAATAAGATTAAAACAAAAAACAACCCATAATAAGGGTTGTTTTTAGGGCGGAATGGACGGGGCTCGAACCCGCGACCTTCTGCGTGACAGGCAGACGCTCTAACCAAACTGAGCTACCACTCCAATTATTATATGTTCAAAAAACGACCTATTAGCCCTAGCTACAGCCCAATCATAGCAAACCACTTCTATCTTGTCAAAACCTCATATTTAAGCTATAATTTAAATATCAAAAGGTCATTTTATAGGGCTTTTTTAATTTATGTTTATATGGAAAAGACAAAACAGATTTTGGACAAAAAGGCGTTGGCAGAGATAAAAACCCAACTTTTAGCCCAAAAGAAAAAAATTACCGCCGATTTAGCCACTATGTCACGTCGTGATAATCATGAAAGTGATGATCGTTCAGCTAAGTTTCCAGAATACGGAGATAAACCCGACGAAAATGCTCAGGAAATAAGTGACTACACCACTAATGTAGCAACCGAAAAAGTTCTAGAAAAAACTTTAGAAGATATCAATAAAGCTTTAGAAAGAATAGAAAAAGGAAACTACGGAATATGTAAATATTGCGGTAACTCTATTGCAGAAAAACGCTTGCTAGCTCGGCCAACAGCCGGAGCCTGCATGAACTGTAAAACAGAACTACAAGAAAATGCCTAGTTCATATTTGTTAAAGCACAAAGTAAGTATAGTCGCAGCCCTGGTTGTGACTATATTTTTTTTAGTTGATAGATTCTTGAAATTAACAGCTATAAAAATTGCGCCACTGTCTATTTCTCTAATTAAGCAGGTATTATCTTTTAATCTTACCGTTAATCAGAATATTGCCTTTTCTCTACCCCTTAACGGATCCTGGCTAAATTGGCCAATAGTGGCAATAATACTCTATTTTCTCTGGCTATTGTGGCGAATAAAAAATGATGCATCTAAACTACAAGAAAAAATAGCTATTTGCTTAATTGCTAGTGGAGCATTTAGCAATCTAATAGATCGCCTACAATATGGGTACGTAATAGACTATTTAAATTTAAAGTATTTTACCATCTTCAATTTAGCTGATGTTATGATAGTTATCGGATCTTTACTTCTGGCTTGGCAGACACTGAAGAAACAATAATTTCTCGATAATTATCGTCTGACTCTTTAAACTCTAAAACTTTGGCCCCAACAGGCCAAATTTTTTTTACTTTATCGGCCCACTCGATCACTGTCACTATCTTTTTATCTTTAATATAATCTTCTGCTCCAATTGCCTCTAAATCAGCTGCTGAAGAAAGCCGATAAACATCAATATGACATAACCCTAAAATTGCCCTATTAAGATGGTAGATCTTCATAATGTTAAAAGTAGGGCTATTTACGACCCCCTTAACTCCTAACCCACGAGCTAAACCTTGAGTAAATCTGGTTTTACCGGCCCCCAAATTACCGCATAACAAAAATACCTCTCCGCCCCGACAAGCCCGACCAAAATCTTCTCCCAAATCTTCAGTTTGAGTTTCGTTATTAGAAATTAATCTATATGACTCTTCCATTTTATTTTACGTCTATTATAAAAACCTAAAGCTAACAACATAATAAATGAGACTATAGATATAAACGCTCCGTAGCGATCACAACTAGTTGAGCGAAACTCTAAAAATGTTTCATCATCAGAAAAAACTAACATCTGTCCGGGAGTTGCCTCGTATACAGTCTGGCCTTTCTGGCGGCTCTGCCAAGCAGGAAAAAAACTAGCATTAATTAAAACTGGACCACGCCCAGAAAATGATATTTCTTCGTCTTCCCAAGATAAAGATTTTATCTGCTGGTCGGGTGTAAAGCCTGCCACCCCGCTATCAACCACTCCAGTCAAAAAATTATAAAAAGTTTTTAGACTAGAAACATCGGGATAATAGGGTTTATTATATTCATCAAATCCAGCCACCGAACGAAAATTTTCTGCTAATACACTTCCTGTTGGCAAATTTTCTCCTTGATAGCGACCATTAGTCAAAACTAAAATTGGTTTTCCGAACGCTAATAAGTTGCTTATTTCATCTTTACTTAAATTATCACTACCCACCACTATAGCAGAAATGCTATCTTTCTCGTTTTGCGATAAGATACTTAAATCTTGTAAATCAAGCTCTTCATTGTATATTATTGGAATATCATAAACAGAACTTAGCGTATACCAACCTAAACTAATATCCCGAAAAGACGGCCCGTTTTCTCCCTTAACATATAGAACTGGATTAAAATTTGAGTAACTAATAAAAGGACGACGGATAGAATCGTCAACCTGGTAAAGACTGAACCAGCTATTTTGACAGGGTACTGGATGGATTAATTTTTCATCCACAGAGACAAGGTTCTGATTAGACGCCATATTATAGGCGACTATATACTCAACATTAAAGAGACCCATCTGCTTAATAGCCTCACTGGGAGGATTCGCTCGAAAAACATTATTCCACAAAAGATGATTAGATTCAGGATAATTATAATCAGCCATCTGCGGACTGATCAAAGCAAAAGATGGATAGATAAAAGCTGTCTGATTAGCCGATTCGGAGTATAGCCCCTGAAGTATGGGCTGACCGGCTTGAGGCAAAGCATAATCAAAAAAATGAGTTGACCCAGTTTCTTTCATTAACAACTGTAAATCGTGCTCAATACTAACCCTTCCTTCTCGAGATGGCTGCTCTAAAATGCAATTAACTAAAGCTAGCGCTGATTTAGATCCGGGGTAATCAGATAAATTTGGATGATAATCATAAGGATTCTCGGCTGATATAACGACTCCAGAACTAATATTATACTTATCTGGATGAAAAGAATAAATATTTAAACGCCATACAGCAACAAGACACAAACCCAACCACAAAACCCAAACATATCGCCGATATTTTATATTATTGTTTATAGTCTCTTCTAATAGACTAAAACTATACAATGACGCTGCCATGAATAAAATAATTAAAATCGGCATTATTCTGTAAAAATGAAGAGAAAATCCTAGAGTTTCGGGCAGATAATCTCCAGGTATAAAAATAAAAGGAAACAGAAATAAAACAGGCAAAAGAATAACTCCCTTTTTTAATAAGGATATAAAGCCGCTAGTAGCACTAACAACAACAACTAACCAGGGCCAATTTAAATTTAACCAGCGACCGCGCAATAACCCCAACAAGTCTATCGCCAATAAAGGTTGCAGAGGATCAATAAAAAAACCTTCACCTCGTCTATACCCCCAACCGGAAGAATATTGGTAATACGCCAAGAATGGTAAAAGATAATAAGCGCTAAGGGTAGCAATAAAAAGTAAAACGGCTAATGTTTTGTAATAGGTTTCTAAACGATATAAATAAAATAAACCGAGTAAAATCGCTATTATAGCAACAAATAAAGTAGACAGTATGTGAGTATAGAAAAGCAAAGTACCTGATATTACAGAAAAATAGAAATAGCGGTCCTCCCAAAAATTCTTTTGACTATCAAGAAGATTTTTAAAAAAAGCTAAAAACATCAAACCCAGGACTAATCCTGGGGCCTGATTAATAAGGCCGGCGGCCACTGCCCCGGATAACCCCACCCCCAGTTCTCCTACCACATGGGGCTGGAAGAATAAATATAATATAACTAAAATCCAAGAAAACCAGGGGTTGGGTTTAATTGGTAAAAATGTTTTAGAAAAATAATAAAAGGCAGGAGCTAGGGCGGCTAGAGAAACAAGTAATAGCCACCTAAAAATTAAGGTTGGAGCCAAAAATGGGAATACGACTACTAAAACTCCGCCCAACCAAAACAAAAGAGGTGAATAAAAATAAAAAATAGGTACACCCCCAAACCAATCTAAAAAATATCCCTTTAAATGACCCTGTTTAATAAGTTCTGCCTGTTTGAGAAAAGCCTCATAGTGCCCAGTTGTGTCATAACCAGCTAAAGGGCCGGAGCCTAACCAAATATCAGAAAATTTAACTAACAAAATCACTATTGTAGCTAAAAACAATAGCCAATAAACATTAAATTTAGGTAATCTAGCAATAAACTTATTCATGCTAAATATTATAACATCAAGCAATAAAAAAATCTCCGACCGGAGATATTCTTTAGGTGGGCGCACAAGGATTCGAACCCTGGACCTCTTCGGTGTAAACGAAGCGCTCTAACCAGCTGAGCTATGCGCCCGGTTGCCTGTAGTCCCGACTACTGGGCCGGGTTCATCGTGGGCGAAAGAGGACTCGAACCTCCACAGCCTTGCGGCCACAAGCCCCTCAAGCTTGCGTGTCTACCAATTTCACCATTCGCCCGGAAAAAAGATCTTCTACTTAACGACCTTTTCCTTTAGCTTTTTCTTGTAGCCACTCCGGAGATAGTAAAGTTTAGCCCGTTTAACAGCCGCTTGCTTCTTAATCTCAATTTTAGTAATAGTAGGCAAATGAAGGGGAAAAATTTTTTCCACACCAATACCTTCGGATACTTTGCGGACAGTAATAGTAGCCCCCTTTTCTTTATTATGCTTACGCGCAATAATTAAGCCCTCAAAATACTGGACTCTTTCTTTCTCTTCTCCTTTGGAATTTAATTCCTTAATTTTCTGATAAACTCTGACAGTCATGCCAGGCTTCAGTTCTAATTTAGTCTCAACCATATTTTTAAACCCATAAACGAGACCATTGGCCCCGTTTCTTTACTAATTAATATAGGGAAAATCTGGTCTAATACTATAATTAATTTTTATCATTGTCAAGGCTGACCTGAGAGTCAACACGATCTTTTAACTCTGCCTTCACTCGATCATAGATTTTCTCAAAAACCTGATCTGGGGTTAGGGCTGTAGTATCAAGATAAAAATCATAATGACTCAAATCATTTACATCAATGCCATAATATTTCTGATAACGCAACCGATCACTAGCCAACCTAGCCTCAAGACTACGTTTTACATCACTCAAACTTGACAAATTTCTATCTTCATTTCTATTATTTTTTTGCTGAAGATGGCCAAAAACTCTTTTATAGCCCTCTTCTTGACTAACATCTAAATAAATCTTTAAAGAATGGGGTATAAAATACCAGGATGTCCTTCCTTCAATAATAAAGTTATCTTCTGTCTGACCCAATTTACACTGATAATTATCAACTTCTTGATCAGTAGCTGAATCAATTTCTCCCAGAGCATTATATTCAGCTAAGGTAAGTCCTCGTTTACGAGCGGCTTCGCGACGCAAGGCGCCCATGTAATACCGCGGCCAAGCTAACTCGGCAGCCAAGCGCTCCGCCACTGTACTTTTGCCCGATCCATTAGCCCCGCTTAAAGAAATAATCATTTTTTTACTTTTTTCTATATTTTGTCTATCATTATATAAGTATATAGAAATTAATCAAGAAAATCCATCAATCATTACTTATGTTTTTAGAAAAATTGGAAGTCCAGGGATTTAAATCTTTTGCTAATAAGAACAGATTAATATTCCCCGGATTAGTAAACGGCCAAAAAAGAGGCTTAACTGCTATAGTCGGACCCAATGGATCAGGGAAATCTAATGTGGCTGATGCTGTTCGCTGGGCTCTAGGAGAACAGAGCCTAAAAACTTTACGCGGCAAAAAAAGTGAAGACGTAATCTTTTCAGGATCTGATCAAAAACAGCGCCTTGGTTTAGCCGAAGTCTCTTTACACTTAAATAACTCGGAAGTCGGACCCAAAAAAGAAACGGGTTCGATAAATATAGAAAAAGAAGGTGACCTTGACCAAATCATTGCCACTTTCCCAGAAATAATAATTACTCGAAGACTGTATCGTAATGGTGATAGCGAATACTTACTAAATGGCAGTCGAGTGCGCCTAGGGGATATTCAAATGCTCCTGGCTAAAGCTAATTTTGGACAAAAAACCTATAGCGTAATTGGGCAAGGAATGGTAGAAAATTTTTTAACTAGTTCAGCTTCCGAAAGAAAAGACTTTTTTGATGAAGCCACTGGAATTAAACAATTCCAGATTAAACGTGATACTGCGCTTAACAAACTAGAAAGCAGCTACTCAAATCTTCAACAAGTAGACATGCTTCTAACAGAAATACGGCCTCGACTAAAAAGCTTGACCAGAAGCGTAGAAAAACTGAAACGTAGAGATGAAATAGAACAAAGCCTAAAATCCAAACAGCTTAATTACTATAGCTATCTTTGGCAAGACAGTAGCTCTAAATTAGAAGACATAAATAACAACTTTCTCACCAAAGAAAAGATTCAACGTGATCAAGAAAAGACCTTAGATAAACTCAACGAAGAGTTAAATAAAATCCGTTTAAAAGATAACCGCCCCCAAATGGATTCTGTTCAATCAGAAATTCATTCTTTGACGGGCCAGCGCGAACAATATCTAAAACAAATAGCTCGCATCCAAGCAGAAAGCACTATTAGGTTAGAGGCTAGAGGTAAATTTGATGTTTCTTGGTTAAAAAATAAAAAAGAAGAATTAGAATCATCCTTGTCTACATCCAGGCGCGAACTTACGAGCCTAACCGAAGGATCTCAAGAAGAAGAGAAAGAAAGGCGCGAGGCCGATCTCACCATGATTCGTGAGCGTCTAAATAATCTCAATCTAGAATTAGCCAAACTAAAGGATAATATCGCCCGCCATGACAACACTGAAGATCAAAACAAAAAATTAAGCCGCTTAATTTCTGAATTTATAGGACGCTTAGACGAACTAGCCAATCAGAGCGATTTAACTATTATTAAAAACGGGCTAGCTTCTATTAGAGCGGATTGGTTAATAAAAACTAAAGAACTAAACGGTGAGGACTGGCATCGCATCAAGGAGATACAGGAGGAAATAATGGTGCTCACGGAAAAACGACAGACAGCAACAGATCGCTTAAATGAAGAACGATTGCGTCTAGCGGCTATTCAGGAAAGGCTGCGCTTAGCTAAAGAGCGGGTGCTAAGTCTAGAACAAGAAGTGGCTGTTATTGGCGAGAAAATCTCTAAAAATTCAAGTAGCGTTGACAACTCTTCTTTGGTTATAGAAAATGATAATCTTCAAAAAAATCTCAATCTAATAGATGACAAAATAAAATCTCTAGAAGATCAACGAGAATCTCTAAATCGCGGACAAGAAAAAGAGAAAGCCCTAATGTACCGTTGCCAGCAAGATATTCAAGCTGAACAGGAATTAATAAATAGCATAAATAGTGAATTAAACAGCCTTAGAGTTGAGGCCGCCCGCCAAGAAACCAGACTAGAAGATCTGGAATCTAACATTCGACGCGATAACTTGTCTTTAAATGACATTAAAAACTATAATCCAGAAAATAATTTAAATCTCGAACAACTACAAAAAGAGATCGCGAACGCTAAAAACCAACTTGAACAGATTGGCGGTATTGATCCAGAAACAGAAAAAGAATACATTGAAACAAAAGAGCGCTATGATTTTCTAAGTTCTCAAACCGAAGACTTGGATAAGACAATAAACTCTTTAGAATCAGTTATTGCAGAATTAGATAAAAACATTAAAATCCGTTTTGAATCAGAATTCAAAGTTATATCAGAAAAATTTAACGAATACTTTAAAATCCTATTTAATGGAGGATCAGCTAAAATTGGTAAAGTCTTAAACGAAGATGAAAATAAGGAAAACCAAAAACACGAGGATGAAAAAGGAATGTCTGGTCATACTGACAACTTACAGCTAGCAGAAAATGAGATAAAACAAGAAACCGATGCTAGACTAAAAAGAATACGTAATCTAAAAAAAGGAAGCTCCTTGGGTTTAACTGGTATAGACATCCAGGCCACTCCTCCTGGAAAAAAGATCCAAACCGTAACCATGCTCTCGGGCGGGGAAAGAGCTCTAACTGCCATTGCTCTTATCTGCGCGATTATTAGTGCCAACCCCTCTCCTTTTGTCGTGTTAGATGAGGTAGATGCTGCTTTAGATGAGTCTAATTCGCAACGTCTGGCTAAAATATTAGAAGATTTGTCCAATCATACTCAATTTATTGTTATTACCCATAATCGAGCCTGCATGAAACAGGCCAGTATCCTTTACGGAGTCACAATGGAAACGGACGGGGTAAGCAAACTTTTAAGCGTCAAGCTAGATGAAATGAAAAAACAATAATATTACAACCCTAAAAACTGCCCCTAAGGCAGTTTTTTAATTATACTAGACGCTAAATAATTGGAATAATAGGATGGCCTTTGCTATAATATAGTCAATAAAGAGTTGCTATCTAATCAAGTCAAATAAAACGAACCTAGCTTACCGTTATGTCAAAAAAAATCACTATTTTATTTATTCTTGCTAGTTTTTTATTAACTTCTGCTTTTGGCTGTAAACTCACAGACAAAAAGACCGAAGAAGCAATGAAGCCAATCACTCTTACCTATTGGCGAGTATTTGATGATCGTGATGCCTTTGAGGAAATTATCACTAAATATAAAGCCTTACATCCTTTTGTAAATATTGAATATCGTAAACTCCGCTACGAAGAGTATGAAACCGAATTATTAAACGCGCTAGCTGAGGATCGTGGTCCGGATATTTTTTCTATCCATAACACTTGGATAAAAAAATACCAAACTAAACTAGCGCCAATGCCAGAATCAACTACCATGGCTTACCCAGTAGTAAAGGGTACAGTAAAAAAAGAGATAATTCCCGAGCTGAGAACAACTCCTAGCTTATCTCTTAAAGCTTTAAAAGATAACTTTGTAGATGTTGTAAGTTATGACGTCATATTGGATGATGGGTTAATTTATGGTCTACCGCTCTCCGTCGACACTCTAGCTTTATATTATAATCGGGATTTATTTAATAATGCCGGCATTAGTCAAATACCACAATATTGGAATAGAGAGTTTTTGCAAGACATAAAAAAACTAACAAAACAGGATTCTAAGGGCAGCATAATACAGGCTGGAGTAGCTTTGGGTAGCGGTGAAAATATAAATCGTTTTAGCGATATTTTATCAGCGCTAATGTTACAAAATGGTGCCGTCATGCTAGAAGACGGACAGATTAAATTTAATAATCTACCCCTGACAAACAAAGAAAGTAACTACAACCCAGGGCTAGAAGCTTTAAGATTTTATACTGACTTTGCTAATCCAACCAAAGAATCATATTCTTGGAACAAGGAACTGCCTAATTCCCTAGAAATGTTTATGAGCGGAAATCTAGCAATAATGTTTAGTTATTCCTATGATTTACAAACCATAAAGACCCAAGCGCCTAAACTAAACTTCTCTGTTGCTAAACTTCCTCAAATTGAGGGAACTCCGCCAACCAACATTAACTTTGCGAATTACTGGGTAGAGTCGGTGTCAAAAAAAAGTCCGTACCAAAACGAGGCTTGGGATTTATACAATTCATAGTTAAAGAAGAGCAAGCTAAAATATATTTAGAAAAAACCAAGCGCCCCACAGCTTTACGATCTTTGGTCTCAACACAGAGAGCAAATAATGAAATAGGCGTCTTCGCTGATCAGGTTCTTACCGCTAAAAGCTGGTATAAAGGAAAGAATATACAAGCTGCGGAAAATGCCTTAAAAGAAATGATAGAAGCAGCCGTGACTGGTGCCGGAGAAAAACTGCAAGAAATCATTAACAGTGCTGCTGCCAAAGTGCAACAAACAATATACTAATATGAACAAAAAGAAAATATTATCGTTTCTTATCCTAGCAACTGCCTTTCTATCATTATTTTTTATAACTGGACATGTCGCGCAGGCTCAACAATCTATAATAAATAATTCCGACACGAAATATGCGACAGGTAATTATGAGCTCAACGATTTTATAGCACTGGCTATTAGAGTATCACGAATTATTTTAGGAATAGTTGGATCATTAACATTAGTGATGTTTATATTCTCGGGCATAACCCTATTGTTATCAGCCGGATCAAGTGAAAAAATTACTAAGGCTAAAAATATGATGGTGGCGGCCACTATCGGCTTGGCTATTGTATTTAGTAGTTACCTTCTAATAAAAACTGTCATGTCCTCAATGGGTCTAAGCTGGGATGGAAGCATAAAAAAACCAAGCGTCACCACAACCTCAACCACTACTCCGACTAACTAGCTAGAAAATAATGAGCAATTTTACACCGAAAAGACTAGCACCTGAAGAGACTTTGGGCGAAAAATTACGCCAAGTTCGCCTAGCCAAGGGACTGCACCTGGATGATCTCTCTAAATCTCTTGGTATTCGTAGAAATTATTTAGAAGCCTTAGAAGAAAACAGATATGATTTGTTGCCGACTGGCCTTTACGGTAAAAGCTTTCTAAAAAAATATGGGCAACGTCTTGGTCTTCACAGCAAAGAACTAAGCGATGAATTACACAATCTAGAAATTAATTTAGATGACCCCTTCTCACAAAAAGTAGTAAAGAAAAAAAACTTTATAATATTCCCCAAATTAATACGTAATACTTTAATTGCCTCTGCAGTCTTAGCCTGCCTACTGTATCTAGCGATATATGCTAAAAAAATTACAGCTCCGCCAGATCTATCTATCATCCAACCAGCTGAAAATCTTCTCTTGCAGGAAAATTTCTACTTAGTCCAAGGTCTGACAGAACCAGAAGCCGAGGTTAGAATAAACGAAGCGATAGTTTTAAATAATAACAACGGCTCTTTTTCGCAAATGGTCAATCTAAAAAAAGGAATAAATACTCTAACCATTACTGCCAAAAAAAAATACAGCCGCCAAAGCCAAGAGATAAGACAAATATTAGTAGAATAATAATATGCCTGAAATAAACAAAACCGTCTTATTTGACATTCCTGCAATATTAGCTAAGATTAATATTAGCTCTCGTCAATCTGTAGCTGAACTCGGTTGCGGTAACTTTGGTTTTTTTGTCTTCCCTTTAGCCAGAATCGTCGGCCGTGAAGGCAAAATCTATGCCGTAGATATACTTAAATCAACCTTAGAAGAAATAACACGTACTGCTAAGCAAGAAAATCTTCCACAAATTACAACTGTTTGGAGTAATCTAGAAATATACAAAGCAACAAAGATAGAAACTAGCAGCCTAGACTGCGCTTTACTTGTTAATATTCTCCACCAATCAGATAAACGACTAGAAATTCTCCGCGAATCCGTCCGGCTCTTAAAAAGAGGGGGCAAGCTTCTAATAATAGAGTGGAAAGACTCCGACTCTCCTCTGGGACCAAGCCCAGAGAAACGAGTCAATTTAACTGCTATAAAATTAGCCGCTCCCAAACTAAATTTAGAAATAAAAGAAGAATTTTCAGCTGGCCCCTATCACTTTGGTCTTATATTAAATAAAATATAAATATGTCAAATTTAATAACCTGGAAATACTGGTTTAGCTTACAACCAGAACCATTTTTACCTTTAGCCTGGAACATTTTAAATGGAGTAGTTATTTTATTCATCGTTGGCGCAGTGATTTGTGCTATTTTAAAGATGAGATCGGGAATTTGGCGAGGATTATATAAACGATTATACGCTTTCAATCTAACTGGATTTATTATTGGACTTCTGATGTTGTTCTTTAATTACGAACAGGTTCCTTTCTTCATGGCTCGCTTCTGGTTAATTATTTGGCTGACTATAATGATTGTCTGGCTGTTTTTTATTCTTCGAGATCTTCGCTCTATACCGCAAAAAAAGAAGGAGCTAACTGATCAACAAGAACTAAAGAAATATCTTCCCTAAAATTTTTACTCCTGAAAAAGGCCCCCTAATTAGGGGGCCTTTTAGTTAATGTTTTATACGTCCAAGGCGATAACGCAAAAGTAATAAATTGAAAATAAACGACCAAGCATCACGCATCACTTTTATCTTGCTCTTTCTCTCATTATAGCGATTCTCCTGCCAGTCTACGGGCAACTCTTTAATCTTCGCGTCCATTAAAAGAGAAAAAATAACTAGCTCGGTGTCAAAAAACCAAGAATCATTCACAAGATACAAGGACAACTTATTAAACAAAGAACGCTTAACGGCTTTAAACCCGCACTGAAGATCAAAAAAATGATGCCCTAAAATCAAACGAGATAAAAAATTATAGCAATGCGAAGTAAAGCTGCGCCAAAAAGATCTATCAGTATGAGCTCCAGCAATCAACCGAGAGCCAATTACTAAATCGCAAGATTCAACGGTAACCGATTGAATTAACTTGGGTAAACTATCAAGAGAAACCGCCAAATCAATATCCATAAATATTAAAATATCAGCCTGACTTTTATTAAAGTAAGTCTTAAGCGCTCGCCCCTTACCTCTAAGCTCTAGTAATTCAGCCTGAAAAAAATTATTAGAGCGTTCCAGGGCTCTAGCGATTTCCCAAGAAGAATCGCTAGAACCATTAACTAAAATAACTATTTTCCAATCATAGCTTAGATTTAGTGACTGAAGGTAATTATAAAGACGATTAGCATTAATAGCTAAAATTCTTTCCTCGTCTTTTGCTGGCAAGCAAAAATCTATAGTCATATTAATCAGCTAACAACATTAAAGGGTTGGCATAAATAACTGAAACAGAATCAGTATATAAAATAAGCCAGCCAGACGCCTCTAAATATTGACGCAAATAATTGTGAGAAACAATGTCCTGGTCTTTAATGCTAAACAAAACCTTTTCCCACCAACGTATTGTTAGAGGTTGGTCATGGGTAGGAATTAATACTAAACCAATATTATAGTCATCGAGTTTAGACTTTATATCGGCATCTTTTTCAAAAAACTCATAGTATTCCTGTAAAAATGTGTGGCCAGCAAATTCCTTCTGAGGAAGACGCCCATCAATAAATAATAACCTCTCTGGTAAATTCCAAATTAAATACCCACCCCAGCCATAATCATTGAATAAACGATAACTATCCAAATCTGGGCGGTTCTTTAAAAATTCTACTGCCTGGCAAGGATAAGTTTGGCAAAAAGACACGAAGGGATTCTTAGGGGTGCGTATCTGAAGTAGTAAAGAAGCGCTACTTAACAAAAAACACAGAATTATAAAACCGTTCAGCCAGTTGGGCAGCTTCCATTCGTGAAATGATCTTCCCTCATTAATTAAGCTTTGCGCATAAAAAATTACAAAAGGCATGGTCACAAATACTAGCAGGGGGAAATGCCTTCTTGATTGCCAGCCCAAAAATATAAAAGTAACTACTAAAAATATCTCCCATAAATTTATACCTTTATTTAAACGACGAAAATAGTATACATACAAAAATACTATCGCTGCCACAAGGGCCATATAAAAAAGTTGCATATACTGTAGAGGAAAAACATGCTGAGGCAACCATTCCCTAATATGCATCTGATAAAAGCTATCGCGGTAACCCAATAAAAAATAGTATAGCTCTCCTCGATACGGGGTTAAACAAGTAGCCAAAAAAGTAGCCACTATTGCTACCGCAGAAACCACAAATTGAGAAACTGATTTAAGGCCCTGATTAAAGTTAAGCCAAGTAATTTTAAAATGACCAGCCAACTTCTCTACAACTCTGATAAAAAACCAGGCTACTAATAAACACAGCCCCAATAGAAAACTAGCATGTAAAGAGGCCCATAAATAAAAAAGTGGGGGCCAAAATAAAGTTAAACGCCAATCAGATTTTCTATCATACGCAGAAATAAGGGTTAAAATAAGAACAACAAAAAAAAGACCAAACACCTGCAAGCGCACGCCGAGGCTAGGTAAGGCCGCTACTACCCCTAAAACCTGAAAAAAAATAATAATAGCGGGAGATACGTTAGGAAAATATCTTTTAGTCTCAAGATGCAATAAAGCTAAAGCTGCTAAAACAATAACGGAAAAAAGAACAGAAACGGATAAATATCCTAAAGACGAATAAATCTTATACAACCAAAGGTCCCCTAGCCATTCATGATCTACCCAATTACCAGTAAATGTATAGTTATAAAGATTTATTCTAGGAATTTCTCCACTGGCAGAAATTGCTTCGCCAACTCGTAAATGCCAACCCAAATCAGGATCCAAATAGCGATACGAATTATTCAACAATAATAAAAATATAAATACATAAAAAAGAGCCCATAAAGAAAAACGAAAGACTTTATCCCCTTTTAATTTAGATATAAATTGGCTAACTATAGCGGTCATAACTATATTTTACCACAGCCAAATTTATTTGTCTTCTTAAAAATTATATGCTAAGATTAAAGCTATAAAAACAGTAACCAAAAACTAGAAAGGTGGTGAAATATGAAAAAAATTTCTAAACACTTGATTTCCCTGGCCATAGTATCATTCTTGGTCATGCCCTTTTTCGCTCTGCCGGTAGCCGCGCAGAATGCTGATTTCGGCTTGAACCAAGTAAGCACCGGGTTAAACAACACCCTTTCTAATTCTGACCCACGTGCAATTATTGGTCGCATCATCAATGTCGCTCTAGGTTTCTTAGGCGTAATTGCTGTTGCTATTATACTATTTGGGGGCTTTAAATGGATGACAGCAGGCGGAAACGAAGAAAAAACCAGCGAAGCTCGCAAGCTTTTGGCGGCTGGCGTTATTGGTCTAGTAATAATCTTGGCCTCTTGGGCAATTGCTACTTACGTAATTAATGCTCTCAGTCAAGCAACCAACGTGTAGTTTATAACCGAAGTTAAGTGATTCTCATGAACAATGGGAGTCACTGCTGTCTCCACCAATTATATAGATTGATGGATACGGTAGTGATAATTAAGCGGCAAAAGATAAATTATGCCCGCAGAAAAAGCACATATGAAAGTTAGACTTCTGCTTATTTGGCTATTCTTTCCTGTTTTAATTGGTGGTCTATTTTCGCCTCTAGCAATCAAGGCACAAAGTGTAGATGACGCGCTAACCGGCCTAAACACAACCGCTAATAAGATCGATGCCTTTAAAGAACAGACTACTAGCAATGACTACAATTCTGGTTTTTTGGCTTCAGAAATGGGGCGCCTTATTGGACTAGCCTTATCGTTTATTGGTATTTTGTTCTTAGGATTAATGATTTATGCCGGTATAAGATGGATGACAGCTGGTGGCAACGAACAAGCCATATCACAATCTAAAGAATTATTGATTAATGCCACTATAGGCATAGTGATTGTTTTTGCTGCTTATGCCATTACCGCTTTTATTGGCAACCAGCTAATCAAATGATGAGTCTTGTAAAAAAATCAATTTCCTTGATTTCGTCGTTATCAGTCTTTTTGTCTTTTACCCAAGCTCGAGCACAAACCTATAATTTTGCCTCTTCGAGCGGACTATCAACAACCGCTGATGTCGCCGGTTATACAGAAAAATTAAAATCACTACAACCAGAAGGCTTAGCCCAACAGATAATAGCCCAAGTTCTAGCCTGGTTAGGCGTAGCTTTCTTGGGTTTAATTATTTATGGCGGAGTCGTCTGGATGACAGCCCAAGGTAATGATCAAAAGGTAGAAAAGGCTAAAGATATTATCATTGCGGCAATCAGCGGATTAGTGGTTGTTTCTCTAGCCTACGCTATTAGCTTCTTTGTTATTAACTACTTCACAACCGGAAGCCTATAAAGTATGAAAAAATTATTATTCGCCAGCGGGCTGCTATTACTCTTGGCAATAACCCCTGCTCATGCTCAGAGTAATTCAGGGCTACAGAATTCCTTTGGATCGATATTAACAGACACAGCTGAAAATGCTGGTTACAGCATATCTGAAGAATCTGATCTGACTTCTCAGGCTGCTGGAGTCATCTCTATCATTCTCACTCTATTGGGCACAATATTTTTAGCAATGATAATATATAGTGGTATAAAATGGATGACAGCTGGTGGTAATGAACAGTCAATAGATAAGGCTAAAGGGACAATAAAACAAGCAATAATTGGTTTAATAATAGTTGTTGGTGCTTATGCACTTAGCTACTTCTTTCTTGAAGTCCTTAACTAAAGAATAATATGAAAAAAGCCCTCAATTCTTTGCTATCTGTCTTAATGCTCACGGCTATCATGGTTCTGCCATATTTTGTGTTCGCTCAAGGAACTTCCACACCAAATTCTTTTAATCCAGCTTTAGACAAACTACAAACAGTAGCCGAAGGAGGAGGTTATGTAGAACCAAACTTGGCAATAGTTGTAGGAACGGTTATTAGGGCCGCCTTAAGCTTATTGGGCGGAGTATTCATCATCTTAATAGTCATTGGCGGTTATGATTGGATGACGGCTGAAGGCAATGAACAAAAGGTAGAAAAAGCCCAAAATTATATTAGACGAGCTATTATTGGATTAATAATCACTCTGTCTGCTTGGGCTATGTGGGCCTTTATTCTAGAGAGATTTATAAGCGCTTAAACATATGAAAAAAATCTCAATCATGATTACATCATCACTAGCCTGGATAATATCCATAGTTCCAGCTTCAGCTCAGATGATAAATCTAGAAACTACTTCCAACTTTGCTGATGAGGTGGGTCAAAGCGCTGGCTTTTCCGATGTATCCCTAGGATATGTGATTGCTATGCTCATTAAAGGTTCTCTTAGCGTCTTGGGCCTTATATTCATCATACTTATGATTCTAGCTGGATTCCGCTGGATGAACTCTGGCGGTAATGAAGAAACCATTAAGAAGGCTCAACAGACTATCAAAAATTCTCTTATCGGCTTAATCATTGTCTTAGCTGCCTGGTCTATAACCTACTTTGTATTTAATGTCCTGCCTTTTAGTGCACCTAGCACCGGAGGAATAGTAACGGGATAGAGTATCAAAACAACAGACAAATAAAAAAGGGTTATCTTTAAAGATAACCCTTTTTGGTTACTTAAGCCTTAAAGCTGAAGCAACCAAATCGTATCTAACACCATCATCAGAATAATAATTCACATTAGGGGCAACCATTTTACTGATATGTCCCTCCCTCTGATTATTGGTAGAACGGAAAGATACGTTATATTGACCATAACTCGGAACATCGATTATAACGTCTGATTTTTTACTGATCGTTACTTCCGTCTTAAAACCCCCGGGACCGACAACGGTAGCAATAACGGGCGAGTTAAGAAAATTAACCAATAGCCCTTTTAGATTTTTTGCTTCTTTGGTTCCAGTGACGTTCATTGTCTGAGATAAGATAAATAGTTCCGCAGCCTGTTTTGTGTCGAAACTATTTAAATCAAACCTGACAATTCTGTCACGATTTGCCAACCTTGATAACTGGCCATCAGATTCTTGTTCAAGTAACACGATGCTTCTTTGACAAAACGCTATTAAAGAATCATTTGCCACTATCTGTTTATCACCAGCATCATAAAATCTTCTAGTAACGTTGTCTTCAGACAAATATTCTATTTTTTCTTCATAAACAGAAATCTTTTTAGAGATTATGTCCTGGGAAGTTTTCACTTCACTTAGACTAACATCGCCAGACGAGAGTTGCAAGCTAGAACAGCCGGCAAAATAATAAACACCAACTAACAAACCGAGTAACAACATTTTTTGTCTCATTTTGAACCTCTTCTTTTATTTATTTATTAAAAAACTTTAAAAAATTCCTATTTGATTATTAAACATAGTATCATATTTATAATAAAAAGTCAATAGCTTATCCCCAGAAAAGTATTGACTTTTTTTAACAAGCGTGCTAGAGTAGTTAGTTAAGAAATTCCCTGCTTATTAATTATCATTGTATATGATAGAGTAGGGAGTTTTTATTTTGCTAATATTAAATAATATATGAAATTAGCACGTATAATAAAGGAAGAATTAGTGCCCCTTAGTAGCAGAGAAAACCTGATTCTTTTAATAATAATCAGCAGTATTTTCCAATTTGCCTTATTCTTCACGCCACTACTAGCCAATGAAGCGGTTAACGAAGCAAGGGCTGCTTCTATATCAGATGATCTTATAGTAATAAGTTCTCCTATCATGAGAGATTCTGCTCCTGATAAAGATTTAGCCGGATTAATTGATGAAAGTGAACCGGAAATAATTAACTCTACCGTGGCTGACAAAATTGAGGAAGAAATTATTGAGAAGGAAAAGGAAGTTGTCCCAGAAAATCAAATAATAAGAACTAGTACTCATGTCATAACTGCCTATAATTCTGAGGCGGCCCAGACGGATGACTCTCCTTGTATCACAGCCAACGGATTTAACGTCTGTGAACATGGCGTAGAAGATACTATCGCTGCTAATTTCTTAAAATTTGGAACTAAAGTACAGATTCCAGAACTATTCGGCGAGCGCGTCTTTATCGTTCGAGACAGAATGAACAAAAAACACCCCAATCGGGTGGATATTTGGATGGTGAATAGAAAAGATGCGGTAAAATTTGGAATTAAAACTGCCAAAATTGTAGTAATAAAATAACGTCTAAAAACAAAAAGCGCCCCTTAAAGGGGCGCTTTTTTTAAATCCTAGAAAAACAAACTTAAAAACCCACGACTACGCTTAATTTCTTTTTCTTTTTGTAAAACAGCTAGCGTGGTAGGGACAACAGTATCAGGAATAAGAGAGATGCTATCTATTCCTTCTTCGGCCAACCAACCAGCGAAATCAGGAAAGTCACTAGGAGCTTGCCCACAAATTCCTACCTTACGATGATGCTTCTTAGCGGTCTTAATTAATTGACGGATAAGCTCTCTAACTGCCTCATTCTTCTCATTAGCCACCCCGGCCACGGTCAGGGTGCCGCCGGCATCTCTATCAATACCTAAGGTGAGCTGCGTAAGATCATTTGAACCAATGGAAAATCCGTCAAATATCTTACAAAACTGATCGGCTAAAATAATGTTGGAAGGAATTTCCGCCATAACATATATTTCTAATCCATCGCGACCACGTTTAAGACCTTCTTCGGCCATTATTGCTTGTACTTTCTTTCCTTCTTCAATAGTTCGGCAAAATGGCACCATTATCTTTAAATTATTTAAACCCATCTCCTCTCTCACTTTTTTAATAGCTCTACATTCCAGCTTAAAGGCGGGACGAAAGACTGGTGAATAATAACGGCTAGCTCCCCGCCAACCAATCATGGGGTTATCCTCAACCGGCTCATATTCTCGCCCCCCAATCAAATTGGCATATTCGTTGGTTTTAAAGTCGCTTAAGCGCAGAATGACGTCTTTAGGATAAAAAGCCGCACATATCATGGCTACCCCTTGAGCCAAACGATCGACAAAATATTGCGACTTATCCTTATAACCAATGGTTAACTGATCAATAGTTTCTTTAAGTTTTTTGTCCTTTATCTTTTTATAATTAATAAGAGCTAAAGGATGAATTTTTATGTAGTTGTTGATTATAAACTCTAACCGGGCTAAACCAACGCCGTCATTGGGAATAAACGAATTAGCAAAAGCCACCTCTGGCTCAGCCATGTTCATCATTATTTTAGTTTTTGGCTTCTTCAAATCCTTGATATCGGTTGTGTCTATCTTAAAGGGCAGTTTACCCTCATAAACCAAACCCTCTTCTCCGGTTGCACAATCAATAGTAACAGATTGACCGCTTTTAATTATTTGCGATCCTTTCTCCGTCCCCACTACACAAGGAATTCCTAGCTCACGTGACACTATCGCGGCGTGGCAAGTGCGCCCTCCTTTATCAGTAACAATAGCAGAAGCAATTTTCATGATTGGCTCCCAATCGGGATCGGTCATGTCAGTCACTAAGACCTGACCAGGTTTAAAAAAGCTAATATCTTTAACATCTAAAATACGATTCACCTGTCCCGCCCCAATTTGACTACCGACGCTCTGACCCCGAATTATTACTTTACTTTTACGAGTCAATTTATACTTAGATATTATATTGGCAGATTTACGACTCTGAACAGTCTCCGGACGAGCCTGAATAATATACAAATCTCTGGTCCCGCCCTCAACGGCAAATTCCATGTCCATGGGTTTGCCATAATGTTTTTCAATAATCATTCCCCATTTAGCTAGCTGTAAAATTTCCTTATCGCTAAGAGATGGTTGGTGTTGATTGGCGGCCGGAATGCGAACATTTTTAACCGGTTTAGAGCCACCCTTGTTATACACCATTTTCATGTGTTTACGACCAATAGAGCGAGAAATTATTTTACCTGTAGGCTTGAAAACATAAAACTCGTCAGGCGAAACGTGCCCCTGAACGATATTCTCTCCCAGACCAAAAATAGAATTTATTAAAACTACATCGCGAAACCCTGACTCCGTGTCAATGGTAAACATTACTCCGGATGATCCTAAGTCAGCTCTGACCATTTTTTGAATACCAACTGACAAGGCAATTGAAAAATGATCAAACTTTTTATCAACTCGATAAGAAATAGCGCGATTAGTAAACAACGAAGCAATACATTTTTTTACGGCCAATAACAGATCCTTATCGCCCGTCACGTTTAAATAAGTTTCCTGTTGCCCGGCGAAAGAAGCATCCGGTAAATCCTCAGCTGTAGCGCTAGAACGAACTGCCACATCTAGATTCTTAGTCTTATACTGAGCAGACAAATCATGATAAGCACTGATAATAGCCGCTTGGAAATCCTCAGGCATTGATGCGGCAATTATCATTTTACGAATAGCTGCCCCTCGGCGCACTAAGTCAGATACATCTTTAGTATCAAGACCGCGCAGAGTATCTTTAATTTTTTTCTTTAAACCAGTAGATTCTAAAAAATAATTATAGGCCGAAGCGGTTGTGGCAAAACCATTGGGAATCCTAATACCAGATTTAGATAAATGACCATACATTTCTCCTAACGAAGCGTTCTTGCCACCAACTTCTGGGATATTTTTAATCGTTAAATCCTTAAAAAACCGAATAAACTTTTTTTGTGTCATAAAAATATTTATTTTATCCAATGAGTTTATCTAACAAGAAAAGTATAACACAAACTTTACATTATATGAACAATTAATTAATATAGTAACTGAGGTAAAGCGGACGTGGCGAAATTGGTAGACGCACTTGGTTTAGGGCCAAGCGGGGCAACTCATGAGAGTTCGATTCTCTCCGTCCGCACATAGGCTGGGTTTAATCAAAAAATGACTACCCAGCTTTTGTTATTAGGCCATTTATGATAAGATTAGCTTATATAAATTCAAAATATGACAAAAAATAAAGTAACAATCATCGGGGCTGGCATGGTCGGCAGCACAACAGCTTTTGGCCTTATTGCCTCTAATCTTGTCGAATGTATAGCCTTAATAGATATTAATAAAAAACTAGCCGCCTCCCAAGTAATGGACTTAGACCACTCTGTTCCTTTTTGGGGTTACACCGATGTGCGGGTGGGGGTAGAAAAAGATTTAAAGGACAGCCGTTTAGTAATAATAACCGGAGGGGCTGCTCAAAAAAAAGGAGAAACTAGACTTGATCTCCTGAAAAAAAATAGCGAAATCGTCAAAGAGTGGGTGCCACGTATATTTAAAAATAATCCAGACGCTATTATCATAATGGTCACTAATCCCGTCGATATATTAACTAATATCGCGATTAAACTGTACCCGAAAAAAAAGAATCAAATATTTGGCTCGGGAACAATTCTTGATACTGCTCGTTTTCGTCATCTCTTGGGTGAACGAATGAAGGTAAATCCTAAAAGTGTTCACGCCTATATAATAGGAGAACATGGAGATAGTGAAGTTCCGCTGTGGAGCACTGCCACTGTGGGCAATACACCATTAAATAAGTTTGAAAAAATTTCTGATGCTGAAAAAAACAAAATTTTTGAAAAAGCAAAAAACGCTGCTTATGCCATTATTGAGGGTAAACAAGCAACTTACTACGCTATTGCCGCTGGAATAGTAAAGCTAGCTAAAACAGTCCTATATGATAAGCGCACCGTCTACGCTATTTCACACCCCCTAGATGGACGTTATGGAATCAAAAACGTATCTCTAAGCCTACCAGCTGTTATCGGAGCTAAAGGTGTATTACGCAAAGTTGATATTGATATGTCATCTCAAGAAAAAAATCAGTTAAAAAAGTCCGCTCGCAAACTTCTAGCAGCAGAAAAGGCCCTGTCTTAAAAGCTCTGCGGACAAAAGTTAATATGATAGAGCTTCTCCACAGCTTCAATCCGCAATCGGTCTTGTTTTCCGCTGGATCATTAACCGTATACTGGTACGGTTTTTTGATAGTACTGGGAATAGTAGCAGCTCTTCTTATAAGTCTTAGTTTAGCCAAAGAATATGGACTGACCACCGACTTAGTTTTTGATTTATCATTCTGGCTAATTATCTGGGGCTTATTAGGAGCCAGAATATATGAAATATTCTTAATGTTCCCCTATTATATAAGCAACCCTGGACAAATGATCCGAGTCTGGGAAGGAGGGCTAGCTATCCATGGTGCTATTATAGGAGGGCTACTGGTCATATTTACTTTTAGTCGCCGACGCAGACTTAATTTTTGGCAACTAAGCTCTTTATTTGTTCCGGGAATAGCTGTGGGGCAAGCAATTGGCCGATGGGGAAACTATTTCAACCAAGAATTATTTGGATTACCTACTAAACTTCCCTGGGGAATACCAATTAGTCCCATAAATAGGCCAGCTGACTATATTTTTGAAACGTATTTTCATCCCACTTTCTTATATGAAAGTTTAGGTTGCTTAACCATTGCCATCTTACTCCTAACTTTTAGTGCCTGGGCTATTAAAAAAAATTATCTAAATTATCGTTTCTATCTTTGGTCTACAGCTTTATATGTGATATTATATTCTAGTCTAAGATTCAGTTTAGAATTTATAAGACTAGATGAAACACCAATTATATTGGGTTGGCGCTGGCCCCAATTAGCGAGTTTACTAATGATTATCGGGGCAAGCATACTAATAATATTAAAAGAAAATGGGCTTCAAAAAAACTCTAAAAAATAAGACGTCCTCTCCTTCTTCTCGAAAGAATAATTCTAAAACAGGAGCAAAAAAGAATCTAGCGGTTCTTTATGGTCTGGGCACCTTGCTGGCAATATCTTCAGCTTTACCAGCCTATGTCCAATCTAATTTTTTGGGACAATTTATCGACCTACAGACTATAGGTTATATAATAATGATTGCCAATGCCAGTAGTCTAGTGGCCATACTTTTGTTTCCTAACCTAATCAAAAAACTCACTAATTACTTTGTTACTCAGGTCTCACTTACAGTATATGGGGCTTCACTTTTAGGTTTAGCAATCTCTGAAAATGCAGCTATGGCTATCATGAGCATAGTTATATTTATTATCAGCTCTAACCTGATTTGGATAAACATGGATGTCCTTATTGAAAGTTTTTCCCAAAATAAATCTACTGGCAGAACACGAACAATATACTTTACATTTATTAATGCGGGTTGGATATTGTCACCACTTGCCTCTTCTTATTTAATTACTAAAGGAGAATACAGCCTTATTTTTCTAGTTTCCGCTCTGCTAGTAATACCAGTCTTTTCCATTTTTGCTCATCAGGCTCGTGGACTAAAACATGATGTAGCTTATGACCATAGGGCTCTCTGGCCAGTAGTTGTAAGAATGTTTAAAGACAAAAATAGGAGGGGTATATTTATGATCTCCTTGCTACTACAACTATTTTATAGCTCAGCTGTTATTTATATTCCCTTCCATTTACTTCACAACTTGGGTATGGAATATGGGGTTTTAGGACCAATATTCTCGCTCATGTTAATTCCTTTCTTAATAATTGAAATACCGGCCGGCATCATGGCGGATAAATATTGGGGAGAAAAAGAGATGCTTATTGCTGGAATGCTAATAATAAGCGTTTCCCTATTCTCATTTTACTTTATAAGTTCTCCAATCATCTGGTTATGGGCAATCTTTCTATTCTTAAGTCGAGTCGGGGCAGCACTAGTTGAGGCAATGCGTGAAAGTTATTTCTTTAAAATAGTTGACGCCAAAGATCTGGTAGATATTAATCTATTTAGAACTACTGGACCGATAGCCTATATTATCGCTTCGGCACTGGCCATTATAGTCCTGTATTTCTTTCCTTTAAATTATCTTTTTCTATTTCTAGGCCTGATTATGCTATCGGGCTTGACTTTTGCTGTTGGTTTGCGCGATACTAAGTAAAATGCGGGTATCGTATAATGGTTATTATGTCAGCCTTCCAAGCTGAAGATGGCGGTTCGATTCCGCTTACCCGCTCATTATATGAAATATGTTTTCTTCGTTCAAAGTGAAGGACGAGGCCATCTTACTCAGGCCTTGGCAGTGAAATCAAAACTTGAAAAAAGGGGCCACCAAGTTATGGCGGTTATTATCGGCCAAAACAAAAATGGTTTACCCAATTTTTTTCGAGAAACGATAAACGCTCCAATATTTCTTATTGACAGCCCTAATTTTGTTCTTGACAAAGACGGTCAAGGAATAAAGACAGTGGCCAGTGTACTAGTTAGTTTGCGACGGTCACCTGACTTTTTTCGGTCCTTAAAAAAAATAGCTCAACTGATTACCAAGTTGTCACCTGATGCTCTCATTAGTTTTTATGAGCCCCTGGCTGGTATATATACTAGAATATATAGAGATAAGCGACCTCTTTACTGTATCGGACACCAATATTTTATTGCTCATCCATCATTTTTATTTCCCCAAGAACGTCAATCCGAAAGACGTCTATTTGAGTTTTTTAATCGTCTAAATGCTCCAAAACGAAGTATAAAAATAGCCTTATCTTTTACCTCTGAGGTCGATCAAATAAAAAATAATCTATTCATTACTCCTCCTCTTATTAGATCTGAGATATTAGAAAAAAAATCAAATGTTGGTGATTTTTTACTGATATACTTACTAAATCCTGGTTATCAAAAACAGATAGTGGACTGGAGTGTAAAAAATCCTCACATAAAAATAGAGGCCTTTTCTCTAGCCCCTCCTAATCAAGGAGAATCTGGTTCAAAATATTTAACCTGGCACGGCTTAAGCGGGCAAAAATTTATTGACCGTTTAGCTCTCTGCCGAGCCTATATCTCAACCGCTGGCTTTGACTCAATTGCTGAGGCTGCCTATTTAGGCAAAAACATCATGATGGTTCCCACAAAAAATCACTATGAACAATTATGCAATGCCACAGATGCTAAAAGAGCTGGGCTAGCAATATCATCTGAACATTTTGATATCAGCTTAATAACAAACAAAAAACAAAATACCCACCCCACTATAGCTCTAAAAGCTTTTAGGGAATGGGTAAATAACAACAGCGACAAAATAACCGATATTCTTGAAGGTAAAAGAACTACTAATTAAAAAGTTCTCTAGCAATTTGCCAATATTCTGGGTTGCCGTATTTTTTTTGCCAATACCACCATTCTACCCCCCAACTATATGATCGCTGCCAATCTAAATTAATAGCATATTGCATATTAGCCTTAAATTGCTCAACGCTCATAGTATGATCTATTTGATCTTTGGTTAAATATATCATCTTGCCCTTGGGCACCCAGGGTTCAGCCTGCAGCTCTAATAACATTAAGCGACTTTCTTCAATGCCAGCCAATTTAGCTTTTAAGCGATACCAATTAGGACCAAAGGGGTAGCGCAAATATCCTAACCAGGCGTTATGGACTACTCGGTAGAGAGTTGTTCCAAAGATATCACCAATTTTTCCTTCTCGACGCCAAGAACTCATCTCCCCTGAGCCAGTAATAATTATTGGACGGGAATCTAAAGAACGAACCAAATCTACTTCCGCCAACAATAAATTTTCGTCTAGGGGCGGACAAACTCCAAAAGCCGCAAAATATGGCTCATTTTCTACTTGCCAATATTCTATACTCTGACGATCACGATAACGTAAGACAACCTCTTCAATCATAGCAAGCGTAACAGCTTTTACCTCCTCATTATCTTTTTTATTCAACCAAGCAGGACTGTGACATTCGGGCCAGCGCGGCTGTCTGCGCCCAACCGTAATAATAAAATTGGCTCCTCTTTTTTCTCCTTCGTTTAAAAGATAATCATAATCAGCAAAATTATAAATTCCTTCCTCGGATTCAATCTCGTCCCAATAAACGGGAATTCTTATATTTTTTACTTTCAAATCATCTAACATAGCTCCGTAAACTTCTTTCCAATCTAATTCTAATTCATCAGAAAATTTAGTAGAAAAAGTAACACCAAAAAAACCTGACTTATGTTTTAAATTCCTAGGAAAAGGATAATAATTGGCAAATTTTAAAAAATAAACAACCGCCGCCAAAAGAGCCACTACAATAATTAATATTTTTGTCATTCTGTTTATCTTTTTCATATTAAAAATATTATACCTAATATCTACCTTAAAGGGCTATAAAATAAAGTCCAATAATAATAGCTATAACCGCGATTGACTTCTGAGTCATTATTTTCCAAGAAAAGCTTTCTCTTAAAAGCTTGGGGGCTAAAATTGCTAATATTGTACTAATAATAAGTAAAAAAGCATATTGCACCCCTTGAAGAGAATTTACTATTACTACCGAACCAAGGAATACTGCATAGTTTTGCAAAATAAATCCCACAGCACCAAAGGCTTGATTAAAAATTATTAACGCTTTATTACCTCCCGGAGTCGATCGAGAAAATAATTGCCAAATAGCGCTTCGATCACTAGGTTTTAATAAAAATAAACTAACTGCCAAAGCTGCTCCTAATCTTGTCCAAATAAATGCGCTCATAAACGGCTGAAGACCGTAAGCATTCTTAGTACTTATAAAATATAAGGCATAAGCAAAAGAAGAAAGTAAAGCAATCCATATCCCCCCTACTTTAAAATCTTGCCTAAACCCTAATTTGGCAAATACTCTAGCTAAGTAACTACGAGAAACCGGTAAGAAGGCAATCAATAGAACTCCCAGCAGCATAAAAGCCATACCCACCCACTCGCTCATATTAAAACTCTCTTTAAAAAGTAGAAGAGACAGGGTTAAAGAAAAAATTGGAGTCATTCCCCCCACAAAAACTAGTATGCGAGAAGCCTCGCCTCGACGAAGAGAAGCATATAGAGACCAAATGGCCACGGCAAAAATAAATCCATTAAATATATTATAAAAAAACAAGCTCCAACCAGGCCAAACTAAAAACCAAGGAGACAGTACTAAAATAAAAGCGCCCAAAGAACAAGCTGCAAAGGCATAGGCTCGACTATTTTTAATAACATTATCAACCAAAAACTTATCTAGTAAATTTACAATAGCCAGAATAAAATAAGCCGCTAAAGCAACCGGGAGCCAGAACATAATATTATTTCTTAGACTTAAGCAAGTTTTCTATATTATAAAAACCCATCTGTTCAGCATTTAAAAATCCGTCCATTGCCGCTCGAGCTAAACGACCAGATTTAATTAGATTTGGCAGCCATTCATCAACATAGTTAGGATCTTCACTGTCTAATCCTGCCCCTACTGATAGTAGCCATTCACGATTAAAGTCTTCTTGTGACCCAACCGGATTAGCCATAATAACAGGCAGACCTAAAGCAGCATAAAAGGATAATTCTGAAGGCTTAGTCCATAATATATCAGTGTCATGCAAACACTTATTAAACATTCGAAAATACTCATTTTTATCAGGGGCAAAAATTATTTTAATGCCGCCACTAGCCGCTGTTTCTGATAAACCAGCTTCTTTAATTTGTTCCTCAAAATATTCCTTTACCTCTAAACGGCTACCTGCTACTAAATTAACTGCCATTTTACCAGCTTTTATTTCCTCGGCTAACTGCCTAACAATAACCGCACCTATCTCTTTCTGGGCTCCTGCTCCGCCAACAGCATAGGTAATAACTATCGGAGGGATAATATTCTTAGCGGGCTCAGAGACAATGTTATCGAGTAAACTCTGATAATGATTACGATAATTCCCTTCAGGATCGAGCTCAACAACACGACGAGCTAAATCTCCACGCAAAATAGATTTGTCTGGTCCAATGTTTTCTGTTGGCAAAGGAAAGCCAGTAATAAATATATTTTTTTCTGGTACACCATACATCTGAAAACGACTCTTAACCTTTTCGCTGGGGACTAAAAATTTAATACGACTCTTGCTTGGCTCTAGAGGCGCCCAAGCACGAGAAGCATCAGTATCACATATTATACAATAAATATCTCCTTTATAGTTATGATATTCTGCTATATAGGCGGCCACAAAAAAGGTGGCAACAAAGGGCAATCTATCAGAGTTAGAATTAAGCTGCTCGATTAATGTTCGCCCCAAGCCTTTTCTCACCCACTTATAAAAATATCTCTGTTGAGTTGTAGGACTAGACAAGTCACGATAAGGATATAGTGGTTGAATCTTCTGAAAGGCGTCCATTACAGCAAATACAGCTGCTCCTAAAAATGGGATTTTTTTAAGACGGGAAATTTTTTCATAAGATTTCAGGCTATTTTCCCAATAATTCTCTTCCCACAAAGAAATCCCCTGGTAATTATTAATAGTTATTACCTCTTGGCCACCTAATTCCAAAAGAGGGTAGGCTGCTCGCTGATGACCATAACCCATGTCAGCCGCCACTAAATTAATTTTTTTTTGAGCAACCATAATTTTTATTTTTTTAAACTAGTAGAATAGTCCTGGCCAATCTCGGCTGATAGACCCTTCTGCTGCTGAATATACTGATAAGCAGCTAAAGCCGCCACAGTTCCCTGTCCAGTTGCAATGGTAATTTGTTTAAACTCACTGTTTGTCACATCACCAGCAGCAAATAGACCGGGAGTTTTTGTCTCGCAACGATCATTAATTATAATCTTGTTTTGAGTATTTCGCTCTGCAAATTCTGCAACTAAATCAGTACTAGCGATACGACCAATTTCCACAAAAACACCTTCAATAGACAGCTCTCTTTCTTCTTTTGTGTCGTTATTTATTAAAATCATTTTTTCCACCTTATTGTCTCCACTAATTTCTTTTATTTGCGAATCAAGAATAATCTCAATATTTTTCCGCGATTTAACTTCCTGAACTAGGGCTTCAAATGCTTTAAATTCTCGACTACGGTGAACTAAATAAACTTGACTGGCAATCTTAGACATAAGTTCGGCCGCATCTAAAGCAGAGTTGCCTCCACCAATAACTGCTACTGACTTATTCTTAAAAAATGGTCCATCACAGGTAGCGCAATAAGTAACTCCCTTACCACTTAATTCTAGTTCACCTGGCACAGCTAGGCGCCGCGGAGATAAACCCATAGTCACAATCACTGTTCGGGCACTAAAGGTGTCTCGTCCGGTATGCACTAAAAAACTGCCGTCACCTAAATGCTCAATACGTTTAACTTCGGTTTCCTTTATCTCTACCCCAAACCCTAAAGCCTGCTGCTTCATCTTTTCAATAAGCTCATAGCCGGTAATACTGCTAAATCCAGGATAATTCTCTATTTCATTGGTCCAAAGCATTTGCCCGCCGATATCACGGCTAATAACCATAATATTCATCTCTCTGCGAATAGCATATATGGCGGCTGTCAATCCGGCTGCGCCAGCGCCGATAATTATTGTATCGTACATATTAACTAATTAAATAAATCCCAATATCGGGAATAATTAACAAAAAAAATTATCGCTCACCCTTAATTATAAATTCTTTTATGTTAATAAGCAAACAGAGAAATCATGTGCTTTCTTCATTATTATTTTTAAAAAATATTTCAGACTATACATAAAAGATATTGCCACCATAAAACTACAAAAAATAAAGAATGTTGTTAATATCCAGTTTTTAGCTAGTATTTACTAAATATTATGCTAATATTAGCACAATATATGCAAAATATGAAAGTCCAGAATACTGTGGACTTATGAATTATTTCTAAAGTATATTTTATGATTAAATATAAAAAAATATAAACTAAATAATAAATTATTTATAAATTTATTCTTATACTAGTTCCATCTTAATGTATTTACTTAATAATTTATTGTTCTGCAAAGAACACTACTAAATTAAAATATATTTACTAAACACCAAGATTAAGTATAATATAAATTAAAAAAATATACAGAACGTAAACAAAAAATAATATCAAGACAGACTGATCTAAAAATCTTTAATCTAAAAATTTCAATTATAGACACGTGGTCATAAAAATATAAAAACCTCCGACTGTTAAGGGGGAGGTAATATGTGGACCATAAGGGACTTGAACCCTTGACCTCTTCCATGCCATGGAAGCGCTCTAGCCAACTGAGCTAATGGCCCATTATATAAAATTAAAGACAACTAGACATAACAACCTACACGTACAGGAACAAAATTAGTAGCTAAACAATAAACTAAGTAATTTCATTGTTCCTTGGGGAACAATCTAATATTAGGCGAAGACAAAGCAAAAACCTAATACTATGATACTATGTTATAAAATATTGTCAAGAGACAAATATAACACTATGTCTTATTTTTGTCAATATATTGACAAAAATAAACTTTATGTGTCCCCGCCAGGAATTGAACCTGGATCTAGAACTTAGGAGATTCTTGTTCTATCCTTTGAACTACAGGGACAATTACCAAGAGAAGGGGGCTGAATTAATCAAGCTATGCTTATTCTATAATATGCCAGAAATTTTTACAATCTTAAAATAAAATAAACTTTAAATTAAATAACGAATTGAATGGCATGCCCAGTAAATAAGGGGAAAAAATGATTTATTTTCTTTGACAGATAGACATTTTTAGACTAAGATAAAGTCATATTCAAGCTAATATAAATAATATGTTTAACAAAGAAAGCGGCCTAGAAAAATTTAAAGATGCCGAAACAGTAATTGGCCCATCGATAAAAGTAAAAGGAAACTTTCAAGGACAAGGCAATATTGTTATTGAGGGTTCAGTTGAGGGTTCTCTTAAGACAGGGGCAAACTTATTTATCGGTGATCAAGCCAAGGTAGTAGCTAATATAGAGGCTAAAGATGCTGTGGTTAACGGGGAAGTTAGGGGTAATATTAAAGCTAAAAATTACTTGGCAATCGGTCGTACTGCTAGAATATATGGTGATCTCCAATACGGCGAAATATCAATAGAAAAGGGCGCCGGGGTTAATGGTCAGCTTTTGGCTCTAGGTGAAGATCATAAAAAAACAGACAAATCTCGTGAAGAAAAAGTTACAAAGGAGTCGGCCGCTTAATCCTAGGATCTACTTAAAGTTATGCACGTCTATATATACGACGATTACCTAGATAAAAGCAAATATAACCGCATAATTAACCGCTTAGAAATTAGACTGACCGACCTCGGCTTAAACGGAAAAATTATTCGCCTAAGCGGTATTAAGAATATACGCGGATCTATCCAAAATGAAATAAAACTTGGAGCTAAAACGATAATCGCCGTAGGAAACAACCAAACAGTTAACAAAATAATCGGTGCTATAATCGACACTGATATTTATGGCGATTTTCAGAAAAAGACTCTATTAGGAATTATCCCTATCGGCGAAGATAACTCCATAGCTTACTCTTTTGGTATTAAAAACTCAGATGAAGCTTGTAATATTCTACTAGCCAGACGCATAGAAAAAATAGACCTAGGATTAGCCGGAAAACATTATTTTTTAAATCACGCTACAATTACTGGAGAGGGAACCGCTCTAGAAATAGATGGTTATTTAGTTGAAATGCTACCAAAAACAGAAATAAGTGTTGTCAATCTTATTTCCGGGGAAAAGGGAATAACTAAATCAAACCCTCATGATGGACTTCTGGATATATATGTAAAAAACCGAAACGGATACAACACCCACCTGACAGCTAGCTCTTTTACTATTACTAATTTAGAATCACCTCTATTGGTCGATGATGTCTTAGAAATACAGACCCCCGTTAAGTTGGCGGTTGATAAAGATAGTGTTAATGTAATTGTAGGAAAAGATAGATCATTTGAATAAAAAAAGACCAACTTAAACGGGTAGGCAAGAAAATTTCTTCTAGGCACTTTCGAGCGTGAAGCCAGAAAAATCCTAGTGAGAAAATCCCCATGCTTGTCGTGCCTGACCCGTTCAAACTGGCCTTCTAATGTTGGCCTTTAATTTTTAATCAACTTGTTACTATATCACAAGATAATATCTCTGTCAATAGCTTTATCCACAAGAGTAATAAAAAAGAAGCTTATAAGATTAGCTTCTTTTTTTATTTTGGCTAATTTAAGAAAAATATTAAACTTTAATAACTACCGGCAAAACCATGGGACGTCTTTTTGTAGCCTGAAACAAAAACTGTCCAATATCATTTCTAATCTTGTTCTTTAAGTATTCATCATCAGCCGGAGTCATTGGGTTCTTATCTTTTACTATCTTTTTTACCCGTAAACGAGTTTTTTCAATTAGATCTCTATTTTCTTTCATATGAACAAATCCTCGAGAAATAATATCAGGATTACCAATAATCGATCCCGTCTTAGTATCAATTGTGGCAATAATAACAATCATGCCGTCCTCAGACATCATTCGCCTATCTCGCAAAACTATTTCTGAAACATCACCAACGCCCAAGCCATCAACCATAACATAATCGGTATTAACCTTATCTTTAAGCACCTGTGGCTTATGACCTCGCTGAAATTTTATTACTTGGCCATTATCCAAAACAAATACTTGTTCATCACAAAAACCTTCACGTAAAGCTAATTTTTTAGCCTCAACTAACATGTAGTGATTAGCGTAAACTGGTAGAAAATAGTCGGGTTTTATCTGGTGTAGTATTTTTTTTATGTCTTCCACATTAGCGTGCCCTCCGGAATGGACATCCATAATACTAGAGTGAATAACATTATCACTCAGACGATAAATGAGATCCTTAACTTTCTGCACAGAACGTTCGTTTCCTGGTATAACTGAAGAAGAAAAAATAACTACATCAGATTTTTTAATACTAACGAAACGATGGTTATTGTTAACTATCCGAGAAAAAACGGCATTAGGCTCACCTTGAGCGCCGGTACAAATAAGCACTACTTTATTCTCCGGATATTTACTAATATGTTCAACCCCAATTAAAGTATTTTTATGAGCAGGAATATACCCTAACTCTTGAGCAATACGAACATTCATTTTCATGCTATACCCATCAAGGGCGACTTTCTTACCAATTTTTTCACAATAAGCCAACAGGTGAGTAATGCGCTCTAGTTGAGAGGCAAAAGTGCCAATAATTACCCGGCCCGTTGCTTCAGAAATAATTTTTTCTAAATTAGCTAAAGTAGCACGAATAGGAGTGCGCTCCTTATTATAAGCAACACCCAAACTCTCCAGCATTAGAATACGAGGAGCGGGTAACTTGGCAAGATGGGTATAATCTACTGGCTGACCGCTCATAGGATCATCTTCAATCAACCAATCACCAGGATGTATTACCGTACCATGGGGTGTAGAAATTATTACTCCAACGGCATCAATAATAGAATGTTCTACCTGGAAAAAACTCACAGAAAACTTACCGAGACTAATCTTCTGGTCAATAGAATCGATGGTTATAGTTTTAAGATGTTTGGTGGTGCCTTTTTTATAATCTTCCTGACGATGCTTAATCATGGCAAGAGTCAACTTACGACCAATTATCGGAGGATTACCTAGCTGTTCTAACAAAATAGGGGCTGCTCCGATATGATCAAGATGACCATGACTGAATATTACACCTCGAATATTTCTTTCTTTACCTCGCAAAGAAGCAACATTAGGTATTATATAATCTACCCCCGGCATATCTTCGTCAGAAAACTGCAAACCCATATCTAAAATTATGATATCACCATCATATTCAAAAACGGTACAGTTTCGACCGACTTCTTCTTGTCCGCCAAGCGGATATATCTTGAGGCTAGGATCCGGTCCTAACGATTTAGTCTTATTAACTGACACCGTCTTGTTCTTAAAATTTCTAGATTGAGGACGGGGCCGACGCTGACGTCCCGGAACTGTCGGCGTAGCTAAAGATCCAAGTTCGGTGGAATAATCAGACCGACGAGGAGATCTTGCCTGAGTAGCAAGTGGTTTTGTATTAAACATAAACAATTTGTAGAGCACGCGGAGTCACCTAGCTATCACCTGACAGCTGACGCCCGTGGCTAATAAACGGAGCTATAGCCCCTTATTAATTTAGAGATAGAAATCAACACCCCAACAAGATAATTTCATCTTACCAAGCTAGGCGTCGATCAGTTTTTAAATACCATCCAGATACCCCCGCAAATCTATCAGCTGGACTAATCACTGATTGTCCATCAAACCCCTTTAATTTATTACTCTGAACATATATATATGAGGGGGAATATAAAAATATAGCAGGCAAATCTCCGGTAATTATTTCTTGAATTTGACGATACTTTTCTCGACGACCTTCTTCAGAATTTATTAAACGAGCTTCTACTAGTAATTTATCTACTTCTAAATTCTTATAATCTGATAGATTAAAACCAGATGAACCAGATTGACCAGAATGCCAAAAGGCATAAATATCGGGATCGCCGCCAATAGATTGCCCGTAAAGCAAAACTTCAAAATCACGATTCTTTATAACTTCGGCCGACTGATCGCCTGATATAATTCTAAGTTCTACTTTTACTCCAATCTGCTCCCAATAATTTTTTATTTTATCCGCCACAAGAATGTTACTGCCAGAATCAACTACTGTTAAAATAATGTTTATTTCTCTATTAGACAACTTTTCTTTAGCTTCTTCTGGATTGTAAAGATAACGAATTAATGTGTCGCTATAAGCCCAATTAGATTGCAATATTGGACCATCAACTGGTTGATAAAACTCTTTTGAAATTTCATTAATAATTGCCTGTTTGTCTAAGGCTAAAGCTAGAGCTATGCGATTATCTTTATTAGCTAAAGCTTGATTCTTTGCTTGATTAAAAAATAAGGAAACAAATCGCGGTTGATTCAAACTAAAAAAGTTTAAAGAATTTTGAGCTAAAATTTCATTCTTCCAATCCAAGGGAAGATAGCTAATCCCAGATATCTGCTTGCTGTTAAGGGCTTTAACTGCTTCCTCGTAATTAGGGTAAAACTTAAAATTAAGATTAGTAATAAAGGGAACATCTAAATAGTATGATTCATTAACTTCAAGCACATATTCTTTAATATCTCCGGCTGAACTACGAACAAGGGATTTAAATCTATATGGGCCAGAACCAACTGGTTTAAGGTTTAAATCTGATATTAAGGCGCCATCAGGAGTTATCCCTTCCCAGAGACGTTTAGGCATTATGCCAAAGGTTAATAAATCAACAAAAGGGGAAAATGGTTCATTGAGCTTAAATTTAACAGTCAAATCATCTATCTTCTCAATCACAGCTATTGATAAAGCGCTACGTAAAGGAGATCGAAAAGCAGAATTCTGAATAGTTTGTACGGTAAACACAATATCATCTGCTGTTAGGCGCTCTCCATTGTGCCACAGTACATTTTCTTTTATGTGAATAGTATATTCTCGGCCGTCTTCTGATATAGAGAGATTATCAGCTAAATCCGGAGATAAGCGGCCACTAGAGTCATACTTATATAACCGAGAATAAATTAATATACTTAAATCAGCATCAACATCTCTGCTTACAGAATACAAAGGATTAATAGCTCTAGGATAACCAATTAAACCTTCGCTGTATGATCCACCTTGAGTAGGAACTGCCTGAAGATGACCACCAATAAAGATGTAGCCATAATATGCTAGACCCACCAAGACAACCGCCACACAAATTTTTACTATAAAAAACTCTCGAGGATTTAAAAATTTATTAAGATGACGAAGTTGATTTTTAGTTGGTAATTTACGAGGAGATAAGGAATAGACTAATCTTTTGTCTATATCTTCCTGTTTTATATTGTTTTGATTACGGTAACGAAAAATAGACAAAGCCTGTGCTTTGATCTTCTGCCACCAGAATTTTATTGGAAAGTTAAGAGGTACCACAGGAGCTGGCAATCAATATTTATTTATAGTCGGAGGTATCAGACTAAAAATACCCCCAAAGAAAGTATGAGAAACAAAGAAGCTAGAACTATTGTAGCAATAAATAGTTTCTTCTCTAAACCACGTTTGGTAAGATAAACTCCACCAGTTCCGCCAAAAACACCGCCTAAACCAGCTCCTCTATTCTGAAGGAGTATGGCCAACATCATAAGGAGGGCGACCGCTACTTGAGAAATCTTTATCCAAAATAACATATTATTTCTTCAATTGTGAAATTAGGGTAGCCAATTCAACCTTATTGTTTACTGCCATATCAGCTAATATTTTCCGATCAACCTCAATCTTATTAGCTTTAAGGATAGCAATAAAGCGAGAATAGGACAAATCATGTTCACGCACAAAAGCATTAATCTTTATCTGCCAAAGACCACGAGCTGTTCGCTTCTTCTTGCGACGATCGACAAAAGAGTAAGCTCCAGCCTTAGTGCGAGCAGTTTTTGCTAGCTTAATCAGTTTCTTGCGACCCCACTTATAACCTTTAACGTCCTTTAATAACTTACGACGTTTTTTTACATGAGCGGTACCGCGTTTAACTCTCGGCATATTTAATGATTATGATTATTTATAAGGAGTAAGGAGCTTAATAGTTTTCTCCAAAGTTTTAGTCGTTGTAATGTCACGGCGTTTACTGCGCGTAGTCTTACCAGATTCTCTTGAATTAAAATGATCTTGACCAGCTTTACGTTGGACAAGTTTATTATTGGCAGTTTTCTTGAACCGTTTGGCCGTGGCACGATGGCTCTTTATTTTTGGCATATTCTGCGATTAAAAAAACAGGTATAGACCTGATTTAAAGCTAAAGACTGGGCTTAAGGCTTTTTATTGATCAATATAATGGTAAACCTTCCGCCTTGATTTGTCAAGGGTTGTTCAGCCTCAACATTAAGGTCTTCTTTGGCTTTTAAAAGGGAAACAAACTTATTAACCAGTTCCGACGCTTTCTGTGGATATTGACGCTCTCTTCCTCTTAAAATCAATTCTACTTTAATCTTATTGTCTTTAGACAAGAATTTTTCGGCACTAACCACCCTTAAACCTAAATCGTGTTCACTAATACGAAAAGACAATCTAATATTTTTAGTCTCTGTCTTTTTTTGATGCATTTTTTGTTTATGGGCCTGTTTTTCTTTCTCGTATTTTAATTGTCCAAGATTAACTATTTTAACTACTGGCGGTACCGCCTTGGGGTTAACCTCAACTAAATCTAAGCCCGCCTCATCAGCCCGTTGTATTGCCTCTTCTGTAGTAATTTTTCCAATAGGATCATTGTTTTCATCTATCAAAAAAACCTCTAAGGCCTTTATCTGAGTATTGGCTTTGAAAATTGGCGTTTCTTTGCGTTCAGTACGATGAAATTTAATGCGCATTTTATTATCCTTATATTCATTTATTATACATCTCTACCATATATTAATAGCGGAAAAATAGGAAAAAGTCAAAGATTAATAATATGTCGTACCTGGGGATAGACAGGGGAGAAGGAGACTCTTGACAGCCGTCAAATCCTGATGTAAAATAAGCATATTAAAAATAAAACAGAATAGCTTGGTTAAAGATCAAGATATTAATTTTATATCTAGAGTTTTTGCTGTCTGTTTTTGAACCTTAAAAAAATAATAGCACAATCATGGTGATGGTTTAGTTTTGATGCTAATCGGCATCAATTCGCGAATCAATTTTGTCCGTTTTCAAAAAACGGTCATACACAGAAAACGCAAGTTTTCATATAGAGTCAATCAATATCTTTTTAACAGAGAGTTTGATCCTGGCTCAGGATGAATGCTGGCGGCGTGTCTAAGGCATGCAAGTCGAATGTCTGTAGCAATACAGGCATGGCAAACGGGAGAGTAACACATTGGTAACCTACCCTCTAGACGAGAATAACCCGCCGAAAGGCGGAGTAATACTCGATGGTATCAAAAGACATAAGTTTTTTGATTAAAGCTCCGGCGCTAGAGGAGGGACCTATGGCCTATCAGCTAGTTGGTGAGGTAATAGCTCACCAAGGCAACGACGGGTATGGGGTGCGAGAGCATGACCCCACTCACTGGGACTGAGACACTGCCCAGACTCCTACGGGAGGCTGCAGTCAAGAATCTTCCTCAATGGGCGAAAGCCTGAAGGAGCGACGCCG
>Ga0172380_10001104_pt1 | contig 47943 bp, 46 predicted proteins | sample Leawe162metaG_FD_119747 | JGI IMG/M metagenome (GOLD analysis project Ga0172380, IMG submission 119747) | Leachate microbial communities from a municipal landfill in Southern Ontario, Canada - Leachate well 162 metaG | ecosystem: Engineered > Solid waste > Landfill > Unclassified | place... | reverse complement strand
ATCTTAAAAACCATCTCGGGCTAGTAAGCTCATTTCCAAGATCGCCAAGAGGTTATTTGTTTCATTATTTGAGGATAATCTTGGGATACCAAGTTGCAACTATTTAATTTTCGGATTCACGGTATGAACTTTTGCAAGACGGCCAAGACAAATCCTACTAAGAAGCGGCGTAAAATATAATTTCCATTATTATTTCAAGTAAGCTTAAATCTAATCAATTTCAAAATAATCCCGCCCCCTTGCGAGGGTGGGATCAGCGACTATCGAATGCAGATCGCCTTGGCATCATCAAGTGTGATGATACCATCGAAAACTTTGGCCATTGCGTCAGCCGCAAGCGGCCAGATAGCGTCTCTTTGCAGAGCCGCCTCCATAACGAGAGAGGGTTGGTCGATACTAGTCCGAAGAACGTCTGCGATTTTGCTAGCATCGAGAACTTCAAAGACGCCGATTCTTCCTATGAAGCCAGACCCCTTGCAACGTCCGCAAGGCTGGCCGTCCCTTGTTCCACCCGGGCTGTAGCACTCAATTGTCGTATCGGTCTGTCCGTATGAAGCACCGACAGCAACAGCTCCGCGCTGAATCTCCTCGAGTTCAACCCACGATGCCGGCGTTTGCTTATCTTGCCGTATCCGGCAATCAGGACAGAGCTGACGGACAAGACGCTGATTGACGACGAGATTCAGACCCTCAGAAATCAGAGCCGAATCCACCCCCAGCCGGTTTAGACGGTATGGAACGATCGAAGAACTTTTCGTGTGCAAGCTTGAGAGAATCAAGTGGCCCATGATAGCCGCATCAGTGACCACATTTGCGGTATCTTCGCCCCGGATCTCCCCTACCATCAGCACATCTGGATCTTGCCGCAGAAAACTTTTGACAAAGGCAGCAAAATCACAGGCCTTGCTCACCGCTCCCTGGGAAACACCATCAAGCTCGTACTCGGGAGGGTCTCCGACAACCAGCAGATTGAGCGCTGATGAAGCAATACTTCTCATCATCGCATACAGAAGGGTCGTCTTGCCAGAACCGACGGGACCGGTGCAGAGAATGAGCCCTGACCGCTTGTAAAGAGCTCTCCCAAGCATCTCCTGGCAATGGGGCAGCAGACCAAGTTCAGAGAGCGGGATTTCGATCGAACGATGGTCTAAGATTCGCAGAACAACCCGCTGACGGCAAAGTCCATCCTCCCTCCCGCCTCTTTCATAGACAGGCGTTGTACTCACTCGGATGTCGAAACTGTCGCCCTCGTGTTCGTAGAAAAAACGTCCGTCGGTCGGTTTCCGGCGCTCGTTCACATCCATATCAGCCAGAGTCTTGATGTAATTGATAACTGTCGACTCATCGCTAACTGGAAGCTGGACGAGATCAGCCATGATGCCATGTGTTCGGAGCCGGATAAGTAATCCGTCTCTTACCGGCTGAAAGTGAATGTCAGAAGCTCCCTGCTTCAGCGCGATCGCGAAACACCGCTTTATGAAGCTCGACACAGTGCGCTCACCTTGAAGAGCAGCTGCTCTTTCGATCTCTCTGGCATCTACCATGGTATTCCTCCTTTTCGGTCCTTTTCGATTTTGAAGGTACTGATAATGCCTCTATTCTTGTCATAGTCCCATTTTAAGTTTGTTACAATACAAAATGGTGGACAATTATCTCATTGTTTTATAATTTATCAATCTAGCAGATAATAAGTTATATTCCTTATAAAATTAACACCAAAATTTGGCCAAAAAAATTTCCGTTATTTAACAAATTTATCAAGCATTTGTTGTGCGATCAGATAACAAGCAATATTCTCTGCCCCCCTATTATTCGATAGTCCGGACTCCATAATGCCATCCCTTACACTTTCATTTTCCTGGTCAACCAAGGATTTTCCGGCAATGTTCTTTCCCCAAAACCACTCAAAATAGACGACGGCTTCTTCTAGATACTTTCTCTCTCTTGAAATCTCATACGCTTTTACGTTTGCCATTACTTGATATGCAGGATCTATCGGCTGCTGATCGAAAAGACCCTTCTTGCCGCCCTTGATATACCAGCCCTTATTCCCGATTGCGATTGGAATTTTCTGATATTTGGCCCGTCGGTTTAAGAAATCAAGCATAGAGAGACCAATCTCCTCCAATTCCTTGTCCATAAGATCCTCTGACGCCGCCAACACACTCAGGGGAATAATCGCATTGCCATAAGTAAGTCTATTTTCGGGCCATTTCCAATTTTTAGTGCTATGTAAATAAAATTCCTGCTTTATGTAATCAACGAGGACTGTTGTAAGATCATGATCATATTTTGACGAACCCAGTAAAACATAATTTCTTCCTCGGATGTTGGCAATTCTGGATAACTTGGGATGAATTTTATTGATCACCTGCTCTGACAACCTTGAATGAATTCCACTTTGCAAACACAGGCTACTAGCCCAATACGCCTGACCCATCGCATCATCCGACATTGGAAATTTGATTGGCTTACGCCCAGGTGTAAAAAAATTGCTGTCTGACTCAACTGATTTCAGCACATACTGCAGGTATATTTTAGCTTCCGCTTTGAACCCGCCAAGTGCTGCAAAAACAAGCGCTCTGGCCGAGTCATCGAGCGCATAACCCATTTTCTTATCTATTTTCTTCCCCTTCGTATGTTGCCAAATTCCGAATTCATCAGTCAGAAACCGCAAATGTTTGATCCCAATTTTTTTCATTTGCTAATCGTAAATTAATAAAAAAAGTTTTGTAATGGAATTTGTTATGAATTTAGCCGAAGAATAGAATTATTTTCTCAACTAAAATTTCTAAAAGAGATTGAAATTAAAAAAATTAATTAGGAGAAGAGGTAAAAATGAATGTGGACTTGAGTAACCAAATTGCCGAAACTTGGGGCAGAGTATTATCGTGGATACCTGATGCTATCGCTGTAATTGTGATATTGATCATCGGCTATTTCATAGCCAAATTACTAAAAGCAATCGTCACCGGCGCGCTGAAAAGGACCGGACTAAACAAAAGAGTTCAGGAAGATAAAGAGTGGTCGATGATACGCCGGATAACAGAAAATCCGTCAGGGCTTATTGGCAGTGTAATTTATTGGCTTGTTTTCATCCTGGTTATCACTATCGCTATACCGATCCTGAATATCCCCGTTTTCAATCAGTTAATCTTTGGTTTTTACGCCTATCTGCCAAATGTTCTGGCAGCACTTCTGATCTTGATTATTTCTACTCTGATCGCGGCAGGCATCGGGATTCTGACAAAACGTATTTTTGGTGACACCCCGACTGGAAAAGTTGTTGAGACCATTGCTCCGACACTGATAATGGCCATCGCGGTCTTCATGGTCCTAGTGCAACTCCAAATTGCCATAGAGATAGTAGTTATCACCTACGCTGCAATATGGGGGGCTTTGGCCCTTGGCTTCGCTTTAGCCTTCGGACTTGGCGGACAAAATGTAGCTTCTAAATTGTTGGAGGACGCATACAAAAAAGGCCGTGAAAATGCCGGTAAAATTCGTGAAGACGTAAGTACAGCAAAGGAACGTGCCGAGGACGAGGTTCGTGAGGTCAAAAACCGAATGAGATAGAAATAGACTAAACTAATATAGTTATTCTCTGCCCAGCCTTTTATTTATATCGGATTCTATCTTGGTCAATTTGTTTTCAAAGTAGTCTTTTACGACCAAACCAAGGCAGAAAATCAACGTAGGAACACTGATAAGCGCATAAATTGATGCAAATAGTTTGCTGGTATCGGTGGTCGGATGAAAATCGCCGAAACCGATGGTAGTCACGGTGGTGGTTGTAAAATAAAATGCGTCCACATATGAAAGATTTTCGTGGAATTTATAAAACGCTGTGCCTCCGGCAATCAAAATAACAATGACAAATACAGCCAATGATATATGAAATGATGTTTTTTTCATTTTGCTCTCCCAAATAATATTGCTAATCAATCTTAGCACTTATCTAAGAATAGGTAAATTAGATAAAAAAATGTGGAGTACAACACCGCGGCTGCACTCCACCTACGTTGGCCTTAAGGTAGGCCGTTGATAAGTGATGGGTCGGTTCCCTCTAGCGTAATCGGCAGCAGGATGATAATTGCCGCAATCGCCAGAATCAGGATGAAAAAGATAATTCTGTCGTCACTCAACGCTTTTCCCCCTCACAGGTTTGATCCGACGATGGTCGGTTCGGATAGTCACACCGGCTACGCTCGCGATGATTTGAATAATATCTTTTTTTACGATTTTTCGTATTTCGCAGCCAAGAGCCCTGAACTCTTTCGACATCTCGCTAGCACGGCATTCCATCCTAAAACTAATTGCAGGAGTCGGTTCCAACTCGATGACCTGGAAATAACTATTCCGAACAATTTCCAGCTCAATAGCACAATTATAGGCAACGCTCCTGACCATGACCACCTCATTGGATGAAGAAGTTCTGTCGACTTTGAAATCGAATAGGGATTCTAAAATATTCGCAATCAAAATCGGATCCGTGGTACGGCAAATGACTGTCATACCGCAAACTTGGTCTGTAAACATCGCTCGTTCTCCTTGGGGAAAGATATCCCTCAGCTGGCGTAATATTACATTCATTACTATTGCTAAGTCAACTAGGATCCATTTCATTTTTCTATTGCTTTCGGCTAGAATAGAAACAATGGCAAATATCCTATCCAAATTTATTAATTTTATGAAGAATAACTGGCCCTTTTTCCTGATCTTTGCGGCAGCAGTTTTATTCTTTTGGCCTTTTCAGTTCAATCCTTTGAATCCTTACTTCTCAGGAGAAGACGCCTTTTACCATGTCGGCATGGCTAACTTTATTCTAGATCACGGTATCGTCCAGAAATTCCCCTGGCTTTATTTCACCACTATCAATGCAAATTTCGTAGACCACCAGCTTCTCTTCCACCTATTACTCATTCCCTTCATGAAATTGATCGGGACAGTTGACGGCCCGAAAATTATGGAAATCATATTTTTCGCCCTCTCATTTGCGATGATTTTTCCTATTCTCCGCGAAAAGAAACTAAAATTAGCCTGGCTTTACCCTATCCTTCTTTTTGCCCTGATGCCGGCAGATTTCTACTTTCGGATGTCCTTCATCAGAGTACAAGCGGTCTCCCTATTCTTGATGATGCTGGCGCTGTATCTGATTATCAAAAACAAGCCTGTCTGGCTCGGTATTATCTCCTTTCTATTTGTTTGGCTCTACGGCGGCTCCGTCTTTCTGCCGGTTTTGATCGGAATTTATTTCGTCTCCCAGCTTCTCTCGAGCGAGAAAATTAGCTGGAAAGTGCTTGCTTTTGGCATCGGCGGTTTTGTTTTGGGCATTTTGATCAACCCGTATTTCCCCAAGAATATCGGTTTTCTATTTGACCAAATCTTCAAGACTGGTCTGGGCGCTCAATCTTATTCTGGCGGTGAGTGGCGCTCTTATGAAACCTGGTATTGGGTCAAGATGTGCGCCGTCCCTATCCTGATCTTCTTCGGAGGGTTGACCGTCGGGTTTATCAACGGTGTCAGAAAAAGCGCTCTTGATCTGACTATTTTGATTTTCTCTATTTTTCTTTTAGTTCTGCAATGGAAAGCAATGCGTTTCGTTGAATATTGGCCCTTTTGGGGCGCCCTGGCCGGATTGGTTCTCGGTGGCAAATATGTTGAACAAAAAATTGCCGGAGTGTTAAATAAGCCCCGCATATGGAGTATAACGGTTCTAATAGCTGCGACTGCCCTTAGTTTTTTCTATCTCTTTGGCTATTTTGACCAGCAGCGCACAAAAGGTCTAGCTGACTCTACTACGAATTTCGATTTAAAAGCTGTTACGGAAGTTCATGATTACCTGAAAACCAATTCAGCCGAGGGAGACATCGTCTTCACTGACGATTGGGACGTCTTCCCCCTCTATTTCTATCTAAATCAAAAAAATTATTACCTGGTGGGACTCGACCCCGAATTTATGAATCAATATAATCATGATCTTTTTGAGGAATTCGCCGGTATTTCTTCAGGATCAGAATATCGCAATCTCGACCGCATCAAAAATGACTTCAAGGCAAAATGGGTTCTCGTAGCAGACGATCATCGCGCCTTTCGGTTTAATTTGCTTCAATATCCGGATCTGTTTGATAAAGTCTTTGACAACAGTAGCTATTATCTGTTCAAAGTAAAATAGATAAACTAATTGATATAAGGTCTGTCCTTAATTTCGATTATATCCAAAAATCATCTATTGCACTAAATTTATATTTCTGTTATAGTAGATTCATAAGAAAATTGTTCTATAGATTTCCGAAAAAGTAACTTTTAATTTCGACGTTCTATACAGCAATTACGAAATTATTAGTTATTCGGCGTTTTTTGTGTTTACAGAACTTGCATAAAATTTATTGTTCGAGCTTATCGAGAACTTCTCGACTTCAAAGCACATCGCTCGAAGAATAAAGATGCAAGTTTAGTACCGGAAAATTCCAAGGAAAGAATTATGCAAAGAGGTTTTAGTAGAGACGGCGGATTTCAAAGAAATCGACGTCCAAGTAGTAGACCAAGATTCGGCCAAAACAGTTCCGGCCCTTCTTCGGAAACCCAAAACGGTTTTCGAAGACCAAGTTCAGGCAGACCGAAGAACAATCGAGGAGAGAAAATCGATATCTCCCGTTTCATCCAAAAAGCATCCGGCGTCAGCCAGGGTGAAAAGATTGAAATAGTAAATGCCTTCGCCGATTTCGCCCTCAGCGACATCTTGAAAGCAAATTTGGCCAAAAGAAATTATACGAAACCGACCCCAATTCAGGATCAGGCTATCAATCCTATCGTTGAAGGCAGAGACTTGATCGGTTTGGCAAATACAGGCACCGGCAAAACGGCGGCCTTTCTTTTGCCTCTGATCGACAAGGTTTCGAAGAACAAACGTGAAAAAGTATTAGTCATCGCACCGACCAGAGAGCTAGCCATTCAGATTGAGAACGAATTCCGCCAATTTTCTTGGGGGATGCAACTTTTCTCAGCCATTTGTACGGGCGGAGCTCCTATCTTCAAACAGATCAGTAATTTGAAAAGAAATCCAAACTTTGTCATTGGTACGCCGGGACGATTGAAAGATCTGTCTGAAAGAGGCCTGATTAAATTTGAGACATTTGGCACCATTGTCCTCGACGAGGTTGACCGAATGTTAGATATGGGTTTTGTCGATGAAATTAAAAGAATTCTGAAACAACTCCCGGAAAACCGCCAATCGCTCTTCTTCTCAGCGACAATGCCGGACAAAATCAGAGATTTAGTCCGAGACTTCTCCAGGGATGCTGTTACCGTTGCCGTCAAATCGGGTGATACAACTGCCAATGTAGAGCAAGACATTGTCCGTGTTCGTGAGAAATCATACAAGTTCAATCAGCTCCAAGAGATTTTGATGGGACCTGAGATGAAAAAAGTGCTGATTTTTATCGAAACCAAGCATGAAGTTGATAAACTAACCACAAATTTATCAAAAGAAGGATTCAAGGCAGAGTGTATCCACGGTAATAAGAGACAAAATCAGAGGCAGAAGGCGCTCACAATGTTCAAAAATGATGCCATCAATATTCTAGTCGCCACTGATGTTGCAGCTCGTGGACTCGATATCAAAGACATTACTCATGTCATCAACTATACTGTTCCGCAAACTTACGACGATTACATTCACCGTATCGGCCGAACCGGCCGCGGAGATAAAAAGGGCAAAGCCCTGACCTTCGTCGAAGCAAGATAAGGATTAAGTTTTAGGCTATAAGAAATAAGTAAAAAGCTAAGAAAATACCGCCCATGGGAGGCGGTATTTTTAATAGAATTAGCAATAGCACTTCTCCGCTATAAAAAATTCTATCTGAAGATAGTAAGGTTCGGATGGTTGTACCTCTAAATTCCAGCATTTGGAAGAAAACTACTCAATATTTTAGGTAAAAAAATACCACACCCCAACTCTCGTTCGCTGGGATGTGGTCTCGGAAATGATTGATGGCGCTGATTAGATCATTGCTCCGCATCGAGGACATCGATGATGGGTGCCTCGATCTTCCATCGCGGTTGAGCAATTCCAGCAGCGCACGACGGGCTTGGAGGGGGCAGCCTTTGCTGCACTCTCAACCTTCACAAGGCCAGCATCGATCAAAGCCTGCGGTATCACAGGCAGTTTCAGGCCGAGTGCGATAGAGGTGCGCTTATCCTGAGTATAGCGGGCCAAGAGACCCTGCAGCCACGAATATCGCTGCGGTCCACCGCCGGGGTAGGCTCGGCCGTTGAGGCCGAGATTGTAGGCCCCGACAGAGCTCCCTGGGTCGAAGTCGATGGCCCGCTTCTCCTTCGGTGTACGCGCATGACCTTTTGGCGGTCGCCGGTATGCTTGTCTCCAGACGACCGTCTCATCGGCCGTTGCAATTGTAACCATCGTCTATTTCCCTCCGTTTCTTTTTGAACATTAGCTCGAAATATACAGTAAGCGCTTGGATTTGTAAATAAAGTTCCCTCTTGGCAAAGAATGAAAATAATTATAGAGACGCTATTATTTTTGCCAATTGATGAAAGGACGAAATAAAAGCATCAGCTTGATAAAGATTATCTTTGCCATAAAGGATTGATTTCATACCGGCTGCTCTGGCTGCCTTGATATCATTTTCGGCATCGCCGATATAAACACACTCCATCGGCACTACGCCTAGCTTTTCTGCGGCAAGAAGCAACGGCTCCGGATGAGGTTTGTGATTCTTTGTATCTTGGAAACTAACTTCTATTTTGAAATGTTTCTGTAATTCCGCTAATCTTGGTGATTCATATAGTGTTTCCCGAACACGGCTTGTAACTATTCCAAGGATGTAACTCTTGCTTAATTTTTCTACCACCTTCTCTGCCTTCTCCGGCATAGCCAGGAGTTCTACCGGATATCCGACCTCTCTTTTCCTCCCCATTTCCCAAATCCTTTTTATCTCGTCCTCGGAAGTAGATTTTGTATTGAACTTTATTACTTCGGTCATGCTCATATGAAACATTCCATGAAATTCTTCCCGAGTTGGGGGACGGTAATCATTTTTTATCATCAGATCTTGATGGAATTTAAAATTGGCCTCGAAAGAATCAAGGAGAACGCCATCTATATCAAATATTACCGCTTTGATCATATGATCCGATATTAGCATAAAAACGAGGCTGTAAACAAACATCCTGTATAGAAAAAAGACCGAAGTTTATTCGGTCTTTTTTCTATGGTACCCGAGGCCGGAGTCGAACCGGCACGCCTTAACGGCAAAGGATTTTAAGTCCTTCGTGTCTACCATTCCACCACTCGGGCATTCATTCGTATTATGTATAACGTATTAAGTATTATGGTTCGAGATTGCATAATACATAATACCTACCACGTAATACGAATTAAATAATTCTTATAGAATTATTTCCCTCCTCAATTCGTCCCTCTATCGCAAATCCGGCCGCCTTCTTGTGACCGCCTCCTCCCAAGAGGCCCGCCAGATGTGCAAGGTCAATATCGTTTGTTTCTGTCCTCAAACTGCCCTTGATTTTACCAGTTTCACTCTCGTAAAGCAACAGAGAAGCCTTGGCCTCCGGCACCATATTGAGGAAATTAACGAGACCGGAAAGATCGTCTTCGCTGCCACCGACTGCCTCCAAATCGCTCGCTTTTAGATATGACACCGCAAAACCGTATTTCTCATTTATTTTCAACCTGTTCAAGGCGATACCCCAGAGTTTGAACATCGAGACAGGATGAGAGTTTTCAATGTTCTTGATAATCTGCTTTAGCTTTGCGCCCCTTTTCAAAAGCTCTGAGGCCGTATCCAAGACTTTTTTTGAAGTGTTTTGGTGCCGGAAACCACCCGTATCATTATAAAGGCCGGAGAGCAATGCTGTGGCAATTCTAGGGGTTATTTGAAAGTTAACTCCAACCAAAATGTCATAGATCAATTCACTGGTCGAAGAGGCGCGATCATCCGCATGATTTACCGAAACGAATCTCCAGAGATCATTCCTGCTGTGGTGATCAATATTAATAATCGGAATTCCCTTTTTCTTTATCTCGGTAAGCTCTTTGACAAGGCCCGTTCTTCTGAAATCGCCGTTGTCCAACAAGATCACTATGTCACAATTCTCCGGGATAGTCCGACCCATGTTCTCAGCCTCTACTAGAAATTGAAAAACATTTGGTATGTCATCATTACAAACCAGCGATGCCCTTTTGCCATTTTGACGCAGATATTCGCCCATCGCCACAAGGGATCCGATCGCATCGCCATCAGGCTCTATATGACACACCAAAGCGAACCTCTCCTTTTCTTGAAGCATAGCTTTTAGTTTATTGAATGAGCCCATATGTTAGTTCTAAATCCTTAAGAAATATTTTACTCCATAAAACTTAAGAACTTTATAACTTTTAACTTGTCGTGCGCAGCACGACTATCTTCCTCTCATCTTCTGGAAGTTCAGATTTTTTGATCTTTAGGATATCGATTTCTTCGTCTGAAATATTCTCTATCTTCTTGAATTCCGTTAAATCAGAGTAGAGCATCGGGACGACCATCTTGGGATCTATCTTCGAAATGAGTTTGGTGGCAATTTTCAAGTCGGCAGTTCCTTCCTCGCCCAGAGGAGTAAATAATATGTCGACATCACCGATCTGCTTTAGTTCATCTTCTGTGAGGTCATGATTGATTCGTCCAAGATAGCAAATTTTCATATCCTCAACTACCATGGCATAAATAGTGTTCTCGCCGTCAGTAATTCCATTCAAGATTACTCCGCCTTTTTCGTATTCGCCTGGCCCTGGAAATACAAAGCCGTTGATGGAAACTTCCTGTCCCAAATTAATCTCTAATTCCTTGGATTTAATTTCGAATTTTTGTCCACCCCGATATTTGATCTGCATTATTCCTCCAAATTCATTAATTTCTCTTCTGTAGAGCGTAGAGAGTAGAATGTGGAAGATAATTCCTCTCCACATTCTACCTTTCTACGTTCTTCAGTTATTCTTCAGCCACATCTTCAACTTTTTTGGTCTTTTTGACCTTGGCTTTTTTAGCAGGCTTTTCTTCCTCTGAGCTTTCAGCTTTAGTCTTTTTGCTTTCGGCTTTTAGCTTGTTGCTTTCGGCTTTTAGCTTGTTGCTTTCAGCTTCTGCATCTTTTCTACCATCCGTTTTCATTGAGAGGCCAAGTCTATGGTTATCGGCTTCGATAGAGATAATCTGGAATTTATATTTCTTTCCCAACTCAACGATTTGTCCCGGATCAACAATCCTGTCGGATGAGAGCTCTGAGATATGAACAAGACCGTCAATTTCTTCATCGAGTGAAACAAAGGCGCCAAATGGCGTAATCTTTGTGACTTCACCCTCAACAACATCGCCTACTTTGTATTTAGAGGCCGCCTTGACCCATGGGTCAGGGAGAAGTCTCTTTAACGAAAGTGAAACTCTGCCGTCATCGACAGATATAACCATTGTTTCTACCTCATCGCCCACTTTGAACATGCGGTGCAAATCGGAAACTCGTGACCAAGAAATCTCTGAGATATGAACCAAAGCTTCGATTTCAGGATCGATCGAGACAAAAAGTCCAAAATCAACAATACCTGTAATTTTGCCTTTAACCTTATCGCCAACATGAAATTTATCGATCTTCTGTTTCACTTCTTCAGCCTTGACTGCCTTTTCGGAAAAGATCAACTTGTTGGTTTCCCTCTCGCAGTTGATAACCTTAACGTGTATATCAGTTCCGATGAACTTGCGCAGTCTATTTAGAATTTCATCTTTATCACCACCGGTAACTCTTGGATAATGGATAGGTGCAAGCTGGGAAACAGGCAAAAAGCCCATTACGCCGCCGATATCCGAAATCAAGCCACCCTTGTTGGCATCGGTGATCTTGGCAGCAATCGGCTCGCCAGTCTCGAAAGCCTTCTCCATATCAATCCAATATTTTTCACGATCGGCTCTCTTCATTGATAAAACGACATTGCCATCCTCATCCTCCATCGCAACTACCGTAGCAAAGGTAGTGTCTCCTGGCTTCAATCCTGATTTGCTGGTTACCTCTTTCTCAGGGATAAATCCGAGAGATTGCCCGGCCACATCAACCCAAATGCGGTTGCCTCCGACAGCCAAAATTCTGGCTTCTACCATATCGCCTTCAGCAAACGGCAATAACCGGTCGCCAAGCTCTTCGATCAGGCTCGCCATCGTATCTCCGCCAGCTGGCGGATTCTTTCCCTCAACTTTTTTCGTTTTCTTTTCTTCGTCTGTCATTAATTATATTTCCTTTCTTTCATGGGATCATGAAACATAAATTCTTGAATTATTTCAATCACTTATGACTCATGACCCAAAATCTTAATTACTTTATAAACTTTCGACTTTATGCTTTTAGCTTTTAGCCTTCGTCCGGGGAAGGTATTTCTTGTATCTGCTTTCCGTTTTCAGATCCTTGATATGTTTCGGCGCAGTTTTGGCAATCCAGATCAACAGTATTGTCAGCCAGATTATCAAAGCCCCTATCACTATAAGCAGAAATAGCCATGTACCTAAAAACAGTAACTCTTCTGACTTCGCAAAAACATAGATAATCCCCAATACCCCGAATAAAATGAATGGAGGGTATAACTTGCCGATGATTTTTTTGTGCTCGTTCGGCGTAAAAAAAGCAATGGCCAGGCCGGCAATTATCAGCACCCCGAAAATCGCGATCAAAGTGATAGAAAAAAACCTTGAATCTACCAATTCAGAATTTAACAAGAATTTTGAAGAAAAGATTTCTTTTAGCACTTTAGACTCTCCACCTTATGAACTTTTACTTGCTTCAACGTTGATGCTTGGTGCGACGCTTAGCGTGGTGGGCGAGACAGGACTTGAACCTGCACAGGATTGCTCCCACTACCACCTCAAGGCTTGCCCCCACCGAACTTTCGTTCTGGCGCTGTGGTAACGTGCCCCATACTATGAACGGTGGGACGCTAAGCGTCCCTTGAACCACGCTTAGCGTGGTGGGCGAGACAGGACTTGAACCTGCACAGGATTGCTCCCACTACCACCTCAAGGTAGCGTGTATACCAATTTCACCACTCGCCCCCATTCAAATACGGGGTAAATATACCAACCTGTCCCGCACCGAACTTAGTTCTGGTGCTGGGATTTCACCACTCGCCCAAAATTAGTTAGAAAGTTTATCAAGTTTTTAAAGTTAATAAAGACTCTACTTTACGAACTTTTTACTTTACGAACTTTCAACTAGCCGCCTTGCGGCGGTATGGTGCGCGCTGAGGGACTCGCCCCGACGTTCCAGTCGGGATTCCGACATCTGCCTTCGGCATGATCGTCGGAAAACCCTCACCCCCGACCCTCTCGGTGTACCCCGACGCTTGCGGTCGGGACTCCGACATTTCATCGTCGGAGAACTAAGCCGCTCTAACCAACTGCCCCGACGATTCTGTCGGGACTCCGACATCAGCCTTCGGCATGATCGTCGGAGAGCTAAGCGTACACAAAATTAAATTTCTGGTGGACGCTATAGGACTCGAACCTATGACATCCTCGGTGTAAACGAGGCGCTCTACCAACTGAGCTAAGCGTCCATAAATTTAATTTTTCCTTGTTTGATAATCTTCTCGATAAAATCCCTCCTTTTCCAAGACTTTATTTTCATTTCTGCTCTTCTAGCCAAACTAACAGATTCAAAGCATTGAAAGAAAACGATTTTGTAAGGTGCTTTATTTCTTGTCGCCTGAACATTACCAGAATTATGCTGATTCAATCTACTCTCGACATCCTCAGTACTCCCGACATAATATTCGTCGTTCTTCTCACTCTGTAATATATAGACAAAGCATTCCATTAATCCCTATGTATTAAAAAATCCAGAAACCAGCTCTGGATATTCTTCAATCGGCTAAGTCTGTTGGCAGACTAGCACGAAATTCTATATAGGCTGGTTTAATGTTTGTTTAAATACAAAAAGAATAATAACAAAAAAAGAAGAATATGTCAAAAGATCAATAGAATTCTCTATACCGGAATGAACCCGGGTGGCCCTTGATATCGAGGAGCAGTCTTTTGTGATAGCCGAAATATGATGATTGAATATTAAACTCTGTTGCTTTAAACCGTTTTAATAATTCCAAATAGTACTTCTTGGCAGTTTTGGGATCGGAAATATTTTTCGATAAATGCACAAAAGGCGAAATCATCAAGTTCTCCGTTGAAAATTCTTTCGCCGTCTTGATAATCTCGCGAAAGAGCTCATCTAATTGTTTTTCGGTATCTGTTTTTTCAATGCAAAAGAATGCCACCAAGCATTGCTCCATTTTTTCCGATGTCCCCTTCTTCGTCTCTGGAACAATGCCAAAAGGCCGTCTCGATTCTTCAATGACGTTCACTTCAAACTTATTTACATGTAATAATAACGCTCTCATATTTGATCAAATAAATTTTTAATTTGTGGCTTGGCAGTCCCCTGCCAAGCCACGGACTTTTAGTTAAAAATGATTCTCCTCCCGTCCAAGACCGCCTCCGCTCGGTAGCCGGCCCGATTCAAGGTAAGTATCCCGTCCCTTGTACAATACGTCGTATATTCGACGGCGAATTTCTTCTCGCTATAAAGTCTGGTAATCCAGTCATTGCAGTAAAGTTTCTGGCTTTCATACGATTCCGTCCAAGGATAATCGGGGAGAAAACCATCCAGTGCCTCGTGATCGATGTAAATCCATTGATCGGCTTTTAGATGAGGATCCAAATCGAGCAGGCGGATGAAATTTCCTTTGTAGCTTCTGCCTTGATAGGCTGCGACTACCTCCGGCAGCCACGATGCCGGCATATCCCTGCCAGAGATTTTGAAATGGCTGACGCCGATATCCTCATAAATCTTCAGATCTTCCGGCCTTATTGCGGCGCCGGACATAAGGAATTTATAAGGATGAACTAGCTTCTCGGCGCTGCAGAAGGTCATGAACGGACGGTCTGACCGTTTGCTGGAACGGTTGGCCAGGTGTGCATAATGACTTCCCCGGTTTTCACATCGGTATTTGCAGCTCTCAGTGACCATGATCTCTATCTCTGTGTTGCTCTCTTCGCCAATCCTGACCATTGCCAAAAGATTATTCCGCTCTTTTCCCAGATCATGATGCAAAATTACCCTACTCGGCGAGACGCAGGAGAATCTTTCGAGATCTTCTGGGCTTTTGACACCGGCAATTGTCGAAATGTATATCCGGATATTCTGATCTCGACGCCGCACATATTGCATCAGCGGAAGCGAAGAGATGACTAGCGCATCAGGACGTACTTCGCAAAGAACCCAGTAAAGATACCTATCCAATTCGGCCATAGTTTTACTGTCATCGGAGAATTGGTACGGAGCATTCAAAAGATAGACAAAAGACCTTCCTCTGGAAGCTACCATTTTGCGGAATGAGACAGCCTGATTTTTTTCCACTTTCGGAACTGTACTCGTTGCCCTTCCATGACCGACCGGTCCGGAGGCAAAAACTCCATACACTTCAGACACAGAGATGCCATTATCGCCAATTGGCATATCGAGAATTTGTGACATTATATCCCAGTCCCAATGGCACGGGATAGTAAGCTCAGACTTCATATTCCCCTCCTATCACTGGCTTTCTGCCAGCCATGTAAAGTGCTCGCAATTACTTTGTCGGTATTTTGCGATATGTAATTATAGGCCTCTTGACAGAGTTATTCAAGGTTTGTATGCTCTTGTTGTCGGCATTTTCCGACAACACTGTTCGAATTATAATAGTCCTTTTTCACCATAAAAAATGATATCCCATCATTATTTTCTCCCCCCTTTTCAAGGGGGAGTTAGAGGGGGTTTATAGAACAACAAGGTATTAATTGGATTCCCGGGTCACCATTCGATCCCGAGCTGCTCATGGTCGAGGGATGGCGATGCCTGCCCAAGAATGACACTAATTAATAAAAGAAAAGATTTATAATTAAACCCCACCCAACCTCCCCTTGAAAAGAGGAGGAGTAAGAGGAAAATATGAAATCAAATTTTGAATCGCTAAAGAATTTAGGACTAAACGAAAAAGAGCAGGAAATATATCTTGCTCTGCTTCAACTTGAACGTGCATCTGTCGGCCGCCTTGCCGTCAAAAGTGGCCTGAAACGCTCAACTATTTATGATATTCTCTACCGCCTCCAAACCGCTGGTTTTGTTTCGGAGGTAGAAATGCATGGCACAAAAATCTTTATCGCCACCCCGCCTCAAAAATTGAAAAATTTTCTTGCCGACAGGCAGCGAGAATTGGAACAGGATCTCCCCTATCTTCTATCAATTTCCAACTCAAAACCGATGAAGCCCAAGGTCTCCTATTTTTACGGCACTACCGGTATTAAACAACTTTATGATGATACTCTAGAAAGTTGCAAAAAGAATGATGAAATCCTGGCCTATGTTACCAATGAGACGGCTAAATATTTAGATCAATACTCGACGGATTATGTCGTTCGCCGAGTTGAAAAAGGAATAAAAATCCGGGGCATCTATCAGGACTCACTAGAAATGAAAAAATATTTCAAGAATAACAAAGACCAGCTTCGGACCGCCAGAATAGTTGACCCGAAAAAGTTTCCGATGAAAAATGAGATCAATATTTATGCGAATAAAATGATTATAATCACTCACTCCCCCGAGCCGTTTGGCATTCTAATTGAATCAAAAGAGGTTGCCGATACCCAGCGCACCATCTTCGAAATGGCTTGGGGTGGAATCTAACTATTTCAAGGTCAATCTCGTTTTTGTGCAGAAATTTACGAATAAAGAGAAAGTTGACCAGATATAACGATGGGATTGGCCCGACAAAATCTTTACAAAATAGGATGGCCCTGCAGTCATATTGATAACCGCGCCTTTCCTGTGCGATCGTATAGCAAAGCAACGGTTTGTATATGGACATTAAGAAATCAATTCAATGTTGTAATTGGTCTTGACTGAACGATGAATAATTCTTCTTCTTCCATCGCCCACTCTATGTCACAGGGAAAACCATAATGATTCTCAATGCCAAGACAAATTTTGGATAGTTGGATTATTTTATCATCAGCTAATTTTTGCTTTTCTCTCATATCTACCAATACCGGTAGTTCTTCATTAAAATATTCCTCCGGCTTTTTTCTTTCGGCTTTTTGCTTTCTTACGATTTGTTTGTCCTGTTCCGAGATGTATTTGTCCAAAATTACTAATTCTTTCTTGTCTATCACATAATTATCAGGCGTGATAATGCCGCCAACAATTGCCTCGCCAAGTCCATAGCCCGCTTCGATCACCATCTGGTTTCGATCTTCGGTCACAGGGTGAACGGTAAAACAAATGCCGGAAACCTCCGATTGAATCATTTTCTGAATGACCACAGCGACTGAAACTTTATCCTTATGCATGTTTTTCTCAATGCGGTAGAAAATAGCACGAGGGGTAAATAATGAAGCCCAGCACTTTTTCACATTCTCTAATAAATTTTCCTTGGTGGTATTCAAATAACTCTCCAGCTCCCCTGCCCATGATGCAGAACTGCCATCCTCTGCCGTAGCGCTCGATCGCACTGCTACAAATTCTGCGTCCAATTCCTTGAAATTCGCCAAGATTGCACTCTCAATATCCCCCGGCATCGGTGAATTTAGAATAATAGACTGAATTTCTGCCGAAGCACCGTCGACTGAATTGGTATCTTGGTGATTGACTTTGGCTAGGATTGAGTCGATATCAGCCGCAATCTCATTTTCCTCCAAGAATCTTTCAAACGACTCCGCCAATACGACAAACCCAGGCGGTACCGGAACGCCTGCCTGTGCCTGCCGGCCGTAGCTAATGCGAAGGTTGGTCATTTCCCCTAAACTTGCGCCTTTGCCGCCGGCAATCCCCGCATCATTTTTGCCTAATTTTTTGAAATTTCTAGTTAACTCCATAGCATATTCCAAACCTGTTTATGTTATATTATGATAATGGCAATGTATTTTTTTTGGCTCTCAGACATTATTATTTGTAAATAGTATTTTCATTTTCATCAGCTGTTGAAAATGAAACTGATGGTTCTGACCCTGGTTTCCGATAAAAAATGTTCCTCTTGTCGGCAACTCCAACTTTTTCCAATAATCCTTTGTCAACCCAGGTTTTCAATAATCGTGACATTCTGAGAGTATCATCAATACCAGTTATTTTCCGCGCTTCATTATTTGTAATTTTGTAATTATCGGTCAGATATTTACTCACAATGTCCCAGAATTCCACTTTTTGGAGATTAAATAGTGTTAGTAAAACTGAGTTTGGCTTGATTGTGGTGGGTGAAAAAAGAGGATCATAAAGATTCGCCTCTCTCATAATTTTAAACATTCTGTCGACACCCTCTCCTATATCAAGATTAGGAGCGCTTTGAAATCTATTGAGTGTTCTCTGTATTAGTGGATTTCTTGAAAAACGCTCAGAGATAATATTACCCGGAGTGATATGACCAGGATAGACACCTGGGCTCTCAACCTCAATCCGATCGTCGAAAAATCTCACCTGAATATCATTCTGGATAGAGTAGTTTCTGTGTATTACCGCATTGGTTATCGCCTCCTGAAAGGCCCATTCGGGCACCAAAAATGAGGGGCGGAAAGTTGATCCACTCAATCTTGGAGGTGAGCTCTTTATTACATCCCTAAAATAATCAATCGTGGCTGAAATCTGCTGAATTAAAGGGCCTTCGATAGATATCGGCCTTCTGACGAAATTTGGCTCACCGGAATAGTTGATACTCGTTCCGTAGAGATGTGATATTTTAATAGAACATTTAGATCCTAACGTAACCGCCGGATTTTTACAAAGCAAAAGTGCTCCAGCAATATTTAGAAACGGCTTATTCTTGTTCTGATTGAACCCTGCCAAGCCATTGTCTCTCAAAAATTGCCAGTCATCTTCATCTAAACTATTAGTATCTTGTTTCAATTTACGAAAGAGTAGTTCATCGACTGAGGTCAGATCAGATAATCTCGCTGATTCAAATTCATATTTAATAGAACCTTTTTCATATTGCAATCTCGTAATCTCAGAAGCAGTAATCTTTACATTCTGACTACCTTTTCGAACAAAAGTCTCGCCCTTTTTTAAAGAATGAATTGAATCACTTTTGAATACTTGAATAAGAAGTATCTTATCTTTTTCGCCAGCTCGGTTAATCACGTCAAGCTCAATTTCTTTTAAGTTTTTAAGCAAAGGGTCAATTTCTTTGTCAATTAATTTCAGAAATTCTGAGAGATTCTCGGGATTCTCACTAATGCCGATAATCCTTTCGTTAGATTTTGCCTTTTTCGGATCTTCTAGGCCAAGCGCAATTATCCCTCCATCGGTATTGGCGAACGCAACTACAGTTTCTAAGAGTTTAGCAGGTTGCACAGCCATTCTTTTGCACTCAAATGAATGCCATTCTTTGATTTCTAGTAAATTTTTGATAAATTGATCATCTTTCATCGTATTTTTCCCAATGCTTTAACTATCCCCTTATCCGCATCCACCTCCACCATATCACCATCTTTCAAAACCTTGGTAGCAAATTTTGTTCCAATAATACATGGCTTTCTCATCTCTCTGGAAACAATCGCCGCATGGCAAGTGATCCCTCCTTCATCAGTAATAATGGCTCGAACTTTGCTTAAATATGGTACGAACTCCGGACGGGTCATCACCGTTACTAAAATATCACCATCGTTAATTTTATTCAGCGACTGAAAATCACGGCACACAATAACCCTGCCTTTTGCCTTACCTGACATCGCGACCACGCCATCTATCCGATCGGCGTCAGGCAACGTCGCCACAGTCTTATTCAGCGATAAATATTGTTCTCCTGTAAGCGAATATTCCTCACCATTTTCCAATAAAAAATAGACTCCCTTGGTTCGTTCTCTCAGCTGGTTTTCCATCTTTTTCAGCTCCGAAATTGAATTGATAGCCGTTATTTCACAGGTACCCATATAATAAAGAAGCTCAAGAGCAATGCCCGATCTCTGTGCCAATTCTTTCAACGATATAGCAAAGTAGGAAATATTTTTAAGAATGTGGATCTTCCGCTGGTCCTGCCATATTGCCGCGAAACTAATAAGATCAGAGATCAATACAGTTTTGGAATCTAGATTCAACTCTTTTATAAGCTGGCGTCTTTTTTCCAAATTATAGGTAGGTGACGAAACACTAATCTTATTCATCCTCTCCCTGAAATATTCCACAGGAAGATCATTTGGCCCGGTATAACTGTTATTGATCCAAAAATATTTTTGCCAATGCACTTCGAGAACATTATCCTGTTTCTCTTTCGGAAGTCCCGCTATTTTAGCTAATTCCGCTTCTTCCTGGCCCATGAACGACAGCCCGTCAGAAGCAGAGAGAATCGAGCAATACAAGGGAATCTTTCCTTTATCTGCCACTTGGATCTCCAGCGAAGTTTTCAGCACACGCTCAAGACCGTAAGCTAGAGGCTCGATAATATGCGCCATTCCCACTGTCTCGCTGGCACCATGCGCATATTCTTTTACTAGGCTGAGAACCTCATCATCAGTTAACCCTTGCAAATATCGGGGGGAAATATTAATAAATTTTTTTTCATATTCAAATATCTTCGTTTCATATTCCTGCTTAACTCCCCTGATATATTTAGGATTATCTTTAATCCTTTTCCAGAGCTCTAGCCATATCCGCTCCAAATCATCATAAAAATAGCTCATCAGACCAAATTTATCCTTATAATTGAAAAGGAAACGGCGGTAGCTAACACCCATCGTGTTTTTCATCGAAAATCCGCTGTAGGCGGCAGAATTTAGAAAAATGGGAAAGGCGTTGCTACCTTGCTGATCTTGAGGTTCACTTTGCAGTTGTTTAATTTTTTCGAATAAACTACTCATTTGCTGATAATTTTAACTATTCCCGTATTTGCATCGACTTCCACCATATCACCATCTTTCAAAATTTTAGTTGCAATCTTAGTGCCGACGATACAAGGGATGCCTAATTCACGACTTACAATGGCCGCATGAGACATAAGCCCACCTATATCGGTTACGATTGCTCCCGCCTTCTTGCAAGCCATGATCAATTCGGGAGCTGTGGTTTCTGCCACGAGAATATCCCCTTGCTCCATCGCATGAATTTCTGCACCAATGCGGCCAAGATCGCCGTAATCAACAGGGATTATTTTTACCTTTCCGATAGCTTTTCCCTGGCTCGCTATCTGACCTTTTATAATATCATTATCGGTATATTCGTCTCTGAATTCTTTGAGTATAATTTCTGCGTCTTCTCCCTCAAAAGGTTCTTCTGCATCAAAACTCTCGGCAAATGCCTCCTGCCTCTTTGATATCTTTGCCTCATCTGGCTTTATACCTCTAAACAAATCAAGGATTTCACCCTGAGTCATGTTCTCAAACATTGATAAGGAAAAATCAAATTGTTTTCCGAGTATTTGAAAAAAGCGGCTAGAATATCCATCATACTCAAATAAAACTGTGTTCATTAGTGTGCGTACTTTGTCCTTGAATTTTGCAGCTTTAACAAGGTTCTTCTTGAGAACAGAATTTTTCTCTTGCTCCGCAAATGCTCTATCTGTAGATTCAAAATTCATCAAAGTATAGTCGCCGCAAAGCGTCTTCGTATACTCGAAGAATTTCAATACGTTCTCCTCGGAAAGGGTGGATTGTCTCTTTATATTGTGTTCAAAAAAAATCTCAAATTTATCGCAAAAGTCTGATAAATCTCTTTGGTAATTATCAAAAGCTTTCTCATCAGAATAGAACTCGAGCCCGGTATTCAATGCTCGCTCGAAAGCCTTCTTAGTGAAATACTGTTTGAACATCCCGTGATCAATAATAAAAAGAGCCTCGAGCTTTTTATAAGCCTCTCGGTGAATATCAGTCACAAAAACACTTACTCCCTGAACCCAAAAGCTCAGGATATAATCGTCTTTTTTGAGATTGAAATGCCTCATGCTTTTACTATATCACCAATCAAGTTGCTTTTTAACGCTAAAATAAAAAAACCGTTCAACCGAACAGTATTTTTGGTGGGACGCTCAGCGTCTCTCAAACCACGCTAAGTCTAGCTGGTGCGGCGCTAAGCGCCGCTTTAACCACGCTAAGCGTGGTGGGCGAAAGAGGACTTTCACAAGCCGCTCTCCTCGATGTTATCGAGGGCTGTCTTCTGAAAACCCACGGTTTCCAGTACCTTCCTCCATTCGGGAAACTCCTGTTTCCCGGCCCCTTCCCAATTCAAGTCTTCTTTGATCACCTACAAGAAAAAATCAGGATCAATTCCTGATTTTTTCTTGGTGGGCGAAAGAGGACTTGAACCTCCACGGCCTTGCGGCCATAGCGCTCTGAACGCTACGTGTCTACCAATTCCACCATTCGCCCATTCTTATATTCTCTTTTTCAGATACTGCCTGCCAAAACCTGTTTTTAATGACTTTTCTCTTTCGATCGCCTTTTCACGACTACAGCATGCCTCGTAATAAACTAACTTAAAGGGAACCCGGTTTTTTGTAGATTCAACCTTTCCAGCATTATGCTTATCAATACGTTCTTTTAGATTATCAGACCAGCCGATATATAGTTCATCGTCATTCATGCTTTTCAACACATAAGTATAAAACATATATATCTTAATAATTATTCCACCCGCCTGCCTGCCCGAAACTGCTACATCGTTGCAGGCGGGCAAAAGCTATGCTTTAACATTGCGGGCAGGCCATTCGCCCAATTTAGCTATAAAGTTTGTAAAGTCAGGGAATTACTTATCACTTTACTTTACAAACTCCTACTTCTTCACTCTCTTCTCAGCAATATACCAGTCAGCGATACTATTATAGCGGGAATATGCCTTGTCGCCAATCACCGGCTGCACATTTTTGACCAATTCTTTGATCGAAAAATTGTAGTCAATTGGGTCGAAGTAAACAGCTAACGACTCGCTTTTGACCGTTGCAAAAAACTGATCATATTTTTCGTTCCGCTCTGTAGCATCAGAAAGCATCCGGGCATCCTCAAGTAAAATATCGCTGTTTTTGTCAGACCAGCCCGACAAATTCATAGCACTCATCTGGCTCGAGTGCCAGTAAGGATAGGGATCACGGTCATATCCTGAATCAAAGCCAAAAAGCAGAAGTTCATAATTCTTCGCTGAGACCGCTTCCTGATACTTTACCGGAGTCAGATAATTAACGGCCAAATCCATGCCGTTGCTCCTCCACTGGTTTTTGATGAACTCAGCCTTTTCATGCTGTGCCGGAAGATCCTGTGTCGTCATAGTAAACTTGGCATTTTCAATTCTTTGACCTGAGATAATTTGCTCTCTGATACTCTTGTCCTTAAGTTTATCATCACGAAGATTGAAAATAAGAGCCAATTGGCGTGAAGACTCAAAACTCAAATTACGACCGAGGCTCGACGTTGCTCCAAATAAGGCAGCTGTTTTATCATCACTTTCAAAGGCGGCCTTGGCATCATCTTTGGAGTTATAGAGCTTTAGCTTTAGGTCTGAAATCAAAGGCTTCTTGCCATAATAGCTAGGGTTCTTCTTCAACCTCAGTTCGGTCAATTTATCATTTGAACTGATTGATTTCACATACATGTATGGTCCCGATCCGGTTATCTTCTTAGTAAATTCAGCATTGGTCAAGTGCGCCGGGATGACCGGAAAATTACAATTATAAATAAAGGGACCGTAGGCATTTGGTAGTGTAAAAACAACCGTGTAATCATCAAGTACCTCAACTTCGACGTTCTGAAATCCTTTCTCCAGAGGGCTTCTCAGCTCAGGAGTCTGGATCGAGGAAACGGTATAAGCAATGTCCGTGGCTGTCAGCTTTCCTCCGTCAGCGAACATGCTGTCCTTTCTCAGACGAAAAGTATAAGTCTTGCCGTCCTCGGAAATCTCCCAGCTCTCAGCCAGATCAGCCATAATAGTATTTTTGTCCCCTATCTGAACCAGACCTGAAAAAAGAAGCTTAGAAATACTTTTTTCGGCATCATTTTGGGCTATCAACGGATTTAGGTATTTGACTTCGCCAACAATTGCTTCTGTATATTCTCCACCTTCTGCCGGCACATTTTGTGTGGCCTCAGCATAAGAGTGATAAGTCTTGAATCCGGAGAGTCCGACAGCCATCAAAATAAGCAAAACAGTCCCCGATTTTTCCAGAAAATTCATGCATTCAAAACATTTAATGAGGTTGGCAAAAAATTTATAGACAAAGCTAAAAAAGGTTTTTGGTAAACCAATCCTCTGCCCCCGATAGAAGGTGCCTTTTTTGAAGTCAAATTTCATAATTATGCCAGAAAGACAGTAGCAAGCGCACTGGCGCAAAAAAGAACTGCTACTGCAATCGTGGCGTAGAAGAGGAATTTCTCAATGCCACGGCGTGAACGATAGACATTGCCTTCGCCCCCGAAGGCCATTCCCAAACCAGAACCACGCTGTTGCAAGAGCACAAACAGAGTTAATAAAATTGCAAAGATTATTTGTAAAATTTTGAAGATGTCTGACATATAAAAGAGAGGTTAATGACCCTCGATTAAATAACATTGTATAGGAGATAATTATTTTTTTCAAGTCTAATGCTTCCATCACAGGCAATTGCCGAATATACAAGCCTCGAAACATGAATAATTTTCATAAATTGTAATACTGGAGACAATAATTACAGTAGACCAATCTTAAGGCTTGAATTGCTTGACAATATAATTCTAAAATAAGCCTACTCTATTCCCAAGAAAGGATAAAGACGATTATGCCTGTTAAAGTCGAAAAGGGCGGTATGACCGTCCGTGAAGCCGGCCGCAAAGGCGGTGAAACCACGGCCGAGCGACATGGACACGAGTTCTACGAAGAGATCGGCCGCAAAGGCGGCATCAAAGTCCGCGATGAGTACGGTGTCCAGTTCTACGAAGAGATCGGCCGCAAGGGCGGGCAGAAGGTCCGCGAACTCATCGAGGAAGGCAAGCGCGCGATGGCAAGGCGTGACTGACGCAGTCGTTAAACACAACACGAAGTAATAGTCGAGACCGCGGACAAGACCGCGGTCACTTTTTTATTGAGATTATCTAAGTTAGGATGGGCATTGAACATAACCGAGATTTTGAAAAAATCAAAGACCGTCCTATCGAAAAGGTCCTGCCACCGTTGATAATTGTGCTTTTTATGCTAATATCAGAAACATCTTTTATGAAAGCGAGGCAATGCCTTGGTAACAAAACCGCTTGAAGAATACCGCCCGACATGGACTGCTTCTGGGCTTGCTCACATCGACTTTCACAAGATTTTCATATCATTGGGAAAGCCTTTCTTCCTTGCCGTCGATCTAGATCACGTGATCACCAAACCTCTCGGGTGGAATATCACTTGGGCTGGCATTTTCAACATTCGTGAAGCAGGCAACCGTGGTTGGATTGCAGGTGCTGGGATTATTTCAAATGCAGGAATCTGGCCACTGAGCCGCCGGGTCGGAATCATCGCAGACCAATGCAATCTGCCCTGCCATGCCTGTGTTTGGCCATACTGGCTCAAACCGGATGAAGAGGCATTTCTCGAACTGTTTCGGCATTTTCATGGCTTTAAGAGGCCTGACATCGAACGAACCGTTGTCATCGGCGATCAACTGGGGACCGATATCCTCGGAGCTAACCAAATTGGGGCCAAATCAATATACGTCGATAAACGAGGCGATGTCCCATGGTACAAGAGAGCCAAATTCCGAAAGGAATTGATCATTCGCCAGAAACTCGGTCTTCGGTTCCCCGAACCTTCCACCCCCTGGTATCTCCATCCGGACGCCTTATCCGGGACTTAGTTACATTTCTCCCCTATCCGTACGTCCCCTTGCCATCTACGTAAGGGGACATTTTTTAAAAATGCTAAATTGTATCGATCGTACCTCACTCCAAGAAAAAAGACCCAACAAAAGTTGAGTCATTTTTCTTGGAGCGGGTAACGGGAGTCGAACCCGTATCTCATCCATGGCAAGGACGTATATTACCGCTATACTATACCCGCAAAAAAACATAAAAATGAAAAAGGCAAACTTATTCTAAAGCAAAATCAGACATAATTCAACCCACTTTTTACTTTTTCGTTTTGACTTTTGCCTTAATTATGGAGGCCTGGCCGGGAATCGAACCCGGCTACGCGGTTTTGCCCACCTACGCTTTTTGGAGGCCTGGTCGGGAATCGAACCCGACTACGCGGTTTTGCAGACCGCTGCCTAACCTCTCGGCCACCAGGCCAAAAAGCTACGGTAGGGAGCCAGACCGCCTGTGTCCCTCGTAATTTCAATGAAGTGGGATGCCTAACCTCTCGGCCACCAGGCCTCTGGTGCCGATGGTCAGAATTGAACTGACGACACAAGGATTTTCAGTCCTCTGCTCTACCACTGAGCTACATCGGCTTTATAAAAACATAAAAATCTTACCATAATCTCGGCCCCCAGTAAAGTCTTACTGTCCGTAATTCCGAAAACCTTACTATTCCCCTGTTTCTTATTGTTCGAGGAGGAACGACGAGAACTTTGGTTATTTGTTAGTATAGTGACAGACTTCTCATTCCAAGAGCATCATTCGAAGAATAAATACATTTGATAGGGATTTAGGGAATCACGATTACTGTCTGCATCTATATATGTGCCTCTAGATGACCCCTATCCTCGACTCCGACCTCCTGCCATTGATAAAATGATTTAGATAGGATAACTTTATTATAGTTAATACTTGTTGTGAATAATATTTCATAATAGATAATAATTTGTACATTTGTATTATCAGTAATCTGTTTTTGTATTTATGGGCAAGAAGAAGAATAAAAAATTCAAAACATCAAATTCGACTCCAGCGATAAAAGCAGCCAACGAAACACCTGTTAGCCACGGCCAGCTCGAGGTGTCAGCTGACGGCGAGAACAAAATCGTCGAGACAAAGGCTGTTCAGGAGGAAATTGATTTACTAAACGAGAAATACCGCTTTGTCCGCCATGATGTCAAGAAACTGCTCTTAACTATTGCCGGCCTTGCCGTTCTTATTGTAGCGACTTACTTCATCAGCCAAAAGACCAGTTATCTTGGCTCTCTTGGAGATTGGATCTACAAAATTGGAAACTTCAGCGCATAGTTCATAAAGTCAAAAATCTGAAATGCTATAAAGTCATCTAGAGGCGCTGCAAAAGTGCTGAAATAAAAGGTTATCTATATTCGTTCAATTTGTAATTAGCATTGTTGGGGAGCTATGAGCAAGGTTGCGAAAATTTTTACCGCTGCGACCGTGGGTCTGGACTCTTATCTAGTGGAGGTTGAAACAGATATCGGAGCTGGTCTCCCCTCTTTTACCATTGTCGGATTGCCGGACAAAGCAATTGATGAAAGCAAGGAGCGGATAAGAGCAGCTATCAAAAACTCAGGTGTTTTCTTCACACAACACCGCCTGACTATCAATTTGGCTCCTGCCGATATCAAAAAGGAGGGTCCAAGCTTCGATCTCCCGATGGCTGTTGGTATCCTATTGGCAGGCGAACAGTTCGACTACATAGATGAATTTAAAAAAGCCCTCTTCATCGGAGAGCTTTCTTTAAATGGTGAATTGCGCCATGTCAACGGCGTACTGCCTATCACGTTGTTTGCTGTCGAAAAAGGTTATGAACGAATTTATTTGCCGGCGGTCAACGCTGAGGAAGCTTCTTTGATAAAAGGTATCGAAATAATTCCTGTAAAATCATTGAATCAATTGATCAAACATCTTCGCTCAGAAGAAATAATTAAATCCTATAAAGCCAAAAGCTTAAGGCAAAAAGTTGAAAACCAGAAGGAATCGCAGTTTGACTTTAAATACATTGCCGGACAGGAGCAGGTAAAGAGAGCCCTCGAAATTGCGGCTGCCGGCGGACACAATATTCTCCTCTCGGGGCCTCCGGGGTCAGGTAAAACTTTGCTGGCCCGAAGTATCCCTACAATTCTGCCAGAGATGGATGATGAGGAAATCATCGAAGTAATGAAAATTTATTCCGTCTCCGGCATGCTAAATTCAGGCACTCTAATTTTGGACCGGCCATTTCGGTCACCTCATCACACTACCTCAAGTGTTGCTATCGTGGGCGGCGGTACTTGGCCTCGTCCTGGAGAGATATCTCTCTCCCATCGAGGTATTCTCTTTCTGGATGAATTTCCCGAATTTCCACGAAGCGTCCTCGAATCCTTAAGGCAGCCGCTTGAGGACGGTATTGTTACAGTATCGAGAGCAACCGGCAGTCTGACATTCCCTGCGAAGTTTCTCCTGGTGGCCGCCCAGAATCCCTGTCCCTGCGGCTTTCTCTCAGACCCCGAGAAACACTGCACCTGTACGCCGACACAAATAATTCGCTATCAGAAAAAAGTTTCCGGTCCTATCCTCGACCGTATTGATATCCATATCGAAGTACCCAGAGTCAAATACGCCAAACTATCAGAAGAAAGTGTCGCTGAGGCGTCGGAAAGCGTTAGAAGGCGGATTGAGCAGGCTCGTGAACTTCAACGGAAAAGATTTGAAGGCACGGGAATAAAGACCAACGCCGAAATGAGCAGTCGTGAGATCAAGGCCTACTGTAAACTCGAAGAAGCCGGTGAAAAGATTATTGGACAAGCTGTCGAATCAATGAAGCTCTCTGCTAGAGTTTATCACCGCCTCTTGAAGCTTGCCCGCACTATCGCCGATTTGGAAAACTCTGAACAGATTACCGCCGGCAATATCGCCGAAGCGCTGCAATATCGGCCGAAGGAAAAGACTTATTAGCTCGAAGTTCGAAGTACTGAGTACTAAGTACTAAGTTTATAAAGTTAGTCAAGTTCGTCAAGTTTGTAAAGTTACAAGTTTGTAAAGCATAAGAACAACACCCCACCCCCTGGGGCGTTGGGAATTTTTTTGAAAAGTGTCTCCCGCCAAATACATAATACTATCCCCTTGATACTATCTAATATTCCTTATTCTCGATCAGTTTCTCGAGTACTTCTGTCGGAAACATCGATTTGGGTTCGGCCAAAGCCTGATGATAAAAGACGGTTGAAGGAGTCAGCCCCGGCAAGGTATTTACTTCAATGATTATTACATCCCCTGTTTTTGTATTCACAAAAGCATCAATCCTCGCGTAACCCTCAACTTTGATTGCCTCGGCAAACCTTTCGATCAAATTCCTAATCTTCTCAATTTTTGGGAGGCCTAATATCTCCCTGGGTGGTGGAGTAATATTGATGCCGGTCCCCCCCTGAAACTTTTCCTCAACGGAGAGCAATTCGCCCTCGGCTACCGTCAGGCTCGGGTTCATCGCATGGATCTTGCCATCCTCCTCTAGCACACCTACCGTTATTTCGATAAAACCGGAGATCTTTTTGTGCTTCAAATGATTACCTCTGATCTGAATACGATCGGTTTCGACAAACTTCTCAAGTAGAAAATGAGTAGTCCCAAGCGGCGGCATCTGTACTATCTCGCTCTGATTTTTAAATGTTTCCTTCGGAATGAAAACGGCTTGTTCACGAATCAGTGCAACATATTTTGAAAGATCTTTGGCGGAAAACAAACGGACGATACCGGAGGAACAGCCGTCACCTTGCGGTTTGATGATCAGAGTTTTGCTTGCAAATTCATTTATGATCTCCTGCCATAATCTTTCCGGCTCAAACGGCTGAGAGAGGTCTACGATGCGTTTTGGAGCCGTTTCCAGCCCTTTTGCCTGCATATCCAATACCGCTTCACCAGTCTGGAATTTATCCATACAAAGCTTCGAAGCTTCGATGCCCGAACCATTATATTTGACTCCATGTTTTTCAAATAATGTTTGCAACATGCCGTTTTCGCCGTCTCCGCCATGGAGCGCAATGAAAACAAACTTAGATTTATCGGCAAATTCTTCCAGTGTCATTTTTCTAGGCATAAAAAACGGCTCCGACAATACGTCGTCTTGTGCAGCTAAACGCAGTTTTACCTTATCGACTAGCTGATTTAACCGCTCTATATTATCCTCCGCCTTTTCACAATTATCCATGATTTCTTCGACGGTGTGATTTAGAAGAAGTGCATACGGCACCTCCCAGACCGCTCCGTTTGTATCCAAGAGAAATGGTTTTGGCTCGTAAATCCTGGATTTTCTCAGCTTCAACCAAACATTAGTCCCACTCATTAGCGACACTTGCCGTTCCGAAGTAGCCCCACCAAACAAAATATTGACCGGCTTCTTGATTTTGTCATCCTGCGCCTTCTCTTCGTCATTCTGAGCCTTCCCTATTTTGTCATTCTGAGCCGTCAGGCGAAGAATCCCATCATTTTTTTGAGGCAGTTCAATTTGTTGACGCCGGCAAGCGCTAGCCAAAATGTGTTTAAGCACAGTTTGGTGGGTAAAACCAATCCGGGTGCTTTGCTGGAAAATAAAGCTGTTTTGCTCCATGCCGCTGATTGGGTTAAAATCAGAAAACCAAATATTGCCATCCGGCAAAAGCCAACCATCAAAACGAGCAAAATCTTGCATGCCCAAAGTAGAGAATAATTGCTCAGCTTGTACCTGAATTTTTTCAATAACTTCATTGGAAAATCTTGGCGGGCAATGATAGATCACCTGCCTCGTGGGCAAGTATTTCTTCCGGAAATCAAAGACTTGATGTTCCGAGTAATCGGTTTCAATTTCAGTCGGTAGAAGCGCAACAGGCTGGTCAAATCTGTTTTGGAGAATGATAACGGTGAACTCCACTCCCTCGACAAAGGGCTCAACTACCACACGAGTATCCATTCTCTTTGAAAAAATCGTTTCCGCTTTTGCCAAAGCTTCATCAACCGTCGAGACTGAGAAAACGCCGATCGATGACCCGCCGGTCGCCGGCTTGACTGCTGCCCTCTTAACCTGGTTTTCGGCAAAAAATTTCTCCAGAATCTCACGATGATCTTTTTTATAAATTTTTAATACTGTTGAAGGCAAAGTGAAAAAACCCTGCTTCTTGATAAATTCATTCGCCCAGTATTTATCAAAGCATTTTTTACAGGCTTCCGAGCCGGTGCCAATAAACGGAATATTATTCTCCTCCATCAAATGCTGAACTATGCCGTCCTCACCAAAGGGACCATGCATCGCTGGAAAAACAATATCGGCACTTCTCAAATATTTGATCAGCGCCTTATCCGATAGCGGCGTAGCTGTTTGCCCAAGCTTAAAATCAAAATCAGAGGGAGTGTTCGAATAAAGCTGGGCGCAGGAAATTTTATAAGCATTCTTTTTATGATCAAAATAGACCGGCAAGATTTCGACTTTGGGTCCGGAAAGATGATCCATCACCGATCTGGCAGAATTTAATGATATGCCCCTTTCCAGGGAAGGGCCGCCACAAAGCAATGCAATTTTCATATAATAGTTTAAATAAAGCTAGAAAGTTTTTAACCTTTGACTTGATAGACTTTATGACTCCTGGTTAATTTATAAAAATATTTTGCAAAAAAAATCACTGACAATTTAGCTTTAAATATACGCCAAATTTTATTAATTACAATCTGTTGATAACTTTCTTTGCAAAAAATAAGGACAGACACTCGAGGTGAGAGTGTCTGTCCCAACGGACAGGTGAAACGCTATGCTGCCGATGCAAAATGCACCGGCCAACCAAGCTGTCTAACCATAACAGAGATTGCCTCCTGCTCGTCACGAGGTATCTCTCTTGAGAAGTATAACGGCACCTGACGGTCGCAGAATAATCTGACAACATAATCCCACAGTTTGGCCGTGTCGTCGTCGAAATGATGAGCGCCGAGCCGAAGCACATATCTCCAATTCTGGAGGGAAAAGTCGTGCCCCACTGAAAGAGCATTGGCCTTTGCGTCACGATGGTATTTGGTCGTCTGTCCACTGATAGACCTCTGCAGCAATTCCAAACCATCTGCATCTAAACCGTTGAAGATGATCTCTGGCCCAAGGCCGTCTTGAAGATACACACAGGCCGCTTGGGTACCATTGTGATAGAAAAACTTTGCATATTCCTCGCACGCACTGACAGCTTCGTCGTCGGAAGATCGTGCATTGCATTCTCCATGCGGGAAGAAGTAAACACGGTGTCGGTCGCCACGATAATAGCGGTGACGCCATCGAGCGTAGGCCTCATCCGGAGTGCCAAGACGGATCCCCGGACAGGGAATCGCCCGGAGAAAAAGATGCTGGACGAACTCACGGTTGGTCTCCTCAAGCCGAAGATCAGGGCAGATAAAACCAGTATGCGGATTTTCGGGTATTGCTACCACACCGGGTATTAGAAGCATAATACATATCCTCCCCCAAAATTCATTCATAATATAAATGTGCCAGAAGCCCTTAAAATAAATTTCAAAGGCTAATTTTCAATCTAAATACTTTACTACATAGAATTATTAAAATCAACTTAGCGCTATCCCTTAAATCTGAGGAAAACCTGAATATTCTCTTCGGGTTTTGAAATCTTGATTTTTCCCTCAGCAAATAGTATATTTTAAGATATAATTTCATCAATCAGGGTCAACTAAATGCTCAAGCTCTTTTCAAAAATCCTAAAAACTCCCAAGACCGTGATAGAACCGGAGAATCTGAAGCTCGACATAGAAGCGATAAAGGTCGGAAAGAAGATTGAAAAAAAAATAAGAAAACTATTCAGTGGTTCTCTTGCTATCCGCGAAGTCGACGCCGGCTCAACCAACGCTTGCGAGCACGAACTAACGGCTCTCTCGAACTGTTTTTACGATGTTGAACGGTTCGGCATCCACTTTGTTGCTTCCCCGAGACATGCTGACATGCTCATGGTCACCGGACCGGTTTCTCAAAATATGCAAGAAGCTCTTGTAAAGACCTACGAAGCAACTCCTGACCCAAAAATCGTCGTTGCTGTTGGCGACGACGCAATTGACGGCGGCATCTTCAAGGGCTCCTATGCTGTTTTAGACGGTGTCGATAAAGTCATTCCCGTCGATTATTATATTCAGGGAGACCCTCCGACACCCATGACCATCCTCGTATCTTTACTGGAAATTCTCGAAAAGCTTGATGCTCCAAAATTAAAACCAAAAGATTAATATGAACTTCGCTCAAAACACTTTTTTAATCGCCTTGTTGCTATTCCCAGCTGGTGCTATCACCTCGATCGCATTCAACAAGAATGAACGTTTAGCCAACTTTACCGGCAGCCTCTTTGCCGTGCTTGGATCTATTTCAGGAATTGTGTCTGCTATCTCAATTCTGTTCTATCAAGGAACTTTTTCAGTGAATATGCCTTCGACTTTCCCAATTTTATCCTTCGCACTCAAGATGGATTCTCTTTCCGCGTTCTTCGTTTTGGTTATCTCGACCATTGCCCTGCTGGCGTCGACATATGGCTATGGCTATGCCAAACATTACTTCGGAAAATACAACTTGGGGAACCTTGGTTTCTTTTATAACCTCTTCATCGCCGGAATGATCTTGGTCGTGACTGCAAACAATGCACTCCTTTTTCTGATTGTCTGGGAGATAATGTCCCTGGCATCATATTTTCTGGTCATTTTCGAAAAAAACGAGAAAAAAAATATCAAAGCAGGCTCGCTCTATTTTTATATGACACACGCCGGCACCGCATTTATTATTCTAGCATTCCTTTTGCTCTATCGATCGACTGGCTCACTTGACTTCGAAGTAATTAGAAACAGTATCAACCTAATTTCGCCGATTACAAGGGACGCTGTTTTTATCCTTGCTCTCATCGGATTCGGCACCAAGGCCGGTATAATCCCTTTTCACATTTGGCTACCGAGCGCACATCCGGCCGCACCCTCTCATGTCTCAGCCCTGATGTCTGGTGTCATGATCAAAACCGGTATTTTTATGATGATTCGGATCTTTTTGGATATTTTCCCAGGCGGACCAATCTGGTGGGGCATTACAATCCTTATTATCGGCGCCATCTCTTCGATACTCGGCGTTTTGTACGCTCTGGCAGAGCATGATATCAAAAAATTATTAGCCTACCACAGCATCGAGAATATCGGAATTATATTGCTTGGTTTGGGCAGCGCCCTAACATTCAACTCTCTCGGGCTTCATTCCTTCGCAATTCTGAGTATTGTTGCCGCTCTCTTCCACACTTTAAATCATGCAGTTTTTAAGGCGCTCTTGTTTATGGGAGCCGGATCAGTCATCTCCAAAACCCACACTAAGAATATTGAGGAATATGGCGGCATTATCAAATATATGCCTTACACTGCGCTCTTCTTTCTGATTGGCTCTCTGGCAATTTCAGCAATTCCACCTTTCAACGGCTTCGCGAGTGAATGGATTACTTTTCAGTCCCTCTTCGCTGGTATTAGATCGGTCGGTAGCGTGGCAGAATGGGCGTTTATGATTGCTGCCGGCTCGCTCGCCTTGACTGGCGGGCTCGCCTGCGCTTGTTTTGTCAAAGTTTTTGGCATTACTTTCTTGGCTCGTCCCCGAAGAGAAAATATTAAACAGATTACTGAATCATCCTTTTCTTTAGTATTTAGTATGGCGATACTTGCGTTACTTACCCTAATTCTCGGCGTCTTCTCCGGCTCAGTTTCGGCGACACTATCAAGAATTGCAAATAGCGTTATGGCATTCAGGGGAGAGGTAGTGATTTCGAACGTTCACACATCAGCCATTCGAACAGGAGATGGCTTTGCATCCGTCTCTTTGCCAAGTATATTTTTGATCTTTGGCATTCTGCTAGCACTGACTTTCATCATATTCAAATTTATCCCAAAAAAGCAACGAGAGAGAAAAGTAATCACTTGGGATTGCGGCACCAACTTGGGACCCCGGATGGAAATTACGGCCACCGGTTTCAGCCGTTCTATTATTACAATTTTTGCCGATATCCTGAAACCGTCAAAAGAGGTCAAAACAACTTTCCACGAGGAAAATTCAAACTATTTTCCCAAAGCCAATACTGTCAATCTGGGCACAGCGGAAATTTACCGGTCATATATTTACGAACCGCTCCATAAACTCATGACAAAAATATCCAGTTACGCCGGAATTTGGCAAAACGGAAACGTCAACGCCTATATTTTATATATCTTTATCATTTTGATTATTTTGCTAATCGTGGGGGCTGTAAAATGACCGAGACTTTCATTTTGATCCTCCAATTTGCTCTGATTCCAATCCTTTCACCACTTTTTGTTGGAATTATCAGGAAAATAAAAGCAAAAATGCAAAACCGCCAAGGCGCAAGCATTTTCCAGCCTTACAGCGATTTAAAGAAACTCTTTCGCAAAGATGAGCTAATCAGCCATGACGCCTCATGGATATTCAAATTTATGCCCTATATCCTCTTCTCGACTACTCTTTTGATTGGTTTTGCTTTACCGTTGATCACAACAGGGATTAGAAATGGTTTTTTTGGTGATTTCCTGGTCATTATTTATCTCATCGCCCTAGGAACGTTTTTCTTAGCTTTGGCCGGTATTGACGCCGGAAGCGCTTTTGGCGGATTTGGATCAAGCCGAGAGATGACTCTGTCTGCTTTGGCTGAAGCCGGACTCATCTTCTCGATGTTGACCTTATCAATTCTCGCGCACTCAACCAATCTGGCAGATATTGTCCATTCAGTTGTCTCGCTGCCTTTAACATCCCTACTTCCGGTCTTGCTTGCATTTATTGGATTCTTCGTCATTTTACTTTTCGAGACAGGGCGTTTCCCCTTTGACAATCCTGCGACTCATCTGGAATTAACCATGATTCACGAAGCAATGATTCTGGAATATTCCGGTAAAAGACTGGCGCTCATCGAGTGGGCGGCGGCAAATAAACTGCTTATCTTTATGGCAATCGGAGCTAATCTCTTTTTCCCTTGGGGTATCGCAAGTAATCTAAGCTTAAATGCAATCTTAATCGCACTTGGCGCATTCCTCGTTAAAGTCTTGATTCTCTCAGCTGGAATTGCCATTCTCGAATCAAGCATCGCTAAATACCGCTTCTTCCGCCTACCAGATTTGCTCTTAACTTCATTCATTCTTAGTATGATAGCAATAGGATTAATCTTTTAATTATGGAAAACACCATACCAGCACAAATTTTATTCTTAGCCGATCTAGTTATATATTTTCTAATTATTCTTGTTCATATCACCAAAAGAAATATTTCGATCGTCTATGTCTACGCCGCACAATCACTCATGATCACCTTTCTTATGGTCTATTCCGCTTCCGTAAACCATTCTTACGCTCTCTGGATATTGGCCGCTCTCATCTTTGGCTTGAAGGTGGCAGCTGCCCCAATTTTCTTTCTGAGACAGATCAAGAAACAAACTCTCCAATCAATGACATCAAGCTATTTGGGTCTTCCCCTGACACTCATAGGCATTGCTGTTCTTACCATGGTCACACACTCTAGGTTTTTTGCAGCGCTTGCTACACTATCACCTGCCAATGAAAATGCTCTGATGATTTCCATTGCTGCCATGTTTATTTCTCTATTTATCATTATCAACCGTAAAGGGGCACTCTCCCAGATGATTGGGATTCTCTCTCTGGAAAATGCTATCGTCGCCTTTGCCTTTGCTGCCGGATTGGAGCAAGGTCTTGGATTGGAACTGGGCATCATCTTTGATATTTGCGCCTGGATTGTTATAGCGACTGTTTTTGTCACCATGATTTACAAAAAATTCCATACTCTCGACGTCTCAGTAATGACCAAATTGAAAGGATAATATATGATTTTAGCTTTAATTATCATCATCCCCCTTCTTATTGCTGCAATTTCAGCAATAATACAAAAAGGGACAAGATTACTGGAATTCCTCACTGTTTTTTCCTCTGGAGCAGTCTTTTTCTTTTCAATTATCATTGCCGACAAAGTACTAGCAGATCAATCTTACTCACTTTTACCTTATTTAAAAGTGAGTTCTTTTGGTGCAATTCTTCTGCTTTTGACCTCTTTTATCAGCTTGATTGCTTCCCTTTATTCCATCGGATATCTCCGGACAGAAGTGAAGAAAGAAGTTATCGGCTTTAGCCGAGTCAAACAATATTTTGTCTTACTGAATGTTTTCCTAACGTCTATGATTTTTGCTATTAGCTTCACAAGTCCAATTATGACCTGGGTGGCTGTTGAGGCAACGACACTCTCGACCGCTTTTCTGATCAGTTTCTACAATAAGCCATCTTCTCTTGAAGCCGCTTGGAAATATCTAATTATCAATTCCGTCGGCCTGCTGCTTGCCTTTTTCGGCACCATCCTGTTCATGGCTGGACCTATGACACATGGAGGAAACATTGGTCTCATCACTTGGAATGAGCTAATGACCAGTGCAAATACTCTAAACCCTTCAGTTATAAAGATTGCTTTTGTTTTTATCCTGATCGGCTACGGAACCAAGATGGGTCTTGTTCCAATGCATACCTGGCTGCCAGATGCCCACAGCAAGGCGCCGGTACCTATCAGCAGTCTTTTGTCGGGGGTGCTCTTGAATATTGCCCTGTTTACGATTTTGCGGTTCAAAATAGCCGCTGATGGCGTAGTCGGCATTAATTTTTCGTCTAACTTATTTATTTATTTTGGTCTTTTTTCGATCCTGGTCTCATCTCTGCTTATCTATCTTCAGACAAATTACAAACGCCTTCTTGCTTATTCGACGATCGAGCATATGGGCATCATCGCACTTGGAATAGGTTTCGGCAGCATTGGTCTTTTTGCCTCTATCCTCCATATGATTTATCATTCTCTAGCAAAGCCGCTGCTCTTTTTGACATCAGGCAATATCTTCCTCAAATTCAGCTCAACAAAAATTGAGAAAATCAAAGGTGTTTTTCAAGCTATCCCGCTTACCGGTGCGCTCTTTCTGATCGGTATATTCGCCATCACCGGCGTACCGCCATTTGGCATCTTTATGACCGAGTTCTCTATTCTTGCAGCGGGTATTCAATCTCATCCGATTGTTGCCGGGTTCACGCTTTTAGGGTTGGTTTTGATCTTCATCGGGTTTCTAAAACACGCCTCGTCCATGATTTTCGGTGAGAAGCCAAAAGACATAGCAGCAGGTGAATCAAACAGCTGGACTACGGTTCCCCTAATTCTCTTGGCAACAGTTCTAATATTCTTAAGTCTTTACTTGCCAGGTCCGTTAAAACTATTAATTGAGAGAGCGACCTTAATCTTTTAAATTATGAAAGAAAAACTAAACAATTTAATCGCCAAAAAATACGAAGTAGAGCTCACCGGGAATATTGCCGCATACAAAGTGCCAAGTGAAGAAATTGCGGGTGTTTGCAGCGAACTCTATTATACCCAGAAGTTTCAGCTAAAAATGGTCACGGCCGTTGATAACAATGATGGCAGTTTCAAAATAATTTATGTTTTTGGCGTTCCCAAAGAGAACGTATTTCTAGCGCCGTTTATCGTATTGCGGGATTTTCTCGATTTCCCCTCCCTTGCGAATGAAATTCATGAGATTTCGAATTACGAGCGGAAGATCAGGACATTTTTCGGGCTCAATCCGGTCGGCCATATCGACCAGAGACCGGTCAGCTTGCATGAAAACTGGCCTCAAAATCAGTATCCCTTGAGAAAAGACTTCAAATGGAATCACCGACCGGCAGAAGCAAAAGGCTTGTATGAATTTGCTAAAGTCGAGGGCGAAGGTATTTATGAAATTCCAGTCGGTCCTGTCCATGCCGGTATTATAGAGCCGGGTCATTTCCGTTTTAGCGTTGCCGGCGAAGAAATTGTTAATTTAGAGGCAAAGCTTGGCTATGTTCACAAAGGATCAGAAAAACTATTTGAAATCCTACCGCTCGATAAAAAGATTCAATTATCAGAAAAAATATCTGGTGATACAGCTTTCAGTCATTCCCTTGCTTTCTGCCAAGCCGTAGAATCGTTGGGTGATATTCACGTTCCGGAAAAAGCAGAATGGCTTCGGGTGATCTTTAGCGAATTAGAGCGTCTTGCCAATCATTTTGGTGATATCGGTTTTATCATGTTGGATACCGGCTTTAGCTTCGGCGGCAGCAACGGTACACGACTAAGAGAAATGATTATGCAATGGAATGAGCGTCTTACCGGCAGCCGTTTTCTCCGTGGAGTCAACGTAATCGGCGGCATCACAAAAGATATACCTTCCGAAGTGAAAGACAAACTGATGTCTGACTTACGAAAAATCAAAAAGGATTTTGCTGAGGTCATAGACATTGCCAAAAACAGCAGCTCGCTAAGAAACCGGTTGAAAAAAACAGGCACACTATACAAAACAATTGCCCAAGACCATGGCGTTGTTGGTGTCACGGCGAGAGCACTTGGAATTGAAATTGACTCACGAATCGACTATCCATATGCTGCTTACGACAAGATGGATTTAAGTATTGCCCTCGAAGAAGAAGGCGATGTCAATGCACGATTCAATGTCAGAGCAAAGGAAGTAAATATCTCAATCCGGGTTTTGATCGAGGCACTGGAAAAATTGACAGAAAGCGGCGATTTACAATCTCACGAGAAGGTTGTTTTAAAGAAGAACTCACACTCAATTGGTCTCACTGAGGGCTGGCGCGGTGAAATCGTTTACCTAGTCGCCACGGACAAAAACGGCGAGATTGCACGGGTTGATGTCCGTGATCCCTCTTTCCTAAACTGGACAGTCTTGGGCTATGCGGGGAAAGGTAACATTGTCCCCGACTTCCCTCTCATCAACAAAAGTTTCAATCTCTCATATTCCGGCAATGATCTATAAAATAGTCCTTTTTCATCAAAAAAATGATAGCCCATAGGGACCGAGTGATAACAAGGATTTTTTTTTATGAGAAAAAGAATTCCTCTGGGTCAGGAGATTTCTCCGACCTCGACGACACATCGAGGGGTCGAAATGACAACGGAAATGGAATAATGAATATGCCCTTACCAAAAAAGCCATTTCCCGTCAAGAGTCCTCTACCTTGACGCACGAGCTATAGTAATGTTAATTTAAGATCACGAGACATTTTAAGGTTTGTCTACACAGCATTAAACAGTTTTCGGATGAAAAAAAGTCTTATTTTTGCGTTTAGCTTCATCGGGCAGATCGGTATTTCTGTTGCCGTTCCTTTAGTTGCCTTAGCCTTTCTGGGCCGTTATCTCGACCAAAAGTTTGGCACTTCCCCCTATCTAATGTTGGCAGGGCTTGTTATCGCCACAGTGATTGTTTACTTTACCCTCCGGGAAATAGTAAGAAGAGCAACCAAAGAATTTAATGAGCTAAACAGCTCAAACAACAAAAAACAAAATTCAAAAAACAAATAAGTTCCAATGAGGGAAACTTTTGGTTATTAAGATTTGAAATTTATTTGTGATTTGATATTTGAGATTTGGAGCTTAAAAGAGTTATGGAAATTAGTTTAGCCGCAGAAAAAATTGCCCACATCGGATCATTTCCGATTACCAACTCCATGGTGACCAGCTGGATTGCCACTGTTATTTTGGCTGTGCTTGCTTTCTTCTCGACCAGAAAAATGAAGACGATCCCAAGCGGTATCCAAAATGTCTTTGAAACGATCGTGGAGATGCTTCTCAATATGGTCAACAGCGTGATGAATGATATGAAAGCCACCAAGAAATATTTTCCGCTGCTTGCGACCATATTTCTTTTTATTATCACCAACAACTGGCTCGGCCTAATTCCCGGCGTTGGCAGCATCGGCCTTCATGAAGTTCATCATGGCAAGGAAGTCTTCGTCCCCATTTTTCGAGCCGGCAATGCCGATCTAAATACTACCTTAGCCCTTGCCATTATCGCCGTCATCGCCATTCAAATCTTTGGCATCCTTGCCATTGGCTTCTGGAAATACGCCGGCAAGTTTATCAATTTCAAGAGCCCGATTCTTTTCTTCGTCGGCATCTTGGAGCTAATCTCCGAGCTCTCCCGTATTGTATCCTTCTCATTCCGTCTTTTTGGCAATGTTTTTGCCGGTGAAGTCCTTTTGGTCGTCATCACGATGCTTCTGCCATATGTCGGACCGATTCCTTTTTACGGCCTTGAAATCTTCGTCGGCTTTATCCAGGCTCTTGTCTTTACCATGCTTGCTTTGGTATTTATCAAAATGGCAATTACAGACCACGAGCATGAGGGAGAAGCACATAATACTTAATTTTTAATTTTCAATTTTTATTCAATTTTTAAAATTTAAAATTAGAATTTGATTAGAAATTTAAAATTAGAAATTACAAATTAATACGGAGTATACAAAATGGAAGCAGAAACAATGTCCATGATTGCCGCTGCGGCTGCAATCGCCATCGGTGCTATCGCCCCAGCCCTAGCCATCGGTATGATCGGCGCCAAAGGCGTTGAGGCTATCGGACGCAATCCAGAAGCAGCCGGCAAAGTATCAGGCCCAATGATTTTGGCTATCGCCTTTGCTGAGGCTATCGCTATTTACGCTTTGGTTATCGCTTTGATTATCAAGTTCGTCTAAAGGTCAAGTACGCAGTGAGTAATTTACTCCCTGCTACTTGCCCTGATAAGGCAAAATTAAAAGCGAAAAAGGTATAACCACAAGGTTAAAGTAAAAAGTTTTGATTTTTTAGTTGTAGTTCTTCCTTTTGCGTTTTAAGTTTTAACTTAAAAATACGGAGTATTTGCCATGGAAGCGTTAGGAATAGATTTAAAATTGATGATTGCCCAGGTTGTAAACTTTGGTATTCTTTTCTTTCTCCTCTCAAAATTTGCCTACAAACCGATCGTCAAAATGATCGAGGAGAGGCAAACCAAAGTTGAGCAAGGACTGAAGGACGCTGAAGCTGCCGGCAAAAGCCGGAGTGAAGCAGAAATTGATGCCGAGAAAATCCGTGAGCAAGCCTACAAGGATGCCAACGAGATTTTGAAAAATGCCAAAGAGGCCGCCAATTTGGAGGCCGGCGAGATAGTGAAAAAGGCATCTGAACAAGCCGACCGGATAATGTTGACCGCCAAAGAGGAAGCCGCTTCATCAAAATCAAAAGTTTTGACTGAGGCCAAAGGCGAAATTTCGTCATTGATCATTACCGCCTTGGACAAAATCGTCGGCAAAGAGATCGATAGTGCACAAAAAGAGAAGTTGACTCGAAAAGCGATATCAGAGCTTTGAGAGTCATCCTGAGCGCAGTCGAAGGATCTGCGTCCACAGCAAAAGCGATAAAGGAGTTATAAATAATGCTAATAGCGAAAAAAGCGAATTAAGCTAATAGAACAAAAAGAATATTCGCTCAATTAGCCCCTTTAGCCATTAGCCTTTCAAAAATTATGAAGATTAAACCTGAAATTTACGCACAAGCACTCATCGAGAGCAAAAAGACCGGCAAAAAAGTTGCCGAGAGTTTTTGGAAACTGCTGCAGAAAAACAAGCAATACCGGGATCTGGATAAGATCCTAAAACAGCTTGATGTCGAATACGCCAAAGCCAACAACACCACCATCGCCGAAGTAATTTCAGCCAAAGAATTGAGTGAAGATGAATTGAAGGAGATTGAACAATGCCTTATCTGTCATTTCGACTCTTTGCCATCCGCCCCTGATTGTCATTTCGACTCTTCGCCGAAGGCGCAGGCGGAGAAATCTTACACGAAGTGTCATCCTGAGCCTGTCGAAGGATCTCTCAAAAAAGATCTCTCGGCTCCGTCGCACACCGCTCGAGATGACAAGGGAAAAAAATTCATAATTCATAATTCAGTCGAGGACGGCATCACCGGCATCATCGTCAAGGCCAATGGTCAAATTTTTGACCTAAGTCTTGAGAGCAAAATCAGCAAGCTCAAGCAAAGCTTGAAGTAGAATGGTTTTCGATCCACTCTCTACTCTCCACGTTCTACGAACGCAAGTACCTTAAAAAAATAAAAAGGCCTAGGCGGAGATAAACTCAGCTTCGGCCAGACAGTCCAGCCGTGCTCAGGACACGGTCAAGCAATCATTTTGAAGAGCATGAGCAGAGAATAATCGGTATGTTCTGCAACATCCGCCAAGAATATCGCCATAATTATGATTATGATAATGATGATGATACCGATTAATCCGCCCTTCCAAACATCTTCCCAAGTCATTTCCTTCCTCTTTTCCTCGCAAAGATGGCTTAAACGAAGACAAGCTCCGCTTCAGTCACGAACAGTCCAGCTGTGCTCACACGGACAATCGGCAGGTTGATCATTCTTTACGAAGGAGGGAGTTAAAGAACCTTTGTCTTCTGAGATAGCATATGATTCCCCCCACCGCCAGCACACCGCCTGTCATGACGCCTATAGAGGCGACGATCCGAGATGGTAATTCACGGTTAGGGATCACCCACACAATCACCTCGCAGAGCAAGAAGAACAAAGCGATAATCCACGGCAAAAATTTCATCTGGAGCCCCCTTTCTCTTCCCTATTTTTACCACAAATCGCCAACTTAGTCAAGCGCTGCGACGACGACCGTTCACTGTCATTCTGAGCCGGTGAGCTTGAAGCGAAGAATCTATCATGAAAGATTGCCACGCCTTACGAAGCGTCGCAACGGCTCGCAATGACAAATAATTACCAATTACCAGTTACCAATTGAACATTGAAAAATGAAAATTAATTGGAAATTGAAAATTGATAATTGAAAAATTAGAGGAATTTATGTCAACAAGCATTATTGATGAATTGAAAAAAGAAATCTTGGATTTTGACGAGAGCGTCAAGGCCGAGCCTTTTGGTGAAGTTGCCGAAATCGGCGATGGTATCGCCAAAATCTACGGCTTAGCCGATGCCAAGTCTGGCGAACTTTTGAAAGTAGAGACTAAGTCTGGCGAAATCACAGCTATGGTCCTGAACTTGGAAGAATCCTCTGTCGGCGCCATCGTCCTCGGCGATTACAAGCAGATCAAAGCCGGCGATAAGGTGAAGACGACCGGACAAGTAGCCGAAATCGGCGTTTCCGACGAGATCGTTGGCCGCGTGGTCAATCCGCTTGGTGAGCCGATCGACGGCAAAGCCGCCATCAAAATTAGTGCCAATGCCGCATCCGGCAAAGCCGTAGCAGGCACCCCTGCTTCTGGAGGAATGCGGGGGAAGTTCATGCCGATCGAAAAAATCGCCCCCGGTGTTATCACCAGACAGGGCGTGTCGGTTCCTCTCCAGACCGGTGTCAAGGCCATCGACGCTCTGATCCCGATCGGACGAGGACAGCGCGAGCTGATCATCGGCGACCGCGGCACAGGTAAGACTGCTATCGCCATCGACACCATCATCAATCAGAAGAATCTACCGAAGGAAACTAGACCGATCTGTATCTATGTCGCTATCGGCCAGAAGAAATCGAAAGTAGCCCGAATCGTAGCCAAGCTCGAAGAGGAAGGCGCTATGGAGTACACGACCATCGTTTTGGCCGGTGCCTCCGATCCTGCTCCTCTTTCCTTCATCGCTCCTTATGCCGGCTGCGCCATCGGCGAATATTTTATGGAACAGGGCAAGGATGTTTTGATCGTTTATGATGATCTGACCAAGCACGCTTGGGCTTACCGCCAAGTTTCACTCCTTCTTCGCCGACCTCCAGGACGCGAGGCCTACCCTGGCGATGTTTTCTATCTTCATTCCCGCCTTCTCGAGCGTTCAGCTAGATTGAATAAAGATTTTGGCGGCGGATCGATCACCGCGCTTCCTATCATCGAAACTCAGGCGGGCGATGTCTCTGCATACATTCCAACCAATGTAATCTCCATTACCGACGGTCAAATCTTCTTGGAATCCGACCTTTTCTACCAAGGCATTCGCCCGGCTCTAAATATCGGTATTTCTGTCTCACGTGTGGGTGGTGCCGCTCAGATCAAAGCGATGAAAAAAGTTGCCGGAAAATTGAAGCTCGAAATGGCTCAATACCGTGAACTCGCTGCCTTTGCTCAATTTGCCTCAGACCTCGATCCTGAGACCAAGAAAACGATCGAGCGGGGCAAGAGAATGACTGAGCTTCTGAAACAACCTCAATATCAGCCAGTCCCGGTCGAAGAGCAGGTTATTTCCCTCTACGCCGTGACCAATGGCTATCTTGATGGCTATGAGGTCAAGGAAATTCCAGGGGTTGAGAGCGATTTGATCGCCAAAGCCAAGACCAGCATCAAGAATGTCCTGGAAGCGATCAAGAAGAATGGTGTGATGGATGAGAAAGAGGAAAAGCAATTGAATGACTTCCTCGCCAAGAATACGAAGAAAGTAGAGGATCTTGTAAGTCAGGCTAATGTCGAAAAAAGCTAATTAAGCCAATAAGCTATATTGTTCGAACGCAAGTGAGAACTACCTGTCATTCCTGCGAAGGCAGGAATCCAGAATCAAAAGTTCTCGCTCCGCTCGAACAATAAAAGTACATTAAAATAAAAAAGAGGCCGACACCGTCGCAATAGTGCAACGGCGCCGACCAGGCAACGAATCAACGCCGACGAAATATGGCGTTGAAAATTCCCGCTATTACAGCTCCGATACCGATAGCGACTGGTATCAAAGCCTCATTCGGAATCAGCTTCATCATGCAATCACCCCCCCCATATTACTTCTTTTACAATAAACCACTGTCCCAGTCAATATTATTCTTCGAACGATGAAGCTTGGAGTTGAGAAGTCGATCAGACAGTTCTCGATTCTAAACCACACCACTCGAACAATAAAAAGCAGTTTTGGTTTTTTAAGTTGTGGTTTTACGTTTTTACCTTTAACTTTTGAGTTAACAACATGCCTAGTACACAAGAATTCAGACGGAGATAAACAAATTGTTACATTGTTATATTGTTCCATTGTTAATTGCCCCTCTCATTTATAAGGAGAGGTTGGGTGAGGTAAACAATGAAGCGATCAGAGCAATGAAACATAAGGAGATAAACAATGCCTAGCACTCAGGAATTTAGAAGGCGAATAAAATCTGTAAATAATACCAAACAGATCACGAAGGCGATGGAAATGATCGCTTCTATCAAGATGCAAAAGGCCGTCCGCACCATCGGCCAAGCCAGAGCGTATATCCAAAACGCCTGGAATATTTTGGCATTGCTGGCAAACAAGACCTTGCCGGAAGATCATCCGCTGATCAATCCAAAACATGTCGGAAGAACGGCTATAATTTTAGTCACCTCCGATCGTGGACTCTGTGGGTCTTATAACGCTGAAATTATCAAGAAGTTTGTTTCTGTCATTCCAGCCCCCGATCAGGTCGAGGGTAAAACTCCGGCTGGAATCCAGAAAAATAAGGAATTGGATCCCCGGGTTAAGCCCGAGGATGACACTATTCTATTAAAAGGTAGTTCGATCGACGTAATAGCCATTGGTAAAGTCGGTGCAGGCTATGTCCGCAAGTATCAGGCCGGCAATTTAATTGCCGAATTCCCCTCTTTCGAGAACAATGTTACAGTTGAGAATATCCATCCGATTTCAAAATTGGCTATCGGAGACTATCTGGCTGGTAATTATGATAAAGTAGTTTTAATTTATTCCCATTTCGTTTCTTCGCTAAAACAGATTCCGGTCGTCCAGCAAATTCTACCCGTTACCGACAAAAACATTTCAGCAAAAGATTTATGGGTGGCAGAAGAGTCAAACACTGAACTGGAATATAAATTTGAGCCAAATCCGCAGGCTGTAGTCGAAGCACTTCTTAAACAAATTCTTGGTACGCAAATATTTGGAGCCGTCTTGGAGGGAAATGCCTCCGAACATTCCGCCCGTATGGTAGCAATGAAAGGCGCAACCGATAACGCCAAGAATTTGATCGATGAGCTGACCCTGATTTACAATTCAGTCCGCCAAGACAGCATCACGAGAGAGATCGCCGAGATATCAGGCGCAGCAGAGTCAATGAAGTAAAGTAAACCAACCGAATGTCGAAAAGATCAAATAAATCAAATATTCGATTCATTAGATTAATTAGATATTAGGTTTGTATAAGTACCTTTACAAAAGAAAAAGGTCCCGATCGCATCCAACGAATCGAGACCTGGTAGCAGTCCCGGAGAAAAGTTAATCATCCGGCGGTAAATAAGTCGGCATCACCCAATTCATACTGATCATTTCCACACAAATGTGGACTACATTCAGGGCAGATATACTCATCATTCAATAAGATGCACCTTCTTCCGCCATGTATCAAACAGACCACCTCCCCCGATGACAGTCTTTCCTTGATAGTCCAAACCATATAGCCGACAGCGAAACAATTATCGCATACTTCCATATGGTTAGAGGGATCACGAGGCTTTTTGCAAATCTTGCAAACCGTCAATTCGACTGACTCTTGAGATGGTTGAAAACCAGCCTGAATCAAGGCGTCCTCTAAAATGCCCATGAGCCATCTCCTTTCTCTTTCTATATCATAAAAAAAGTAAAGAAACCAATTCTTCGCATCATAGTGTGAATTCTATGTCATTCCAGCCCTTCGGTAAGCTCAGGATAAACTCCGGATGGAATCCAGAGTTTTTACTACCGTTCGAACAATAAGTACATTTACAAAAGAAAAAGGCCCCGATCGTATCCAACGACCGAGACCCGGTAGCAGGCCCGGAGAAAATTCTTCCGGCGGTAAATTAAGGATATTCACCCCTTGCCTATTCACAAAGACCGATAGTGCGACTCCCAAGCTTTCAAGTCCTCTTTAAAAGCTTGGGCAAGACTGCAAACGGCAAGCGTGATCAGAGTACTGATAAATATACTCAGTCCCCACCAAGCGCTAATAAGGTGAATTCCCACAACAACGAACAACATTATTACCAGAATTATTACGATAAGACTCAATAACACTATGTTCATGTTTTCGTACCCCCATGTAAAGACATATAACATAAACAGCAAATGACATTCAACCTTACCTCTTAGCTCATAAAAAAGGTTACTGAAATCTTTCCGGATATCTCATAATTGGGTTACTGTAGTCGGATATGAATATGACTACAAAAAACAACATTTTTACTCGCTACCTAGCTGAGTATT
>Ga0172380_10001103_pt1 | contig 47953 bp, 53 predicted proteins | sample Leawe162metaG_FD_119747 | JGI IMG/M metagenome (GOLD analysis project Ga0172380, IMG submission 119747) | Leachate microbial communities from a municipal landfill in Southern Ontario, Canada - Leachate well 162 metaG | ecosystem: Engineered > Solid waste > Landfill > Unclassified | place... | reverse complement strand
CAGGCAAGGACAACCGCAAGGCCCGTCTTGAGATAGCGGAGTAGGATTTTTGAAAATCCTTGATGTCGGTGTTGCCCATGGCGGGCAGATTGCGGTGGGCAAGGTTGCCAAGGCCCATGGCATTAAAGGCGAGATCAAGGTCTTTCCTTTTTCCGGCAACCCCGAAGATTTTCGCGGCTATAGTCCGCTGACCCTGGTCGAGCCGGAGCATGGCCTGACCAAATCGTATGCGGTCGGGCAGAGCCGGGGCATGGGAAATCTGGTGATCCTCCAGCTTGAAGGCCTTTCCGGCAGGAGCGCGGCGGAAGCGTTGCGCGGCTGGGAGGTGTGGATCGACCGGGAGATTTTGCCGACCCTTGGTCCGGAGACCTTTTACTGGCATGAGCTGGAAGGGCTGCCGGTGATCAGCGATGGAGGGCAGGAGCTTGGCAGGGTCACCTCGCTGCTGACCACCCCTGCCCACGATATCCTGGTTGTTACCGGAGGGGGAGGCGAGTATCTGATCCCTGCGGTCGCCGCATGTGTCGCCGGTCTTGCCCCGGATGGCAAGGCTCTGGTGGTCACGCCGCCGCCGGGCCTGTTGGAAATGAACGCGGGTGGGACGCCGGGCGATGCAAGCTGAAGCAGCCGCGGGCGAGACCATCAGATTTGACGTACTGACGATTTTCCCGGAGCTGCTGGATTCTCCGCTCAAGGAGGGGATAATCCGCAGGGCCCAGGAGGCCGGGCAGATAGGGGTCTTCTGCCATAACATCCGGGAATATGCGCTGGACAAACATGCCATGACCGATGACCGCCCCTTTGGCGGCGGGGAAGGCATGGTGATGAAGCCGGAACCTCTTGCCGCCGCCGTGCAGGCGGTGCAGGGTATGGGGCCGCAACCGGGGAGGGTAATCCTCCTCAGCCCCCAGGGCAGGCCCTATACTCAGGCTGTTGCCCAAGAGCTGGCCGGTTATGAGCGTCTGCTTCTGGTTTGCGGGCGCTATGAAGGGGTGGATGAACGCTTTGCCGCCCAATATGTGGACGAGGAGATTTCCATCGGTGACTATATCCTCACCGGTGGCGAATTGGCGGCCATGATCCTCATCGATTCCATCACCAGGTTGAGGCCGGGTGTGTTGGGATGTGCCGATTCCGCGGATTATGACACCTTCAGCCGGGGCGGGCTCAAGTATCCGCAGTACACGCGGCCCAGGCTGTTTGAAGGAGTAGCCGCGCCGGAGGTGCTTTTTTCCGGGGATCATGCCGCGGTGGCCGAATGGCGGTTGGTTGCCGCGGTTGAGCGGACCTTGGCCAAACGGCCCGATCTTGTCGCTAGGATGCGTTTTTCCCCCAGCGAGCTGAAGATTTTACAGCGGCAGGGACTTCTTGCCAGGCTGCGGGAGAGCGGCTGGAACAGTCGGTTGCCGGAGGAGCAGTGATTCAAGAAGGTGTACAATGCCCGGATCAGCCTGTTCTGCGGCTCGATCTGGCCCTGGTCCATTATCCGGTCTGTAACAAGCACGGCGAGACCATCGGCTCGGCGGTGACCAATCTGGATCTGCATGATATCGCCAGGGCAGGCAGAACCTTTGGCATCGATACCTTGTACATTGTCACTCCTTTCGCGGATCAGCAGGCGATGGTCAGGGATATTCTGGACCACTGGCAGACCGGGCATGGGGCGACCTATAACCCGAAGCGCAAGGATGCCCTCTCCCTGGTGCGGATCTGTCAGGATCTGGCGGAGTTGTATGCGCTGGTAGAGGAAAAATGGCAGCGAAGGCCGACGATTTTGGCCACCAGCGCCAAGCCGAATGCCAACCAGCTGGGTTATGCGCAAGCGCGGCAACGGATCCTTGCCGGGGAGCCGCATCTGATTTTGTTCGGCACCGGCTGGGGCATGACCCCGGAAGTTCTGGCGGATGTTGACGGGCTGCTGCCTCCCATTATCGGGTATGGCGGGTATAATCATCTTTCTGTCCGGTCGGCCGCGGCCATTGTCCTGGACAGGGTGTTGGGCAAGTCGTAGTCACACAATGACCGTGCCGTCTGGATGGCACACATGGAAGCATCGCCGCTTGCGCTGTTGCGGGCGGCTCATACATATTGAAAAAAAAGTGTGGGCGTGTATAGTGTCCCAGTGGAATCCGTTACTTAAGGGATTGAAAGAGGAAAAATTATGAACATCATTGAGCAGATGGAACAAGAGAATATGCGGCATGACCTGCCGGACTTTCGCACCGGCGATACCGTGAAAGTGCATATCCGGATCATCGAAGGCAACAAGGAACGGACCCAGCTTTTTCAAGGGGTTGTTATCCGCCGTCGCAAAGGGATCATGGGGGCCAGCGTCACCGTCCGCAAGATCTCCCATGGGGTTGGCGTGGAAAAAACCTTTCCTCTGTGTTCTCCCAGGGTCGACAAGATCGAACTGGTGAGCGAGGGCCGTGTTCGCCGGTCTCGTCTGTACTACCTGCGCAATCTGCGTGGTAAGGCAGCGCGCATCAGGGAGAAAGGCCTCAACTAGCCTGCGCGTATTTCTCCGGAGCAGAGGCGGGCATGTTTCGCCCGTGTTCCGGAGTTTTTTATATTGCCGCCATTGCCGGGCCACGGGAAACCGTGGCCCTTTTATTCGTGGTCCTTTCTGGTTAGCATAGAAGGTGGTGCGTCTTGCCCGAGGCGATAACCCTGTATCCAGCTTCACTGGCTTGCGACACTTTTGCCATTGAACGATCTCTGATCAGCCAGGGCTACGCCATTGTGGCCGGCACCGACGAAGCAGGCCGTGGGCCGCTGGCCGGTCCGGTTGTTGCCGCCTGCGTCATTCTTCCGCCCCACTGCGAGTACCAACAATTCCAGGATTCAAAAACATTGAGCGCCAAATCCCGCGAGGAGTTGGCGGACCGGCTTGTTGCCATTGGAGCGGGAATCGGGGTGGGAATTGTTTCCGCACCGGAGATCGACCGGATCAATATCCTGCAAGCCTCCCTGCTGGCCATGAAAAGGGCGGTGGAAAAATTGCCCTGTCTGCCTGACTTCCTGTTGGTTGACGGTAAGTTCACCGTGCCCATGGCTGTGGCGCAAAAGGCCCTGGTCAAAGGCGACTCGCGCAGCGCCTCCATCTCCGCCGCGTCCATTGTCGCCAAGGTGACCCGGGATGCGATCATGGAGCAGTACCATCTCGAATATCCCCGGTACAATTTTGCCAAACACAAGGGATATCCCACGGCCGAGCATCGCCGGGTAATCCGGGAAATCGGACCCTGCCCCATCCATCGCCAGAGTTTCAAACCGGTGCGCGAGTGTTCGGGAAAATAAAGAAGGCGGGCAATATCCCCGTCGGGCAGCAGGGGGAGTCGCTGGCCTGCCGGTACCTTTCCCGGCAGGGGTATCGGATTATTGCCCGGAACTATCGCACCAAGCTGGGGGAGATCGATATCGTCGCCGAGGCGCAGGGAACCCTGGTGTTTGTCGAGGTCAAGACCCGGCGCGGCCATCAGTGCGGTCATCCCTTCGAGGCGGTCACTCCGGCCAAATGGAGGCAGATTTCCAAGGCCGCCCTGCAGTACCTGGCCGAGACGGACAGGGAAGGGCATCCGGCCCGTTTTGACGTGGTGGCGATCAGTTTTTCCGGGGAGACTGAGCCGGTGATCGAGTTAGTGAAAAACGCCTTTGACCTGAGCTATGGAGCGTGACGGTGCCGGCTGAAGACAAAAAACAAGTTCTCCCCCTGGGGATTACCATGGGCTGTCCGGTGGGCATCGGGCCGGAGATCATCCTGCGATTTCTGGCCCAGGCCGGACCGCAACTCGTCCGTTGGCCGGTGGTCATTGGCGATGGAGGGGTGTTGCGCCGCTGCGGTGCCGCCCTTGGCATCGGGATTCCGGTGGTGGATTGGCAGCCGGGCGCACCCTGCCGGCCCCGGGCGCTCAACGTGCTTTCCCTGTCCGATCTTGGCGAGGGGCTTTGCTGGGGAAAACCCACCCCTGAAACCGGCCGGGCCATGGGGCGTTATATCGAAGAAGCGGTGCGGCTTGTCCAGAGCAATCAATTGGCCGGTCTGGTGACTTGCCCCATCGGCAAGGCGGCGCTTAAGGCCGGAGGGTATCGGTTCCCGGGGCATACCGAGATGCTGGCCGAACTGTGTCAGGCCCATGATTTTGCCATGATGATGGCGGGCGCCACGCTCAAGGTCACCCTGGTGACCATCCATCAGGCTCTGGCAGAGGTGCCTGGTGCCATTACCAAGGAGGCGGTGCTGCGGATGATCACCATCACCGGGCAAGCCCTCCGAAATGATTTCGGCATCTCCCATCCCCGTCTGGCCGTGGCTGGCCTGAACCCCCATGCAGGGGAAGGCGGCATGTTCGGCGACGAGGAGCAGCGGGTGATTGCTCCGGCGGTGGCGGAGGGGCGCAGTGCTGGTTGGCTGGTGGAAGGGCCATTCCCGCCGGACACGGTATTTCATAAGGCCGCGGCCGGGCAGTTTGACGCCGTGGTCTGCATGTACCACGATCAGGGCTTGATCCCCTTCAAACTCCTGCATTTCAGTGATGGAGTGAACGTGACCCTGGGGCTGCCCATGGTCCGGACCTCGGTGGATCACGGCACTGCCTATGATATCGCGGGCAAGGGGTTGGCCGAGCCCACGAGCCTGGCCGCCGCGGTTTCCATGGCCGAGGTTATTGTTGCCAACAGGAAAAAGCTTACCGCTGCCGGCTGTAAGCCATAAGCTAATACCTTGTAACTCTTAATATTTCTGAAAAACTCCCCTCCCCTTGCGGGAGGGGTTGGGGGTGGGGGTAGCTACAACCTGCTGATATAGTGGCAACTTCCCCCTCTCCCTAACCCTCCCCCGCAAGGGGGGAGGAAATTAATTTGATGTCGATTAAAAAGTTACAAGCTGACAACTGACAACTGATAGCTGTGTATAAAGGATCTCACGGGATGAACAGAAAGGGAATGCTCATCGCTTTTGAAGGAATCGACGGGACCGGCAAGACCACCCAGATAGAGCTGCTGGCCAAGGCTCTGCGCCAACGGGGCTTGTGCGTGCTTACGACCCGTGAGCCCACCGATGGCCAGTATGGCCGGAAAATCAGAGAGTTGTATAAGAACCGCAAGAGCGTGACCCCGGAAGAGGAGTTGGCCCTGTTCCTCGATGACCGGCGCGAGCATGTGGCCCAGGTTATCGGTCCGGCCCTGGCCAACGGCCAGGTGGTGCTCACCGACCGGTACTATTATTCCACCGCGGCCTATCAGGGCGCGGCCGGACATGATCCGCAAAAAATCATTGCGGCAAATGAATTGTTTGCGCCGGTGCCGGATATGGTTATTATGCTTGAGGCGCCTGTGTCTCTTGGCGTGCATCGGGTGCAGAAGCTCCGGGGCGAGACCCTGAACGATTTTGAACAGGAAGGGACCTTGGCCCGGGTGGCCAGGATCTTTGCCGGCCTTACCTCTCCCAATATCCGCCGCATTGACGGGACAGGGGAAGCCGGGGTCGTGCATGAGTTGATCATGAAGGCCGTGGCCGAGCTTTTATGAGTGGACAGATGGTTACCTATGTGGAGTATCGGGTCTTGGCGGGGAAACCATGGATTGGCTTAAGGTCTTGGGAATAAAGGGAGAAACTCTATGCTGAAGCGTCTGCTGATTGCCGGTGGCTTGGCCCTCTGCTGTCTGTCGTGCACCCCGGCCATTCAGGGAGTGCCGGGGCAGCCGCCCTTTGCCGCGGATCTTGAGCCCTACGAGGAAGCGGTGGACCGGGGCTGCGCCTATTTTAATTTTCTCTGGGGCAAGTCGGCCGAGACTGAAGAGCACTACGACGAGGCCATCTACGCCTACAAACAGGCCTTGGTGTGCGACCGGCAGGCCGGGCATGTCATGCGCTCCCTGGCCTCGCTTCTTGTGAAAACCGGGCAACGGGAACAGGCGGTCGAATGGGTGAACAAGCTCGTCGCCCTGAATCCCAAGGATTCGGAAGCCCGCGCGCTTCTGGGTAATTTGTACAGCCTCATGGAGCGGTTCGGTGAGGCTGCCGAGGTGTATCAAGCCATCCTGGCCGATGATCCGCAAAATTTCAATGTCCGGCTCCTGCTGGGCGGACTGTATGCCCGGATGCATGATTACGAAAAGGCCCGGCAGGTTCTGGAGAAATTGACCGAGTTCAACCCGGATTCCTATGCCGGTTTTTATTATCTGGCCAAGCTCTACCAGGAGATGCGCCTTTTCGATAAGGCGGTCGGGGCTTTTGAAAAGGCCTTGGCGCTCAACTGGTCTCCGATGCTGGCCCATGAGGCTGCGGAACTGTACGAGCAGGTGAAGCGGTATCCGGAAGCCATCGCCACCTATCAGCGGATTCTGGAGGAAGACCCCTCCGACGAGCGGGCCAGGAGTTTTCTCGCCAATGTCTATTTCCGGCAGGGCGAGTTGGATAAGGCGCTCGCGGAGATGGAGAAGCTGCGGGACATCTCGGCCGCCCCGGACAAGGTCGAGCTGGCCATCTGTAGGATTCTTCTCGACGCCGGAAAACGCGATGAGGCCGTCACCCGCCTCAAGGCAATGCTCAAGAAAGATCCCCAGTCGGACGCGGCCAGGGCGCTGTTGATTCTGGCCTATTATCAGCAGGGCGACCGTGCCGCGACCAAGAAGCTTCTCAAGCAGGTGCGGCCGGCCAGCCCGGCCTATGAGGAGTCGGTGATCATGCTGGCCAGAATCCTGCAGGAGGAAAAGGATTTCTCCGGGGCGGAGAAGGGTCTGCGGCAGGCCATGGCCGACAAACAGCACCGGCGGCTCAATTTTTATGTGGCACTGGCAATGCTTTTCGCAGGCCAGGACAAGATCGACAAGGCCCACGGGGTGTTCACCCAGGCCTTTACCGATTTCCCCGACAATGTGGAGGTGCATTACGAGTATGCCCTGTTCCTCCACAAGCTGGATGACACGGCCGGGGCCATGCACCAGATGGAAGAGCTGCTCAAGCGGGAACCGAAACATGCCCGGGCTCTGAATTATGTGGGATATACCTGGGCCGAGGAAGGGCGGAATCTGGAAGAGGCCAAGGCGTATATCGAGCAGGCCGTCGCCCTGCTGCCAAAGGATGGTTTTGTCCGGGACAGCATGGGCTGGGTGCATTACCAGCTGGGGGATTTCCCGGCTGCGGTGCGGGAACTGGAGCTGGCGGTGGCGCTCTCCCCCGATGATCCGACAATTTACGAGCATCTTGGCGATGCCTATCTGAAAAACAATGACAGGCCTGGCGCTCGCAAGGCTTACGAAAAGTCCCTTGAACTCCATGAGGAGGAAGACAAGAAGGATGCGGTTCGCCGTAAGCTGGAAGCCTTGCCTGTCGAGGATAATCATCCCGGCGGGGCAAAATGAATCACGGCCTTCTGCATGCCGTGTTTGGGGGACTGGCTCTTTTTCTGCTGGTCGGGAGCGGATGCGCAACCCTGCCGGCCACCCGGCCGCTTGCCGATGTGCAGCAACAGCAAGCCGTGGCCCGGTTCCGCGAAGCTATGGCGCGTCAGCAGGATTGCCCCTGCTGTCTTGACGCCCAGGTGCGGCTTTCGTTGAAATCCTTGGTGCAGAACGGCACGATCTCCGGTTTTATCCAGGCCAAGGCGCCCTCGTATTTGAAATTCACCGGCCTCAACCCCTTGGGCCAGCCCATGATGTTCCTGGTCACGGACGGCACTTTTTTCCGGTATATTGCAGTGCCCGAAGGCAAGGGCTATGAAGGGCTGGTCACCGCCGCCGCTTTTAAGAAGTATGCCCCGCAGGGTTTTGATCCGGAGCACGGGTTCTATTGGCTTGCAGGCAGATTGGCCCCTGAAGAGCTGCGGATTTTTTCCGTTTCGGAAGACCCGGAAGGGCAGGGTCTTTGGCTGGAGCTTGCCTATGCCGCCGAAACGTCCGGTGGGGAGCCGCTTCGCAGGCATGTGCTTTTTGATCCGGCCCAGCAGGTGATCCTGCGGCATCTGGTGGCGGACCCTGACGGCCGGATCATGGTCGATGTCCGGTATGCCGATTATGCTCCCCCCTCCGAAGGCGGATCGGGGAACTGCCGGATGCCTGGACTGATCAGGATTCACGCCAACCATAACGGCGCAATCATGGAACTTGCCCTTGGAGATTGGCTTGACGATGCCGGCTTCGGCGCGTCCGATTTCCAGGTGGATCTGCCTCCCGGCTTTCAACTGGTGCCCGTGCAATAATCAGTGGCATCCTCTGCTTTGGTTCAGACCAACACTCAAAAGCTCAACCGCTCCAACAGGCCGGTTTTGTTCAGGGATTATAGATGAATAACGAGATAGACGCCCTGCTGCCGCAGGTGAGACAGCCCAGCAGGTACGGCGGCAACGAGCTGCATGTGGTGAAAAAGGAGTGGGATTCGGTTTCCCTCCGCATGGTCCTGGCCTTTCCTGATCTTTACGAACTGGGCATGTCCCACCAGGGATTGCAGATCCTCTATCACATCGTCAATGGGAGGGAGAATCTCCTGGCCGAACGGGTCTATACCCCGGACCGTGATCTGGAGGAGCTGCTCCGCGCTCACCGTTTGCCCCTGTTTTCCTTGGAATCGCAGCGGCCGGTGGCTGATTTCGACATCCTCGGCATCACCCTGCCCTATGAGCTCTGCTACACCAATATCCTCACCATCCTCGAACTGGCCGGGCTTCCCTTCCGCAGTGCGGCCCGGACCGGTGCGCATCCCCTGGTGATCGGCGGCGGGCCTTGCGCCTTCCATCCCGAGCCGGTGGCTGATTTCTTTGACGCCATCCTTCTTGGCGACGGGGAGGAGGCTGTTCTGGAAATCGCCGAAGCAGTCCGGCTTGCCAAGGAAACCGGGGAGGACCGGCAGGCGGTTTTGGAGCGGCTCAGCCGCATCGAAGGGGTCTATGTCCCTTGCTTTTTTGAGCCGTGCTATGATGCTTCCGGCACTTTCCTCGGCATGCGGGATCTTTCCGGTAAAGGTCCGGTGCGGAGGCGTATTCTTGCCGATCTGGAAGGCGCCAGCATCGAACAGCCTCCCCTGGTGCCGCTTACCCGGATCGTCCATGACCGGCTCGGGTTGGAGATCGCCCGGGGCTGCACCCGGGGTTGCCGTTTCTGCCAGGCGGGCATGATCTACCGGCCGGTGCGGGAACGTACCCCGGAGAAGATCTTTGCCATGGCCGAAAAGGGCATTGCCGAGGGCGGCTTTGAGGAGCTGGCCCTGTTGTCGCTCTCCACCGGGGATTATTCCTGCCTGAGCGAGCTGCTGGTCCGGCTGATGAACCGCTTCGCCAAGGAGCATGTCTCCGTGTCTCTGCCCTCCTTGCGGGTCGGCACCCTCACCCCGGCGATCATGGAGCAGATCAAGCGGGTGCGCAAAACCGGCTTTACCCTGGCTCCGGAGGCAGGCTCCGACCGGCTGCGGCGGGTGATCAACAAGGGGATTACCGAGGAAGACCTGATGGCCACGGCGGATGCGGCCTACGGCCTGGGCTGGAAACTGATCAAGCTCTACTTCATGTTCGGCCTGCCCACCGAGACCGAGGAGGATGTGGCCGCGATCCCGGCCCTGGCTCAGAAGGTTCTCAAAGCCGGGCGGGGCGGCAATTGCCGGGTGAACGTCAGCGCCGCCACCTTTGTGCCCAAGCCCCATACCGTGTTTGAGCGGGAACCGCAGCTCTCCATGGCCGAGAGCTATGCGCGCATGGATACCATCAAGAAACGGCTGTACGGCAAGAACTGCACCTTGAAACGGAACGATCCTCGGATGAGCTATCTGGAAGGGGTTTTTTCCCGGGGCGACCGCCGTTTGAGCCGGTTGCTTGAGGAGGCCTGGCAGCGAGGAGCGCGCATGGACGCTTGGTCCGAGCATTTTGATCTGAATCGCTGGCAGGAGGCTGCTGCTGCCTGCGGCCTGGAGCTGGATACCTATCTGCGCCGCAGGGAAGTGGATGAGGTGCTGCCCTGGCAGCATCTGGGGGTAGGGGTGCGGGACGACTTCTTTGCCGAGGAGTATGCCAAGGCGTTGCGGGAAGAATATACCCCGGACTGCCGGGTGCATGGCTGCCAGCAATGCGGGGTCTGCGACCTGAAAATCCTCAAGCCCGTAGTGCACCGCCGCAAGGGTGGGGAGACCGTGCCCGAGGTGGCTGTAAACGAAGTGCCTTCAACGGAGAGTTCCCCGGAAAAACAACCCCTCCGCCAGCATTTTGTGTATAAGCTGACCTATTCCCGGCTGGGCAACGCCAGGCTGCTCAGTCATCTTGAGCTGATCCAGGTTTTTTTCCGGGCTTTCAGCCGGGGAAAACTGCCGCTTAATTTTTCCCAAGGGTTCAATCCCACCCCCAAGGTTTCCTTCAGCCCGGCCCTGCCCCTGGGCACCGAAAGTCTGGCCGAATTTGTCCTTATCGACCTTTGGGAGCCGTTGTCCGATCTTGGCGATTTTGTGACGGCGATGAACCGGCAGCTCCCAGAGGGGCTTGTCGTGAGCCAGGCTGTGCTGGCGGGCAAGGAACATGCCGGAACCATGATGACCACCTATCATATCCGTTTGTCGAATCTGCCTGCCCAGGCGGAGCTGGACCGGGTGATGGGGCAGGAGAGTCTGCCGGTGGTGGTTCTGCGCAAGGGGATGGAAAAGCAGCTCGACCTGCGGCCGCTGTTGCATGGTCTGCGTCTGACCCCGGAGGGTCAGCTGGAGATCTCCTTGTTCAGCGCGCCCGGACAACCGGGCGGTAAACCCCTTGAAGTGGCGGCCAAGCTTTTCGCCGTGCCCGAGGAAGAGATCCGCCGGGCCAGGGTTTTGAAGATGGCGAGTGAGCCCTGTCTGGATAAAGAAAACTGAAGCTGTGCTTTAAGTTAAACTTATTTGTCTGGTGAGAGTCATGTCTACCGAACTGCTGATCAACGCCACACCGTACGAGATTCGGATTGCCTTGGTGGAACACGGCAATCTGGTGGAATTTTACCTGGAGCAGCCTCGGGAAAAGGGGCTGGTCGGTAACATCTACCGGGGGAGGGTTGTCCGGGTGCTCTCCGGCATGCAGGCGGCCTTTGTGGATATCGGCTTGGAGCGCACCGGGTTCCTGTATGTGGATGATGTCCATATCACCACCGATGATTTTGAAAAGCGTCTGGCCAAAAGCGACAAGGCCGAGGATTGCGGCGGCGGCTGTTGCGGCAACGAGACCCCGGACTCCCTGTGCCGCCGCACACCGGGCCTGAACATCGGCGATCTGCTTTCCGAGGGGCAGGACATCCTGGTGCAGATCTGCAAGGAACCCCTCGGCACCAAGGGGGCCAGGCTGACCTGCAACATTACCCTGCCGTGCCGGAACCTGGTCTTCATGCCCATGACCGACCATATCGGGATCTCGCGGAAGATCGAAGACGAAACCGTCCGCAAGCAGCTTCGCCAGGACATTGAAACCCTGCGTCCGGCCGGTACCGGATTCATCGTGCGAACCGTGGCGGAGAACGCCACCAATGAGGATCTTGAGGCGGATATGGAGTTTCTTCTCCATACCTGGGGGGAGATTCAGGATGTCGCCGCCAAGGCCGCTGTTCCCAGCCTGGTGTATGAGGATCTTGATATCACCCTGCGGGTGGTGCGGGATATCTTTTCCCCGGAGGTGGAGCGGGTTGTGGTCGATGACCTGAAAACCTTCAACCGGGTGCAACATTTTGTGGAGACCTTTGCCCCTCGGTTGCATGGCCGGGTGCAGCTCTCGGAAAGCGCGATCCCTCTGTTTGACGCGCATGGGGTCGAGATGGATATCAACCGGGCGCTTGATAAAAAGATCTGGCTCCGCTGCGGCGGCTACATCATCATCGAAACCACCGAGGCTCTTACGGTCATCGACGTGAACACCGGCCGGTATGTCGGAAAAAGCGGGCTTGAGGAAACCATCTTCAAGACCAACATGGAGGCGGTGAAGGAGATCGCCTATCAGCTCAGGCTGCGCAATATCGGCGGCATTATCATCGTTGACTTCATCGACATGGAAGAGGAAGTTCATCGGGACGAGGTCTTTTCCGCCTTCAAGGAGGCGGCCAAAAAGGACAAGAGCCGGATCAACATCCTCCGGGTTTCCGAGTTCGGTCTGGTGCAGATGACCCGCAAGCGCAACCGGGAGGATTTGCGGCACATGATGTGCGAGCCCTGCCTCTACTGCCACGGCGACGGCATGTTGAAGTCGGGGCGGACCATCTGCTATGAGATCTTCCGCAAGGTGGAGCGCGAGGCCAAAAAGGCCTCGGCGGACAACGTCGTTCTCAAGGTGCACCCGAGGGTGGCGGCCATGATGCTCAAGGAGGAGGCTGCGACCATCGATTATCTCCAAGGCTCCACGGGCAAGCAGATCATCATTGAGCCGGTTCGGGATGTGCATCTGGAAAAATACGATATTCTCTGGGGCAGGGAGTAATCGGTCAGGCCGCAGGTTTGTAAAAGAGTGCTGTACGGGGAGGGGTTTTGCTGGAATATGGGAATATTCTTGCTTGACAATGTAGCCCTGTATGGTATTAAGATCGGTTTCACGCACCGGGCGATTTTGGCTTGCCAAGCCGCCTTTGTTCCATGGTTTTCGGCAGCATTGAAGACCATCGCGGTGCGGGTCAAAAAAGAAGTGTTGTTCACCGAGTCGGCTGGTGTCAGCCGTTTATCTCTATGAAGAGTTCAGTTGTTGGAGGAATTATGTACGCAATCATTCGTACCGGCGGTAAACAGTATCAGGTTGCACCTGGCGAGCGTGTCCGGGTTGAGAAACTTGCCGGCAATATTGGTGATACCATTGAGTTGTCCGATGTTCTCCTCATTGCCGATGGGGAAGAGGTCAAGATCGGCCAGCCCGTTCTTGCAGGGGCCAAGGTCATGGCTTGCATCGTGGAGCAGGACAAGTCCAAAAAGGTTCTGATCTTCAAGAAGAGACGCCGTAAGGCCTATCGCGTAAAAACAGGTCATCGCCAGCCTTTTACCTCCCTTGAGATCAAGGAGATTTCCGCCTAACAGGGCTGGAAACGTTCTGGCAATCGAAAAAACAATTGGTGGGTATGAACAACGCCATCAGAATTGAAATACGTAAAATGTAAACGTTTAGCAGTGCCGCAGATGCGCGAAAGAGGCCTGTGAGCTATAGCCAGCCTATGCGAGCAGGCCGATGACAAAGCAGGTGTGGTGCTGCTGAACGTTTACAAACACACGAGGTGTTATTGTGGCACATAAGAAAGCGGGCGGTAGCTCAAAAAACGGTCGTGACAGTAACTCACAGCGGCGGGGTATCAAGCGTTTCGGCGGGCAGATTGTCCGGGCCGGCAATATCCTGGTGCGCCAGGTCGGCACCAAGATCCACCCCGGCAAGAACGTCGGCCTGGGGCGTGATTTTACCCTCTTTGCCCTGATTGACGGCGTGGTGAAATACGAAGAGTTCGGCAGCAACAGAAAAAGGGTCAGCATCTACCCGGTCGAAGCCAACTAAGCCGTTGCAACAAAATGATGCCGTTATCCAGATAGGATAACGGCATAAGAAGCCCGTGGCAAACTACTCGGCAACACGGTGGTATTGCGCGGCTTCTGAATAGTCTGTGCCTGCTGCTGCGTTTGCACAGTCCTGTGCCGCGGCAGCCTCCGGCAGCAATCTCTTACTGGCGGCGACGATGGCGTTTATCGATGAAGCAAAGTTCTTTGTCAAGGCCGGAGACGGCGGCAATGGGTGTTTGAGTTTCCGACGGGAAAAATTTGTTCCCAAAGGCGGCCCCGACGGGGGTGATGGCGGCGATGGGGGCTCGGTCACAATCGAAGCCTCTCGCAAGCTTGCCTCTCTTCTGGACTTTCGTTTTAAATCCCACTTTCTCGCGCAAAATGGTACTCCCGGCCGGGGCAAGAAGATGTATGGCCGCAAGGGGGAGGACTTTACCCTGTATGTGCCCCTGGGTTCCATCCTCAAGGATGCGGAAACCGGCGAGGTTCTTGCCGAATTGCTGCACGACGGCGACCGTTTTCTCGCCGCCCGCGGCGGCGAGGGCGGCAAGGGTAATGTCCATTTCGCCTCGGCTCAGAACCGGGTGCCCCGCATTGCCACCAAGGGCAAAGAGGGCGAAGAGCGTTGGCTTCGCATCGAGCTGAAGCTGCTGGCGGACATCGGCCTCATCGGTCTGCCCAATGCCGGCAAATCGACCCTGCTTTCCAAACTGTCCGCAGCCAACCCCAAGGTGGCGGACTATCCCTTCACCACCCTTGAGCCGCAGCTTGGCGTCATGCATCTTCCCGATTCCGGCGCCTGCATCATTGCGGACATTCCCGGGTTGATCGAGGGAGCGCACACCGGGGCCGGGCTCGGCCACAAATTTCTGCGCCATGTCGAACGCACCCAGATTTTGCTCCATGTCATTGACGCCTCATCCCCGGATGAGCAGCCTCTGCAGGAGTATCGCACCCTGGAAAACGAGCTGCGCGTCTACAATGACGAGTTGATGGACCGGCAGCGTCTGGTGGTGCTCAACAAGATTGATCTGCTGGAAGACGAGCAGCGGCTTGCTGCCTTGCAGGAGCTGTTTTTCAAAGTGGAGGGGATCAAGCCCCTTGCCATTTCGGCCCTTACCGGGCAAGGGCTTGCGCAGTTGCAGGAAGTATTGGGCGAGATGCTGGAGTTGCACAGGATGGATGCGCAAAAAGTCTCTCCCACTGATGACGAAGACTCAGAGCTTGTCCGTAGCTGAGCTCTAACCCAAAAGTTGCGCCGCAACGCAGTAGATCGGTTTTTTTGCGACGCCATGAAGAGAGGCGTGATGACCACAGCGATGGAGCATGACGAAGACCTGGCCCTGCGCCGCCGGTTTCTGGACCGGGCCAAAAGGGTAGTGATCAAGGTGGGCAGCGCCGTGCTCACCACCGGGGAAGGGTTGAATCTTCCGGTGTTGGACAACCTGGCTAGGGAGATCTGCACCTTGAAGCAGAGCGGCCGGCAGGTGATCCTGGTCAGCTCCGGCGCGGTCGCGGCCGGACGGAGGAAGATGGGCCTGGGCGACCGAGCCCTGACCCTGCGGGAAAAACAGGCCGCCGCCGCCATCGGCCAGAGCAGCCTGATGCGCTCCTACGAGAAGATCTTCGAACAGCTGGGCCAGAAGGTGGCCCAGGTTCTCCTGACCCACGACGCCCTGTCCCACCGGGACCGGTATCTCAATGTCCGCAACACTCTCTTTACCCTGCTGGACTGGGGCTTGGTCCCCATTATCAACGAAAACGACACCGTCTCCGTGGAAGAGCTGCGCTTTGGTGACAACGACGCCCTGGGCGCCATGGTCACCAACCTCACCGAGGCGGACATCTTTGTCTGTCTGACCGATGTCTCCGGCCTGTTCTCCGCCAATCCCCTCACCAACCCCGACGCCAAGCCGGTCCATACCGTGGCCAAGATTGACAACACGGTGCAGGGCATGGTCGGTAAGGTGGTAAACGGCGTGGGCACCGGCGGCATGGGCAGCAAGGTCAAGGCCGCCAAGATGGTTTCGGCGCGGGGCGGGTGTTGCTTCATCGGGCCGGGCCGGGAGCCGGACACCATCTCCCGGCTTTTTGCCGGGGAGCTGGTCGGCACCTTCTTTTTGCCCCAGAAGGAAAAACTGGCCAGCCGCAAGCACTGGATCGCCTACACCCTGCGGCCGCAAGGGGCTCTGGTTCTTGATGCAGGGGCCTGCAAGGCCGTGCTGCAAGGGGGCAAGAGCCTGCTCCCCTCGGGAATTATTGAGGTGCGGGGCAGGTTCGGCATCGGGGCGCCGGTCCATTGCCTCAACGAACAGGGCGAATCCTTTGCCGCCGGGTTGGTCAATTATGGTTCCGGCGATATCGACAGGATCAAGGGCGTGAAGACCAGCCAGATCGAACAGGTGCTGGAGCGGCCCAAGGACAGCGATGAGGTTATCCATCGCGATAATTTAGTGATTCTGTAAATGTCCAGCAGCACCACATCTGCTTCGCCGCTGCGCTGCTGTCATCGGCCTGCTCATGTGCAACAGCACACTTCGCAGACCTCTTTCGCGCATCTGTGGCACTGCTGAACATTTAGCAGTAATCAATCAAGCAAAATTTATAGCAACGCTGGGGTATGTGATGTCCATCCAGGAAACTATCAAACAGATGGCAGTGGCGGCCAAAAAGGCGTCCCGGAACATGGCCAATCTTTCCACCACGGCCAAGAACAACGCCCTGCTGAAGATGGCCGAGGCGCTTCTTGCTCAGAAATCCTATATCCAGCAGGAAAATGAAAAGGATCTGGCTGCGGGCCGCGCCAAGGGGCTGTCCGCAGCCATGCTCGACCGGTTGGCCCTCACCGATAAGGTGATCGACAGCATGGTCGGGGGCTTGCGCGAGGTTGTGGCTCTGCCCGATCCGGTGGGCGAGATCGACGAGATGGTCAAGAGGCCCTCAGGTATCACCGTTGGCCGGATGCGCATCCCGTTGGGGGTTATCGGCATGATCTACGAGTCGCGGCCCAATGTGACCGTGGACGCGGCAGCGCTCTGCCTCAAGGCGGGTAACGCCATCCTGTTGCGGGGCGGCTCCGAGGCCATTCATTCCAACCTGGCTCTGGCCAAGGTGCTTCAAGAGGCCCTGGCCGGGGAACAGATCGAGGCCGCGGCCGTGCAGGTGATCCCGGTCACCGACCGCGAGGCGGTTACGGCCATGCTTGCTCTCGAAGAGCAGATCGACCTGATCATCCCGCGCGGCGGCGAGAGGTTGATCCGTTTCGTGGCCGAGAATTCCCGTATCCCGGTGCTCAAGCATTACAAGGGCGTGTGCCATGTTTTTGTCGATGCGGATGCGGATCTCGACATGGCCGTGAACATCGTGATGAACGGCAAGGTGCAGCGGCCCGGGGTGTGCAACGCCCTGGAAGCTCTGCTGGTCCATAAGGATATCGCCGCCGAGTTTTTGCCCAAGGTGTGGAGCGAGTTGAAGAAGAGTGGGGTCGAGCTGCGGGGCTGCGCGCAGGCCAAGGCGATTCTTCCCGAGATCACTGCGGCCCTGCCCACGGATTACGGCATGGAGTTCCTCGACCTGATCCTGGCGGTGCGGGTGGTGGATGATCTGGATGCGGCCATGGACCACATTGTCCAGTACGGCTCCCAGCACACCGAGGTGATCGTTACCAACAGCTACGCTCACGGCCAGCGGTTCCTCCGCGAGGTGGATGCCTCGGCGGTGATGATCAACGCCTCCACCCGGTTCACCGACGGCGGCCAGTTCGGCCTGGGCGCTGAGATCGGCATCAGCACCACCAAGTTGCACGCATACGGCCCCATGGGCTTGAAAGAGCTGACCACCAGGAAATTCATCGTCTACGGAGACGGCCAGGTCCGCGCGTAAGCAGGATTTCGGAGGGCGCAGGGTGGAACTACCGCACAACCTCGGCCAACGGGTCGGCATTCTGGGCGGCACCTTTGACCCGGTGCATCATGGCCATCTGGCCGTTGCCGAGGCGGTCCACCAGGCGCTGGCCCTTTCGTCCATCCTTTTCATCCCCGCCTTTCTGCCGCCCCACAAGCCGACCTATGCCATTTCCCCGTTTGCCCACCGGGTCGCCATGCTGGAGCTGGCCGTCGCCGGCCACCCCGGTTTTTATGTCTCCCGTCTGGAGGCGGAACGCGAGGGGGTATCCTACAGCATCGATACCCTCCGCGCTCTCCGCCAGGCCCTTGACAAGGATGTGCGGCTGTTTTTCATCGTCGGCATGGATGCCTTTGCCGAGATCCATACCTGGAAGGCCAACCGGGAGCTGCTGTCCCAAGCCTCCTTCGTGGTAATCGGCAGGCCTGATCATTGTCAACACTCCTGCGAACAAACCGTGACAACGAATTTCCCCGGCTACGCCTTTGACGAACCCCTTGGGTGCTGGCAGGGAGATCCCGGCCAGGGAGCCATCCATCCGGTGGCCATGGCGCCGGTCAAGGTCTCTTCCACCGAGATCCGCGAAGCCGTGCGGCAAGGCAGGTCCATTCGTGATTGTGTCCCCGGCGCGGTGGCGGACTACATCGAGGCGCAAGAACTGTATCGGTGAGGTGCCTGGGTCATGCCGCGCTCCTGGCCGACATGGTCTCATCCTCATCCGGCATGGCCCTGGTCAGGGTGGTCAGGTAGAGCGCTCCCTTTTCGATCTGGTCGGCAATGCGCCGGACATCGCTCATCAGATCGATGAGCGACACCATCAATCCCACGGGCAGCAGGTTCTTGGTTCCCGCCTTGAGCAGGCTCGATTTGAGATGGTGGTACATCTCCTCCGTTTGTCTGAACAGCGCGGCACACTCTTCCGGCGCATAGTCTGCCCTGGCCACATCGGTCATCTCCAAGAGTTTCACCACATGCTGTTTGTATAATCCTATCTCCTGGGCCAAGGCGGGATTCTCCACCGGCCTCCCCTGCTGCTGCATCTGGGCGACGCGCAGGGAGACATCCGCAACCTCCCGGTAGTAGCTGGTCACCCGCAGGGCGTTGGGCAGCACATGGTCAAGCTCTTTCGGCAGGCTGCCTCGCCGGACTAGATTGATGAAGGTTCCCACCTCGATTTCCAGTTTGAGCAGAATGCGGCGGTCGGCGTCGAGCTGGAGGCCGGGCCCGGCTTCGCTGCTCATGGCGCCCTTGGCCATGCGGCGGGCAATGTTGCCGATCCGTTCAATCTCCTTGGCCAGGGCATGGAAGGCCAGCACCGGGGTGGTTGCGATGTTTTTGTCCAGATAGAGGGGGCGCGCCTCGTCTTCTTCATGGGAACGGAACCATCCTTTGAGGTGTTTGACCATGGGACGGGTGAATGGCCAGATCAGGCAGACCCCAAGGATGTTCACCGAGGTGTGGAACAGCGCCAAGAGGATGGTGGCGTTGGAGGGGAGGTGGAGAATCCCGGGAAAGGCCAGCAAGGCATGGAGAAGAAAGGGCAGCATGATCAGGGCCACTGCGCCGGTGGCAAGATTGAAGATGACATGCGCCGCGGCAACCCGTTTGGCATTGGGGGTGGCGTCCAGCGCGGCCAGGGCGGCGGTTGAGGTCGAGCCGATGTTGGCCCCGATGACCATGGAGGCGCCGGTGTCCAGAGGGATAAGGCCACCGGCCGCGGCGGTGAGGGTGATGACCATGGTGGCGCTGGAAGACTGCATGGCCACGGTGAGCAGAAGCCCGATGGCCAGGAAGGCGAGATGGCTCCCCATGCCACCGCTTAAGACCGTAAGCGGCATGCCGAGTCCGGATCCTGCAAAGGTGGACCGGAGCAGGTCGATGCCGGTGAAAAAAACGCCGAACCCGGCCAGGGTTTCGCCGAGGGCGGCATAGCGGTTGTTGCCGCGGTTGAGCCGCAGGAACATGCCAATCCCGATGAGCGGCAGGGCGACAAGTTTTACCGCCGCCTGAAAATCGACCAGGCTTACCAGCCAGCCGATCATGGTATGACCGATATTGCTGCCGTACACGATGGTGATGGCCTGCATGAGGTCCATGAGCCCGGCGTTGACAAAACCGATGGTGGCCACGGTCACCGCGCCGGAGGACTGCACCAGGGAGGTGATGAAGGCGCCGGAGAGGATTCCCCTGAACGGGGTGGAGGTGGATCGCTCCAGAATGGCTCGCAGGGTGTTGCCCGCGGCAATCTTGAGCCCCTCGGTCATGAGCTGCATCCCGAGCAGGAAGAGGCCGATGCCCCCGATAAAACTGGCAAGGATGGAAAGGTTCACGCCATGCTCCTTTTTGGCCGGATATTTTTATCATGATACCTGGTGTCTGCGTGATAGGCAATTGCTTGATGATATTGGAAATATTTTCGTCCCCTAGGTTGGCGCAAGCGTCGGCGAGTTTTTTGATTGGAGAGAGGGGAGAGCTTTCTGTATGATAAGGGCTGGCTTCCCGTGTCTCCTTGCCGGACCTGACCATCATCGAAAACGAGAGGGCGACAACCATGCACAACCAGCGCAGCAGCGGCGTCCTTCTGCATCTCACTTCCCTGCCGGGGCCTTTCGGCATTGGAACCCTCGGCAAGTCCGCCTTTGAGTTCATCGATTTTCTCAGGGGGGGTGGGCAGAGCTATTGGCAGATCCTGCCCTATGGCCCGGTGTGCGGGATCTTCGACAATTCGCCGTACATGAGCCTCTCCGCCTTTGCCGGCAATCCTCTGCTCATAGATCCCGCGCAACTTGTGGGGGCGGGTTTTCTCCGCCGGGAGCAGGTGGAACTTCCCTATGAATTTTCCGAATACCAGATTGATTTTGACGCGGTCCTTGCTTTCAACGAGAAAATACTGGAGCTCGCTTTTCTCGAGTTCCGGCGGGGTGGTTTTTCCCAGGCGTTCGCGGAGTTCCGCCGGACAATGGACTGGCTGGATGATTATGCTTTTTTCATGGCCCTGCGGGAAAAATTCCAGTCCGCGCCCTGGTTTTCGTGGCCAACGGACATCGCCCGCCGGAAGCCGGAAGCCCTTGCCCAATGGCGGAAAACCCTGGCCGAGCGCATCTTGTTTCATGAATTTGTCCAGTTTTGCTTTTTTTCCCAGTGGCAGATTGTTTGGGATTACGCGCACGGCCACGGCATACGAATCATCGGCGACATTCCCATCTATGTAGCCCTGGACAGCGCCGATGTCTGGGCGCATCAGGATTGCTTTCTTCTCGATCCTGAAACCGGGCGGCCGACCCATGTGGCGGGCGTGCCCCCGGATTATTTCAGCGAAACCGGACAGCGTTGGGGCAATCCGCTCTTCAAGTGGTTCAACGCTGGGGGCGGGATGAATGAACCCCTGCTCGACTGGTGGGGGCAGCGGTTTCGCCATATCTGCCGGACGGTGGATGTCGTCCGTATCGATCATTTTCGCGGTTTTGAAGCATATTGGCGGATCCCGGCCTCGGAGGAGACCGCGGTCAACGGGAAATGGGTCAAGGGGCCCGGCCTGGCATTTTTTTCCGAGATGCAAAAACATCTGGGCGAGCTGCCGATCATTGCCGAGGATTTGGGGGTCATCACCCCGGAGGTTGAGCTGCTCCGCGACACCTTTGGTTTCCCCGGCATGAAGGTGCTGCAGTTTGCCTTCGACTCCGACGAACACAACGCCTATCTGCCCCACAACTACACCACGGTAGACTGTGTCGCCTACACCGGCACCCACGACAACGACACGACCCTGGGCTGGTATTTCAGCGATACGGTATTGCCTGCCAGCAAGGCCAAGGCGTTGCGGTATGCCCATAGCCAGCCGGGAAGCCCCGTTCACTGGGATTTCATCCGCATGGCCTATGCTTCCGTTGCCAATCTGGTGGTGGTGCCGCTCCAGGATGTTTTGGGTTTTGGCAGCGATTGCCGGATGAACACCCCGGGCACCTCCCAGGGAAATTGGCGGTGGCGGTGCGCAGCCAGGTTTTTGAACGACGAGACAGCACGGGCGTTGCGGGATGAGGTTCTGTTTTATAACCGGTTGCCCGCAGCCCTCGCTGTTGCTTTCAAAGTGGAGAAGTGAGATGAAGGTTCTGGCCCTGATCGGGAGTCCTCGCAAAAAAGGAAACTCCGAGACCTTGCTCCGCGCTGTATTGCAAGGGGTTGAAACGGTGGGGGGCGAGATCGAGCTGATCCGTCTCTGTGATTTGCACATTCAGCCGTGTATCGGGTGCGGCGGTTGCGACAAGACAGGGGAGTGCGTGTTGCAAGACGACATGCAGGCGATGTATCCCAAAATCCTTGAATCGCAACGGGTGATTCTTGCCTCCCCCATTTATTTCTACGGAATCACCGCCCAGGCCAAGGGTTTTGTTGATCGCTGCCAAGCCCTGTGGAACAGAAAGCGCCTGTTGACCGAAAAAGGCGAGTGGCGCAAGGATTCCACCCGCAAAGGTTTTTTGGTGACAGTATCGGCCACCCACGGGGAAAGGGTTTTCGAGGGCGCGATTCTCACGGCCAAGTATGCCTTTGACGCCATGGGCATGGGGTATGGCGGGGAGTTTGCGGTAAAGGGCATGGATGGCCGGGGAGACATGGCAAAGGATGCGGCCACCCTGGCGCGGGCGGAAGAGGCTGGCAGAAAATTTATGGATTGAAACCGGATGGTTGTGTGATTTTTACACGGTCAGCGCAACAGGGGATAGGAATAAAAGATTGACAAAACCCTTCCCATCATTTAGAAAATGGCGCACAGCATGGCCTCTTCGTCTAGTGGTCTAGGACGCTGGCCTCTCACGCCGGTAACACGGGTTCGAGTCCCGTAGAGGTCACCAAGTGAGAAATCAAGGGAAATCAAGCGATTAGGCTTGGTTTCCCTTTTTCTTTTTGGGGTTTTTGGTGGGAGTTTCAATGGTAAATAATGGTAAAATAATGGTAAAATATGGCAGGTGAATGGAACAATAATGGAACTTTGAAATTGGTCAAAATAACCTCATATTTCCGCTGCTGCCGATCAATCCAGATTCATCTATGATCGCGGCCTCTCATTTTTTTTACAGTAGAAGTTGCTCATTCTTGTTGCAACGCCTCGTAAACCATCTTTGCCATCTGCTACCCTAGGATGTAAATGCCCACTCGGCCAACCTTAATTGTCGCACCGCCTGACCCGTTAAATTTTGCCGAAAAAATTGGTTGGACATTTGCCGTTGCTGGGATATACATAACTGGCGTTACAAGCAAATATGTTTTGTCTCCTACCATAAAAATACTTGCAGAGGGATACCCTGCCTCACAATTTGCGGGCACCCCCCCGGCAACTATACTTAGCCGAAACCGCAGCTCCTTGAGTGCAGTTACAGCAGCGGTGCTTACTTCCATAACCCCAAAAATCTTCTGGCCAGCCACCAGCCGACCAGCTATGTTGGTCCCTGTGAACAATGCCCCGTCATTGTCAGCCTGGCTGGTAATAGCGATACTTTGATCAGTACCAAACCCATCTGCTCTCGCGGGTGAACTGCCAGCCACGGCAGCCGTCCCGAGTACAGAGAGTGTCCAGCCTGTCCATGCAGTTCCAGTAGCCGGAGCGGTTACAACCCCAACTTGCGCGGTGCCAAGAGGGTTGTCGTTGATCTGCAAACAGGCAGAGTTTATTCCATAGCTTTCTGCCGTGGACATGGGTAGAATTTTTGGTCTAGCTGAAACAAGGCCGCGAGCGTTCAACACATTATACAATTCAGTTGCTACAGCCCAAGCCCCAAGCCCACTCCAATGCAGTCCATCAGAAGTATGATTTAACTTTGTGTTTCCGGTGGTACTCGTTGGGTCAACAAGCACAGCATAAACATCACAAAGCAATACACTCCTCTTTCCTGCACAATACTCACGCAGCAACTTATTCAACTTAAGGATTGCGTGTTGCTGTGAAACATTCCATCCGGGGCGGGTATTGTCTATAGGTGTTATCGTGCAAATTACGGGCAGAACACCCTTGACAATAAGATCATCCGCCATTGCGATTATGTTTGCATATGCGGTGTTTACAGTTGAGGTGATCAGGGTGGGGCCAGTGACATAGGTAGCTACGTCATTAACTCCGGCGACGATTAGACAAATATCGGGAGAGTCCTGATAAATCAACGACATCTTATTCCGGATAAAAGAAGAGACTTTCCCCGGCCATCCAAGAGGCAGTCCCCGAGTGAGTGCCCCACCGGCGAGTCCGACGCAGTACGCAAGAAAATCAGCCGAAGTGCTTTTGTGGGGCATATAGATTACAGGAGTGCCAGTGGCGGGGGAAGTGGTGGAACCTGGGAACACTACATTAGCTATAGTCCCATTAACCGTATTCGCCCCCATTGTGTAAACACCGTTGTATTCCTCCTGCGCGGCGTTTACCATGTAAAACGGAGACCCGACAAGGCCGTCGTGAGTAACCGTAACCGTCATCAGTTCCCCAGAACTCACCACAGCCCCTACCCCCGGAGTCGCTGTAAAATTACAATTAGCCGTAATCGAGTCCCCAATCGCGCATATCCTGGGGCCGGTTCTCGTTATTGCAGCCTCAGCCGCAAGCCTTTGACTCAAAGCCGGTCCGATTCCGCTCATCAGCATATCCCCACGGTTGCGCCGGTTCCTGTTCCGGCAGTACGTTGAACCCTAATGGTGCAAACCCCAGACAATAAAGTGTCCTGCCAGTGCTTATCTGTGACAACCGCGAGCACATCGTCAAAATCAACCCCATTATCACTGAGCGTCACCGTGATCTGGGTGCCTGCCGCAATATCAGCGTCGGTCATGCGGACATTGATTTTTGCCGGGAGAGGCATACCGCGCATAGGGATATCATATGGGGCTCCATCCACTATATCCCGATGGCCTGCTGCGATAAATCCTGTCATTTCCATTGCGTACCTCATTCGCTTTGTTTTTTAATCGTGACACCGGAATCCAGTGCTCTTCCCAGCCGGTAATACCCTTGCCGCATCTTCTTCCAGGCCGCCATCAACCTCCCCCTCCGCAGCATCCGGATCCCGACCGTCATGTCCGTGTGGGCATGGAGTACAGCATCGCGGAGGTGATCGTGAGGCGTGAAGCATTGCGTCTCACCCAGGCGCGGCAAAACAGGTTGCGTCTCGTCTTCGGATGATTTTGAGATGCAACCCTGCCGGCCGGTCATGGCTCTATTTTACCCATGGCCATGGTCCAGGATTGCAGGGCGATCAGTTGCTCGGCGTTTTCGTGGCATCGCTGGTAGTTGTCGGCGATGGTGGCGGCAACGGTAGAGAGCGCAACTCCAGAGGGGCCCGCATCAGCAGCTCCGGTGGAGAGGGATATGGCGCGCGCGGCGGAACCGTCGTGCAGCCGGACAAAACCAACATTGATAACACAATCGTTATCAGCTTGAGCAGGGACATAGACAGGCACCTCCTTGATGATGGTGGCGCCGCGCTCCCGGACCACCTTGATTTTATCCACGTACTCGGTCACGATCTTGACCGTAGCCTCTGATTGCCTGGCGGCTTCCTTGGCGGCGGCGACCTGCTGGGCGCTTTTCTCCTTGTCCCATTTTGCCTGGACATGGGCAGCCCCATTGGCCCACCCAGCGGCAAAAACGGCAATGGACATGAGCGCCAAAGCGAGAGGTTTCCAATATTCCAGCAAAATCTTCATTGATGCGGCTCCGTTTTCGATTTCAGGGCCACGCCGCCGGCGACCGCGGCGACGCCACCCAACAATGCAGCAGCTCCGATCCCAGAGGCCTGGGCGTCGAACTGTCCGTTGATTGCGTGTATTGCCATCGCAAAAGAAAAGGTGGTAACCAAGGCGAAGGCGCTGCCATACCCTACAACACGGGCAGGATCATAAGTGGTCCCGTCAATCCCGGTGCAGCAGTCCTTGATAAGCTTTTTGGCTGATTCCCACATGGCCCCACCTATTATTGGCCCAGCACGCACCGGCGATAGTTCGCCATAAATTCCTCCACCGTGCCGGCGCCCATAGTCGTGTTGTAATGCTGTTTCCAGTACCCGGCGAGGCCTGGCAGATCACCGGCCGACGGAAGGGGCTGTTTCCGACGCAGGTAATGCACCCTGGCCATGGCTATCTGGTAGGCCAGATTCCAGCGCAGATGCTGGCCGGGCCCTGTGGCTCCGGTGGCGCCGGTGATCATCGCGATCAGATCCGGGTGGTAGCGGAGATAATTCTCCCATATATCGCGCTCCGTTGCGGGCTCCATCTGGAAAACACCCAGAGCCGGGCCGGTTCCGATCTGCTTCAAAAAAGTGCCGAATCGAGATTCCTGGGCTGCGGTGCCCAGCAGCAGGTTGACGGCGGCCGGGGCGTGCAGGCCTATGGCCATGGTTATGTCCGTGACCAGATCGCGGAATTGCGTGCGGTCAAACATTATCCACCTCCTCCAGCGACAAGGCATCCAGGGGGCATCGATCGATGGCCGTCCGGATAGCTACATCGCCCATGGTTTGGTCTATCGGCATGCGGCCCATGGGGATATGCTCCATGAGTCCCGGCAGCCACGCCTCGCAGTTGCCGCAGGTCACGCAGCGCGGGTCGATGATGAGCTGGTGCGCCATGATTTACCCCTCCTTTTATGGCAATTTTTCCGCATAGTATGGCGGCACCATGTTTTTCAGGGTGGTAGCGTTGGCCATTAGTTTCGCCTTGCTGATTTCCATGGAGTAGGTGCCGCGCATTTCGAGCAGCAGCTCTTGCAGGGCGGTAAGGGCGGTTGCGTCACCACAGATCGCCTCGGTGAGCAGGTAGATCATCTTGTTGATGTCCGCCATCTGGTCTCCGGCGTCGCCGATGCCACGGCACAGGCCCTGGCGCAGGCGGGCCTTTAACTGGCCGTTATAGTCGGCGACATACTCGGCGTTGAGTTCGTCCGCTGTCTTGAGGCGGATCAATCCATCGACGATGATTAGGTTTTTTCGGTCGGCCCAGGACATGGCCACCGGCTGGCTACCGGACACGGACACGGCATGCAGCTCGAAATGGTCGCCGGAGAGATGGCGCACGTACATTTGCGTGGACTCTGCCAGGTCGAGCAACCGGAATCCGTCCCAGCGCAGCCGCTCGATCCCAACACCAGGAGGAAGGGGGCCGATCTCGGTCTCGCCGGTGGATACCGCCACGATCATGTCATCCCGCAGAAGCGCTTTCATTTGGAAACCCCGGCCAGGTTATTCAAAAGCTGGTCCATGGCGGAAATATCGGCACGGCAGATGACATCCCGCCGTTGCTCGATCTCGACCTTTTTCTCGCGGCCCTCTCTTCCCGCCCCTGTCTTTTGGTTCTGGATTTCATGCCTAACTCACCGTCTCCCGTGCTTCCTGCCGAGCCTTTGCAATATCAGTGGGGATTTCCGCGCCGGTTTCCAGTTTCCTGATCACATACCAATCGGTGCTATTCAAGTAGGCGCGGGCCTCTGCCTGTTTTTGCGTCTGGGTAACGGGTGGCTCGACATACGGCGCAACAGGGCCGAACTCACCGGCTATGGCGCGGTTATATAGATCAACACCATGCGGCTCCGAGTCATTCGGTGAGGCGGTGAATGGGACCGGCTCCATGGGGTCAAAAATGACCGGTGCTCGAGATCTCTTTTTTTTGTGGGGCTGGGTCGGTCGCGGGCTCCCAAAAGTGACGATCAGATTTATATTCCCGCACTTTGTGAATTCCGGTTTTTCCGCTGAAATAACGTGCATATTTATCACCCCTTATGAAATCCGTTGCCATAATGTTATGGCGTAATTGTTTGTGTAAGTTGCGTAACCTAAACATCTCCAGGTGCCCGTTAGTGCGATGGAATGTAATGATGTTAATGAGGTTATTGCTTGATCCTGCCCGGACGCATCTATTCCGAACCCATATGGATACAGGTTTGCCCCTGAGGTTGTACCACCCGCCGCAACATCAAGTCCGCCGCCGAGAAGACAGAAACAAAAACTACCTACGTTGCTGTAATTATGATCTCGTTTCACAACGCTCAGGTTATCCGCAGCCGCTGCCGCAGTAGTGCTCCCTGTTCCACCTGAAGCCACCGCAAGAGTCGTTGTTAGCCCGGCTGCGTTACCGGTGATCGAGCACGGCATCACTGCCGAGGCATTCAGTGCCAGTAGCTTGTTGGCAGTGGCGGTGGTGGCGGCATGGATATTGTCAACCGTGTCCGCGTTGGTGGATACCCCTACCGGTTGGCCGGTGGCCATGTTGAAGATGGATAACCAATCGGTATTGGCTTCGTTCCTGATTTTTAATATGTGAGAGGTGAGATCAACCCATGGCTGTCCTGCCACCGTATTGGCCGGAGCGGCAAGACCACCGAACTGCGACTTGAGCGCGGCAAAGTTGTTCTCGATGTTCTGCAGATCCGTCTGCCCATCATGGTTCGGGTCGAAAACATCATCTGTAAAGTTTTGAGCCACGGCGGTCTCCTACTGGCAAAGTTTCAGGGTAAAATGCTCGACCAGCGCGTTCACGGTGAGATTTGGGTCGGTTATTTCGATCTCCACCTGGAAGTATCTGCCCTGCACAATGGCGGAGAGTATCTCCAACCGTTCAACCACGTTGGCCGGAGGGTTGGTGTCCCCGTACCACAGCTTCATCCTTACCGTCGGAGCGGCCAGGGGCTGGAATATTTCCCGCCATTTTCTGGTGATGCCCATGGCTGCCCAGGTGGTTCCGGCCGGCATAACATCCGCCCAGCGCTGTCCCTCTCCGGTAACGACCATGGCGGCCAGCAGGTAAGCCAGATAACGACCGGATGCCCCACGGTCGATAACCGTGGACTTGTAGCTGCCTGTGAGCACTCCACCGGTATGCGAGCATTTCAGGTAATTTTCAGTTCCGTACAACACCATCTCCGCATTGGTGAATGTGCCCGTGGTATAGTCGTCCGTTTGAGTTGCCTGGACCACCCAGTGATCCGGAGGATCCGCAAGGGTCACATAGGCGGAACGCGGAGTATCGCCATACATCCCGTTGCTCGATTTTGTGTTGGCAAACAGGGTGAAGGTGCCTGGCTTTACCCCTGGCAGCGGCAGGTTCGGCGAGGACAGCGATGCCAAAAATACCCCTCCTGTCCAGGACATGCCGAGGCGAAACTCGTACAGATCCACATCAGGATCATCCACCGTTGCGGAATAGGCCCGGATGGACGAATTCTCTCCCACGATGCACTCCAGGCTGCCCAAGGAAACAGGAGCATCATTCCGGCCCTGCACCGTGCGGCTTATTGCCGGAGCAAGGTTGAGCGGGGTCCGCTGTTTGAAGATGGACACGGTAACCAGCCGGAAATAATAGGTGGAACCTTCCTCCACCGGATCCACCGTGAACCCGTCCCCGGTGGCGTCGAACCGGTCGATATAGGTGACGCCTCCATCCAGGGAAACCCAAACCTCAACCCTGTCGAACCACGGGTACTCGGGAGGGATCACATAGGAGATCTTGAGCCTGGTGAAGGTCCGCAGCCGGAAGTTGTAGTTCTCTTCCACGATCTGGATATTCCCGACCTCCGGCACCGCGGCATGCCGGTCCGGCAAGGTGCAGGTGTAGACGCCTTCAACGTCGGCCGTGAAGGCTTGGTCGTAAAGCGCCATGGCCTCGTAGGCAAAAACCAGCGAGACCGTGCCGTCCTGCAACCGATCTTTCTGTTGCACCCGCAGCAACTGGTTGGCCATGGCTTTGGCGGTGCAGGAAAAATCCACCAGGTCGTGGGGCTCCAGCCCTAGGCAACTGTCACGAAACACGCCGCTGATGGCCCGGTCGAGCTGCATTCGCTCCAGGGTGTAGTTGGCGATCTCGCCCACATGCGCCTTGTCTGTTGAGCCGAGTAAGGACAGCTCGTTGACTACCCCGAGGCTGTCGCCGATGGGGATATCGTCCACCGAATAGCCCTTTGCAGCGTCCACGAATTTCACCGTCAGGCCATCGGCCTTGCCGAATCTGGACGGCTGCGAGACAACCACCGAGGCTTTGCCGCCAGAGGATTGCACGATGTGGGAATCATCCAGCACCATGGCCACGGACTCGTAGTTGAGATCCGCATAACGCATGGCGTACTTGCCTCCGGACCAGATGATCTCCCCACGGAAGTGCCGGAGGATATCCTCCAGGATGTCGAATGACTTTGCCCGGTCGGCAATGAGCATGTTGAGATGCCACCCCTTGATGTCGCAGTAGTTGGCTGCACTGATCCAGGACGGCAGGTCGATCATTGCCGGGTCATTTCCAAGGCCGTACCGGGTATTGATGAACCAATCGTAGGTGCAGAGCACCGGGTTGTCGCTCCACGCGGTGATGCCGGTGCGGAAATCGTAGACCTTGCGCCCCTTGAGCAACATGGTGATCAGCGGCTTGCTGGTGAAATAGTCGCGGTCGTAAGTGAGCTTGAAAACACCGTAGGCGCAATAGCGCTTGTTGTCGGTCCATTTTGGTACCGCGGCTTGCAGGTTGGTATCCACGGTCTGGCTGGAGCTGCCGGTGTGAAACCAAAACGATGCCTTGCCGCCATAGGTGTTGTACAAGCGCTCGTCCAGCCAGACCTGCGGCACGCCGGCAACAGAAACAACCCCCTCGATCTCGCCCTCGGCAAAATTCTGTACCAGCCAGAGATCCTTGTTGTCGGTACCGGTTGCCTCGACAAAAACTTCATTCCCCGCCGTCTTGTAGGTGCCGTACAGCACCCGGTGCGGCTCCTGGCTGGACCGGGTGGTGAGCTTGTATCCGCCGCGCTCCACGGTGCTTCCCGCCTGCATGGATGGTGTTTTGGCCATTGATTTTTGCAGCATTCCGGCAACAACAGAGGCGCCTCCCACGGCAAATGCCGTGGCAATAGCCCCAAGGGAAAGTGCTTTCGCTGCAACTACCGCGACTAAAGGAAGCGCTGCCGGCATCGCCATGCCCTCTCGATGACATAGTGCTTCATGGGCAGCTGCACCACCCCGCGCGATTCCGCCGCCGCGATGATATTGCCGTTGCCACCGTCAATGGCCAGGAAAGGAGGCTTTTCCGAGGTGGGCAGACGCAGGAGCAGGATGTCCCCGGCAAAAGCGAAGGGTGGGTCCACCCGGGAGAGCATGTCGTCCATGAGCCGCACCATCAATGCCTTAGCTGTTTCAGGATCGGCAAGGAACAGGGCCGGGTAATCCTCGCGCCGTACCCCATGGTATTCATCCGGCATGGCCACTCCGCGTTCATGCAGGTAGAGCATGATCGAGGAAAAGCAGTCCATCCCGCCAAGCAGGTACGGCTTCCCGATGAATTTACTGGTGATCGCGGCCAAGCTCATGCGGAAACCTCCGGAGTCTGACCCCACCAGATATTGGCGTCCTCGATGCTGGGCAGCCATCGCTCCCCGCCGAAGTTGGCGGTGTTTCCGTAAGCCTCGCAGCGGGCATAGGATCGGTCGCACTTGGTTTCTATGCCGGCATATCCGCACTCCACCCCCTTGAAAACTCGCCAGCGGCAGGAGGATGACTGCATGGCCAGGGTCTTCCGGTGCCATTGCACCATGTCGCTGGCCATGGTCAGCTCGATGGCTCCCTCAGGCCCGCGCCAATCGTCTATTTCTCCGGAAAAAAGCACGACATGGTCATCCGGATAGATGCCGATCAACTGGTAGTTGGTATCCAGGCAGACATCGTAGAGCATGGCCGGAGATCCCTGCGGAGAGCCGCCCTCGAAATACGGGGTTAGCTGGTCATCCAGGTTTCCGATGGAGAGCTGGGCGGAGTCAACGATCCTGGCCAGGGAATAGCTTACGTTTCCGATCTGGTACGGACGCGGCACATAAAGATCGCCGTTGAAGGCGATGGGCACGTCGCACTCGGTGAAACACAGATTCTGCCCGCTGATAACCAACTTGAGCAGGGAAAACTCCCTGATCTCTCCGGAGGCGAGCTGCGCCAGTATGCCGGGGTCGATGTCAAGCATTGAGTTGACCCTTGAGGGTGAGGCCGGTGGAGACCAGACGGTTGTAAAGGGTCTCGAAGCTCATGATGTCTTCGCCGAACTTGCAGCGCACCTTGAGGATGCCGGAGAAATCGATGGTGATGTGCTGCCCGGCCGCAGGGGCGGAGACAAAGGTGATCTTGTCCGCGCCGTCCTCGCCGCCCATGGCGGTGAAGGTGTAATCCACCCCGCCGCTGGCCTTGGCAGCGCCGCCCACATACACGGTGTATCCGGAGGCCAGCTTGCAGGGCAGGTTGTAAATGGTAGTGGCGCCATCCCCGGTGCCCACGTATTCGCCGACATATTCCGAGGCGAACGGCAAAAATACGTTGAATGGCAGATGCTTTCCCTTGCGGGAGAGATAAAACTGCCAGAGAGTGCGGCCTGCCGCCACGGTGCGCTTGGTATATTTCAGCTGAAAGGCACGCTTTGGGAACAGCCACTTCTGCTTGGAAACAGCTGAACCATCCTCGTACTCCGAGACCAGGGTGCGAAACTCGATGGATTCTGAAAACGGGTTGTTCGGGCGGACCCCGGTAAGAAAATCAGGCAGCAAGGTCATGAGATCACCCTTTGCAGATCGGAGCGCAGGCCACGGTCGCCCTTTTTCAAGGCTTCGCGGAACGGGCCCATCACCGCCTCCGGGTTACGGCGCACCATATCGGTGAACGACTGGGCATCGGCTGCGATGATGGTGACGTTGATGGTGCCATTGCCGGAAGACGCAGGGGATGGAGCGGATGGGGATGAAGAGGCCGCCCGCACCTGTTTCTGGTTCAGGATCAACTCGGATTCGTTCTCCGCGAAGGAATACCGGGCGCCGGAGCGCAGGCCCCTACCAACGACAGGCTCATGGATCCAGCCGCCATCGGCAAACGCGAAATCAAACGGGGCAGAAGATCCGACCATGGAATCGTAGGAACCGGCATATGAGATGCCTGGAGCAGCCGATGCGGTAATGCCGCCGCTACTTCCGAACATGCCACCTATTGCCGTGACAGCAGTGCCGAGCAGACCGCCAAGCTCGCCGCCCTTTCCGTAGTCCTCGCCGAACAATCCCATCATCGCCTGGGCCGCTGCCCACTGGTCCACCATCTTGAGGGTCATGTCGGTGAAATTGTCCAGCCAGTTATCGCTGCCGGTGCGGAGCGACTCGAAGAAATTCGCCCCGGCGTCCTGCATGTTCTGATATGCCTGTTTCTGGAACTCGGTCAGATCATTGGTTTTATTTTTGATGGAGGCCAGATCCTCCTGCATCCTGACTTCCAAGACTGCGCTGTCCCGCGCCTCCTCTTCCTCGGTCTGCTTTTCCATCAGGGTTAGGAGGTGGGACTTGTTCCTGAGCAGGTCATAGGATTCCTTGATCCCCTGGATCTCCCGCTGGTCCTTGGACATCACGGCCAGCTCCAGCTCCTTTTCCAGGGAGAGCAGGTCTTCGTTGGCTTGGGCCTTGTACTCGATTGCCTTGGTGACCTTCTCTATTTCGTCCGCCTGACGGGTAACGGCTTTTGTTGCCTCCTCCCAATCATCAATGGCCGCTTTCCCGCCGGCCTTGTCGAACTGGAGGTGGTATTCTTCCGCCTTGTATGTGATCTCCTGGAGCTTCTTCTCCAGGCCGTCGAGGCCGGAGAGGTTGATCTCCTGCTCCAGATCGCGGCGGGTGGAGGTCCATTGCTCGGAAAGACGCTCGGCTTCCTTCTGCGCCTTTTTCGCTGCGTCCTCAGCCTCCTTGGACAATGGGCGCGGCGCCTGGGAACGGACTTTATCCTTTATAAAGCCGAGGCCGGCGTCATAGTTCAGCGCCGCATTGCCTTGGTCCGCATACGCCATGTCAAAGGTTTTGCCCGGGAAAGGGTCATCCCGGTGGGCGCTCTTCATTGCCGCCCGGCCGGTGGCAGAATCGGTCAAGCCCAGCTCCTGGCCGCGCTTCATCATGGCGGTCCATTTTTCGTCGAGCCAGATCCCGCCGGTCCATTTCTGGAGCTGGTAGAGCCATGAATCCTCGCGGAGCTTTTTGTTGGCCTCTTCCTGCAGGGTGGCCAGCTTTCCCTGGAATTCCGTGATATTCTCTGATGTCCTGCCGATCTCCTCAACCTGCTTATTCCAGTCTTCCGTTTTGTCCGTGGCCGCATCCGCGGCATCGACATATTGCCAGAGATAGGCGATAACGCCGGTTGCCACGATGATGCCGGCCAGGATCGGGTTGGCCGCCACCGCTGCGGTGAGCGTGCCGGTGCCGAGAGTTGCCCCGGCAATGGCGGAGGCAACGAGGCCAATCCCTGTTTCCACTTCCCCCAGGACCATGGGCAATCCAACCAACCCGGCATAGAGCGTGCCGCCCACCGCGAGGAACATCCCAATCGGCTCCAGGGCATGGGTAAGCGACCCGAAATTGTTGGCAAGGTCCATCACCATGGCGGGGAGTGGGGCGATAATCAAGGAGAGTTCGCCGAGATTGTTCGCCAGATAGATGATCCCATCCGCCAGTTTGGCGGTGAAGCTGGTGGCCTGGTCCTGGCCGGAGATCATCTGGCCGATCTTGTTGTTGATCACGGTCATGGCCTGGCCGACCGTCTTGGGCATCTTCTCGAATTCGGCGGTCACCGCGGCGGACTGCGATACCAGGGCCTGGGCCACGGCCTCGGCGGTGAGCTTGCCCTCTTCGCCCAATTTCCTGAGCTGGCCAACAGATACTCCCATGCCGTCGGCAATGGCCTCGGCCAGCCGCGGCGCCTGCTCCAGCACCGAGTTGAGTTCCTGTCCGCGCAACGCTCCGGAGGCAAATCCTTGCCCCAACTGGATCAGGGCTGCATCTGCTGCTTGCGCCGAGGAGCCCGACACGATCAAAGACTTGTTGATGGTATCGGTGATGGTGAGTGTTTGTTCCTGGCCCAGATTCATCTCCTGGGTGGATCTGGCAATTCTGGCATAGAGAGTAGCGGTTTCCTCGTAGCCGACCCTGCTGTTCTGAGCGATCCCGAAAAGCCGCTGCTCCACGTCCGCGAGCTGGGCCGTCGATTCGGTGACCAGCTTGAGCCTGCCGTGGAGGTTGTTCCAGGTGTCGGCGGTTTTGATGATATCGACACCGCCCATTATCGCCATAACGCCAACAAAGGCCGTGCTCAATACCTTTGCCGCCATGCCAAGGGCCTGCATCCGCTTTTCCGCCGCCCCGGTGGAGCGCTCCACCATGGCCATGGCCTTGGCATACGGGGCCGTGATCTGATCGGTCATACGGATGGCGATGTTGATGGCTGCGTCCTGGCTGCTCATTCCTCTTCCTTCCCCTCCGCTGTTTTCAGGTTTTTCTTGGCGATGGCCTCGACGGCCAGCACCTTGTCCAGATCATCCTCGCAGCCATCCAGGGCCTCGAGGGTGGCGATGATGTTCACCGCCTGCATGATGCCGGCCATGCCTTCACGGCCCGCCAGGTCGCAAATCATCCAGACCCGCCAGGCCAGATCATTCCCGGCGAACAGATGATCAGGCCTGGGACATTCCCCGCAGGGCGGATCGTCGTCCCAGGTCTCGGCACATTCTTCGCAATCTACTTGCCCTTCGGTGAGGTGCCACTCAGCCCAGGCAGTAAGTTTCCCTCCAGTCCCATCCGCCGCTCTGAATCAACATCGTCCATCTTCTTGAGCACATCACCGACGAAATCACCGTTATGCTCGTAGACAGCCCGCTTTGTCTCGCTGGTGCAAGCGAGCGGATTGCCGTTTTCATCCTGGATGCCATTCCAGTCCAGAACTACTCGGTCGAACATCTCGGCGGTCAGGGCCGCACCGTCCACCTTTTCCACCCCGCGCTTGATGGTGGTATGCTTCTGACGCAACCGGCCCAACGCCGATGAGGACATGGGGTTGACGGTGAGGGTGGCGTCTCCGACCGTGATTTGGAAACCTTCCTGGTTGGCCGTTGTTTGCAATTTCATGGGGTATTCCTTTTCTTAAAATTGATTATCAAGTTTTCCAGATGCCGGATCAATTGATCAGCATCGAGATCTCATCCTCGCCAGCAGTGCCCAGTGCGGTGAGTTCCATATTGAGCTTCACCGTGGGCGCGGAGGGGCTGATCGTTGGCACGGTGAGCCGGGCCTTGGGCATGGTGATGGCTGCCAATTTCCCGGCCGTGGCGTCGTCTCCAAAGCTGATCACCACATCCTTCTCGTTTCCGGGTTGCAGTCCGTCGTAAAAATAGCCGAGATCATCCCGCCGCATCAGCAGGGTCAGACTGCTTTTAACCGAGCGCTCCCCCTCCACATAATCGGTGGGGTTCTCCTCGGTGGATACCTCCTCCTCCATGTACTGCAAGCCGTTGTCAAGGGTGAGGTCCAGAGAGGTTATCTTGGTGGCGGTGACTCCGCCGTCCAAGCTCACCTGGAATGTACGGGCCTCAACAGGAGCACCAATCACGGTACCGGTAGGCAGGAATGGGGCGACCACGGTGTCGATGGCCTGGTCGGTGACGCAGCCCGGGGAGATGGTAATGGTGTTGGTGGCCACATTGACCGCCGTAACAGCATAACCAGCGCCGGTATTGTCATCGGTGCCGATCTTGATCTTGCCTCCAACGGTGTACTTCTTGGCATCCTTCACCGGGAGTGCGGTGACCGGGGTGGCGATGTAGTCGATGGCCGCGGAGAGTTCGTCGGTGCCGCACCATCCCATGGCCATGAACTGGCCGGAGAAATCAAACTTGACCGCGCCTTTCTTGGCCACGGCCAACTTGACCTGGTTCGCGGTGGCCCCGTTGGCAAAAAACACAGCATCACCTTGCTTCATCCACAAGGAGAAGCTGGGAATGATCTTGGAAAGGGCGTAGGTGACCGATGTGGAGGCAACCACCGACTTTACTCCGAACAGCGATTCAAGGAGCGCAGATCCCTGGGGGGAAGCACCTGCCGCGCCGCAGCGCATGAACATGGGAAGGTTCCAGGTGCCTGCCGGGAGGGCGTCGCGGAACTGGTCCATGAGCGACCGGGAATCCACGATCTCATCGCTGTCGGTATAGGTCGGGGCCTGGCCGATGCTGCCGTTTCCGGCAGGGATGACCAGATCCCCGGCGGACGGGAAGACCAGGGTTCCCTTGGTGGTTTCCGGCACCGCGAAAATTGTGTGTTCGCGGGACAGGGTAAGGCGGTTGTTGAGGCTCATGGCAATGCTCCTTTATTTCAGTGACTTTCCAGTAATTCTATCTTCCAGGTCTGCACATAGAGGAAACGGCCCATGTGGGCTGCGACTTGCTCCTCGCCGATTATCTCCGCCTTGCCGAGCCCGGAGATGAGGTGTCCGGCAACGCCATCCTCGATAACATCGTTGATGGCGTCACAGGTGTCGTCACCGTCCGTGCCGTTGGGCACATGGGCGGCATAGGTGAAAACGCGAAACACATGGCCCCGCTGGTAGGTGGCGCCGTCATCCTCCCGGATCTCCTCCGGCTCGCCGAACTCAATGCCGGCGGAGGTGACGGAAATCCCAGGCCAGGCATGAGAATCATTGAACACCGCTTCCTCGCCGGACCATTTTTCAACGGGCACGGTGAGCGCCGCGGCGGCGATGGCTGCCTCAACAGCGGCCTTCAGGCCGTTTTTCAGAGTGGTGCGCAGGCTCATTGATTACCCCATTCGGTCATCCAGGTTTTCGAGTAGCCACGTTCGTTAAACTTCAAGCTGTACAACCGCCACAGGTTCCGGACGCTGCGGCTGTACTCCTGTTGCAGCACCGGTCCTACAAAAGGCCGAGCCGCCACGCGGCGGACCCCGACCCTGGGGATAGCGGCATGGATGGCGTTCCACTTCCGCGTTGCCCCGCGTAAGGTTTTCATCTTGCTGAAATGCTTGGCACCAGGGTTGAGCAGCCTGGCAGCCATTTTTCGCTGCTGTTTTACGGTGATTACCAGATAAAATCCTGCGGACAGCATCCGGGCAGAGGAAGCAAATGAGCGGCTGATCGGGGTGAAACGCATGGAGGTGTTGGTCTGCCCCGCCTGCTTGTCGATCAACCCGGCATAGGCCGCGAAATTATCCTTATCCACGTAATACCGGCTGAACCTGGCCACCCAGCGGCCGTATCCCTGCCCCTTACGGAGATACTTGGTGATAGGCGCATACTTCCACTTGCCTCCGCCCTGCGACTTTGCATACTCCTGGATCTTGAGATTGAGCCTGTACGACTCACTACGCAGGGCAGCTGTCATGGCTGCCTTATGCCGCTTTGGAAATTGAGCGGCTGTGCTGCGGAAGTCCCTCAGATCGACGGTAGCCTCGATCATTTCTTCACCAGCTTGAGCATCTCTTTTTCATCAAGCCCAACCTTCAGTCCGATCACCATGAGGATTTCGCGCATGCTGGACAGCTCATCGCGGACGCTTTTCGTTTCATTCGCATCATCCTTCTGGCATCCGGCGCACTGGGTGGCGGTTATATAGTCGGTGTCCACCGTTTTTTTGAAGAACCGGCCCACAGCCAACTTGACGAACTCCCAAACGGCAAACGCCACCAGAATCAGGGCGCCCTGCAACAAATAGTTCTCCATCATGGCACCACCCTGATGTTTGCCTGGCAGAACAACCGCCAAGTCCCTGATTCATCCCGGATGCGGTCTACCACCTCCAGGCTCTGCGAGCCAAAGGGCAGGGCCCGCACGATACCGTCCTGACGCTGGGGCTCCCCATGCAACTCAGCCTCAAGGATCTCGCAGACCACGCAATCGGCCCGCACATGCTCGCTCACCACATCGTCCGCCCGCAGGGCGCGGAAGATCGCGGTGACCGGATAGGTCTCAGTGGCGGAAGTGTAGGTGGCCTGGGCTCCCTGTTCGCCGTGGATGGTGGCCAGATCCATGGACATTTGATCCGTAAATGCTGTCATGTGATTATTTTACAGCTCCAAAAACAGATCCCATGCAGCGTCACGCTCTGCTGCGGTAATGGAAAAGCCCAGCACCGACTCCAGGGCCTTGGTGGTGGGGCCGTTTTCTTTGTCCTTGGTCCAGAGCGAGTCATTATCCGGATCAAGTTTAACGATGGCGGCAAGGATATCGGAGGGCCTCTGGAGTTCAGCCGCCTTTTGTCGCTCCTGATCCTCCGCTTCCTGCTTTGCTTCTGCCTGCCGGTTTGCCTCGGCAATCTCTTCCTGGCTGGGCCCGGCCTCCACGGCCATCAACTCAATGGCGCCAACCTCAAGCAGCTCGCCGACCAGATGGGCAGGGCACTCCCATACCGATCCGGGGGCGCGGTACTTGCCTCTGACCTTCGGGTTGTTGATGGACCGGACGCTGACGGTCTCGGGTGTTTCGGTCATGATCTGTGATCCTCGCGGTTACGGGCAGCCCCCCAGGTTCGGGAGGCTGCCCATTCGTGGTTCCGGCTAGACAGCCTTGGCGGAGAGGAAGGCGTCCGGCTGCAGCATGGCGACCAGGGGCGCGGACTGGAGCATGACCCAGCGCACAGACGGATCGTCCTGCTCCCACGATTTCGGGAACCTGGCCAGGGCTGCAATACCACCCGCCTTGAGATCCTGGATGGCGCCGTAAAGGATCTTGTTGGCGGTGGCGGAGGAACCGAGCCAGATTTTGTCCGCCGGGACCATGGGCTGCTCTACGTCATTGGCATCGAGATACCATTCCTGGTAGGTGTAGAGGTCAAGATCCACTCCGGCATGGCTGACATTGCCAAGGTAGGTCACGCCCTCGGGCATGGCCTGCGGGTCGAGCTGGCCCATGGTGATGCGACGATTGTTCAGCACATCCTTGACCTTGGGATGATTTACGAAAGCCTTGGCAACGTCGAGGCCAAGCACCGCCTTTCGGGGAACAATGCCACTGTCCTTGATGACCAAGTTGCACCAGTCAACCAGATCCGTCAGAGGGTCGGAGTTGGTGGTGTCGGTCCACAGATCGGTGGAGGTGAGCGTGATCTTGTGGGTGGAGGGCATGCCGAAATCAACCTGCACGTTGATTCCTTCTCCGGTACAGACCACGGTGCCGTCATTGAGAATGGAGGCGGCCTGCACCTCCTCGGCCCTGGTGTAGCTTGTATCAAGCTCTCCCAGGATGCGCCCGAGTTCGCGCTGGGCCCGTTCGTTGGGGCCATCGCCGGGGGCGTAGATCACGTTGCCTGCCTCGCGGGTGAAAAACTCCTGCGGGGTGATCGGCTCTTTTTCCTTGAGATAAGGCGGGATGAAAATCTTGGTGGTCATTCCTTCCTTGATCCGAACTCTGCCTTCCTTGATAGGAGAGACATAGGCGCCGACTTTGCGTTTACCCTTGATGATGTCGACATCGACATGCTTGGTGGTGAATTCGGTTTTGCCGGGGAAAAAGGTCCTCAGCAGCCAGGCATTGGCGGGAGGAATCTGCCGCACAGCCGCCATCATGGTTCTGGTATCATAAATCGAGACAGTCATATCGTTTACTCCTTGTTGATGATTTCTATGCCTTCGGCTGTTAGCCGATGCGTATGGTCAGGCGGTTAGCTCAGGGTCCGCAGGTAGATATTGCGGGCGGCCAGGGCGTCTCTTACATCAGCCGCCACGGTACCTGCGGCCAGGGAAATTACGGCTTCGTTAAACTCGCCGGTTTCGGCGCCAATGCCGTCGGCATCCGCAGCCGTGGCGTCCACCGCTTCCTTGAGCACGGCCACCGGATTCTGGGAGCCGTCAACCGCTGTTTTGTCCACCAGTTTGTATTTGCCGCTGCCTGCCGTCACCGGGATGGTGAAGCTGTCGCCCACGATGAAATCGCTGGTCCCGTCGTTGACGGTAAAGCCGATGGAGTTGTTGGCATAGGCAACCGCGACTGTGGCGTCGTCCAACCGGACGCCGTCCGGATCCACAACCTTGAAAACGCCGGCGTTGGCGGCGGCGGTGATGCAGGTGAGCACGTAGTTGCCCAGCTTGGTGTTTTTCTTGAGCGCGGTCCCGGTGCAGGTGCCGTTGCCGGTATTGGTCCCGGCCACTACCGCGCCCAGAAGCTTGGTGATCGCGCCGATAATCGCTCCGGCGGCAAGCAGGGCTCCGGTCAGGATGGTTACCGCCTTGCAGGCCTGCGGATAAGAGCCGCCCAACAGATTGCTCGGGGTATAGGTTTCGTCTGCCATAATTGTTCTCCTTGTGTATCCTCCGGGGGAGGACTGCTGTTAGCGGCCTGCTCCGGCCACGATATTGTCTACCACTGCCTTGGTTTCCGCCGCCGAGGCTGCGGCCCCGGCATCGCCGGCCCCGGAGTCGATCACCGGGATCGTGGCGGCGTCGGCGGCCAGGTCCTGGGCCGCTGCGGCGGCTACCTCACCCTGCTCGGTCATCAGCTTGTAGGCTGCGGCCTCGGGGGTGGTGGCGCCGTCCAGGGCGAGCTTGAGGATGGTGGCGGCCAGCTCGGTTTTCTTGGATTTATCCAGGGCCAGAACGCCCGTGATCCGGGTCCGCTCGGCGGCGGAGGCCTCGGCCTTGGCCTTGTCCACGGCGGCGGTTGTTTCGCCGCATGCTGCTGCCTTTCCGGCATCCAGACCAAGGGCATGAATGGCGGCATAGGTTTCGGGGTGCTGATGTTTCAGGGCGTCCGGGGTCATAAAGAGTACCTCCTGTGTTGATTGTTTCCCGGATTGAGCCGTCCAGGAACCGGACGACGGTTGTTGTGCATTCAATTCGGCGATCAGCCCTTCCAGGCTGCCGAGGCGGTCGGCCAGCCTGGCGGCTACCGCTTTTTCTCCGATCAGGACATCGCCGCCGCCGAAGTCTTTCTCCACGGTTTCCTCGGAAACCCCGCGGAACTTGGCCACCGAGGCGATGAACACGTCGCAGAGATCGTTTGCCCAAGAGCGGATCTGCGCCTGGCCGTCCGCGCTGTTCAGATCAGGGCGTTTCTTTGGGCTGCGGTCGGAGACGATCTCGATCATGCCCTGATCCGCGTCCGGCTTTTGCAGGCGGAAGACCACCCCGATGCAGCCGACCATGGCGGTGGCGTCGATCACCACCTCGGAGCAGGCCGAGGCAGGCCAGTACCCGGCGGAGGCGCATTGGCCGCCGACATAGGCGGTAATCGGCTTGCCGGTTGTGCGGGCATCAAAGAGCCGGTTGGCCAGCTCGTTGATGCCGGTGGCCTGACCGCCTGGGGTGTCGAAATTCAGGATGATGGACCGGACCGTCGGGTTCTCCTCGGCCAGGGCGAGGTCGTTGGAAATGCCATCCACGGAGCAGACGCCGGAGATCCGGGAGAACATGGAGGCGTAACGGATAATCGGCCCGGTGACGTGGATAACGGCCACGCTGCCGCGGATCTCCATGGACTGCGCTTCATCGGGCTGTTCGCCGCGTTTGGCCAGCAGCGCCTCCGGATCGCCGAGACGGTTGGCGATATCGCACACCAATTGATAGGCGGTGGGGGTGATCAGCCAGGGCTTGCCGTAGACCTCGGTGGCCAGGATGGAGTATTTCTTGTTCATTCGTCTTCGTCCTTGTCAGGAGGTTGCACCGCAGCCGGTTGCCTGGCAGCATCGCCCAGGCCGAGGCCGCCCTCACGCCGCTGTTTTTCCTCGCGGACCCGCTGGGGCAGGTTGACGGAGAAATCCGCGCCGTTGAGGCGCTGGGTTTCGGAGGCGCGGGTGGAGAAGTCTTCTTCCACCATCATCTTGGAGGCGGAAACCTCCTTGAGCGGATCGAGCTGACCCATGATCGGGCCGTTCCATTCCGTTTGGCAATAGGCGGCGCGGATGGCCGGGTCCTGCAAAAAGCCGGGGGCCTTGATCCGGCCGATGATCACAGCCTCGCGGAGAAACTCCATGTAGATGGGCTGGCAAAAGTTGTTGACCATCCAGGCGCGGCGGCGGCTGTAGAATTTCCAGGCCATGAGAAAGGCGGCACGGGAGGCGGAGTACGATTTGTTGAAGCTCTTGAGGATCACGTCCGCCGGCTGCTCGATGGCGCCGCCGATCTCCTGGACAATGGCCCGGAAGAACGGTTCGAACAGGGCGTTCGGGCGCTTGGGATCGGCGATCTCGATCTCCTCGCCCGCGGCCAGATCGAGGACGTTGCCGTGGCCCATGGCCAGCTCGCCGGAGCCGAGCTGCACCTTGGCGGCAGGAGACTGGCCATCCGGGCCTTGACCATTACCCCAGGACGCACCCTGGGCAGCGGGAGACTTGACGAAAACGGTGAGAAACGAGGTGACCACCGAGGCCATCAGCTCGGCGTCGGACAGGCGGGAGAGCTGTTTGAGCTTGGGCAGCACCGAGGACAGATACGGGAACCCGCGCGACTGGCCAACCCGTTCCCGCTCGAACAGGTGGAGGATATTCGGCCTGCCGGACTTGGCCCCGAAAAACTCCACCTCCTGCCATTGCCTAGTCCTGAGCAACGCCGAGCCGGGATGGGCGGTCTGCACGAAGCAGGAGATTGCCTCGCCGCGCTTGTTGCGGCGGATGCCGCCCGAGACGGACGGATCGTTGATCATGCCATCCGGCGAGGAGACCTGGTGGCCCTCGATGAGCTGCACCGCGAGCGAATAGGGCGAGGTGGACCGCCTGATCAGCGGAAGGGCCGCGAAGACATCGCCGTTCATCAGCGAGGAGAGCAGGGCCAGACCCTGAATCTCCTCGAATACCTGGGCGCGGGTGGCGTCGCAATCCTTGGACCCGGACCAGAGCCGGTACTCGCGTTCGGCGGTATCCTGCCAGGCATCGGCCTCGTCGTGGCTGAGGCCGAGAAACTCCCGGTCGATCCGCGATTGCGGGATAAGCCCCGGCCCGACGATGGAAGTGACCGCGCCCTTAATGGCGCTGGCTGCCACCGGGATATTGCGGTAGGCGTCTCCGGAGAACTTCCGCAGGGAGTCAAGATCGTTATCAACGTGAGCATCGGCGGAGCCGTCGGACGCTGCCCAGCCACGGGTAACGCGGCTGAACTGGTCGGCGGCAGCATAACCGGCATACGAACCGATCCCGGCCGCGGACGGATAGGGGATGCCGCGCCGATTGAGGATAGGGGAGGGATTAATCATCGACAGGCACCGCGCGACGGCAGCGGATGGAGCCGTCACCGCCGTTGGCAAAGCGGGAAACCTGTGCGCGCCAGTAGTCGATGCGCGAGGCGATCAAGCCGAGATTTGCGCGAGTGACCCTGGTTCCGGCAACCTCGTACTCCTGGTTGAGAGCTACGGCCGCCTCGGCGGCGAGCCATTTTTCGAGCATCGCTTGTGCTGTGGTGAGATCAACCGGCATGTGTCCCTCGCTGTTTCATTTGCAGCTAGAATGAAACAGCAGAGGAAAAATAAAAAGGGGGTCGTATCTTGTGGACGAGTTTTGCTTCTACACGAAAATTCCTGTGGAAGAATTTTCGTGTAGAGGAATTTTCGTGTAGAAGAATTTTCTTGGGGTGAGGAGGGTGGAGGTTGTGGGTGGATAACGGTAGTTAAGCGTGATCTCCGTAAGCCATCCTGAATCTTTCGTTTACCTGACAAATGAAAGATTCAACAAGCTGATCTTCGTTACAGTTCATCATTTCATGACGACTGAAAACGCGCTGGAACACATAGGTCTGCCTATTTTTTGTACACACTATCGCCGATTCAATAGCCAAACCATCTTCAATTTGAATAATTTTAACCAATGATTTGTGTTTTATCCCTGTCTCTATTTTTTGCAGTAGCGCAAAACATTCTTTCAACATAACTCCTCCAAAAAACTGTTTAACCAGCCATTTCAGCAGAAACCGCAAACAACGCGTTTCAGATGACTTCCGCGTTGAGCCTCGACCTGACAGCAATCTTCAACAATAATGACTCATGCTCTTCTATTCTCTTTAGTAATTCATTGCAGCGGGCGTAAAGGCGTTCAAGGTGTGATTCTACACACCATGTTCGCCAAGAGATGCTCGCAAATTCTTGATTACCACTAGATGAATAATTATATTTTGAAGGGCTGCTTAATGGCTCCAAATCTTGCGACCAACTTATTCCGATTTGCCCAACGAGCGCATCTACTCGTACATCATGGACGCCGCGTTCTGTGGCGTCGTTTTGGTTCTGTGTTTCCTTACCCATGTCCATCTCCTTTCCTGCCATGCTGGCGGGCCATTGTCATTTCAAATCGGACCGCCACAATCAGCGCAGCGGACTCCAAATCAATCACCCATAATAACCTCCCAGGGAAAAATAATCTACATCGCCCGCGGCCGCACCGGATCCACCTGCACCGACTTGATGGTGATATCCATCTTGTGCAAGGGGCAATCCGAATTAACGCACTTGTGGTAGCGGGTTTTCATCCCGTCTTCCCAGGGCAGGGAGCCGGTGATCCTGGTCCGCGTGGTTTCGCAGTGGGGGCAGCGGGCGCCGTCCTGGGCCGAATAGTCAACCCCTCCCTTGGCGGTGTTGAGTGAGGAGAGCAGCTTTGCTTCGTAGGCATCTGTTGTCATGTTGTCATTTCCTTTTGGTTTCACCCTACGGGCATAAGTTTCGTTTGAACAGACAAGCTGCTCAACTCAGCTTTAAGCTTCCTCGCCTTTACTGCGCACCCTGCGCCCATACTGCTGCGCTCTTGCTTCCATCTCTTCCGCCGAAAGCAGCAAATTAACGCCTCCGCCGGGCCATTCCGGATCGGCCAGGGCCAGGCACCCCACCTCGCAGTCGAGGTAGTGGTTGTCCTTGCTGGTTTTGATCCACTCCTCGACCCCCTGGCTGTTCTTCTGCTTTTTCTCGGCGGTGATCTGCCGGGCGTAGTCGCTGCCGGTGGTGTCGTGCAGCCAGGCCGCCTGGGGTCCGCCGGTAACGGTCTGGCCCAGGCGATAATGGAAGGCGTCCTTGAGCTGGGCCGTGTCCAGGAAGATGAGCTGCAGCCCTCCGGGCAGCGGCTTGCCGCTCGGCGTCTTGTCCAGGGGCTTGCCCACCCGCAGGCGGCCTCCGGCAATGGCGGAGCTGGCTCCCTTGGTGCCCCATACCCGACAGCCGCGGCCCTGGCCGTTTTTCCGCAGCCAGAAATAGGCCTCCTCGGTGCGGCTGATGTCGTTGTCCTTGTCCTTGCCGCCGCCAGTGTCCAGCCCGGCCCGCCAGATCCGCATCGACCGGGCCGACCCTTCCACCGGATAGCTGGTCTCGAACAGCAGTTTTTCCACCTCATCCCAGTCCGGCAACTGGCCGTGGTGGATGTTCCAGCTCGTGAAATCGCGGGCAAAGGCGCGGACCACGAACCAGAAGCCATGGCGCTGCATATCCACGAAGCAGACCAAGGCCACGGCCTGGGATGGAACGGTTTGCGGAGGCAGGGCGCAGCAGGCCTTGAGGATCTCGGATTCCCTGGTCTCGATGACCACCTGTTTCCACGGTTCGGCAGCGTAGTTGTTGCAGAAGTCCTTGAGCTTGTCCAGCCCATTGCGCTCCGCATCGAGAAAAGCGGCAGCGGAATCGGACAGGCTCGGGAAGCAATGCCAGGCCGGGTTGTGGAAACCGATGAAGGCCGGGCGGTATTTCCGCAGGTGCTCGCCGAGGTCGAGCGCATCGCCCATGGCCTGATGGTCGCCTTTCTTGAGGGCCTCGAACCGCTCCAGCCATTCTGCGGACGGTACGGCCCTCCATCCGTAACGGCCGTCGGCAATGGCCCTCTGGGCGGCAATGGTTTTCTGCCGGTCATTCCATTGGGCGCCGCAGGCATGGCACACGTAGTATGCCAGTTTTTCCGCCTTCACCGTGATCGGGTCAGCCGAGGATCCGCCCGGCCATTTGATCTGGGAAAAGATCATGACCTGGGCTGTGCCGCACTCCGGGCAGACCACCCAAAAATTGCTGATGATCTGCGTCTCGGTGAGCAGGGCAGGCCAGATATGGCCCGACTCCGTGGTGCAGGTAGAGTTGTCCCAGATTTTATAATCGTAGCCGAAGGCGATGATCCGCTTGTCGATCAGATCGTGGGAGTTTGCCTCCCCAGAGCTGGCCGATTCTTCCCACTTATCCGCCTCATCCTTTTGCACATACATGGCCGGGAAATCGCCCATGGAGGTGGGGGAACCAGCCCAGCCGGCATAGATCAGCATGCTGAGGAGCTGGATCCGCAAGGCGCCCTTGTCGTCGGCCTGGCCGGTGAGCAGCTGGGAGAGCACCGGGCTGGCCTCGATCATCTTGATCAGGCCGTCCTGAAACCGCCGCCGCGCCGCGTTCATGTTCGGCATGGCTATGATGGCGTTGCCGGGCCGACGGTCCATGGCATAGGCGAGGCAGATTTTAAGGAGGGTTGATCCAGCACTCTGCGGCGCCTTGCAATTGTAAATCCTCCGCACCGACGGGAAAAACGAGGCGTCCATCATCCCAACGGACCACGGCGCGTACTCTGGTTTCCAAAATCCGCCCTTCAGCGGGCCATCGGTGAGCACGAAACTTTTCTGGGCCCATACTGACGGAGATTCGTGCTTTTTCTTGTGCAATATCTTGCGCTCCGGCTTGGAAAACCGGAACTCATGGCACAGCTCACCGGCGAGATGGAGCAGCGACTGCGGCAGCCAGGGCCGGGAGCCGGTGAGGGTGATGGTTTTAAGGGCGGACTGACTCATGCCATATCCATGGGGCTGATGATCGCCTCTTTGCTCATCACATGGGTGTATATCATGGTGGTGTTCAAATCCTTGTGCCCGAGCAGCTCCTGGATGGTTCGGATATCCCGGCCAGCTTCCAGGAGATGGGTGGCGAAGGAATGGCGCAGGGTGTGGCAACCGCAGCGCTTGGTGATCTTGGCCGCCCTGGCAGCCTCATGCACCGCTTTTTGGATGGCGGACTCGTGCAGGTGGTGACGCTTGAGCTTGTTTGAGATCGGGTCGATGGCCCGTTGCCTCGCCGGGAACACGTAGAACCAGCCCCAGGTGAATGGGGCGAGCTGAAACTTGCGGGCCAGGGACGGCTCCATGGAACAGGGGATCTTATCACCCCGGTCCTGCTGATGCAGCCGCTCCACCGCGGCGAGATGGCGATGCAACTCACCGGCCATGGCGCCGGGCAGCGGCACCACCCGGTCCTTGTTTCCCTTTCCCATGCGGACAACGATCTGCCGCCGGTCGAAATCCACATCCTGCACCCGCAAGCGCATGGCCTCCATGAGCCTCAGTCCGGATCCGTACAGGAGCGAGGCGATCAGCCAGTGCTGGCCGTTCATCTTAGAGAGCATCCGCTTGACCTCCTCCCGTGAGAGGACCACCGGCAGGCGCCTGGTGCGCTTGGCCCGCATGGCGTCGATGTTGGCGAGGGGTTTTTCCAGCACCTCCAGATAAAGAAATCGCAGGGCATTGAAGGCTAGGTTTTGCGTGGAGGCAGAGACCCCGCGATTGACCGCCAAGTGGGTGAGGTAGGCCGTGACCTCGGCCTCGCCCATGTCGCGCGGGTGGCGCTGGTCCTTAAAAAAATGGCAGAACGCAACGATATAGTGCCAGTATGCCTCCTCGGTACGGATGGCCATGTGCCTCCGCCGGCAGACATCGTGGACCATGGCCTTGAGGCGAGGCTGGGTGGAGGCGGTGATAGGCGGTGTTTGCAAGGCTGGTTGGTTCATGGTGTTGCCATCCCGGTTAAGGTTTGTGGCCTTGTTTGTGCCACTGAGTCTGATGGATTAGGCCGCCTTGGTGGCTGTCTATCGGTGGTT
>Ga0172380_10001101_pt1 | contig 47975 bp, 37 predicted proteins | sample Leawe162metaG_FD_119747 | JGI IMG/M metagenome (GOLD analysis project Ga0172380, IMG submission 119747) | Leachate microbial communities from a municipal landfill in Southern Ontario, Canada - Leachate well 162 metaG | ecosystem: Engineered > Solid waste > Landfill > Unclassified | place... | reverse complement strand
GATCGCCGGTAACTGTTCTAATATTTCTCGGTGCCGATGGAGCTACATCATCATAGAAATGATCAAATTCATCGCATCCGGTTATCATAAATGCCGCCCCCAATAGTATTGCGAGGTAAATTCTTTTAAGGTTTTTCATCACGTTCTCCCGTTGTTGTTCTGATCTATATAGTCAATCAATATGCCAACTATTTTCTGTTTGATAAGACGAAAAACCAGCGAAAAGGTTTGTTTTTGTTCGAAATAAGTAGAGTTCTGAAATGTGTTTAGAAAAATATATACAGAGCTGTATCTTTAATTGAACAGCTCTGTATGCAATTAAATTAGATATCCATCATCTTGTCATCAACAAACATTTTCTTTTTGTTGATAACCGCGACGGATTTTCCGGTGAGCAATCGTTTATCGTATGGCGAGTTTTTAGCTTTGGACTTGAATTTGGTTATGTCAACAGTCCAAATCTGCTCCGGATCAAAAATTGTCAAATTAGCTTCTTCACCAACTTGAATTTTAGGTACGTGCAGATTTAAAATCTTTCTTGGGTTAATTGCAAACTTCTCAACTAACTGCAAAAGTGTTAGATGTTTCTTCTTCACTAGTTCAGAAATTGCTAAACCGATTTGTGTTTCCAGACCAAGAATTCCATTCGGGGCGAAGATAAATTCCATCTCTTTCTCTTCTATTGAATGAGGGGCGTGATCGCTGGCGATACAATCTATCGTTCCATCTTTGAGTCCTTCAATCATTGCAGCTACATCTTCTCTCGTTCTTAGCGGAGGATTCATTTTATAATTTGTGTCGAAGGTTTTAAGCAGATCATCAGTCAAAGCAAAATGATGCGGTGCAACTTCGGCAGTAACCTTAATTCCCTTTTTCTTTGCTTGTCTAACCAAATCAACAGCATTCTTGGAACTGATGTGGGCAATGTGAACTCTTCCGCCGGTAAACTCCGCCATCATAATATCGCGCATTACAATTAAGTCTTCGGCAACATTTGGAATTCCTTGCAAGCCTAGTAAAGTTGAAGTGAAACTCTCATTCATAGCTCCTCCGGCTAAAGATTCATCTTCGCAATGCTCAATGATTGGGGCATCCATCATTTTTGAATATTCTAAAACATTTCTAAGTATTCCGGCAGATTTTATTGCTACTCCGTCATCGCTAAATCCAACTGCACCGGCTTCATGCAATTCCAGCATTGGAGATATTGCTTCTCCCTTTCTTGCTAAAGTTGCTGCGGCTACCGGAAAAACATCAACCAAATGCTTTGCCGCTTTTTCTTTTATGAAACGAACAATTTCGGCGGAATCAATGTCCGGATTTGTATTAGGCATACAAGCCACGCCGGTAAATCCGCCAACGGCTGCAGCGTTACATCCGGTAACAACTGTTTCTTCATCTTCTCTGCCCGGTTCACGCAAGTGAACATGCATATCGAAAAATCCCGGAGAGCAGTATTTATTGTTCATATCAAAAACTTTTGCTTCCTTGAATTCAGCTTCGGAAATTCCGCCAATCTTTTTAATCACACCATCTTCAATTAGAAGATCATTTTTTTCATCCAGCTTTTGTTCCGGTTGGAGCAGATTAACTTGTTTCAAAATTATTTTCATTTTTCACCTTCCTATGAATGCATTGTGCCGAGCAGATAGAGAACAGCCATTCTAACTGCAACACCATTTGTAACTTGATCGAGAATTACTTGATACGGTCCATCTGCTACTTCTGAAGACAATTCAACACCACGGTTAATTGGTCCCGGATGAAGTATTACAATATCTTTATTGAATTTTTCTATGCGCTCTGTTGTAACACCAAAGTAGTTATGATATTCACGCAAAGATGGAATTCTTCTTCCGGCGTCACGTTCTAGCTGAATGCGGATTACATTTAGTACATCGTTTTCCTTTATTGCATCATCAATTTTATGATATACTTTAATCCCGAGCGATTCAATTCCAAGCGGAATCATTGTTGAGGGACCGCAAACAGAAACTTGCGCGCCCATAGTTTTTAACCCGTAGATATTTGAAAGAGCAACTCGGCTGTGAGCAATATCGCCGACGATGCAAACTTTCAGCCCTTCTAATTTTCCCAATCGCTCATGAATTGAATACATATCGAGCAATCCTTGTGTTGGATGCTCGTGAAGACCGTCTCCGGCATTGATAATATTAGCCTTGCTAATTTTTGTTAAATACTGAGGAACGCCGGCTGATTGATGACGAACCACAATCATGTCAACTTTCATTGCCTCAATATTGCGGACTGTATCTTTGAAAGTTTCACCTTTCTTCGCACTGCTTGTTGATGTTGAAAAATTCACAGTGTCTGCCGAAAGTCTTTTCTGCGCAAGTTCAAAAGAAATTCTTGTTCGTGTTGAGTTTTCATAAAAAAGATTTACTACTGTTTTGCCTTGTAGAGTTGGAACCTTCTTGATCGGTCTTTCCAAAACTTCTCTAAAAGTTCTTGCCGTATCAAGAATAAGCTGAAGATCCTCTTTCGGAACTCCGCTTAAACCTAGTAAGTGTCTGCTTGATAGTGACATATATTTTCTCTCTCTAATTTTTGCTTGGTGCGTTTACTAAATAGATTGCATCTTCGCCATCTGTTTCTTTGATACGAACACGAACTTCTTCATTAATAGAAGTTGGGAAATTTTTACCCACGAAATCTGCTCTAATCGGCAACTCGCGATGTCCTCTATCTACCATTACACAGAGTTGAATTGTGTTAGGTCTTCCAAGATCCATAAGTGCATCGAGTGCGGCACGGACTGTGCGACCGGTATAAAGTACGTCATCAATTAGAATTACATGTTTATCATTGATATCGAAGGTAATATTTGTAACGCCAATTTCCGGCTGCTTAAGCCGCGTGCGAAAATCATCTCTGTAAAGAGTTACATCGAGAACGCCAAAATCGGGTTCCGATTGATCAATCTCTTTAATCTTTTGAAAGATTCTAGAACCGATATGTTCGCCCCGAGTTCTCATTCCAACTAGTACAAGGTTTTTGGAACCCTTGTTTCTTTCCAAAATTTCATGAGCTAGGCGGGTTAATGTTCGGTTAAATCCTTCTTCGTCAATTAGCTTTGCTTTGATATCCATTTAATTATGCCTTGGCTTATAAAAAAAATCCCCGATAGGCAAAAAAAGCCTTCGAGGTTTCGTTTTGTAGTGCTATGTAATTTTCTTTTCCAATCCTTACTTATCTCTCTGGATAAACATTAAAGGACAAATTTTGTTGAGCTAATTTAGGAGTATTTTTTCACATCCCAAAATATTATTCCAAATACCGAGCTAAAGTTTTTTTTCATATCCAAAAAAACTTTATTTTTGGCAATCATTTTCGGGGTGTAGCGCAGCCCGGTTAGCGCGCTTCGTTCGGGACGAAGAGGTCGGGAGTTCGAATCTCCCCACCCCGACAAAACTGTTCTATAGTCATGCTGAGTTAATCGAAGCATGACTACACTTTTTCAGTCTTCGACTTATTCGCCTTCGGCGAAAGCTCAGACTGACACTACAGAATTCTATGTCATGGTGATCATTCGGAACTTTGATTGTCATGGTGAGCCTGTCGAACCATGACGTTATTTACTCTTCTTCTTTGAAAGCTCTATCAATAAATCAAATTCACCTTTTATCAATGCTTCTTTCTTTTCTCTAGTCCATCCTTTGATTTGTTTCTCTCTTTCAATCGCAGTAAGTGGATCACTGAATTCACATTGATATACAAGTTTGATAGGTAAGCGAGTTGCTGTATAACCTTCATGCAAGCCTTGTTCGTGTTCAAGTAATCTTATCTCAAGATTATTGGTAACACCAGTATAGTAGCTACCATCCGAACACTGCAATATATAAACCCACATTCTTTTCATAGGCTTTTTATCCTCACTTCGACTCGTCCGATTTCTTCGGGCGGCTCAGTGTGACAGTCTTCGACTTATTTGCCTTCGGTAAATGCTCAGACTGACACAATCTATTAAACCTTTCGGTTTCGCTAATGCAAAAATCTTAATGTCATGGTGAGCTTGTCGAACCATGACAAAAATAAAAAAAAAGACCACTTATTCAGTGGTCTTTTTTGTAATTCTATTTCAGCAACCTACTATTGCATTTTGAATTCGATTCTACGATTCATTGCTCTGCCGTCCGCAGTTCCATTATCAGCAACCGGATTGCTTTCGCCTTTACCGGAAACAGAAATTCTGCCAGCGTCAATGCCTTTGGAAGTCAAATAATTCTTCACAGTATTTGCTCTTTTTTCAGAAAGTTTTAGATTGTAGGATTCTGAACCAATGTTATCTGTATAACCTTCAATTGCAACTTTCATATCCGGATTCCTTAACATTGCTTTTGCAGCATCATAAAGCATTGGGTAAGATTCCGCAGTTAATTGAGCACTATTGAATTCGAAGTTGTTACCAACTAGAACCCACTTTTCTGAAACTGCAGTAGCTTTTGCCGGTCTTTCAACAACAATTTCTTTTGTTACTTCTTTAGGAATATGAGCTTTGATCATATCTTCAATCTTATTGTAATCTGTCATATCCTTTTGATCTTGTGTTATGCCGGTATAAAGCTGGCAATACTTGCTTGGTTCACCTTTATCTAAGAAATAAAGAAGGCCAAGATTTAAACCGATGTAGGAATCTGTACCACTTTGTTCACCGGCTATTACTGCGCCGTCAAAACTAGATGTTGTGGTTTGATGATAACCGAATTCAGTAATAAGTTTCCAGTCTTCATCCAAACACCATTCTAAACCAGCACCAACGTTAAACTGCATTACAAACGCATTTTCATCTAACGTAGTTGAGTAATAATTTGTGAGCATTCTATAATTACCACCAACTCCACCAAATACATAAGGCGAAACTGGTTCGCATGGAACAAGATAATACAAGAAATCTAAATCGCCTGTAATTGCGTTAGTTTCTTCTAATTGAGTACCAACGCCGCTTTCCCAATTTGATTCCAAATGCGAGTAACCGGCTTTAAGTCTCAAAGCAACATGTTCTGAAAAGTTTCTTTGCAAAGAAAGAAAACCTCCATAGTTCGAGTTCAAGGCTTCGGTGTTTACGCTTAGCATTCTTGGGTATTTGAAACCAAACCCTAGAGACCAGCTGTCTTTGGCTAGCTGAGCATTAGTAACCTCAGCAAGGCCAACCAAAAGTATAATTGTTACTAGTGTTAAGATTTTTTTCATAGAACCTCCTTAAATGAGGAATTATTTTCAATTTATTTTATCAACTGTGAAAACTTAAAAATAAATGAGGTTTGGGGATAAAAATCCCAAGCCTCAACTCAATCCAAAAATGTTAAAATGGCCCTTGACCAATGCCGCCTTGGTTATGCACTCTCCAATACCATGCAGCAGTAACAGCATATTTATAACCAGGATAAGTTGCATCTTGTGTAAATACACCAGTTTGGCTAATAGTGAAGACATCTAAAATTCCAACTTCTTCTACAGTAATTCTGTAAACCCAGTCACCCGTTGTAGTTTCATATCCTGGAGGTCCTTGAATTTGTCCTCCTGAAGTTACAACCGGAGTTCCGGCAGCATTCATTTGAGTAGCAAAATCACTCCACTTATAAGTAAAATCATAATTTATTGATCTAGGACTATTAGACTGACCAAAAATTGCCTTAACCAAGCCATATGAATAAGCTTGAGTAGGCTGAGAATTTGCATCACCGCTTTTAACAGTAATATATGGTGATGTTGGTACAGAACCATTGAATGATGCTGAAGTATTATTTGGGTAAAGTTCAATTATCTTAATTTCTTTAACACCAGTTTCTTTTCTAAGATGAGTAACGGAAATTCCATCATTACCGACAAACTTTCCATCGACGGTCTGAACTACAGATACATTACCTAATAAAGCATAAGAACCAGGTGTTGTAACTTGAACAGTAGCAGTAACACCATTAGCGCCAACAACAGAATTGAGACCCGTATTTTCCCACTTACCGGTTGTTGTATTTAATTTCAACAAAGGGATTTGAGTTCCTACCGGTAAAATAAAAGGTAAATTAAAACTCATTGTAACAGGCTGGCTAAAAGTAGTAACACCCGGTGCAGATAAATTATTTGAAGACACAATATTTTGTGTAGCCGGATTTGTTGGAGGAGGTGTACTTGCAACCGGAACACTTGCTAAAGTAACTTGCGTATTTGCCGGAACAGCATTTGCCGGAACAGTTACAGTAACCGGTGTTGTTGTTTTCGCATCCGATGTAGGTGGTACGGTAGCTGTACCGCCTGTTGTACCGATAGTTGTTGTAGTAACATTTGCAATTTTTGTCAAGACTAAATTAGTTGCAGCAACAGCACCAACTGTTTTGTTGTATGTAGCATTTGTGAAACCATAGCCAAAGCCTGCAACATTTGTTGATACTTTAAAAACAGTTTCAGTAGTATTAAGTGCTGTAAAGTTAAAAGAATACATACCGCTAGCATTAGTAACCGCAGTTCCTAATGAAGTTCCGTCAAGTTTAGACAGAGTAACTGTAGCATTAGCAATTCCATTTCCAGTAGTATTGTCAATAACATATCCAGTAAGTGTTACTGGCGGTGTTTCTGGTGCTTGCGGGTTTGGTCTTGCTACTTCTGGTCCAACTCTGCTTGTCTCACAACCTGAGAAAACCAAAGAGCCAACCAGAACAACTAAAAACGAAAAAACAACTAGGTAGTTTTTCCTTTTATTCATCTTTCACCTCTTGATATAATGAGTTAATTAATTTTCGAAAATCTATTCTTTATGAAACTAGGGTTTAACTTTTCTAAATAAGTATTTATTCTACTTCCAGTGTTATAACGCAATCCAATTAAATCGTTAGTGTTACTTTTAACAACATAACTCCATGAATAATTTTCAGCCACTTTTAAGCGCACAAAACTTGGGTTCCAATATTGGGAAGGAAACAATGGGACTGTCAATGTAAACCCTCCGTTAGAGACACCCTTGAACGATCGTAATGCAAAAAATCCGATTTCAATTTCACCAAATTCTCTATTAATATCAACTCTTATGCTATTATCTTTATGTAAATAGTGACCTATGCCGGCACCGAGCGTAAGATCATACTTCTCTATCCGGTATTCTGCATTTACCGATCCAGTAACCATAAATTCAGTAGAATACAAAATTCTTGTCATACCGGAAAAATCAATGTAGCTGGTAACACCAAAATTTCCACCAAGACTAAAATTTCCATTTCCAAAATATTTTTTAGTTTCAAAATCGAAGCCGTATCTGTTCCCGGAAAAAATGCCGGCAGTTGCTGAAATAAAGAACGCATTCGGCAGTCGAAAAGTTTGATTTAGTGTAACCATCCCTGTTCTAATTGAATCTCCGCGAGTTCCAAATTCATTCCATAATGGGAAAATGGTCTCATAACTAAATTTCATTCCCCTCCAAAAACTAGTTCTAATATCCGGAGCTAAGTTGATTTGAGCTAGTACCGGGTCAGAGTAAGGACCAAATTCAAAACTCATTTGTGGTTTAATTACTAAATCAAATCTAAAATCAGTAGTATTGAACTCGGATTCATCGACTAGGAGTTTGAAATCCTTATCGACATCCATTCTAATATCAGCGTCATTAACAAACTGTTCAGCATTGATATTATTAGCTAAAAACTCTCTACAGTTTTTTAAACTGGAAAAGAATTTGATAATCGGAATTTTTCTATTCAGAGGGATTAAAATTAATTCCTCTCGGTCATCAATTAAAGGAACAACAAGTTTTAGAACTTCTTTTAGTGCATCTACTTCAAATCTAAAAACCCGGTTTTCGTATGCAATCAGAATTTTTGAATCTTCAATTTTTACTTTAATATTTTCAAAACCATTTTCCGACAACTTAGAAATTATATCATTCTTGTTTGTTGCAATACTTTCCGAAAATGAAAACAAAAAAAGAATAACCAACAGTTTATATATATGACTATAGAACTTCACAATTTGTGACACTTTGCACATTTTATATTATCGATACCCTCTGAAAAGGAATGAAACTCATTTGGTGGAACTTTCTTAAATCTAGAATTAATATATCAATTCAACGTTAAAATTCAAATATTTTTTACAACATTAATACTTTTGTGTGACCTGCTGCATTTCGCTTCGACAAGACAGTCTTCGATAAACCTGGCGTGAGCTTGTCGAACGCCTCAGACTGACACTACATTTAAAACGTCATGCTGAGTTTATCGAAGCATGACTTTCTACCTTTTCGCTTCGACAGGCTCAGCGTGACGCTTCATTTTCTACGTCATGGTTAGCGTTCGGCTTCGCTCACGCCAAGGTTTGCCAAACCATGACTTGCTATATTAAGTTATTCTAATTGTTTAGATTTACAAATAAAAAAAAGGAGAGTTATGGCCTCTAATCACTCATTCGACATCGTCTCAGAAATCGATTTTCAAGAAGTCGATAACGCTATGAACCAGGCTATTAAAGAGATTCAGCAGCGTTATGATTTGAAAGATTCCAACACAGAAGTTGTTCTAAACAAGAAAGACAAGCAGCTTTCTATTAATACAAAAGATGATTATTCGCGCAAGCAGACAATAGATATTTTGCAGACAAAATTTCTTAAACGCGGAATTTCTATTAAAGCTCTGAAATATAACGAACCTGAACCCGCAGCCAGCGGCCGATTAAAGCAAACAATTGATTTGCAAAGCGGCATTTCCAAAGAGAATGCAAAAGTTGTTACAAAAATGATTAAGGATAGCAAGCTAAAAGTAACTGCACAAATTCAAGACGAACAAGTACGAGTTACTGCAACTAAGATTGATGATCTTCAAGCAATTATGAAATTGATGCGTGAAGCAGACCTTAATTTCCCTACACAATTCACTAACTTGAAATAGATTTTTAGAGACTACTATTTACCCATTGCTTTCATGTTAAGTTTTGGGCTAAAGCCCTTTTTAATTTTTCTTGTCTTAACCCCACGCTTAAGCGTGGGGTTTCTAACACGTCTTTTTCTTATTGGACTTTAGTCCAAGATCTATTGTACCTAACTTGTTAGCATTGACTATTAACTTTTTTAAAACAAAAAAACCCGCTATAGCGGGTTTTTTTGTGTGTTTACTACTCTAATACTATAAAGTATATCTAACACCAAACTGCATAGCCCAACGGGAAGAAATATCACTAATAGAATATGGAGAGTTGTTATTTGGTTTTGTGAAGCTATAAACCGGAGTATTAGCTCTACCATTATGTGTAATTCTTCCTTGTAATCTAACAACAGCATAATCGAAAGTAGTAAGCTCTACCTTACCCCAATCCTTATTGAGCAAGTTAGCAACATTTAGAATATCCAACGAAATTTGGAAAGCACCCATACCTACAAAATCCGGTATGTCTTGAGTAATCTTAAGATCGATGTATTCCGACCATGGATTACGAGCGCTATTTCTTTCGAAGATTTTACCGCGGCTGTCATTTAAATACTCATTGTTCTTAATGAACGCATCTAAATCTGCATAGGTTGTATTCTTTGCAGTAGCCTTAACAAATTTTCCGGCAGAGATTGATCCAATTAGAATTTCAGATTCATTTCTTGGAACGTAGAATAAATCATTCTGATCGAAACCGTCATTATTCAAATCGTTCATTACTATAAACGAATAAGGTCTTCCACTTTGTCCGTTATAGAACAATGAAACTGTAGTTGGAGCATTTCTGAAGAATTCGTAAGAATAAGAAAGAGAAATAAATGCTCTATGCTTAATTTCAAAGTTAGAAGTTGTTAGTGCCGGTGCGTTAGCATCTACAGAAATCGGATTATATCTCATTTGAGAAACAGCTTGAGATGAAGTTACGCTGTTTTTATCTTTTGCTGTACCATAAGTGTAAGCAGTGTTAATAGATAAGCCTCTTGCAACACTTCTCTGCAATTGGAATGATAAATTAGATTGATAACCACTGCTTGTATTATATATTTCCATAATATCATAGAAGTTACCACTACCGCTATTTGTTCCGCCATAAACCGGTCTTCCATCAACTCCGGAACCTAAAGCAGCAATTGTTCCAATTTGAGGAGCTATGTTTACTTTACGATATAACATATCGTTAACAGTGCTTGAGTATAAAAATTCAACTGTGCCAACAAAACCCAATGGTAATTCTTGATCAATACCCATATTGAATCTTAAGATTTGAGGCATCTTTAAATCCGGATCAGAAATGTTAACTTCAGATTGAAGTCTTGGATCACCCAAAGCACCAGCAGCACGAGGATCGCCAGCAAAATATTGATCGTATGGATTTGCAATAAATGGAAGCACTCCACCAGTAGTTTTATTGCGTACCTCTGCGAGTAATGTTCCGGTATTTCCATAATTGTTGGAAATCCAAACATAAGGAACGCGACCGGTAAATAATCCTAAACCGCCTCTAATTTGAGTTGATCTATCGCCATTAACATCCCAGTTGAAACCAACGCGAGGTGACCAGAGTAAATTTCCGCTAGGAGCTACGTCTGTTTGATAACCCGGAAAATATTGTGGGAGAAGTGGGTTTGCTTCCGGTGCATCCGGGAACATTGGAATATCTACACGTAAACCATAAGTAAGTTTGAATGTAGGAAGAACTGTCCATTCATCTTGAATATAGAACCCAAGTTGAGCAACACTAAATTCAGCAGCAGGTGCAACTGAAGGATCTTGTTTTCCATAAACTCTTTGATAGAAAGCAACTTTGTTAGCAGTAAAATCAGCTAAACTATTGTATTGATAGTATCCAAAAAATGAACGAACAAACATATTTCTGAAAGAGAAAAATTCGTTATGTGTACCAACTGTAAAGATGTGGTTGCCAACATAGTAAGAGAAGTTATCTGTAATTTCAAGAATATCTTGATCTAATTCGTTTGCTGATGAATAGCGATCCGGACCGGCAAACATATTGTAGCCACCGTCACGAACTTCAACTTCAGGAGTTGCGGCAGCAGTACCGGCTCTTCTATCGCGGATTGAAGTAAAGCCAACAATTAGTTCGTTAGACATGCTGTTGCCGAGGCGGCTGTTCAACTGCAATACTGTTGAATTAGTTTTATTTTTAATTCTGTAGTTATAAGAATCGAAGCTCATCTGGTTGGATCCGCTACGAGCATTCATATTATCTTGATATGAATCTACAAAGTTATGACGTAGTGTTAACTGATGCTCTTGTGAAAGGTTATAATCAAATCTTAAAAATAATTTTGTGCTTGGTTGTTCGCGAATAAATTCGTCATAAGAACCAGCTTCCATTCCCTTTGCTTTCAATGCATTTGCATAAGGAATAACTTTATCACTGATTAATTGAGCACCGGTCTTTCCACCAAAACCATCTGACAAAGAAACGTTTCTTACCGGTCTATCATTTGTTGTAATTTCTCCGTTTACGAAGAAGAACAATTTATCTTTCATGATTGGTCCGCCGGCTCTGAATCCGTATTGGTAATCAGAGAATTTTGCGATGTCATCTCTACCTTCAAGTTTGCCCATAAACTTTTCGTTTCTGCCAAAGCCGTAAAGAGAACCGCTGTATTTGTTTGTTCCGGCACGTGTAACAGCATTAATACCACCGCCGGTAAAGCTACCTTGTCTAACATCGTAAGGAGCGATAACTACCTGGAATTCACGAATAGCATCCAATGAAATTGGATTTGTACCGGTCTGACCGCCTGGTGTACCCGAGCTTCCTAAACCGAACAAATCGTTGTACTGAGTACCGTCAATCTGAACGTTATTATAACGATTGCTACGACCGGCAGCAGAAACTTCTGTACCTGAGAACAATGGAGATAATTTAGCAAAAGATTGAAAACTTCTGCTTACCGTAGGTAATTCTTCAATTTGTTTGATACCAACGTTTTGAGCAGCACCGGTACGTGATTGAGACATAACAGCATCTCTTTCTGCGGTAATTGTAACTCCGGATAGCTGAACTGCTTCTTCAGGTAACTTGAAATTAATTTTCAAGTTCTGACTTAACGCAAGATCAAATCCTTCTTCAACTTGTTGTGTGTAACCAACAAAAGAAACGGTTACCTTGTAAGGTCCGCCAACTCGTAAACCGAGAACGTTATAACGTCCGTCTATACGAGTGTTTGTACCATATTGTGTACCGGATGGTACATGCACAACTATTACATTTGCGCCAGGCAACGGGTTTCCGTTTTGGTCTACAACTGTTCCGTTTAAGGAAGCTGTTGTAGATTGAGCGAACATTGTCTGGAAGCTAAACATAATAACTAAAGCGAAGAAGGAGAATAGTTGTTTAACTTTACTCATACATTACTCCTGTAATGGGTTAATGGATATTTGATTAGTGTAAATTTTTTGTGATTTAAAGCGGATAAATTGGTGCCGAGCAACAAGAAGTTATTAACTTTTTTTCGAAATGTAATCACTCTTAATACACTCACGGTATATTTTCTTGTTAGAAAGGAGATTATTTTTTGCACTAGGAAGATATGAAAATAGGGCTAATCTCAAAAGTTATTAACAATTATTTAACAGAAAAAAACTTTCGACCATATGTAATTTTTTATTGTCTATTCAGTTAATAAGGCATATCTTCTTCCCCCAATTTCATCTCAAAATTTTATTTAAGAAGAATTATGAAAAAGAATTTATTTGTTTTTATAGTTTTAATGCTGATTTCAACGACATTTTCGGCACAAACAAAGCCTTATGTTTTGCTCGTTTCTTTCGATGGCTTTCGCTGGGATTATTTGAATCGCGGTATTACCCCAAATCTGGAAAAAATCCGCCAGGAAGGCGTTTCTGCACTCTCTTTCAGACCTTCATTTCCTTCAAAAACTTTTCCAAACCATCAATCAATTATTACTGGAATGTATCCGGCTCATCATGGAATTTACGCCAACTATTTTTTTAATCCGTTTACCAATGAGACTTACCGGCTCGGTGATACAGTAGCTGTTACAAACCCTAGATGGTATTTAGGAGAAGCGTTTTGGGAAACCGCTGAGCGGCAAGGTATAACTACCGCAAGCTACTTTTGGCCAGGAAGCGAAGTTAAGCTGGATTATAGAAGACCGACTTATTACGAGAAGTATGATCACAAAATGCCTTACGAAAAAAGAATTGACGGCGTTGTTAATTGGCTAAAACTCCCGCAAGAAAAACGCCCGCATTTTATTACTTTGTACTTTCACGAAACGGATGATAAAGGACACCAATTTGGACCTAACTCTACGGAATGCAACGAAGCGATAAAACTACTCGATGGTTTAGCCGGTAAACTGTTTGAAAAGTTGGATGAAATAAAAATGAAGGATAGTGTTAACGTCATCTTTGTTTCAGATCATGGAATGACTGAAGTTTCAAGAGAAAGAATAATCAATGTTGAAAAAATATTGGAAGGTTATAATTGCAAATTCCGCGATGAATCGGTTCTTATGACTATTGAACCGCCAAAGGATCAAATAAAAGCGGTTTACGAAACTTTGAAAAAGAATGAAACACATTACAAAGTTTATTTGCGTAAAGAAGTCCCGGAATATTTTCACTTTAACGACAATCCACTAATTCCTACACTTGTTGTTATCCCAGATTTAGGCTGGAATGTTCTTTCAAGCAGAGGCATGGGAAGACTAAACCAAGAATACTCTAAAGGAAATCATGGTTATGATAATCATCAAATAGATATGCATGGAATATTTTTAGCTACCGGACCAAATTTTAAGAATGGTTATAAAACCGGAACAGTTTGGAACATTGATGTTTACCCTTTACTGTGCAAAATTTTCGACATCTTCCCACGAGCAAATATCGACGGCGACTTAGACCGTATCGAATTCATATTAAAGTAGGCTTATGACAGAAAAATCAATTCTTAATCTTGCATATGAAAAGCACAAATTAAATAATGGCCTCGAAGTTATTTTATACAAGGATAACTCACTTCCATCTATTGCTGTAAATATTTGGTACCGCGTTGGTTCTGCCAACGAAGTAAAAGGCAAAACCGGTTTTGCCCATCTCTTTGAACATATGATGTTCCAAGGTTCCGAGAATATTCCTAAAGAAGGACACTTCCGTTACATCCAAGAAGCGGGCGGCAATTTAAACGGCTCTACAAGTATTGATAGAACAAACTATTATGAGACTCTTCCTTCAAATTATTTAGAACTAGCACTCTGGCTGGAATCTGACCGAATGGGTTTTATGCTTCCCGGTTTAACTCAAGAAAAATTAGATAACCAGAAAGATGTTGTTATGAATGAGAGGCGTCAGCGTTATGAGAATCAGCCATACGGACTTTCTTGGGAAATACTTTTTTCCAATTTGTTTTCCGATGGACATCCTTACTCTTGGCCAACAATAGGATGGATGGATGATATTGCAAAGTTTGAGCTTGATGATGTAAAGAGTTTTTTCAAAACCTATTACACGCCTAATAATGCAACATTAATTATTGGCGGCAATTTTGAAACCGCTGCAACAAAGGAATTAGTTGAGAAATATTTTGGAGATATTCTACCGGGTAACGAAATACCAAAAGTTATTTCTGAAAAACAAGTTATAACCGAAGTAAAAAAAATTGTCCACGAAGACAATGTTCAGCTTTCAAGAATATATCTAGCTTGGCATACAGATTCAGCATTTTGCAGCGACGATGCAGCGCTTGACATTCTCTCGGAAGTATTATCATCCGGTAAAAGCTCTAGATTATTTAAGTCACTCGTTTTCGATAAACAAATAGCGCAAGACATTTCTTCATTTCAATATTCGGCAAAATTAGCCGGCTCATTTATAATCGCTTCAACTGCTAAACCGGAAACCGATCTGGATACTATCAAAAATGAGATTTTCGACTGTGTGAATAAATTAATTAATGATGGACTTGATGAAGAAGAATTATTAAGAGCAAAAAACGGTTTCATCTCTTCATTTGTTTATTCTCTGCAAAGACTTGATACGATTGTTGACCATATGAACCACTACAACTTTTACCTTGGCGAACCAAATTCTTTTGCTACAGATCTTAATCGCTACAAAAATGTTACCGCTGAAGATGTAGTGAGAGTTGCCAAGAAATATTTACTTAATCCATTTGTTGAATTACACATTATCCCAAAGACCGAAAAAAATGTTTGATAGATCATCCGCCCCGGAGCCAAAAAGCAAATCAATTTTCGAAATTCCGCAGATTAACACATTTACTCTCGATAATGGAATCGAAGTTTATTTTGTAAAGAAAGAGAGCCTCCCAATAGTTTATCTCTCTGCCGTTACTTCTGCCGGAAGCAAATACGACACCGTTGAAAAAAAAGGGGTGGCTTATCTAACGTCTCTATTAATAGATGAAGGCGCAGGTGAATTTGATTCGCTTCAGTTAAGCGATGAATTCGAAAAGATTGGCTCTATCTTTAATGTTTCGGCAAGTCCGGATGCTACTAACTTTTCAATTCTCTCTTTAAAGGAAACATTTGACCGGTCTCTCTATCTGTTGGGAAATGTTTTAACCAAACCTAGATTTGAGCAAACTGATTTCAGCCGAGAAAAGAAAAAAGTTCAAGACCGACTTTTACAGCTAAAAGATGAAGCGGGCTACATTGCTTCAACTGTTTTTGAAAAACAGATTTTCCGGAATACATTTTATGAATTTCCCGAAATTGGATTAAGCCAGACTGTTCAAAACATCACCAATGAAGATATACATAATTTCTATCAGCATAAGTTTAATGAGAAAAGCACTAAACTTTTTATTGTAGGCAATCTGGATAAAGACAAACTTATAGAAGTGCTTAACAAAGAAATTGGTTCTTGGGTAAATGGAAGCGAATCGGATTTGGCTTTTGAATATCCAGAAAGAAAAAAAGCAAGATTTTTTATTATCGACAAGAAAGATTCTGCGCAGAGCGAAATCCGCGTTGGACACATTGCTAAAAGAAGAAATGCGGAAGATTTCTATGCTACAAAAATTATGAATACAATTTTGGGCGGACAGTTTTCCAGCAGAATCAATTTGAATTTACGCGAGCGTAAAGGCTTTACTTACGGTGCAAATTCATCTTTTGCTTATTACAACAATGCCGGTTTTTTTGAAGTAGGAACTGCGGTTAATTTGGTTAATACCGGTGAGGCCGTGAAAGAAATTTTTAATGAACTGAACGGAATTAGAAAAGAAATAACCCCCGGGGAAATTGAGTTTGCAAAGTCTTACTTAATTAAACAGTATCCGGCACGCTTCGAAACTTTTGCTCAGATTGCAAAGAATATTGAATCATTAATTAAACATGCTTTGCCTCTGGATGAACTGAACCGTTATACGGATAAATTGGATTCTGTTACGAACGAGGAAGTTCAGCAAGCCGCGCTTAATAATGTTTTTCCGGAAGAATCTTTTGTTGTCATTTGCGGCGAAAAAGAGAGCGTAGCCAAGCAATTAAAAGATGAGCTTGGTGTTGATACAATCGAGCTGGATTTTGAAGGCAATTTGATTAATTAGGTTTTTGTTTGGTGCTTAAATATGATTTTGAAACCGGCACAATTTTGCTTCCCCGCTTTTTATACTTTGCCAAATATGGAAGAATCTTTCCGAAACTATCGAACGGTAGGTAAAATACTTTTTGCCTTGAAGCGGTTGTATCCTCAGAATAAAACTTGAACTTGGAAATCAGTTCTTGCTCATCATCGGTTTCCAGTCTAATAAACTCACTTAAAGGAAAAACAGTGAATTTCCGTTTCTTAAATTCATCTCGCACAAAATTGTAAATAGGCGAATTAAAGAGAACTCCTTTTTCTTCTACGGCAACAAACTTGGCTTTTCCAAATGAGGCTAAGATGTTTCTTATTGAGCTTCGTAGTAATTCTTTCTGATACTCTTGGACCAATTTCATTTTTGATTCATCTATATCATCATTAAGCAAAAGAATAAATTCCTTTGAAAAATGCTGAAGCGAATCTGCTTTGAGAATTGCATCCGGATCGGGGACAACAACAGTCGCAAGAGGATAATTAAAATTTAGGAATGAACTGAACTGCTGATCATTAAGATCAAATCCATCAGATATAACAAAAGAGTATTCATTCTTTTGACGGGTAAGTTTTGAATCGGGAGTAAGCGTAGCTTTTAGTTTCAGAAGTTCGTTTGTGTAAACCCGGATTTCCGTTGTTCCAAAAATTTGTATCTCCTTGGAAACGAAACCGGTAATATCTTTTTCTATTACATTGTTAATATCTCTTATGATATATGGAATAGGAACATCTGCCGGAAGAGTTACAAAAAACTGAGCGTTTATAGAATCTTCATCTGCCTGCTTATATTTTTTCTTTTTCACCCACACTGCGTCAATACCGTATTCATCAAGAACTTTCCAGAAAGTGTTTTCAATTTGAGCGCGTGTAAGTTCTTTTGCGTCCGGCTTTGTTATTTTCGGTTTTAACAAATCGAGGACAACATTCACTATTAAGAGAAGAAGCGCAAATAGCAATAAGTATTTAATGAGATTCTTTTTTGTACCAGCCACAAACATCCCGAAGTATAAAACTACTGATTAGTGAATTTCGGCTTACGTTTTTCCAAGAAAGCGTTTGTACCTTCTTTGAAGTCTTCCGTACCGCAGCAAATAGCAAACATGCCCGATTCCAGATTTTGTCCTTCTGTCTCCGCAAGTTCATCGCAGCTTACTATTGCGCGAAGAGACATGCTAACGGCAATCTGTGCTTTCGATGCAATTTTCTCGGCGAATTCTGTTGCTTTAGCCATCAATTCATCTGCCGGATAAACTTTATTCGCTAAGCCAATTCGCAACGCTTCATTTGCATCTATAATATCGCCGGTTAGAATTAATTCAGCAGAACGACCGGAATTAATTAGTCTTGTCAAGCGCTGTGTTCCGCCATAACCGGGAGTAATACCTAGATTAACTTCCGGCTGACCAAATTTTGCTTTATCGCTAGCCAAACGGATATGACACGCAAGCGCCAATTCGCATCCGCCGCCAAGAGCAAAACCATTTACAGCAGCTATTACTGGCTTGCCAAGTTTTTCAATAAGATTAAAAACGCTCTGCCCTTTTTCAGAAAAGTGTTTTGCGGCAATTACATTCAACTTATGAATCTCGGAAATATCGGCGCCGGCAACAAAAGCTTTTTCTCCGGCTCCAGTTACAATTACAACACTTACTCCGTAATCTCCTTGAATTTCCTTAAAGCATTCTTTGAGATCGTCAAGAGTTTCATCATTAAGTGCGTTCAGTTTTTCCGGTCGGTTGATTGTAACGTAACCAATATTATTTTTTACAGTGAACAAAATATTTTTGAATTCCATACTCACCTCTAAATTTTAATAAAGATTGGTAGATTAACTCGTAGATCAACCGAAATATAATTTGCATCGGGTAAATAATTATAGTAAGCCATAAAATCCAATAAAAACATTGAAAATCCGGCACCCGCATGAAAGCCGAATTTGTTCAGTTCAGTAACAGAATTTCTCTGCAAACTACCGGCCTTAAATTGATTCCAGTTTTCGAACAAAGCGTATTCCGCACCTATATCAACTACCGGCATTAAAAGTACAACTTGTTCAAACATCGGACGGAAGTAATACCTAATTCCCGATGCAACAACAAGTACATTACTTGAAAACGAACTGTAATCTGTCCGTTTATACAAATCTTGTCTTCCCGGAAAATGCTGATAGCCAATTGATGTATAAAAGAATACAGGAATTACAGCATTATCGGTATAAGAAAAGTTCACATTGACACCAGAACCTATGTTGCTGTAATCGGCCATCGTTGAAACCGGAAAGCGAGGGCCAACACCGATAGACATAAATAATCCTTTAGCTTCCCCAATTCTAAACTGACCAAAAGAAATGGAAGCGGCGAGAAATAACACTAAAGTAATTTTTTTCATCATCTCATTCACTAAAAAGTTTTGTTCCAACACCAAAATCAAAAACGAGTTTACCGCCAAGTGTACCCGTTTGATAAATAAAATACAAACCTACAATTGCAAAAGCTAAAAAAAGTGCTTTCCATTTTAAGGAAAACTTTTTCTTCAACAACAAATATATTCTCAAAACAAAAATAGCCGCAAAAAACCAAAGCGTTAGTGTTGCAAATTGCTCGTGGTTGTTTATTAACTGCTCAACTAATGCCGGTTTTGATTTAAGTACCGGCTTCAAATATTCATGCGATTGATTGCCCGTTAATGCAGCAATCAAAGCTGTAGCAACTCCGGCACCAAGAGTAAAAGTTGCCCAGTTAAAAATCATTTCTTTTTTCATAAAGAAAGAAACTACTTCCAGTAAGAAAAAGGCGACAAAAAACGCAATAGGAAAATGAACAATTACCGGATGCAGATTTGCTAATAGCTCCATTCTATTTCTTTCTGTTTTTAAATTTTTCCTCAGTGGCACTTTGTGACTTCTCTATGGAACTCTATGTAAAAAAAAAAGCATTTCATAGAGAGACACAGAGAAATTTTCAACTTACTTTATTAACCGCAGAGAACACTTCCGCCATTTACATTAAGAATTTCTCCAGTTATGTGCCGAGCTAATTCCGAAGCTAAGAACAATGTTGGTCCCGCAATGTCTTCTGGTGTTGGAATTCTTCCAACCGGAATTCCCTTTCTCGCATTTTCTTTAAAGGCTGCATCGGCAAAAACTTCGTTGTTCATATCTGTATCAACCCAGCCCGGAGCCACAGAATTTACAGTAATGTTAAATGGAGCTAATTCAACCGCTAAAGATTTAGTGAATGAAATTACTCCACCTTTAGAAGCCGCATAGTGTGAATGGAAAGCTTCGCCACGTTGTCCGGCAGTGGAAGAAATAAAAATCATTCGTCCAAAATTATTCTTTTTCATAATAGGTGAACACGCGCGTGCAAATAAAAATGTCGAGTCGAGATTTACTCTCATCAACTGCTGCCAGTGAGCTAAGGTAGTTGTTTCAAGAGTTCCGTCGTTCCAAATACCCGCGTTGTGAACCAAGATATCAACACTGCCAAAAGTTTTATTTGCTGCTTCTACCATTTCGGTAATTTCTTTTTCCGATTCCATATCAACTTGAAAGCCTTTAACTAATCCGGGAAATTCTTTTTCAAGTTTTTCGGCTTCCCCTTTAGCGCTTTTGTATGTAAACGCAACTTTTGAACCGGCTTTCGCAAACATCTTAACACAGGCAGCACCAATTCCGCGTGAACCGCCGGTTACAATTGTTACTTTATTTGATAAGTCAATCATTTGTACCTCACTTTATATAGAAATAAACCTTTTGCCGGCAGACTCTCTCCGGCTTCTTCTCTGTTTTGTTTTGCCAGCAAATTTAATAAGAAATTTTCAACTCTGTTTTCTTTTGCAATTTCCAATATTGTTCCAACAGTAGCGCGGACCATTCCACGTAAAAATCTATCGGCAGTAATATAGAACATAGCTAAGTCCTTTCCGCGCCGCCAATGAGCATCATAAATATTGCATATTTTATTCTCTACATCGGAATTCCTACGGGACAAGGAAGTGAAATCATGTTCACCAAGCAGCGCTGTGCTAATTCTATTTAGATACGCAAAATCATAATCAAACATTGTATGATTATGAAGAGCGTACTTTTGGTAGAAAGGTGATTTTGTTCTTGAAAACAAATAAATATAAGAACGCTTCCTTGCATCGAACCTAGCGTGAAAATCTTCCGCGACTTTTTCAGATTCTCTCACAGAAATATCATATGGTAAAATTGAATTGAGCGAGTACTGAAACTGAAAAAGATTCAATTCTTTTTCAGCTCTAAAATTTGCTGCTTGTCCCCAAGCATGCACGCCCGCATCTGTTCTGCCGGAACCAATCAAATTTACTTTTTCTTTTAGAATCTGATCGATTGCATTATTAACAATTTCTTGAACAGTTGGTACACCAATCTGCTTTTGCCAGCCGGCGTAGTTCGTTCCGTCGTATTGAATTGTTAGTTTATAATTATTCATATATGTCAATTTGATGTGCAAATGTACGCAGAAAAATTAATTTGAGGCGAAGCTAACGGTTAATAAAGAAGTAGATTTATCACATCATGAATTCATCGAATCCATGATGTGATAGTAATTAAAATCTGGTAGAAAAATTAAAAGTTAGTGTTTGCGGAAGCGTCGGCTTCTCTTCAACACCGAAGTAAATATTCCAGCTTACTTCCTGAGATAAATTTTTGTTATAAGCACTTACCAAACGGACGGCATTTATCGCGCTTACAATTCTATTAAGAATTAGAGCGCCTACTACAAATCGAACCTTATTATAAGCTCCTTCGCTTGAAGACCACAAATCTCGAAATTCTTTGCGCTGGTCGTTACTTCCCCAATTCCAGTTGTAGAGATTAGCGTTATATGTTTTATCATAATCTCGGTTTAACTCTTGAATTCGGTTGTAATCGCTAAGGCTCATGTAGACACTAACGTTAGCAATAAAATCCGATTCCATTCCGTCCAAGTTTATTCCGGCATTTGTTTTTGCGTAGGAAATGTAATTGTTCTTCTGCCAGTCGCCGTACAATGTAAATCCGGTAAACACTCCCCACAAGGCTCCATCGGCAATAGTAAAATATTTTCCGCTGTCGTAGGAGTTTGCGTATAGTTCTCCCATTCCCGGTAAAACCATCGAATACAAAATTGCCAAACCGGGGCTTTTTTTCCGAGGTGTGTCTGGTTGCAAAGTAAGACTGGTGATATTTTGGATTTCAGCTTTAGGGCTTTGGTTTTGTAAACCGTTCTGTCGGCTGCTTAGTGCAGACTGCTCGTAGCATAGAGTTGATTGCGCTAACGAAATTGAAGTAATAAGTACAACTAGAGATACAATTCTTTTCATGATTAATCCAATGAGTTTTTCTGTGATTCTGTTTGGAGTAAAATCTCCGCTGTACAAATATTCTCGCCAACCTCCGTTATTTTAACCGGCACAAATTTATTAATTAATTCTGAATTAAACGGTGCCTTTATTCGTACATAATTGGATGTGAAGCCTTTCATTTCACCGCCATGCTCTTCATGTTCGAAAAGGGCAATCAGTTCCTTACCAATCATACTTTGATAAAACTCATGTTTTTTCTTTTCGCTCAAGATTCTAAGCATGTTGCTTCTTTTCTTTCTTTCAATATGATCAACTTCACCGGGCATTTCAATCGCTTTGGTGTTTGGTCTTTCAGAATAGGTAAACACATGTAAATAAGAGATCGGAAGATCACGCAGAAACGCATAGGTCTCTAAAAAATCCTCCTCGGTTTCACCCGGAAAGCCGACTATAACATCTACTCCAATTGCGAGATTAGGAATCTTATCAACAGCTTTATATATCAATTTTTTGTAATCGTCTGTTCTGTATCTGCGCTGCATGAGCTTCAAGACTTTTGTACTGCCGCTCTGCAAAGGAATATGAAAATGATTGCACATTCTTGAATCTGCGGCGGTCAAATCTAAAATAGCATCATTCAGTAAATTTGGTTCAATCGAGCTTATGCGAATGCGGTAATCGCCTTTAACGGTAAGCATTTTTTTCAACAACAGAAATAAATCTGTTTCTTGATCTTGCTCTTGATCGTAATCTTGGTCTTCTTTTTCCTTTCGATCAAGATCAAGAGTAAGATCATGATTAAGAGGTGAAGAATAATCGCCAACGTTGACGCCGGTTAAAATAATTTCCTTAAAATTCGCATCCAGCAGCTGCTTAAATTCTTTGATCACTTCTTCCGGTTTTGCGCTTCTGCTTTTTCCGCGTGCAAGTGGAATAGTACAAAATGAGCATTTGTAATCGCAGCCGTCTTGCACTTTGAAAAAAGCTCGCGTGCGGTCGTTTCCATCCGTTGAGAAGGAAGAATTAAATTCATTCAAATCCTCAGTTGGAGAAACGTGAATACATGAGAGCTTTTGTTTCTCAAACTTTTCGATGTATTCGAAGAGTTTGAATTTCTCATTGCTTCCAAGCACTGCGTCCACGCCATCAATTTTGATAATTTCATCGGGACGAAGCTGCGCATAACAACCAGTAACGATAATATATGCTTCCGGATTATTCCTTAGCGCGCGACGAACAATTTGTCGGCATTCTTTATCGGCATTATCGGTAACAGTACAAGTGTTAATCACATATACATCGGCTTTTTCGTTATAATCAACAACACCATAGCCGCGATTCAAAAACTGCTCGCCTATAGTTGAGGTTTCCGAAAAATTAAGCTTACAACCGAGAGTATAAAATGCAACTTTGGACATATTTCAAAAATGCTTTCTTGTTTTGTTTGTTTGATTGATATTAGAAAGTTGAGAGTTGATAGTAAAAACACCTAATCAACCAAGCCAACTTTCAACTATCTACTTTCTACTCACAATTAAAAAATGGGCTGCATCTAATCTAATAAAACATGATTAAACACAGCCCAATATTTTCCAACAACTAAAAGCTACAAGTATTAGTTGCTTTCTTCTTTTTTATCATCTTGAGAAGATGGAGCTGAAGGCATAACTCTGTCATCATATAAATTGAAATCTGATGAATCGAATTTACCTGCATCGGCTTTAAGAACATCTTCAACAGATACTTTTTCCAACTTATGGTCGGTAATGTACTGAGTGATTTCTTCGTTGCCTTTTTCTTTCAATGCTGCTAAAGCGCTGAGTACGATCTTCTTGTTTTCTTTGTCGAATTCAACAACCTTTAATTCCAACTTAGCACCTATCGGGAAACAGAATGATAAGTTTTTGATTTTAGAGGTTGATAATTGTGTTGCTGGAATGAAGCCGTCAACACCCAATGGTAACTCTGCAATAACACCTTTTTCAATTATACGAACAACTTTAGCTTCGCATTTCTTTCCAACTGCATATTCTTTTTCAAAATTTTCCCAAGGATTAGCATTGATCTGCTTGTGTCCTAAAGAAATTTTTCTTGACTCAGTATCAACACCAAGTACAACAACATCAATCTTTTCACCTTTCTTAACAACTTCACCGGGGTGACGGATCTTCTTTGTCCATGAAAGATCACTAATGTGAACTAAGCCGTCGATGCCTGGCTCAAGTTCAACAAACACACCAAAGTTTGTTAAGTTACGTGCAACTCCGTTGTGCTGCGATCCAACAGGATATTTTTTAACAATATCTTGCCATGGATCAGGAGTTAATTGTTTCATACCAAGAGAAATTTTCTTGTCATCTTTATCTAAGCTTAAGATAACAGCTTCAACAACTTGTCCCATAGAAACAAATTGAGAAGGATGGCTGATATGTTGTGTCCAGCTCATTTCAGAAATATGAATTAAGCCTTCGATGCCTTTTTGAATTTCGATGAAAGCGCCGTAATCTGTTAGGGAAACAACGCGTCCGCTTACTTTATTATTGATTTGGAATCTGCTTTCGATATTTTCCCATGGATGAGGCAATAACTGCTTCAAGCTGAGAGAAATTCTCTTGCGTTCTTTTTCGAAATCTGTAACAACAACTTTGATCTTTTCATCAAGTTTAACAACTTCGCTAGGATGATTAATTCTTCCCCAGCTTAAGTCAGTAATATGAATAAGACCGTCAACGCCGCCTAAGTCAACAAATACACCAAAATCTGTAATGGCTTTAACTGAGCCTTCAAGAATCTGACCTTTTTCAAGCTTATCAAGAATTTCTTTACGTTGATCGGAGATTGTTTCTTCGATAAGAATTTTGTGAGATACAACGATATTTTCTGTAGGAATATTAACCTTAACAATTTTGAAATCCATTGTTTGACCAACGAAAGCATCAAAATCGCGAACAGGGCGAATATCAATTTGAGAACCAGGTAAGAATGCTTCGATACCCATTAAATCAACAACCATTCCGCCTTTAATTCTCTTAAGAATTTTACCCGGAATAACTGTTTGGTTATCATAAGCGCTCATAACACGTGACCAGATCTTCAAGAAATCTGCTCTCTTCTTGCTGAGGACTAAATTTCCATCTTCATCTTCTGTCTTTTCAATAACGATATCAACCGGAGCTCCAATAACAATTTCTTCAGTAGCGTTAAATTCTGATTTTGGAATTGTACCGTCTGATTTGAAGCCTACATCAATAACAACATTATCGCCGCTGAAGCTAACGATTTTGCCTGTAATGATTTCGCCTTCTTTAATATCGCGGAAAGATTCTGAATAGAGTTTCGATAATTCAATCAATTCTTCCGGTGTGTACTCGTCGGAATTCATGTACTTGATTGCTTTAGAAACCTTTTTCTTGGCTTCTTTTACTTGTTCGGACATATGTCCTCCTACTACAACTTCTGCTAGATTCAATCCGCCATCTGGAAAGTTCTACACAGTGTTACGTTTTAGTTTTACATTAGTTTTTTTATGATGGCATCCAATAGCAATAAGCTTTAAGCTGCAAGCCATAAGCATAATATTTTATTATTTACTAAGGCACTCTGGCACTTAGGTACTCAGTCACTTTGAAGAAAGAACTTCTTTTACTTTTTCTAGTAAGTAATCCAAATCATCATTTGGAGTTAAACCAGTGTTATCAAACTCAATCGCGTCTTCGGCTTTTCTTAATGGAGAAACAGCACGTCCACTATCAATTTTATCACGTTTATCTAAATTAGCTTTTACTTCTTCAATAGTTATCTGAGCATTCTTAGCTTGATATTCTTTGTATCTTCTATTTGCGCGTTCATCCAATGTGGCTGTGAGAAAAATTTTAATTTCTGCATTTGGATAAACAACTGTAGTAACATCACGGCCTTCGGCAACTATATTATTGCTTTCACCCAAAGACTTTTGAATCTTGACCATTTCTGCACGAACTTCCGGGATAACACTAACTTCACTAACCTTAGAATTAACTTCCGGAGTTCTGATCTGTTCGGTTAATTCTTCATCATTAGCAAAAACTCTGGTACTGCCGTTTTCTGTCTGTAATTTCAGAGTAGTACTCTGAGCAATTTTAATAACTTCAGATACGTCATCAACTACTCCAGCCCGGAGAGCCAGATATGTGATGGTTCTATACATTGCGCCGGTGTCCAAGTAAGTGAATCCTAATTTCTGCGCTAAGTTCTTTGCAGCAGTGGATTTACCGGAGCCAGCGGGACCATCTATTGCTATGATTATATTCTTCGACATTGGGTTGCAAAAATAGGAAAAGCCGGTGGCGCGTGCAAATAGAATTTAGATTGTTTTTTAGTGGTAAAAGGAATCGGGAAAACGTTGTTCTTGCTCTAAAAACACAATATTTAGAGCAAGAACAAATAAAACGACTTAACCACGCAAAGCATTTACAATATTTAATCTAGCTGCGCGGGCTGCCGGTAAGAATCCGCCGAGCAAACCCATAAATACAGCAAAAACAAAACACGAAATAATAATTGAAGGATTTAACGCAAATGAAAAAGTTAAATCCGAAAATGAGTTCCAGTTTAATGTTGAGATTGAAAAGAACTGAAGCAGAGAAGCAAGAGCAATTCCCACAGCGGCGGCAATTAAAGCAATCATCATAGATTCTGCCATAAAAACTGTTAGGATACTTCTTCTACTAAATCCAAGTGAACGCATTGTTCCAATTTCAATAGTTCTGTTTGCAACAGCAGAATACATTGTAATTGTTGCGCCTATAGTAGCACCAAAGCTAAATATAATTGTTATGAACGTTCCTAGAATGCGAATGAAAATAGCAAGTGCTTCAGACTGCATTTCAAAAAATCTTTGCTCGGTCATTGCTTCATATTGCAGCAATCTTTTATCTGTTGCCATCGCTCTCTTGAACTGTTCAAAGTTCTTCATGTCGTCAAGTTTAATTGTGATAGTTGAGACAGCACTTCCTCTATTAAATGCGTTTAGCAGTTGGTTGGAATCGCCCCACATTTCAGATTCGAAACCGCTTCCATCATCTTCGAATATCCCAACAACTGTCCAGTTATCGCCGGCAAATTTAATTTTGCTGCCAATATCTGCACCGGCAAATTTTTTATTTACTGCTTTACCAGCTATCAACTCGCGCAAGGAAGGATTAAACATTCTACCGGAAGTAATTTTCACTTGAGGACGAAGTGATTTAACTTCTTGCCCAACTCCGCGAACTGAAATATTGCTCATTCCACCGCTTTTAATTAGCAAGTTGATAATAACACTAGGTTCGGCAGACATTATCTGTTTTCCATCTGCAGTTGTAGCAATATGTGGTAATGTCCTAATTAGGTTAACAATTTCTCCTTCAATAATGCTGGAGATTTCACCTTGTGAAGATTTTCTAACAACTTTAATATTATCCGGCGAGCCGGTTGCGACAAGAGTTTTTTCAACGCCATAAGCCATCATAAGCACAGCAGCAAAAACAAACACAACAAGCGCAATACCGGCAATAGTTATGAATGTTGTAAGCTTTCTTGTCATGAAGCTTCTTGTAGTATATTTAAATGGAATTGCCATTTTTTCTTTCCTTAATTTTTTAAATCTTTATTGTAAAGATGCGCCATGGCGCTTCTCTACAGTAATTTGTCATCCTACAAACCTAAATCCATCAACAATCTTAGTGTTTAACGCTTTGTGAATTGGAAAGATTGCCGAAATTAACCCAACAATAACTGTTGCTGTAATTGCCAATACAATTGTAATAGGTTCTATGTAGAAGAATGGGAAGAATCCTTTCGGCATAGCTTGTTCAAAACCGGCAACAATTGGGAAAGTTAAGAACAAACCTATTCCTCCACCTAAACTGGAAATCACCATTGATTCGCCAAGGATTAATCCAACTAAATGCTTTGCAGAGAAACCAAGTGTTTTGAACACAGCATATTCTCTAGTTCTTTCGCGAGCAGACATAATCATTGTGTTAGCAAGTACAAGCATAATTATTCCTATGATTACGAATGACATAACATTCATAGCTGTAATAATTGCGCCGGATGCAGAAACAAACCCTTGTGTAAACGCTTTTTCTGTTTCGGTTTTAGTTTCAGCCGTAGAGTTTTTGAAAAGCGCATCAATCTGATTAGAAATCAAAGCTGACTTATTCGGATCGGCAACTTGAACAACGTACCAGCCAACATCGTTAGCGCGGATCGGTGATTCAACTTTCATGCGTTCGCTAATGTAATCCCAGTGAAACAACATTTGTGTCTCATCTGTATTCTTATTTTTGCCTTTGTAAATGCCTCTTATAACAAATTCCCATCTTCCCGGAAAAATATCTCCTTCAAGAACCATCTGCTCGCCGAGCTTCAATTTGTATTGTTCAGCAATATCTGCTCCTATTACGCAAGCATTTCTTTCTTTCTTAAATGCAGTAAGTTCATCTTGCGAAAGTAAAAATTCCGGATAAACATCAAACATAGTTTCGTGATCAACGGCCATTCTAGCAAAGAAATTATTTTTATCCTTATAAACGCCGCCAAACCAATTCTGAAAAGTTACTTTACTAACACCGGGCACTTTCTCAATTTTTTCTTTATAAGAATATGGAAGAGGGAAAATAAACGAGACTGCCTGGCGTGTGATTAAACGGTTTGCCATTGTAGCATCAACCGAAGAATCCCAGATAGTAACAACAGTTCTCAGCAATCCAAATGCTATAACTGCTATCGAAATTCCGAAAATTGTTAGAAGCGTTCTTAGTTTATGTCTAAGCGCATTCTTAAAAATTAGTTTTAATACTTTCATAATTATGCTCCAACCAAATCGCCTTTTTCGAGATGAAGCTGACGGCTAGCTTTCTCTGCGGCGTGCGGATCGTGAGTTACCATTACAATTGTTTTCTTGAATTCTTTATTTAGTCTATCCATCAATGTTAAAATTTCTTCGGCAGATTTTTTATCAAGATCGCCGGTAGGCTCATCTGCAACAAGAATAACCGGATCAGTAACAATAGCGCGGGCAATTGCAACGCGCTGTTCTTGTCCGCCGGAAAGTTGTTTTGGATAGTGAGTCATTCTATCACCAAGTCCTACAATTCCTAATGCTGTTTCAACATGTTTCTTTCTTTCAGCTTTGGAAAGCTTTGTAAGCAATAAAGGAAGCTCTACGTTTTCATATGCAGTAAGAACCGGAATAAGATTATAGAACTGGAAAACAAAACCAACATTAGATGAACGCCATTTTGCAAGAGCAGATTCGCTCAGTTTTGCAATGTCTGTTCCGGCAACACTTAATTCTCCGGCGGACGGTCTATCAATTCCGGCAATAAGATTGAGAAGAGTTGTTTTGCCGGATCCGGATGGACCCATTAATGCGAGAAACTCTCCTTCTTGAACTTCCAAAGAAAGATTATTGAGTACGGGAATTTCTAAACTATTTCTCCAATAAGATTTCGAAACACTTTTTACTTGAATAATTGCTGACATCTGTTACCTCTTTTCCCTAAGTGTCTAATTACATTTCAGTTTTATTTTGTTTTAGTCTTTACGCCGTTTTTAACTTCATCAGTTACATTGTCGATTATCTGTGAACCGTTTTCTAATCCGCTTGTTATCTCAATAAAAGCGCCCAATTCTTTTCCGGTTGTTACGGGAACTTGAACTGCTTTTTCATCTACAACTTTAAAAACCACTTGCGAGCCGTTTCGGTTTGCTAATGCGGTTTTAGGAATAACAAGACTCGGAACTTCTTCCTTCAATTCTTCTTTCATAGCTTCACGAAGGAATAAAACTTTAGCGCTCATTTCCGGAAGGACTCTTGCGTCATATTCCTTAAAGCCTATCTTCACCATCACGGTTGCCTTGCCGCGATCAGCAGTAGGAACAATTTTAGAAACGAAAGCCGCATAATTATGTCCGGGATAAGCATCAAGACTAATTTGGCAATCTTGGTTTGGGATAATCTTTTCAATGTTCGATTCACTTACATCTGCTTCAACTTGAAGAGAATTCATATCCGCAATTGTTACAACTGCGGCTTTAGCATTCGCACCAGCACCCAAAGGTGCAACAACTTCTCCAACATCAGCATTTTTTGTTAGAACAGTTCCATTAAAAGGTGCACGGATTAAAGTGTTCTCCATAGAAACTTCGGCAGCCAAGACTTGTGCTTTTGCTACATCAATAGAGGCAATAACTCTGTTGTAACGAGATTCTGCCGCATCAACTTCCATCTGACTTGTTGCACCGCTTGCCAACAAAGTTTTTTGACGGTTATAATTATTTTCAGCGTCCTTCAATTCAGCTTGATTCAGTTTTAAATTTGCTTGGGCTTGAGCTAGCTGAGCCTTAATATCACTATCTTCCAAGCGTGCGATGATTTGATTTGTCATAACTTTATCACCTTCAACAACTCCAAGATAAACCAGTCTTCCCATACCTTTTGATGCAACCGCTGCTTTACGTTGAGCTACAACATATCCGCTTGCGGTTAGAACTGCACTGCTTTGAGCCGATGATTGTAAAGTTGCGGTCGTAAAAGTAATCTCAACAGCCGGGCTTGTGATAGACTTGAACCCAAAATAAATAGCCAAAACAACAACAATAGCCGTAATAATCCAGCCAATTGTGCTAAACATTTTTTTCTTTTGTTCGGGATTAACTTCTTTCTTAGTTCTGTCAATTCTTAAGGAAGATAAATCAGCATTTTTTGTTTCCATTAAAATTCCACCATACTATTTTGTTAATGAGATTCGAATAATCATCTCAAATTCCGTTTGAAAACTAAAAATCCATTGTGACAACAGTATGTCATATTAGATATTAGTTAGCTTCAGAAAATTGAGAGATACTACTTTATAAGAAAAATTACTTGAAATTTTGACGTAAAAATAAGCCCTATTGTTTTGCCCTTTCAACTTTTTTTCGGTAAGAATAAGAAAACTATCGGCGAAAATTGCTTCTAAGAAACAATTTCGAAATTGTAACTCGAAAGACAAATTATATTAGAGATCCGATAATGCGTTTTCCGGGTGCCCTCTTGGAATCAAAATTAGAAATTTGAAATCCGGCACGCAAGTTATTTTTCAAAATCTACTTAATTATTGAAGTTACGCATAAGTTGAATTCTATGAATTCCTTTTAGAGAAACTTGGTGACCTTTGTGGCACAATTACTTATGTTTTCTTTTGCCACCAAGTCACAAGGACACTAAGAAATCACAAAGTGCGTAACTTCAGTGAATTATTAGAAATCTCCTCGTTTTAAACAAAACATTTGAAATTAGTCCCAATCATTCGGAAACTTCGCTAGTCAATTTTTAATCTATATATCTCATAGGCAAATCATGAAAAAGACACTTTCACTCACCGGATTATTATTAGCACTCATTTATTTTACTTTTCAGTTTTCTATCTATGCTCAAGACAGGTTTGTTGTTAAAGACAAGATTGTAACGAAAGCTTACAAGTTTGATATGAAAGATGTTCGTCTGCTCGATGGCGAATTCAAGAAAGCAATGGACCAAAATCACAGATACCTTATCGATATGGATGTAAATCGGCTTCTTCACAATTTCAGGATTAATGCCGGGTTAAAATCCAGCGCGAAGCCTCTCGGCGGCTGGGAAGAACCGCAAGTAGAGTTGCGCGGACATTTTACCGGGCATTTTCTAACCGCTTGCGCGTTGATGTATTCAAGTACCGGAGATAAAAGATTCATCGCCAAAGTTGACAGTTTGGTAAACGGTTTGGAAGAATGTCAATCAGCGTTGAATAGCAATGGTTACCTAAGCGCATATCCCGAAGAATTGATTGACCGCGTTGAAACCGGAATTAGAGTTTGGGCGCCATATTATACTCTACACAAAATTTTTGCCGGATTGATAGACGCTTATGTTTACATGAATAACAAGAAGGCTTTGGATGTGTGCGAAAAAATGGCGCTGTGGGTAAAGCTAAGAACAGACAAACTTTCTCAAGAACAAATTCAGAAAATGCTTCGCATTGAATTTGGCGGAATGAATGAAATGTTTTACAACCTTTATTCTGTTACTGGAAAAGAAGAGTATAAAGAACTTGCAAAACGGTTTGAAGACAAATTTGTTTTCGATCCCCTCTCACGCAAAAAAGACAAATTGCGCGGACTTCATGCAAACACACAAATTCCAAAAGTTATAGGTGCGGCACGCGCTTATGAATTAACCGGCGACGAGTATTATGGAACAATCGCTAAATATTTTTGGGATGAAGTAACTAAAACACGCTCTTATGCAACCGGCGGTACAAGCAACTTTGAATATTGGCGCTCAGAACCAAATCATCTTTTCGATCAGTTGAGTTCTGATGATCACGAAAATTGCTGTACTTATAATATGCTCAAATTGACAAGCCATTTATTTTCTCTAGAACCAAAATCTGAATATGCCGATTACTATGAACGAGCATTACTGAACGGAATTATGGGAACGCAGCATCCCGAAACCGGCGGCGCGTTTATGTATTTCGTATCAATGCTTCCCGGTACATGGCGAATTTTTTGCGAACCGGAATATTCATACGTCTGCTGCAGCGGAACCGGAATAGAATCTTTCGGAAAGTTTGGAGATAACATTTATTTCCATAACGCTAATTCACTTTTCGTTAATCTCTTCATTTCTTCAAAAGTTGATTGGAAAGAAAAGAATATAGTCTTAACTCAAAAGACAAATTTTCCGGATGAACAAAAAACTTTGCTAACCATAAGTGCAAAAGAGCCGCAAGAATTTGTACTGAATTTAAGAGTGCCTTATTGGGCTGAAAAAAAATATTCCGTAACAATAAATGGCAAAGCTCAAAATGTTATTGCTGATCCATCTGGCTACGCTAGCATAAAGAGAGTTTGGAAGAATAATGATAAAGTAGAAATTCGATTTCCGTTCGAGCTTCACTTAGAGCGTATGCCCGATTACCCGAACCGGGCGGCCATTATGTTTGGTCCGGTTGTACTTGCCGGAAAGCTTGGTCAGAAACAAATGAACTCAGTTATGATAAACGGAATGGGTGAAGATGTTGAAAGACTTAGTAAAGAAGCACCAGCTTTGCCGGTTCCCAAATTTGTCACTGATGAAACTGTTCTTTCCAACTGGATAAAACCCGTTAAAGGAAAAAACTTAACCTTCTCAACTGCTAATGCCGGAGTTCCAAACGAAGTTACATTGATTCCATTTTACAGATTACAAAAAGAACGCTACTCGGTTTATTTTGATATTTATTCAAAGAAAGAATGGAAAGATTTTCAAGATCAGAAAGTAAAAATTCCGGAAGGAACGATTGACCGTTTCGTTTTCGGCGATAAGTTTTCTAACGATGAGCATAACTACCAAGCATGGATTGCCGAGAAGGGAGAAACTGCCGGAAGAAAATGGGTGAAGTCAAAATCGTGGTTTAGATTTGATATTAATGTAGCGCCGGATAAGCCTACAATACTAAGAGCTACATATTACGGAGACGAAAGCCAAGCCGAGTATTATCTAGCAATTGATGGAATTCAAATCCCTACAAGGAAGGTTGAAAAACACGGAGAAGAATTCTTTACAGTTGATTACGATCTTCCGTTCGAAATGACAAAAGGTAAAGAGAGAATCGGTATTCAGTTTAAAGTGCCGGAAAAGAAAAAAGATGTAAGCGTTGGAAATACAACTGTAGAAAAAGCTTTCTCGAAATATGAAACACCAAAGTTGTTTGAATGCGAGACAAGAATTAAATGATCACTTAAGCAAAATCATTTTCTTGGTTTCGCTGAAACTGCCAGCTTGTAATCTGTAGAAATAAACACCACTCTGTAAAGACACGCCATGGCGTGTCTTTACATTAAATGCAACAGTGTAACTTCCCGGCTGTTTGTATTGATCAACTAAAGTTGCGACTTCTCTTCCGAGTAGATCGTAAACTTTTAGACTTACTTTGCTTGCCGCTTGAACCTTGTAGCTAATAGTGGTTTCCGGATTGAATGGATTGGGATAATTTTGGGAAAGAGAAAATGATACTGGAATTTCCTCTTTCTCTACATTTACAATTATTTTCGTTCCATAACTAACTCCGTTGACAACAGCATAAACTAAGTACTCCGAACTACATCCTCCCTCGCATATTTGTCTACTATAAAAACCAAATCCCTTGGCTAATTTATAATGCAAAGCTGGCATAGTTGAATAATCATCATACTCCTTTATTTGAATAGTTAGTCCAAATAATTGTTCCACTCCATCTTTTCGAAAGATTGTTCTAAAAGTTGGAATTGGGTTACTTAGTTCACGCCGAGAACAATTTAAGAACTCTCCATCTTTTCCGTTCAAGTAATCATATTTGTATTCATTATTTTCAAACTTGTATTTATCATTATAACGATAAACATAACCGCTTACCGTATCCAGTCTTTCAAAGATTAACATCGTTTTGGTTTGAGGAATAGTATTTTTCACCAATATTTTATATGTTTTTCCATTCGATAAAACTGTATCACCTTTAACTGAAATTGAATAATAACTAGAAACACCGGGTGTAAACCAATCACCGGCAGAGGAACTAACATATTCAAAATAGTTATTGGTATTTATCGGATAGAATTCCAGATTTTCATTGGTTTGAGCAAATGACAGCACAGAAACAAATAAGAATAATGTAATACAGACTTTTTTCATAAATCCCCAAAGAGGTTGTGCTAAATAAAACTAATTTTTATTCTATCCGCAATACATTAACCATGCTCTCGTGAACCTTTCCGTTGCTTGCTAAGATCTGTTTATCAAAAATGCTCATCGGTTTACCGGAAAAATCTGTAACAATACCGCCTGCTTCTTCAATCAACAATTTTCCCGCAGCCATATCCCATGGATTAAGTGATACTTCCCAGAAACCGTCGAACACTCCTTCTGCAACATAACACATATCAATTGCAGCCGAACCAAGTCTTCTTACTGCGCGGGCAACTCGCAAGAAAGCGGCAAATCTTTCGTAAGCATTATCCGGATTTTCGTGAACGTTGTAGGGAAAGCCGGTTACTAAAACACTTTTTTGTAAGTCGTCATTTGTGCTCACATTAAGTTTTCTTCCATTGCAAAATGCACCGCTTCCTTTTTCAGCCGAGTACATTGCATCGCGCATAACATCATAAACTACTCCGCAAATCATTTCGCCATTTTTCTGTACGCCAATAGAAACAGAAAAGATTGGTAAGCCGTGAGCAAAATTTGTAGTTCCGTCTAGCGGATCGATTACCCATAAATATTCACTTGATGAATCGTGCCTTCCGCTTTCTTCAGCTAGAATAGAGTGAGTAGGAAATTCCTTATTCACAAATTCAATAATCTTTAGTTCAGATTTCTTATCATATTCGGTAACAAGATTTGCAACGTTGGTTTTATATTCAATTAAAAAATTTTTACCAAACCCGCTTCTAAGTACTTCGCCCGCTTCTTTAGCTATGTAAATAATTTTATCCAGCATAGATTTCCTCTTCGTAATAAATGATTGCATGTAAAAATAGAATCAAATAAAGGGGGAAGCAAAACAATGCGCTAATTAAAAATTAAGACTCTGGTTTTGTGAACGGATAAGTCTACTATAGATTTTTCCATTTGCCAGCAATTCCAGATGCGTACCTCTTTCTGAAATTTTCCCATCAGAAAGAACCAAAATTTCATCAAACATTTCCATACCAACTATTCGGTGTGTGATAAAAAGAATTCCTTTATCCGGAGAAATGTTTTTAATAGCAGCAAGTATTTTTCTTTCGGTGATTGCGTCTACGTGAGAGTTGATTTCGTCAAAAATCAGAATTGGAGAATTGCGAAGAAGTGCTCTAGCAATAGATAATCGTTTCGCTTCTCCACCGCTTAGCTTTTTTCCATACTCGCCGATATTTGTATTCAAATTATCGGGAAGGTTTTCTATTGTTTTCTTCATATCAACTTGCTCTAGAGCGTTGAATAATTCTTCGTCAGTTGCATCTTGTTTTGCAATTGATAGATTATCTTTGACCGTTCCGGTAAACAAATGAACTTTTTGAGGAACAACTGAGATCAAATTGCGAATTTGCTCTTCGTCAACTTTATCATAGTTTAGTTTGCCGATTGAAATTTCACCGCTATCATACTTCCATAATCTTGTCAACAAATTAACAATAGTAGATTTTCCACTTCCGCTTGCACCAACAATAGCTATCTTTTTATTTTTCTTAATAGAGAATGAAACGTTGGACAATGTATTGATTTCGTTTTCATAAGAGAAAGAAACATCATTCACAGCTATATCAAAACCATCTAGTTTAATTTTCTCGGACACATTTGTTTTATCAACTAGAACTTCGTTATCCGCAATTTCAAAAAGTCTGTTTCCAGCTTCAACACTTTTAGTTAAGTATTGAAACGCTAGTGGAATTTGCGTAATGATCTCGAATGAAGCCATAATTCCAATAGTAATTACTGTTAAGTAAACTCCGTTAAGTTTACCAAGCGTAACATCCGGGATTGCAATAAATAACATTATTGCTACAGTGATGTTCATCGCAAAGCCGCTTAATCCTTCATGAAAAGACATAATTCTGTTCATTCTCTTTTCCGTAAGAATCAGATCATTTTGAATTCTGTGGAATTCGACTAACCACTTTTCTTGTTGTCCAAAAACTATTAGTTCTTGAATTCCGCTAATTCCATCAATTGAAAAATCTTTTAATTTCGATTTTAGCAGTACAATTTTTTCTCCAAGTTTCTTACTTAGCAAAAATGTTAATAAAGGAATTGTCACCGCCGAAGCGAAAAACATGAATATAAAAACAACTGCGTAGCTTATTCCGAACATTAACAAAAGGAAAAACATTAAAAGAGCTACTCCAACAAAAACCAAAACCGGTGATATCACCCTTACGAAAATGTGTTCCAAACTTTCGATATCTTCAATCGATCTTGTTAGCAAATCGCCGCTGGAAAGATCGTTTGTTTTGGACGGAACCCGCGGAATTAACGATTGAAAGAACCAAACTCTAAATTTTGCCAAAAGTCTGAAAGTTACTTCGTGAGATATATATCGTTCTAAATAACGAAAAACGCCGCGTGCGATTCCGAAAAACCTAACACCAACAATTGCTACTTGCAATTGATAAATAGGTGTTTGTATTGCAGCTTTAGCAATCAAGTAAGCGGAAGTCATCATCAACCCAATGCCGCTGCCAACAGTAAAAAAGCCAATTACAGCAGCAAGAATCATCCAGTATTTATACTCTTTGCCTAACAAAAGAATTTTTAAAAATGCTTTAGTCATTTCACGCATAATATGATTCCAGCATTTTTTTGTAATAGCTATCTCTTGAAATCAAGTTATCGTGAGTGTCATAATCCAAAAGCTTTCCCTCTTTAAGGACAATTATTTTATCCGCATTTATAATTGTATTTAATCGGTGAGCAATTACTAATGTTGTTTTCCCTTCATACAGATGAAATAGGTCTTTCAAAATTTCTTCTTCAATTATTGGATCGAGATTAGCGGTTGGTTCATCAACAAGCAAGATTTTTGAATTTCGCAAATGTGCTCTTGCTATTGCAAGTCTCTGTACTTCGCCGCCGCTAAATTTTGCTCCATATTCACCTAATCGTGAAGAGTATTGTTGCGGAAGTTTCATTATTCTATCATGCAGTCTAGCTTTTCTTGCTGCTTCTATTACCTCTTCATCTGTTGCAGATTCATTTGCAATTTTAATGTTCTCTAAAATAGATTTGTTAAACACATGGGGATTTTGCGAAACCCAAGAAATGTTCTTGCGCCAGACTTCCGCGTTTACTTCCGAAATGTTTTGATTACCGATTGAGATTGTTCCTTTCGTCGGTTCAAAAAAACGCAGAAGCAAATTCATGATTGTCGATTTGCCGGAACCGGATAACCCAACTAGCGCTGTTATTTTATTTTTTTCAATCGTGAATGAAACGTCATCAATTGCCGGTTTATCTCTTGCCGGAAAAGTAAACGATACGTTTTTAATTTCTAAAGAATATTCCGCAGTGAATTCCTTTTCACTAGCCAGTTCACTTTTGGGGATGGAAATTAGTGTACCTTCTTGAGGTATAAAATCTTTGATTCGTTCAAATGCAGCAACTCCCTCCATTCCGGCATGATATCCGGCACCCAGTTTTCTCATCGGCAAATAAAATTCCGGTGCAATTATTAGGATAAACAAAGCTTCTTGAAAGTTGAAATTTCCGCTTAGCAATCTTAAACCGATTGATACGGCCACAACTGCCACGCTAATCGTAGCGGCAACTTCTAGAACCAATGCCGATAGAAATGCAACTCGCAAAACATTCATCGTTTTTATTCTGAACGAGTTTGTAACATCAAATATCTTCGATACAGTTTCGTTAGTCTTGTTGAAAAGCTTTAGCGTTTGCAAGCCAATCAATACATCAAAAAAGTAGGCACTCATTCTGCTTAGTGATTGCCATTGTTTGTTATTTAACTTTTGCGCCGCATTGCCTATTAAATACATAAACAATGGAATGATAGGAGCTGTAACCACAAAAATAATTGCAGTAAGTAAATCGATTGGGAATACGAAAATTAGAATCAGTATTGGAATTAACAACGCATTAAAAAGCTGAGGAAGAAATTTTGCAAAATACTCTTCAAGTTTATCTACACCTTTTATAAGAGTATTAGCTAGTTCACCGGTTTGCTCTGACTTTAGCAGCAAAGGTCCAATATCGAAAACTTGCTTAACAATTTTTTCTCTGACCGATGTTTTAACATAAGCAATTACGGATGAAGAAAAACTTCCTTCAAGAAACTGTAGGAGTAATTTCAGTACAGCAACGAAAAGAAAACCCAGCAGCAATGACCTTACTTCCGGCAATGTTTTGTTAGTTAAAAATACTGAGTTGATTATGTTGCTGAGGAGAAAAGCCAGTGCAAGTGTAGCAACTGCGATTAAAATTCCGGTTAGAATTAATAAATAAAAATTAAGTTTAACAGCTTTGATTAAGCTGAAAAGTTCTTTGTTAAAATTCATTTATCTATCGTCACATTTCACTTCTATAAATTACAATCTTTATATACATAACTTAGCTGAAATTTCACATCAACATTAAAAGGGAAAGGGTCTATCCCTTTCCCTTTTAAGCTTATTACTAATACTCTAACTTAGATTTTGTTGATATTCTTTTTCTAAATACCCAGTATGTCCATGCTTGATAAGCTAATACAATCGGGACAAATATCAGTGCTATTATACTCATTACTTTCAATGTATAAGGACTTGAGGAAGCATTATAGATTGTTAAACTCCATTCCGGATTTAAGCTGGAAACCATTACTCTAGGAAACAGTCCCATAAATACTGTAATAGTTGAAAAAGCTATAGTAATTCCAGTCATTACAAATGCCCAGCCCTCTCTTTTTATCTTTAATAAATAGCCAACAGATACCAGAGCTAAGCCCGCAATTATAGGAACAACTCCCGGATTAACTCCCAGTTTACTGAACATATCTGTTTCAACATATCCATAAGCTACATAAGCCAATAACAATACGGATGTAGGTATCCAGAGCTTTTTAGCAACACTTCTTGCGCTTTCCAAGAGATTGTCGGTTAGCTTTAGCGATAAGAAGAGTGAACCATGAAGAGTAAACAATGTAAGTGTTACCAAACCACCCAAGAGAGAATATGGATTTAGCAATGTAAAGAATGTTCCGACATAGTTCATGTCTTTATCAATCGGCACTCCGCGTATTAGATTAGATATTGCAACTCCCCATAACAAAGCCGGGATGAAACTTCCGAAGAAGATTACCCAATCCCATCTGTTTCGCCAAGTTGGAGAATCTTGTTTGCTTCTGTATTCAAATGCAACGCCGCGAGCTATAAGCGCAAGCAGCATTACTACTAACGCCAAATAGAAACCGCTGAACATTGTAGCATACCAGTTAGGGAAAGCAGCAAAGATTGCGCCGCCGGCAGTTAAGAGCCAAACTTCGTTTCCATCCCAAAATGTTCCTATCGAATTAATAATTACTCTTCGAGATCTATCATCTTTACCTAAAAACGGTAAGAGAATTCCAACGCCGTAATCGAATCCTTCTAGGAAGAAGAATCCAATAAATAATACTGCAATAAGAATAAACCAAATAATATTGAGATCCATAATTTCCTCCTATACCTTGCTTAATGTTGAATGTTCTAAAGAATGTTCATCGGTATCAATTTCGTTCACGTTGCGAGACGCAAACTTCTTGAATAGTATTAGCATTATCACCAAAAGAATTCCGTAGATAGTTGTATATGCTATTAACGAGAACAGTACTTCTCCAGCGGTAACTGTATTAGAAACGGAATCGACTGTTTTAAACAAACCGAATACTGTCCATGGCTGGCGAGCCATTTCAGTAAAAAGCCAGCCGGAAGTATTAGCAATTATAGGCAAGAACATTGACCAAAATGTTACTTTGTAAAGGAACGGATTAAACTCATATTTGTTTTTCATAGAACGATATAAGGAGAACGATGCTATTAATAGCATTAAGAAACCAGCGCCAACCATAATTCTGAATGTCCAATAGGATATTGCAACGGGAGGAACATAATTGCCGGGTCCAAATTTGGCTTCCGCTTCTTTTTGAAGATTATTAATTCCTTTAACTTCCCCTTCAAATTTGTTGTAAGCCAAAAAGCTTAATGCACCGGGAACCTTAATAGCAAAAACATCTTTACGGTTTTTCTCATCACCAAAAGTGAAGAGAGACATAGCGGCCGGATTTTCAGTTTCCCACAATGCTTCTGCGGCTGCCATTTTCATTGGTTGAACTTTCATCATATACTGCGCTTGCGTATGACCAAGTAGAATTACAAAAAGCGAACCGACTAGTGCGTAAAAGGCGCCAAACTTAAACGACTTCAAGAAAACTTCATGCTTTTGTTTCTTAACTAATTGATAGGCACTGATTGCTAGGATTAAGAACCCAGCAGTTGCTACTGCGCCAAAAAATACATGTGGAAACTGTACCCATAAATGTCCGTTTGTCAACAAAGCAAAAAAATCTGTCATTTCCGCCCTTCCGTTTCGTAATGCATATCCAACGGGCTGCTGCATAAAAGAATTAGCTGCCAAGATCCATATTGCAGATAAATTTGAACCGATCGCAACCAGCCATATTGAAGTAAGGTGAACTTTCTTAGATAATTTTTCCCATCCAAAAATCCAAACACCTAAGAATGTGGATTCCATGAAGAAAGCTAATAGAGCTTCAATTGCCAATGGAGCTCCAAAAATGTCTCCCATAAATCGAGAGTACTGAGACCAGTTCATTCCAAACTGAAATTCTTGAACAATACCGGTTACTACGCCAATGGCAAAGTTTATAAGAAAAAGCTTTCCCCAAAATTTTGTCATTTTCTTATAGTCTTCATTTCCGGTTTTGTAATATGCCGTCTGCATTATAGCAACCGCAATTGATAGACCTAAAGTAATAGGGACAAACAAAAAGTGATAGACAGTTGTAACAGCAAACTGCCATCGAGCAAGTGTTAAAGCATCCATACAATTACCTCATCATAGGTTTTTAGTTAGTTATTTCTTTAAAGTGAGAGAATAGATAGTCGGAAATTTTTTGACTCATCAAAGTTTCTTTCATTTTATTTTCTTGTTGTACAAAAAACATGTGGAATTTGCATCCAAATTCCAGTTCGCATATAAAGTTTTCTTTTAAGCAGTCGTTAAACTTCATTTTGAATCCAATTACATTCATTATATCCCAAAAAGAAACTTCTTTTGGATCCGCCTTTAGGAATATGCCCCCATATTTCCCTTGTATGGAATCTGTGATGTTAGCTTTTTTAAGTTTATGAACAATGCGAGCAGCAAATTTATTTGAGATGTGCAGAATGTCTGCCATCTTATTTATGCTTATAAAACGACCTTTTTTCAAACTAGCTAAGTAAGCAGTTATCCGGAGAGCGTAGTCTTGTTCACGAGATATGAAACTATTTGTTTTCATTTTTAAACATTACCCAACAAGTAATGTTTAAAATTATAATATGTTTTTCTAATTTCAAAAGGAAAAAAATTTCAGTAGCGAGATTAGTACACCGAAGTGATAGTCTCATTCCTTGTAAGCCCAAATCATAATTGGTATATTTGAACGAAATCATTCACGGAGTAAGTAAATTTAATGGACGACCAAACTTCTAAGTCGAGTGCCGATATAGCAACAATAGACAGTATTCCATCTGTTCTGCCGGTTCTTCCCCTACGCGATAATGTAATTTTTCCATACATGATCTTTCCGGTTCTTGTGGGAAGAGAATCTTCAATTAAGGCCGCAAATTTTGCTTTAGATGGATCTAAATACATTTTTCTTGCAGCGCAAAAACACGCAAATGTTGAAGAGCCCACCAAAAATGATATATATGTGGAAGGAACGATCGCAAAAATAATTCAGATACTAAAGCTTCCAAACGGTTTATTAAAGATTTTAGTTGATGGCATTATACAAGGACGAATCGTTTCCTATACCGAAAGAACAAATTTCTTCGAAGCTGAAATTGAAGTTGTTACACCCGGCACAGAAGACAAACGGGAAATGAACGCGCTGATGCGCCAATTGACTACATTATTCAAAGAGTATGTAAAATCGAACAAAGCTATTCCGCCGGAAGCAGTAAATGCATACGAAAACATAGATGAATTAGACCGCAAGCTATTTTATGTGGCTGCTAACATCAATCAATCTATGGAAGTGAAGCAGAAGATTCTTCAAAAGTTTACACTCTCAGAGCAGCTTTACGAAGTTGTTCGTATTCTAAATTCTGAAATCGAAATTCTGAAGATCGAAAAAGAAATTGAAGGAAAGGTTCAAGAGAATATTCAAAAGACACAACGCAAGTTTATCATTCAAGAACAAATTAGAATTTTACAAGATGAACTTGGCGATGAGGAAGAATCTTCTCCGGAATTTATTAAGCTGAAAGAGAAAATTGATCAAGCCAAGATGCCGGAACAAATTTATGAAAAGGCAATTGAGGAATTTAACAAGCTGAAAAAAACTCCTCCAAGTTCACCGGAAGCAACCGTACTTAGAAATTATCTTGATTGGCTTACAGATGTTCCTTGGTATAAAAGAACAAAAGATCATCTTGATATTAAGAATGTTAGAAAAATTTTGGATGAAGACCATTACGGTCTTGATAAACCAAAGGAAAGAATTGTTGAACATATAGCAGTTCTAAATCTTGTAAAGAATATGCGCGGACAAATTCTTTGTTTTGTAGGCCCTCCCGGTGTTGGTAAAACTTCGCTTGGTAAATCTATCGCTCGTGCATTAGGTAGAAATTTTGTTCGTATTTCACTCGGCGGCGTACGCGACGAAGCTGAAATACGTGGACATAGAAGAACTTATATTGGATCAATGCCGGGTAAGATTATTCAGTCGATGAAAAAAGCCAAGAGTATAAATCCGGTTATGTTACTTGATGAAATAGATAAAATGAGCATGGATTTCCGTGGCGATCCATCATCAGCGATGCTTGAAGTTCTAGATCCCGAGCAAAATCATACTTTCAATGATCATTACTTGGATATAGATTATGACCTTTCCCAAGTAATGTTTATTACAACCGCTAACGTTCGTTATAATATTCCGCTGCCGCTTCAAGACAGAATGGAGATAATTGAACTGCCCGGTTACCTCGAACATGAAAAAATTCAGATTGCTAAACGACATATCAATCCTAAGCAAGTAAAAGCTCATGGATTGGATAAATTCGATATCGATTTCAAGGATGAAGCTCTCAAAAAAATAATTCTTGAATACACACGCGAAGCTGGTGTTAGAAATCTTGAAAGAGAAATCGCTTCCGTGTATAGAAAAACTGCTAGAGACATTGTTCTTGCTCAATCAGTTAATGGAAAGAAAAAGCGAGGCAAGAAAAAGTTCTTAATAGATGAAGCTACAATAGAAAAATATTTGAGCGTTCCTCGTTTTAGACAGCAAAAAGCTGATAAAGAAATTCGCATTGGAAGTATTACCGGTTTAGCTTGGACAAGTGTCGGCGGTGAAATACTTCAAGTAGACGCCACGGTAATGACTGGGACAGAAAAGCTAACTCTTACCGGACAACTTGGCAACGTGATGAAGGAGTCAGCCCAAGCAGCTTTAAGTTATTTGCGTTCCAATGCCAAAGAATTTAATCTTGATGCACAATTCACAAAAGGAAAAGAAGTTCATATTCATTTGCCGGAAGGCGCAATTCCTAAAGATGGTCCTTCGGCTGGAATTACAATGGCTCTCGCTATGTACTCTGCTTTTAGTTCCAGACCAGCTAGAAACGATGTAGCGATGACTGGCGAAATCACCTTGCGCGGTAAAGTTTTGGCAATTGGCGGTTTAAATGAGAAACTTCTTGCTGCTAGAAGAAGCGGAATTAAAACTGTTTTAATTCCTAAAGATAATGAGAAGGATTTAGTTGAAATTAAAGATGAAGTGAAGCAAGGACTAAATATTATTCCGATAAAAACAATTAAGGAAGCGATTCCTTATGTGTTCGCGCCGGAAAAAATTAGCACCAAGAAAACGACAAAAAAGAAGTCGAAGTAATGGCTGAATCTATTGTAGTTGATAAAAATCTTTCTGATGTTGAAATATACAAGGCTGTTATTCCACAGATAGATTATTTGTTAAATCCCTTGGAGCCGATTGTTTCAAATCTTGCTAATGTAAGCGCAGTTCTTAAGGAAGCTTTTACAAAGACTAGCTGGGTTGGCTTTTACCTCTTAAAAGACAACAAATTATTTCTCGGTCCATTCCAAGGGAAAGTAGCTTGTACAGAAATCAAAGTTGGTTCCGGTGTATGCGGTGCTTCAGCTCAATTAAAGGAAACAATTATTGTTGACGATGTAAATAGTTTTCCCGGACACATAGCTTGCGATTCGGCTTCGCAATCTGAGATTGTAGTTCCGCTAATTTTAGATGGCGATGTTTTTGGTGTTCTGGATGTAGACAGCCATAAACTGGCTTCTTTTAATCTGATTGATAAAATGTATTTAGAAATTATTTGTGGAATTATTGTAGAAAAAATAAATGTTCGATTGATAAATGAGATTCTAAAGTAAAATTATGAGCGAAAACAATTTTGTTGTTACTGCCAGAAAGTGGCGTCCGCAAACATTCGAGGAAGTTGTTGGCCAAGAGCATATTACAACAACTATTAAGAATGCGATTATAAACAATCGTGTTGCACACGCTTATCTATTTACCGGCCCGCGCGGCTGTGGTAAGACGACTACTGCTAGAATCTTAGCTAAGACACTCAACTGTCTTAATCCAGTAAATGGCGAGCCTTGTAATAAGTGTGAAATGTGCGAGTCTTTTCTCAATTCACAGACACTTGATATTATTGAGATTGATGGTGCATCAAATAGAAGGATTGAAGAAATCCGTACACTTCGTGAGTCTGTAAAATATGCACCAACTAAAGGTAATTACAAAGTTTATATAATAGATGAAGTGCATATGCTTACAACTGAGTCTTTCAATGCACTTCTTAAAACTCTTGAAGAACCGCCAGAACACACCATTTTTATTTTCGCTACTACTGATATTCACAAAGTACCGCTAACTATTATTTCACGCTGCCAGCGATTCGACTTCAGAAGAATCGAATTGAAGGCAATGAAAGATCATTTACTTAAAATTGCTACGGCAGAAGGAATTGAAATTGATGATTTGGCTTTGAGCCTAATTTCCAAGAAAGCTGATGGCGCCCTGCGCGATGCTCAAAGTTTGTTCGATCAAGTAATTTCGTTCAGTGGCAAAAAGGTTGATTCTGGCGAGCTTTCTCAGATGTTCAATCTTATCGATGAAGAAATTTATTTCTTGATATCAGAAGCGATTTTGCATAAGAATTTTTCTGCGGCTTTTGACGCATCACTCAAGATATATTCCAATGGGTGGAATTTCATTGATTTTCTAAATGGATTAACCGAGCATTTTCGGAATATTCTAACTGTTGTTATTCGCAAAGATATTAACCTTATTGAGGGTGCCGATCTATACAGACAAAAGTACATGTTTTACTCTGATAAATTCAGTGAAGGTGATTTACTTAGAATACTTTCTTTCATTGGCAGAACGATGTACGAAATCAAGACCTCCTCGAATCAAAAGTTAAAACTGGAAGTTGCTTTAGTCCACCTTATTGGACTCGAGCGAACATCTACAATTTCAGAATTACTTTCCAAAATTGACAAAGCCGATCTCAAAACTGTAACTGTTTCAAATTTTTCATCATCTTCAAGTTCAGCAGAAGTTAGCACTAAAATAGTCACAGCACCAATTAAAAATATCGAACCAATTCCACAAAGTGAATTAAAGATACCACAAGTTGAATCCTTTATTATACCTAAAGTGGAACATGACTCTGATTTACCAAATGTTATTGAACAATGGAAAAGCTTTGTTGAGCAAGTAAAGAATGAAAAAGTTTTTTTTGGTTCCGTGCTCTTTAATTCAAATCCGGTAAATTTTACAAATGACCAAATTCAGCTAGAAGTAGATCATCCCGAGGATGAAGATATCATTAAGAATAATGAGTCCTACCTGGATTCTAAAACAAAAGAAGTTTTCGGAAAAAGAATTCGCTTGAATGTTAGTAAGAAGAGAAGTGTTAGTAAGAAAAATAGTTTATCACAAAATTCAGAAATTAACCTAGAAGAAAATCCTATTGCACAAATAATAATTAAGGATTTGGGTGGAAGAGAAATTCACAAACGATAATATTTATAGTTTCGTTCAGTCAAAAAAAACCCTCAATAGAGGGTTTTTCTTTATACATTTCAAACATTTGGACATAAAAAAACCCTAACGAATATCGATAGGGTTTTTCTAAAATAAATCCTGGCGACTACCTACTCTCCCACACACCTGCGCATGCAGTACCATCGGCGTATAAGGGCTTAACTTCTCTGTTCGGAATGGGAAGAGGTGTATCCCCTTAGCTATAGCCACCAGAAACTTTTTATTTCTGTCAAAAATAAATGAAAGAATGAAAGAGTGAGTCATATAACATCTGTCTTGAAAAAAAATAATGATTAAGTCGCACGACTTATTAGTATTACTCGACTAAACATATTACTATGCTTACATCTGTAACCTATCAACCTAGTAATCTCCTAGGAGTCTTTAGGTCTTGCGACGGGATACCTAATCTTGAAGTGTGCTTCGCACTTAGATGCTTTCAGCGCTTATCACATCCGTATGTAGCTACTCAACAATGCCACTGGCGTGACAATTGATTCACTAGAGATACGTTCACTTCGGTCCTCTCGTACTAGAAGCGACTCTTCTCAAGTATCCTGCGCCCGCATAGGATAGGGACCGAACTGTCTCACGACGTTCTGAACCCAGTTCACGTACCGCTTTAATTGGCGAACAGCCAAACCCTTGGGACCTTCTTCAGCCCCAGGATGCGATGAACCGACATCGAGGTGCCAAACCTTGCCGTCGATATGAACTCTTGGGCAAGATCAGCCTGTTATCCCCGGCGTACCTTTTATCCTTTGAGCGATGGCCCTTCCACTCGGAACCACCGGATCACTTAGCCCTGCTTTCGCATCTGCTTGACCTGTATGTCTCGCAGTTAAGCTCTCTTATGCCTATGCACTCAACGCATGATTACCAACCATGCTGAGAGAACCTTTGGGAGCCTCCGTTACATTTTAGGAGGCGACCGCCCCAGTCAAACTACCCGCCTAACACTGTCCCTTACCCAGATTCATGGGTAGAGGTTAGAATCCAAATAAAACAAGGGTGGTATTTCACATTGCGACTCCATCGAAGCTAGCGCCCCGACTTCAAAGTCTCCCACCTATTCTACACATGCCTTACCCGAACCCAATGTTAGGGTGCAGTAAAGGTGCACGGGGTCTTTCCGTCCATATGCGGGTAACCGGCGTCTTCACCGGTACCACAATTTCACCGAGCCCGTGGTTGAGACAGTGCCCAAATCGTTACACCATTCGTGCAGGTCGGAACTTACCCGACAAGGAATTTCGCTACCTTAGGACCGTTATAGTTACGGCCGCCGTTTACTGGGGCTTCG
>Ga0172380_10001100_pt1 | contig 48001 bp, 52 predicted proteins | sample Leawe162metaG_FD_119747 | JGI IMG/M metagenome (GOLD analysis project Ga0172380, IMG submission 119747) | Leachate microbial communities from a municipal landfill in Southern Ontario, Canada - Leachate well 162 metaG | ecosystem: Engineered > Solid waste > Landfill > Unclassified | place... | reverse complement strand
GGCTAAGCCAGAAACGGCTGCCTACCGGCGCCCCCGAAAAAACGGACATCGCGGAGCGTTCCACTGCCGCGAGCCTGCCAAGACCCTACCCTCTTGCACCCGGCGACAGCCGGGGCGCTCCGCGCCACCTCCCCACCTTCAGCCCGCATGGGCGTGAAGCGGCGAAGCCGTGCCTGCCGGGCGCCGAACACGCCACCGTCTTGCATGCGCGCGCGTCCGGTCACAGTGTCGCCAGACATCGCCCAGAGGCCCCGCCATGATCCCGACCTTCGCCGCCGCCCTGCTGCTCGCCGCCGCCTCGCCGGCCCCACCGGCTCACCGCTGCGCGGCCGACGCCATCGAGCGGGCGACGCCCCTGCTGACGCTGCATTTCAGCGACGGCCAGCCGACGGCCATCGAGAACCTGTCGATCGACGACACCGTCAAGGTGCTGCCGCCGCTCAGGGCCCTCCGCGGCAAGGGTCAGTTCGACGTGCTGGAGGTCTGGGGCTTCATCTACAAGGGCCAGTACCGCATGCGCTTCATCTACGCCCGGATCCCGGGCAGCTGCGTGCTGATGGGCCAGGAGATCCTCGAGGCGGCTGACCCGTACTGAAATCTTCCTCTCCCGGAGGGATGAGGTGGCCTGGCGGAGCCAGGTCGGAGAGGGATGAACTGATCTATCCGAACGGATAGCCCGGTCCCCGCCAGCCCAACCCCGCCTCGATCAACCCGAGCGCCGCGTCGATGTTCTCCAGCACCAGGCGGGCCGGCAGCCGAAGCGTACGGACGCCGTGCTGGGCGACCCAGGCGTCGCGGGCGGCATCCTGCATCATTTGCGCCTCGTGCTGGTGAACCCCGCCATCGACCTCGACGGCCAGCTTGGCGCGGTCACAGTAGAAATCGAGAATGTAGCGACCGAAGGGGTGCTGCCGCCGGAAACGCAGGCCGTGGAACCGGTTGGCCCTGAGGACGCGCCAGAGCGCGATCTCGGACGGCGTCATCGTCTGACGGTGGGCGCGCGCCCGCGCCGGTGAACGGGGTGCATTCTGCATTTATGCAGTTTAGGCGCGTATTACTTGGGGGTGCAACATTGAAGACTTTGGCGTCTCCCTCTCCGACCGGGCGAGGACGGGCATTTTCTACGCCACCAGCGCCTCCGCCTCGCGCAGGTCCACGCTGACCAGCTGGCTCACCCCCTGCTCGGCCATGGTCACGCCGAACAGGCGTTCCATGCGGCTCATGGTCACCGGGTTGTGGGTGATGGCGATGAAGCGGGTCTGGGTGCGGCGGCGCATTTCGTCGAGCATCGAGCAGAAGCGGTCGACGTTGGCGTCGTCGAGCGGGGCGTCGACCTCGTCGAGCACGCAGATCGGCGAGGGGTTGGCCAGGAACACGCCGAAGATCAGCGCCGAGGCCGTCAACGCCTGCTCGCCGCCGCTCATCAGGCTCATGGTCGACAGCCGCTTGCCCGGCGGGCAGGCGTAGATCTCAAGGCCGGCTTCCAGCGGGTCGTCGGATTCGATCAGCCGCAGCTCGGCCTCGCCGCCGCCGAACAGGGCCTGGAACAGGGCCTGGAAGTGGCCGTTGATCACCTCGAAGGCCGCCAGCAGCCGGGTGCGGCCCTCGGCGTTCAGTTCCTCGATGCCCTCGCGCAGCTTGGCCACGGCGCCGGTCAGGTCGGCCCGCTCGGTCTTCATCACCAGCAGCCGGGCGGCCTGTTCGGTCGCCTCCTCCTCGGCGCGCAGATTGACCAGGCCGATGGCGTCGCGGTCGCGTTCCAGGGCGTAGAGGTGGGCCTCGACCCCGCCCGCGTCGGACGGGATGGCGATGGCCTCATCGGCGATGCGCCGGCCCAGCTCCTCGGGCTCCATCTTCGCCGACTCGCGGATATTGCCGGCGATCTCGCCGAACCGTTCGCGGGCGGCGTCCAGCCGGGCCGACAGGCCGGCGCGCTGTTCGCGGGCCTCGGCGGCGGCGGCGTCGGCGGCGCGGGCGGCGCGGTCGGCGGCGGCTCTGGTCGCCTCGCCCTGTTCGAGGGCGTCGCTGGACTTCGCCCGGCGAGCCTCGGCGGCCGCGTATTCGTCGAGCAGTCGTTCGGTGCGGACCTCCAGCGTGCGCGGCGCCTCGCGGGCGGCCAGCAGGGCGGCGTCGGTCTGCTGGCGGGCCTCGACCAGGCTGTCGGCGCGCTTGCGGGCGGCGGCGGCCCGGCGGGCCCAGTCGTCGCGGTCGCGTTGCAGGGTCTCCAGCCGACGAGTGCGGCCGTCGCGCTCGCGGGTCTCGATGTCCAGCGCCGCGCGGGCCTGCGAGGCCGCCTCGCGGGCGACCCCGGCGGCTGCGCGGGCGGCGCCCAGCATCGGCGACAGGTTTTCGCCCGAACCGTCTTCCGAGCCGTCGGCGCGGGCGGCGGCCAGGGCGGCCTCGGCCTCGATCCGTTCGGCGTCGAACCGGGCGATGGTCTCGTCCAGCGACTGGGCGCGGGCGTCGCGGCGCGTCGCCTCGTTGGTCAGACGCTCGACCGTGTCGCGGGCCGTGGCCAGGGCGCGCTCGGCCTCCTGCGGCGCGCGGCGGGCCTCGCGCAGGGCCTCCTCGGCGGCGCGGAAGCGGGTCTGGGCGGCCTTGAGGGCGGCGGTGGCGGCCTCGGCGGCCGGCGACAGGGTCTCGATCTCGGCCTCGGCCTCGGCCAGGCGCGTGCGTTGCTCCAGCCGGATGGCGGCCGGGCGCGGGGCCTCGGACCGGGCGGTGAAGCCGTCCCAGCGCCACAGGTCGCCCTCGCGCGACACCAGCCGGGCGCCGGCGGGCAACGCCTTGCTGAGCCGCTCGCCGTCCTTGCGCTCGACCAGGGCCGTGAAGGCCAGACGCGCGGCCAGCTCCGGCGGGGCCTTGACCAGCGGGGCCAGCGGCGTCGCGCCGGCCGGCCAGACCGGGTCCTCGGCGTCGCGGCCGCCCCAGTAGGCGGGAGCCTTGGCGTCCAGCGCCGCTTCCAGATCGTCGCCCAGCGCGGCGGCCAGGGCCGCCTCGTAGCCGCGATCGGGGGTGACCCTGTCCAGCGCCGGGGCGAAGCCGCTCTTGCCGCGCGGGGCCGACAGCTGGGCCAGGCCCCGGGCCTCGGTCTTCAGCCGGCCGAGTCGGTCTTCCAGCTGGCGGGCCGTGTCGCGGGCGGCGCCCTCGGCGCGGGCGGCGTCGCCGCGTTCGGTCTCGGCGGCCTCCTGCGCGGCGCGGGCGGCGGCCAGGGCGGCCGTGGCGGCCTCGAAGGCGGCGGTCGCCTCGGGCGCGCGGGGATCGACGGTCGGGCCGATGGCGGCGCGGTCGGCCCGGGCCTGGTCCAGCGCCCGGACGGTGCGGCTGAGGCGGCTCTCGGCGTCGGCCACCCGGGCCTGGGCGGCGCGGCGGCGGGCCTCGTCGGCGGCGACCCCGGCGGCCAGGTTTTCCACCTCGTGATCGGCGGCGGCGCGGGCCTCCTCGGCGGCCTTCAGCGCCGCCTGCAACTCGGGCAGGCGCGAGGGGGCGGCGGCGATCTCGGCCTCGACGTCGGCCAGCTCGCCGGCCAGCCGCTCCAGCGCCACCCCGGCGTCCTCGACGATCTGGCCCTCGCGGGCGGCGTCGGCGTCGATGCGGGCCAGTTCGGCGGTGAGCCGCTCGACCTCGGCGGCGGCGGTCTCGTGCTCGCGCTCCAGCCGGTCCTTGTCGATGGCCAGCCGATGCAGGATGGCGGCGGCGACCGTCTCTTCCTCGCGCAGGGGCCTGATCGCCTCCTCGGCCGTCTGGGCCTCGACGGTCGCGGCGGCGGCGGCGCGGGCGGTGTCCTCGACCAGCCGGGCGGAGCTGGTCGACTCGGCCTCGACGCGCAGCAGGGTGTCGCGCGCCTCGCTCCAGCGGGCGAACATCACCGCCCCCTGGACGGCGCGGATTTCGGCCGACAGCTTCTTGTAGCGCTCGGCCTGACGCGCCTCGCGGCGCAGGCGGGCCAGCGACGAGTCGAGTTCGCGGACGACGTCGTCCAGCCGGGCCAGGTTGGCCTCGGCCGCCCGCAGCCGCAGCTCGGCCTCGTGCCGGCGGGTGTGCAGGCCGCTGACGCCGCCGGCCTCCTCGAGGATGCGGCGGCGGTTCTGCGGCTTGGCGGCGATCAGCTCGCTGATCTGGCCCTGACGGACCAGGGCCGGGGAATTGGCCCCGGTCGAGGCGTCGGCGAACAGCAGTTGCACGTCGCGGGCCCGCACCTCGCGGCCGTTGACGCGATAGGTCGAGCCCTCGCCCCGGTCGATGCGGCGGACCACCTCGATGACGTCATGCTGGTTGAACTGCACCGGGGCGGTGCGGCCGGCGTTGTCGATGGTCAGGGTGACTTCGGCGTGATTGCGCGGCGGCCGCTGGCCCGCGCCGTTGAAGATCACCTCGTCCATGCCGCCGGCCCGCATGGCCTTGGCGGAATTGGCCCCCATCACCCAGCGCAGGGCTTCCAGCAGGTTCGACTTGCCGCAGCCGTTCGGCCCGACGATGCCCGTGAGTCCGGGCTCGATCCGGAACTCGGTCGGATCGACGAAGGACTTGAACCCGGAAAGGCGCAGCCGCTGGAAGTGCACGGGTCCTGGGGACCTTCCCTGTTACTTCTTCGCCGCCAGGGCCTTGGCGTAGGCGGCGTCGATCTCGGGCAGGGACATCTCGCCCTTGTCGTACTTGTCGTTGTTGAAGAAGAAGGTCGGGGTGCCCTCGATCTTGGCCTCCCTGCTGTACTTCTCGACGCGGGCGTTGAGAGCGGCCAGAGCCTTTTCGTCGCCGACACACTTGTCGAAGTCGGCCTCGCTCATGCCGGCCGTCGCGGCGATGCGCAGCAGCGGGCCGCGAACGTCGCCGGTGGTGAAGATCTCCTCATGGGCGTGGAACACCGCCTGGACGACGGTGAAATACCGGTCCTTGCCCGCGCAGCGCGCCAGCAGGGCGCCCGAGGCGGCCAGCTCCGGCGGCTGGGTGATGAACTCGCGGAACACGTAATGGACCTTGCCGGTGTCGATGTATTTGGCCTTGAAGGCCGGGAAGACCTCGTTCTCCCACTTGCCGCAGTGGCTGCAGGCCAGCGAGGCGTATTCGATCACGGTGACCGGGGCGTCGGCCTTGCCCAGGCTCATGTCGTCGGCGGTGACCGCGCCGCCCCCGCCACCGCCGCAGGCGGCCAGGGCGAGGGTGGCGATGGCCGCGGCGGCGGCCAGAATGGAACGGCGAGCGATGCGCATGTCGGGATGTCCCCCAGAAGAGCGAGCGGTGATTAGAACCCGATTCCACAGGTTCCAAGAAGGCGGCGTTTCAATGGCGCAACAGCCCGCCGAACGGCCCTGAGTCAACCGTTGCGGCCGCGCAGGGTCTCGCGCCCCAGCCGCAGCAGGGCCTCGCGCAGCGGGCCCTCGGGTTGGTCGGAGAGCCCCTCGGCCAGCGTCTGTTCGGCGGCGGCGTCGAGCGGGCCCTTTGGCCGGCGGCGCATCGCCTGCGTCCGGCCGGGGCTGGCGCGCACGGCGCCCTGGATGATGCGCAGCCGGGTGATCGTCCCCTCGCCGAGGATCAGGGACACCTTCTTGAGAATGTCGGGCGCCTGGTGCTGGACGATGGCCGCGGCCGGGCCGGCGACGCGCAGCTCCAGCGTCCCGGGCGCGTTGCCGCGCGCCTTGATCAGCTTCACCGGCTCGGTGTGGCGGGCCAGGGTCTCGCCGACGATCTCGCGCCATTTCAGCTGCAGCTGGCCGGGGCCCTGGCCAAAGCGTTCCTCCAGCGCCTTGAGCACCGGCCCCAGCGCGCGGCCGGCCGGCGGGGCGGGGCGGGGCATCGGCCGCGTCCGCCGGCGCGAGAGGATCTCGGCGGCTTCCTGGACGGTGGGGAGCGGGCGGCGGGGGGGCATGGGGTCACCATAGCCGTCATCCCGGGAACACGGAACGGGGACTGCTTCGCGAAGCGTAGCTGTCCCTGCCGACGTGCAGCGTGTGGGTTCCATCGGGGACAGCTACCGGCTGCGCCGGAAGCAGTCCCCAGCCGGCACGACGGCCTTCGCCGCGGTGACCCAAGATGATAGGCCAACAGCGATGACCGCCCCCGCCCTCCGCGCCGCCCTGCTGGCCTGGTACGACGCCGGCGCCCGCGACCTGCCCTGGCGCGCGGGGCCGGGCGCGGCGCGGGCCGATCCCTACCGGGTGTGGCTGTCGGAGGTGATGCTGCAGCAGACCACCGTGCCGCACGCGACGCCCTATTTCCTGAGCTTCACCGGGCGCTGGCCGACCGTCGGCGATCTGGCCGCCGAGGCCGATGGCGCGGTGATGGCCGCCTGGGCCGGGCTCGGCTACTACGCCCGCGCCCGCAACCTGCTGGCCTGCGCTCGCGCCGTGGCGGCGGAGCATGGCGGGGTGTTTCCGGATACCGAAGCGGGTCTGCGCGCGCTGCCAGGCGTGGGCGCCTATACCGCCGCCGCCGTGGCCGCGATCGCCTTCGACCGGCCGGCCAATGTGGTTGACGGCAATGTGGAGCGCGTCATGGCGCGGCTGTTCGCGGTGGAGACCCCGCTGCCCGACGCCAAGCCCGAGCTCAAACGGCTGGCCGGCGAGCTGGTTACCGAGGGCCGCCCCGGCGACTGGGCCCAGGCGTTGATGGACCTGGGGGCGACGGTGTGCCGGCCGAAGGCGCCGCTGTGCGAGCGGTGTCCGGTGTCGGGCTTCTGCGCTGCGTTCGCGCGGGGGGATGCGGAGAGCTTTCCGCGCAGGACGAAGAAGGCCGACCGGCCGAGGCGGTTCGGGGTGGCGTATCTGCTCACCCGCGACGACGAGGTCGCGCTGGTGCGGAGGCCGCCGAAGGGGTTGCTCGGCGGGATGCTGGGCCTGCCGACCAGCGACTGGCGCAGTCATCCGTGGACAGACGATGAGGCGGTTGAGGCCGCGCCGGTGTCGGCGCGCTGGCATGACGCCGGCGAGATCGACCACGTGTTCACCCACTTCGCGCTGACGTTGCGGGTGTTCCGGGCGGAGGGTGACATGGATGCGGAGTGGGTGGAGCGCGACGGGCTGGGCGCGTTGCCGAGCGTGTTCCTGAAGGCGGCCCGGAAGGGGCTGGGCTAACAAACTCCCGTCATCCTCGCCCTTGTGGCGAGGACCCCTCCATCGGCCGCAAGGGCGGTGATCCAGTTTGATGGGTTCGGGGTGCGGAGAAAGGGGTCCTGGGCACAAGGCCCAGGATGACGGGGTTGGATTGGGCCTGGACTCATTGCGAAGGCACACCCCGCCCTGATGTCTTGACGGCCAGTGTTGCTCCGGCGACGGCCCTGCTCAAGGACCGCTTCGCGGCCGCGCAGCGGCGGGCCCGCAGGGCCCGTCCTTGACCAGGTCCGGCGTCCGGAGCGCAGCATTCCATCAAGGCCAAAGGGCGTATTGGCATCGAGGGCCGTTGGCGGGAGGAGGGGTGGGCCTCAACCCTGTTCGTTATGGTGAGGAGCGGACCCGCAGGTCCGCGTCTCGAACCACGCAATGACTAAGCCGCCATCTCCGCCCGCACCTTGGACCGGAGAACATCAATCGGCGCCAAACCCTTGTCCGACTTGAAGTGCCAGTAGGTCCAGCCGTTGCAGGCGGGCTGGCTCTGGATCATGGCGCCGACCTTGTGGATCGAGCCGGTCAGGTCGCCGATGGCCAGGCTGCCGTCGGCGCGGACCTTGGCGGCGCGCTGGCCCTTGGGGCACCAGACGGTGTCCCCCGGACGCAGCAGGCCGGCCTCGACGATCTGGCCGAACGGCACGCGCGGCTCGGACTTCTTGCTGCCCATGACCTCCAGGTCGGCCGGCGCGACCGGGATGACCTTGCGGATGCGCTCCTTCGCATGGGCGATGTATTCGCTTTCACGCTCGATGCCGATGAACCGCCGGCCCAGCCGCTTGGCCGCCGCGCCCGTGGTGCCGACGCCGAAGAACGGGTCGAGGATCACGTCGCCCGGTCGGGTCGAGGTCAGGATCACGCGGTGCAGCAGGGCTTCCGGCTTCTGCGTCGGGTGGGCCTTGTGGCCGTCGGCGCCCTTGATCCGCTCCTCGCCCGTGCACAGCGGCAGGGTCCAGTCGGAGCGCATCTGCACCTCGTCATTGGCCATCTTCATGGCGTCGTAGTTGAAGGTGTAGCGCTTGGCGCCGCGGCTCTTGGCCGCCCAGATCAGCGTCTCGTGGGCGTTGGCGAAGCGGGTGCCCTTGAAGTTCGGCATCGGGTTGGACTTGCGCCAGACCACGTCGTTGAGGATCCAGAAGCCCAGGTCCTGCAGCACCACGCCCACGCGGAAGATGTTGTGATAGCTGCCGATGACCCACAGGGCGCCGTCGTCCTTCAGCACGCGCTGGCACTCGGCCATCCAGGCGCGGGTGAAGTCGTCATAGGCCTTGAAGCTGGCGAACTGGTCCCAGTGGTCATCGACCGCATCGACCTTGGAATTGTCCGGCCGCAGCAGGTCGCCGCCGAGCTGCAGGTTGTAGGGGGGGTCGGCGAACACCAGGTCCACCGACTTGTCGGGGATCTTGCGCAGCTGCTCGATGCAATCGCCCTGGATGATGGTTTCCGCGCCGAACGCCATGGTCTGATTTCCCGAACACAAGAGAGTCCAAGGAATCTGGGCGTGGTGTGGTTAAGGGGGCGTTCGCCGACGTGGTTAGCGGGGGGTTAACGGCGTCAGGCCGCAGGGGCGAGCGCCTTCTTCGGACGCCCGCCGCGTTTGCCGTTTTCCCGCGACGCCGCAGCCCGGGCTTCCTGTTTCGTCCAGTCCATCGGACCGAGAAAGCCTTCCAACAGCCGAGCGACCGAAAAGTCGGCGTCGAGCCGGGGAAAGTGCAGGGCGCTGCCGAGTCCCTCGACGGTGACGCCGACGAAATCGTCAGGCCCGGCCTCCGCCAGGCCATGCGCGGCCCTCGGGTCGAAGGAGAAGTCGATGCCGGTGTTCAGCCGCACCACGACGCGCCGGGTGCGTTTGTCGAATCGGGCCGAAAGGGCGACGGGGTTGGTATTGACGCTCATTCGCCTGGCGGACTGCTTGAACGCGGCGTCGTCGAGGGTTTTGAACTCAGCCATGAATCTCACTCCATACCCGGCAGCAGTCGCCCAGACTGGCGGCCACCTCGCCGCCCAGCTCGTTCAGACGGGCCAGGGTCCAGTCGCCGGCATGATCCCAGAGCTCGACCGGTCCTTCCGGGCAGTTGAGTCGGAACCTGGCCTCGCACCCCTTTCCGAAGGCATGCACATGGGGCGGCGGATGATCATTCGAGTTCACCACCACCCGATAGAGTCGCCGACTGCGAAATACGGTCGCCATTCGCGCACTCTATCAATAACCTAAATGAAGTCTAGGTTATTTTTCCGCAACCTCTCGACTCCCCCAGCGGAAGGGCTGACACCTTCGCTCCAAGGCGCGCCGACAGACGCGCCAACGGACCCGGAGACGCCATGCCCAGCCCGCTCGCCCCGCTCGACGACAGCCGCACCAGCCCGTTCTACGAGCCGCACCACCGCGCCTGGCGCGACACGCTGCGGCGCTGGGTCGAGGCGGAGATCATGCCGTTCGTCGATGACTGGGACGAGGCCGGCGAGTTTCCGCGCGAGCTGTACAGGAAGGCGTCGGACATCGGCCTGCTGCGGCTGGGCTGGCCCGAGGAGTACGGCGGCGTGGCCACCGACCCGTTCATGTCGATCGTCACCAGCCAGGAGATGGCCCGGCACGGCGCGGGCGGGGTCAACGCCAGCCTGATGAGTCACGGCATCGGCCTGCCGCCGATCCGGCGCATGGGCAGCCAGGCGATGAAGGACAAGATCATCCCGCGGGTGCTGTCCGGCGAGAAGATCTCCGCCCTGGCCATCACCGAGCCGACCGGCGGCTCGGACGTCGCCAACCTCAAGACCACGGCCCGCCGCGAGGGCGACGACTGGGTCGTCAACGGCGGCAAGATGTTCATCACCAGCGGCATGCGGGCCGATTTCTATACCGTGGCCGTACGCACCGGCGGGGAGGGGGCCGGCGGCGTCTCCCTGCTGCTGATCGAGCGCGAGCGGGAGGGCTTCAGCCGCCAGCCGCTGAAGAAGCAGGGCTGGTGGGCGTCCGACACGGCCCAGCTGTTCTTCGACGACGTGCGGGTGCCGGCCGACAACCTGATCGGCCAGGAGAACATGGGCTTTTCCGGCATCATGCAGAACTTCAACGGCGAGCGGATCGGCATGAGCGCCGGGGCCGTCGGCTTCTCGCGGGTCTGCCTCGAGGACGCCATCGACTGGGCCCGCGAGCGCCGGACCTTCGGCAAGCGGCTCGCCGACCACCAGGTGATCCGCCACAAGCTGGCCGACATGTACAAACGCGTCAACGCCACTCAGGCCTGGCTCGAGACCCTGGCCTGGCGGATCCAGGCGGGCGAGTCGCCAATCGCCGAGATCGCCCTGCTCAAGGTCCAGGCCACCGAAACCATGGAATACTGCGCCCGCGAGGCGATGCAGATCATGGGCGGGGCGGGCTACATGCGCGGGTCGCGGGTCGAGCGGATCTACCGCGAGGTGCGCGTCAATGCGATCGGCGGCGGGTCCGAGGAGATCATGCGCGATCTGGCGGCCCGGCAGATGGGGATCTGATGCGGTGTAATTCGGTGACAGTTTACGAATTGGCGGGCGCGGGACCGACCGATTCAGCTCGCCAATTCGTAAACTGTCACCGAATTCCGAGGCGGCTACCCGTCATCCGGTCGGCAAGGAGCAACCTGCTGAAAGCTCGCAGTTAGGCGGCTTGACGGTGTTCGGCCGGGTCTTCTTCAGCGTCGTTATTCGCCGGGGGCAAGGCGGTTTCCGCAGGCGGTGACCTGTCCTTGGCTCGGTCGGCCCGCCGGGCGAGCAGCCTGGCCGACCCCTCTGTAGCTTGGCGGATACCCTTCTGGACGCCCGCGCCGACGGCCCCGATCCGCCGGCTGGAGGCGGCCAGCCAGACGGCGAACAGAGCGTCCAGCAGGGTTGTCAGATCGATGGTCAGCAGCAGCGGCAATTCGCCAGTCCCGGCGAGGGCCACAAGGGCGATGATCGTCAGAGCCGCCACGATCGCCAGCATGCGGCTCGCGGACAGGGCAGACAGACGATCCACCCATTGATCGAGCAGGGATCGTCCGGTCGGAGTCCGGACCTTGCCTGAAAGCCAGAGGACGAAGAGGCCACAAAGCGCGACGGCGAACATGATCTGGTCTCCGCGAGGTCCGCGCCTGAGCGATCAAACATGGGGCTGCTGTCGCTCCACTCAAGCCCCGCCCACCAGCGCCCGGATCGGGGCCCAGGTCATGCGGTGGATCGGGCTGGGGCCGAGCGTGCGCAGGGCCTCGACATGGACCGCCGCGTGATAGCCCTTGTGGCCGGCGAAGCCGTAGCCGGGGTGGACGGCGTCCATCTCGACCATCAGCCGGTCGCGCGCCGTCTTGGCCAGGATCGAGGCGGCGGCGATCGAGGCGCTGAGGCTGTCGCCCCTGACCACCGTCCTGATCTCGCAGGGCAGGTTGAAGCGGTAGTTTCCATCGACCAGCGCGAAGGCCGGCGCCACCGACAGGCCCTCGACGGCGCGGCGCATGGCCAGGCCGGTGGCCTGCAGGATGTTCAGGCTGTCGATCTCCTCGACCGTGGCGAAGGCCACGCACCAGGCGACGGCGCGCGCCTTGATCTCGACCTCCAGCGCCTCGCGCCGGGCGTGGCCGAGCTTCTTGGAATCGTCGAGCCCTTCCGGCGCCGTCGCCGGATCGAGGATCACCGCCGCGGCGCTGACCGGGCCCGCCCAGGGGCCCCGACCGGCCTCATCCACGCCGCAGACCGGACCGATGCAGGCGCTTTCGAGCAGGAAGTCGGGACCGGGCCGCGCCATCAGCGGACCAGCTTCGACACCGGGCCATGACGGAAGCAGGTCGTGGCGTGGTCGTTGACCATGCCGGTCGCCTGCATGAAGGCGTAGACGATCACCGGCCCGACGAACTTGAAGCCCTTCTGCTTGAGCGCCTTCGCCATGGCCTCGGCCTCGGGCGTCTTCACCGGCACGGACGCCATGTCGGGCCAGGCGTTGTGGATCGGCTGGCCGCCGACGAAGTCCCACAGGAAGTCGGAGAAGTCCTCGCCCCGGTCGCGCATGTCGAGCCAGATGCGGGCGCCGCCGATGGCCGCGTCGATCTTGGCGTTGGAGCGGACGATGCCGGCGTCGGCCATCAGCCGCGCGCGGTCGGCCTCGCCGTAGCGAGCGACCTTTTCCGGATCGAAGTTGTCGAAGGCGGCGCGGAACGCCTCGCGCTTGCGCAGGATGGTGATCCAGGCGAGCCCGGCCTGGAACCCGTCCAGCACGAGCTTTTCCCAGAGGGCGCGGGAGTCGTACTCCGGCACGCCCCATTCCTCGTCGTGATAGGCGAGGTAGAGGGCGTCGGACGTCCCGGGCCAGGCGCAGCGGGTCGGTGAGTCGGTCATGGGGCCAGTCTAGCGGCTGATCGGCGGGGCCGCATGCGCCCGATGGCCGCTCGCATTCATCGTTCGGTCTTTCGGAGTGCGCGGCAGGCGCTAGGCTCCCGCGCATCAGGCGAGTCGGGCGGCGAACAGATGGCGGCGGAACAGTTTGTCTATTTTCACGGCCAGCCGGGATCGCCGGACGAGCTGTCGCTGGCCGCGGCCGGCGGTCTTTTCGCGCCCGACCGGGCCAGGGATCGGCCGGACCTGCCGCTCGGGCCGTATCTGGATCATCTGACGGCGACGGTGCTTGAGCGGTATCCGGCCGGGCCGATCCGGCTGGTCGGGTTTTCGCTGGGCGCGTTCGTGGCCGTCGAGGTCGCGCTGCGGATCACCGGTCGCGAGGTCAGCCTGGACCTCGTCTCGCCCGCCGCCCCGCTCGGCTGCGGCGACTTTCTGCCGGACATGGCGGGCGGGGCCGTGTTCGGTCTGGCGGCGCGCCGGCCGGGTCTGTTCGCGCTGCTGACCCGGGCGCAGGGCTGGTTTGCGGCGAGGGCGCCGGGCGTCCTGTTTCGCCAGATCTTCGCCGGGGCGGCGGGGGCGGACGCCGACCTGGCCCGCGACCCGGCCTTCCAGGCGATGATCGGGCGCGTTCTGACCCACGGTCTCGCCGGCGGCGCAAAGGGCTATCGACGGGAGGTGCTCGGGTATGTCGCCTGGACGCCGGATCGCCTGTCAGGCCTGAGCCATCCGGTGACGCTCTGGCAGGGCGAGGCCGACACCTGGACCCCGCCGGCCATGGCGCGGGCGCTGGCCCGGCTGCTGCCGGAGGTCCGGGCGGTCCACGACTTCCCGGGCCTGTCGCACTATTCGACGCTGCGGGCGGCCTTGCCGACGATCCTCGGCGGGACGGACTGAGGCCGTCAGACCTCGAACCACGCCGGCCGCTCGACCGTCACCGGCCGGCCGTCCACCGTCAGCGACGCGCCCTCGGCGCGGTCCAGCCGCAGCAGCGCCAGGGCCCGCCCGGTCACGCCCGACAGCACCTGTCCCGCCCGCAACGCACCGGCCAGGACCTCGGCGCCGAAGGCCGGCGGCGGACCGGCGAAGACGATCGGCAACATGCGGCTTTTAATCTGGCCACGGCGCTTCATCCGGCTGGTGGTTTCCTGGCCGACGAAACAGCCCTTTTTGAAGTCGATGCCGTTCAGCAGGTCGATGTTGGCCTCGATCGGATAAGTCTTGTCGTCGCCGTAGTCGGCCGTGTCCGGAACGCCGAGCGACAGGCGATGGGCGTCATAGGCGGCCGCGTCGGCCCTGAGGCCCGGCGGTTCCACATCCCCGTAGCCGCGTTGACCGAGGGCGGGCAGGCGCGGGTCCATATTGAATCCGCTCATCCCCGCCAAAACGTCTGGGTCCCCGCTTTCGCGAAGATGAGTGGAGGAAAAAACAGCCACGACATGGCCCGAATGCGCCACGATCTCCACCTTCGCCCGCAGCCGGTACATCGTCAGCCGGGCGACCAGCGCCTCGCGCCGGTTCGCCGCCACGTCCAGCCAGCAGCCGTCCTCGCGGCCGAGGATGAACAGGTCGAACAGCAGTCGGCCCTGGGGCGAGAGCAGGGCGCCGAAGCGCAGCTCGCCCGCCGCCAGCGTCTCGACGTCCTGGGTCAGCTGGCCCTGCAGGAAGGTCCGCCAGTCCGGCCCCGAGACCGATACCAGGGCCCGGTCGCGCAGCACGGCGTAGGTGGGGGCGTCGCTCATGATCCCGATGTGGCCTTTCGCGCGCTGTAACGCCAGTGCCCGCCAGTCTAAGGTGCGGGGATGGCGGCAAAGCCCTTCCCGATTCTGTTCATTGGACCGACCCGTATCGGCGACGCCGTGCTGGCGTCCGGCCTGATCCGGAAGCTCGCCAGCGAAGCGCCGGGCGCCCGGTTCACCATCGCCGTCGGCCCGGCCGCCGCGCCGCTGTTCGCGGAGGTCCCGGGCCTGGACGCCCTGATCGTGCTGGAAAAGCGCAAGGGCTCGGGCCACTGGTTCTCGCTTTGGAACCGGGTGCGTCACACGCGCTGGAGCCTGATCATCGACATGCGCGGCTCGGCGATCAGCAATTTCCTGGGCCGCGACCGGCGGGCGGTGCGCCGCAAGCCCGTCGGCGAACCGGTGCACAAGGTGGTCGAGGCGGCGGGCCTGCTGACGCTGGAGAACGATCCGCCCGCGCCGTTCCTCTACACCTCCGACGAGATCGAGGCGCGCGCCGCCGAGCTCACGGGCGAGGGCGGGCCGATCCTGGCCATGGGTCCGGCGGCCAACTGGCTGGGCAAGACCTGGCCGATCGAGCGGTTCGCCCGCGTGGCCATCGAGCTGCTGGACGAGGGCGGACCGATGGCCGGAGGCCGGTTGATGATCCTCGGCGGGCCGGACGACACGCGCTACGTCGAGCCGCTGGCCCGCACCCTGCCGCGCGACCGGGTCATCGACCTGACCGGCCAGGTGGATCTGCTGACCGCCTACGCCGCGCTGAAGCACGCGCGGCTGTTCGTCGGCAACGACTCGGGGCTGATGCATCTGGCCGCCGCCGCCGGCGCGCCGACGATCGGCCTGTTCGGCCCGTCAGACGATCGCCTCTACGCGCCCTGGGGACCGCACACCCGGGTCGTGCGGGGACCGCGCGCGTTCGAGCAGTTCCAGGCCATCGATCCCGGCCTGAACCAGACCATCGGCCACATGATGGACCTGCCCGTGGACACGGTGGTCGAGGCGGCGAAGGGGTTGCTGGAACAGACCAAGCCGGCTTCGGCTTCTTAAACCCGCTCATCCCCGCGAAGGCGGGGACCCAGGCTTTTTCTGGAAAGCGCGGCGTCGAACGCTAAAATACCTGGGTCCCCGCCTTCGCGGGGATGAGCGGAAGAGATGATGACCCAGACCTACGACCTGATCATCCGTGGCGGCGAGGTGGTGAACCATGCGGGGCGGGGCGTCACCGACATTGGCATCCGCAATGGCAAGTTCGCCTTCGTCGGCGATCTGTCCCAGGCCTCCGCGGACGCGGTGTTCGACGCCACGGGCCTGACCGTCCTGCCTGGCGTGATCGACAGCCAGGTCCACTTCCGCGAGCCGGGCCTGGAATGGAAGGAAGACCTCGAGACCGGAGCCAACGCCGCCGTGCTGGGCGGGGTCACGGCCGTGTTCGAGATGCCCAACACCGAGCCGACGACCACCGATCCGGACGCCCTGGCCGACAAGCTCAAGCGCGCCGCCGGGCGGATGAGCTGCGACCATGCCTTCTATGTCGGCGGCACGCACGAGAACGCGCGGTTCCTCGGCGAGCTGGAGCGGCTGCCGGGCTGCTGCGGCATCAAGGTGTTCATGGGCGCCTCGACCGGCACGCTTCTGGTGCAGGACGACGAGGGCGTCGAGCAGGTGCTCAAGCACATCAACCGCCGCGCGGCCTTCCATTCCGAGGACGAGTACCGCCTGGCCGAGCGCCGGCCGCTGGCCCGCACGGGCGACTGGACCAGCCACCCGGAGGTGCGCGACGCCGAGAGCGCGATCCGCTCGACCCGCCGTCTCGTCGGCCTGGCTCGCAAGACCGGCAAGCGCATCCATGTGCTGCATGTGACCACGGCCGAGGAGATGGAATTCCTCGCGCTGAACAAGGACGTCGCCAGCGTCGAGGTGACGCCGCAGCACCTGACGCTCGCCGGGCCCGAGGCCTATGAGCGGCTCAAGGGCTATGCCCAGATGAACCCGCCGATCCGCGAGGCGCATCACCGCGAGGCGTTGTGGGGCGGCGTGGCCACCGGCGTCGCCGACGTGATGGGCTCCGACCACGCCCCGCACACCAGCGAGGAGAAGGCCCGGCCCTATCCGGCCTCGCCGTCCGGCATGCCGGGGGTCCAGACCCTGGTGCCGATCATGCTGACCCATGTGGCGCAGGGCCGGCTGACGCTGGAGCGGTTCGTCGATCTGACCAGCCATGGCCCTAACCGCGTCTTCGGCCTGGCCGAGAAGGGCCGCATCGCCGAGGGGTTCGACGCCGACCTGACCATCGTCGATCTCAAGGCCCGCCGCGCCATCCGCCACGCCGACCAGGCCAGCCGCGTCGGCTGGACCCCGTTCGACGGCTTCGAGGCCCAGGGCTGGCCCGTGGCGACCATCGTGCGCGGGATCACCGTCATGCGCGACGACGAGATCGTCGCCCACGGCCGTGGCAAGCCGGTGCGGTTCGGGGAGACGCTGGGGGCCTAGACGCGGGCGCCGCCGATCCGCCCTCGCCGCGCCGGGAGGATCGATCATGATGTTTACTTCGCATGCGAACTTGATGTTTCGCATGCGAAGGATATGGTGGCGGCGATGAGTGACCAGCCCGTCTTCTACACCCTGCTGAAAGCCGCCCAGAAGCGCGTCGAGCGCTGGATCGAGGCGGAGGCCGAGCAGATCGAGGGTGTCACGGCCGCCCAGGCCGGGCTGGTGCTGTATCTGGGCAAGCATGACGGGGCGGCCATCGGCGACGCGGCCGAGGCGCTCGACGTCGCGCCCTCGGCCATGACGGGGCTCGTCGATCGCATGACCCGCGCCGGCTATGTCGAGCGGCGTCCCGATCCGACCGACGGCCGCGGCCAGAGGCTGCATCTGACCGACCAGGGCTGGGCCGCCCGCAACAAGGCCGTGGCCCTGCTCGACGATCTCAACCAGCGCATGGGCGAGGGCCTGTCGGCGGAGGACGCCGATGTCGTCGCCCGCTGGCTGGACGCCGTCGCCGCCAAATTCTCCAGGGAGGACTGACCCCATGACCGACCGCATCACCTCGCCCTTCGGGGCCTTCACGCCGGCCCGCGAGGTCGTCGCCGGCATCGACCTGACCGGCAAGACCGCTATCGTCACCGGCGCCGCCACCGGCATCGGCATCGAGACCGCCCGCGCCCTGGCCGAGGCCGGCGCCGACGTGGTCATCGCCGCGCGCAAGCCCGATCTGGCGGCCGCCGCCATCGCCGACATCAACAAGACGGCGAAGGGCCCCGGCGCCCGGTTCGAGATGCTCGACCTGTCGCGGCTGGCCTCGATCCGCGACTTCGCAGCGCGCTGGGGCGGCAAGCCCCTGCACATCCTGATCAACAACGCCGCTGTCATGGCCTGTCCGCTGGACCGCACCCACGACGGGTTCGAGATGCAGATCGGCACCAACCACTTCGGCCACTTCCTGCTCGGGACGCTGCTGGCGCCGGCGCTGGAGGCCGGGGCGAAGGCGGCGGGCAGGCCCTCGCGGCTGGTCAGCCTGTCGTCGATCGGCCACCGCCGTTCGGACATCAACTGGGACGACCTCAACTACGTCACCCGGCCCTACGACAAGTGGGAGAGCTACGGCCAGGCCAAGACCGCCAACAGCCTGTTCGCGGTCGGCTTCCACAAGCGGTTCAAGGACCGCGGGATCACCGCCAACGCGGTCATGCCCGGCGGCATCATGACCCCGCTGCAACGGCACATGCAGCACGAGGAGATGGTCGCCATGGGCTGGATCGATCCGGAAACGGGCAAGATCCGCGACGGCTTCAAGACGCCCGAGCAGGGCGCCTCGACCAGCGTCTGGGCGGCGGTCGGGCCGGAGCTGGAAGGCGTCGGCGGGCTGTATCTCGAGAACTGCGGCCAGGCCCTTCCCTGGAGCAGGGAGTCCCCGTTCACCGGCGTCATGCCTCACGCGCTGGACCCGGAGAGCGCCGAACGGCTGTGGGCGCTGTCGGTGGAGACGGTCGGGGCGGGGTAGTCCCTGCGTGGTTCGACACGCGCCTTCGGCGCTGCTCACCATGACGTATAGATTTGAAGCCCACGCCTCCACGTCATCCTGAGCAGGCCCGCAGGGCCGTGTCGAAGGACGCACCGTCCACCCTCCCCATGAAGGGGAGGGAGGTCTACGGTGTCGGCCTGGAGCGGAGGAGCAACCATGAGCCTGGCCGGAAAGACCCTTTTCATAACCGGGGCCAGCCGCGGCATCGGTCTGGCCATCGGGCTGCGGGCCGCGCGGGACGGGGCCAATGTGGTGATCGCGGCCAAGACCGCCGAGGCGCATCCGAAGCTGCCCGGCACCATCTACACGGCGGCGGAAGAGATCGAGAGGGCCGGCGGCAAGGCGCTGCCGCTGATCGTCGATGTGCGCGAGGAGGCCAGCGTCCATGACGCGGTCGAGCGCGCGGTGGCGGCCTTTGGCGGCATCGACATCTGCGTCAACAACGCCTCGGCCATCAGCCTGACGCCGACCGAGGCGACCGACATGAAGCGCTACGACCTGATGCACCAGATCAACGCGCGCGGGACCTTTCTGACGTCCAAGGCCTGCATTCCGCATCTGAAGCGGGCGGCCAATCCGCATGTGCTGGCCCTGTCGCCGCCGCTGGACATGAGCCCGCACTGGTTCGGCCGGCATGTGGCCTACACGGTGGCCAAGTACAACATGAGCATGTTCATGATGGGCATGGCCGACGAGTACCGGGACCAGGGCATCGCCTTCAACGGCCTGTGGCCGCGCACGGGCATCGCCACGGCCGCCATCCGGTTCGCCCTGGCCGGCGACGAGGGCATGCGGCACTGCCGCACGCCGGAGATCATGGCCGACGCGGCGCACGCCATCTTCCGCAAGCCCTCGCGCGCGTTCACCGGCCAGTTGGTCATCGACGACAGCTTCCTGTACGGCGAAGGCGTGCGTGATTTCGAGCAATACCGCGTCGATCCGACAAAGCCGCTGATGCCGGACTTCTTCGTGCCGGCCGACAGCGTCCCGCCGCCCGGAGTGAAGATCGGATGAGCCTGACCGTCCGCCCGGCCCATCCCGGCGACGCGCCGGCGATGCTGGCCTTCATCCTGGCCCTGGCCGAATACGAGAAGCTGCGCCACGAGGCCGACCTGACGCTGTGGGACGTGGAGATGTCGTTCTTCGGCGTCGCGCCCAGGGTGTTCTGCGACATCGCCGAGCTGGACGGCCGGCCGGTCGGTTTCGCGGTCTGGTTCTACAGCTATTCGACCTTTCGCGGCCGGCACGGCATCTGGCTGGAGGACCTGTTCGTCGATGAGGCCGCGCGCGGGCATGGCGCGGGCAAGGCCCTGCTGGCGGGCCTGGCGCGGCGCTGCCGGGACGAGGGCCTGCCCCGCCTCGACTGGTCGGTGCTCGACTGGAACGCGCCGTCGATCGCCTTCTACGACTCGCTGGGCGCCGAGGCCCTTGACGGCTGGACCACCCGACGACTGACCGGCGAGCCGTTGGCGCGACTGGCCGCCGCCTCGTGAGCGCCCCGCCCAAGACCGTGCTGGACGTCGCGCCGGAGGAAGCGGCGGCGATCCGCGCGGCCGTGCTGTCGGCCGACCTCGAGGCCCTCGGGCCGGGCCGGAGCCTCGCGGGGCTACAGGACGCCGCCGACCTCACGGCCTTCCTCGCCGATCCCCGGGTTACCGACGCCATCTATGACCTGCCGCGACCGTTCACCCTGGCCAACGTCACCCGCTGGATCGCCGAGTCCGAAGCCCTGCGGCGGGAAGGGCGGCGGCTGCTGATCCTGACGCGGGACGAGACGGGCGAGATCGCCGGCTACAGCTGCGTCAGCGTCTGGCCGGAACGGTCGGCGGCCGAGCTGGCGGGGGCCCTGCGCGCCGACCGGCAGAGCGGCGGCCAGGGCGGGGCGGGCGCGCTGCACAGCTTCGGCTGGATCTTCGAGGCCCTGGGCGTGCGGATGATGTGCCTGACGGCCGCCGTGGACAATGTCCGCTCGGCCAAGCTGATCGACGCCGCAGGCTTCGTGCGGATGGGCACGCGGGACGCCATGCGGCCCGACGGAACGACGCGGGTGTCGCTGTACTGGGAAGTCACGCGCGACCAATGGCGCGGTCGCTGGGGTTGAACCGCCGAGCTTGCGAAGTTTGGCCGGAAGGATCAGTCTCGCGACCAGAACGGGGAGATCGCCGATGTACAAGCTTTCTGTCGCTTCACTGGCCGTCTGCGCGTTGCTGGCGTCGGCCGCCATGGCGCAACCGGTCAACACCATCATGGAGTCAGGCGCGCCGCCGGCGCCCACTGACACCCAGGTCACCAAGGATGGCAAAGTCTGCAAGATCCTGGTGGTCACGGGAAGCCGCGTTCCACAGCAGAAGATCTGCCTGACCCGGGAAGAGTGGAAGGCCAAGTCCGACGGCGCCAAGGAAGGCCTCGACGCCCTCCAGCGCTCCGGCCTGACCCGCAACTGCATCGGCCAGTCCGGCGGTGGCTGCGGTCAGTGATCCGGACGCCCTGAAGGCGGGGCGGATGGTGAAGTCTCCGCTGTTGTTGGTGAAGACCGAGGTCAAGATCGCCGCGGCCGGCGCCGCGAAGCCCCGCGGAGCAAGCTCAGGACGCGACCTATACTTCATTCTCGTTCCCGCGTGGAACGAAGGTCGGCGTGGCGACGTTGTAAATAGCGCCAAAGGGAGCCGACCATGAAGCGCATCATTCTTCCCCTGCTCGCCGCCGTCGCCTTGCTGGGGGCGCCGGCCGTTTCGGGCGCCCAGGGAGGCCCGCCGCCGCCGGGCTATCGGCGCGATAGCCCGCCGCCCGTCGCGCGCCGACAGCCGCCCCCGCCGAATCGGGGTTGGGAGCGGGAGCGGCCCGCGCCGCCGAGGTACTACAATCGATGGGATCGGCCGGGCATGCGCCAGGGATCGCGCTGGCAGCGCCACGTGCGCGCCTGCCGGGCCCACTATCGCTCCTACAATGTCCGTCGCGACGCCTACCGCAGCTATAGCGGTCGCTGGATTCGCTGCCGCTATTAGCGGGCGCAGGCGAGGCCTCCCCTTCGCGGCTTCGGCCCGAAGGGGAAGGTCCTGGCTGTCGGGCTGTCCTGAGAGGGCTTACGCCCGCTCGAACACCGCCGCGATGCCCTGGCCGCCGCCGATGCACATCGTCTCCAGGCCATAGCGGGCGTCGCGACGGTGCAGCTCGCGCAGCAGGTTGGCCAGAATCCGGCCGCCGGTGGCGCCGATCGGGTGGCCCAGCGAGATGCCGCTGCCGTTGACGTTCAGCCGGTCGCGGTCGTCCCAGCCCCAGCCCTTGAGCACGGCCAGCACCTGCGGGGCGAAGGCCTCGTTCAGCTCGACCAGGTCAATGTCCTTCCAGCCAAGGCCCGAGCGGGCGAACAGCCGCTCGACCGCCGGAACCGGGCCGATGCCCATGCGGGACGGGTCGCAGCCGGCGGCGGCCCAGCTGACGAACCAGCCCATCGGGTCGAGATTCAGCTCGGCCAGCTTGTCCTCGGCGACCACCAGGCAGGCGGCGGCGGCGTCGTTCTGCTGGCTGGCGTTGCCGGCCGTGACCACGCCGTCCTTCTCCAGCGCGCGCAGCTTGCCGAGGGTCTCCATCGAGGCGTCGGGGCGGAAGCCCTCGTCCTTGTCGAAGATCACCGGATCGCCCTTCTTCTGCGGCACGGCGACCTTGACCAGTTCGTCGTCGAACTTGCCGTCGGCCCAGGCCCGCGTCGCCCGCTGGTGGCTCATGACGGCGTAATCGTCGGACTGCTGGCGCGTGATGTTGTAGTCGCGGGCCAGGTTGTCGGCGGTCTCGATCATGCCGCTGATCACGCCGAAGCGGCTGATCGGCTGGCTCATCACCCGGCCGCGGCTCAGGCGGTCGTGCATCGTCACCGAGCCCATGCGCGCGCCGTTGCGCATGTCGGTGGTGTAGTATTCGACGTTGCTCATGCTCTCGACGCCGCCGGCGACGACCACGTCGGCCGCGCCGGTCTGGACCATCATCGCCGCGTTGACGATCGCCTGCAGACCGCTGCCACAGCGCCGGTCCAGCTGGTAGCCGGGCACGCTGATCGGCAGGTCGGCGGCCAGGGCCGACCAGCGGGCGATGCAGGGCGCCTCGCCGTTGCCGTAGCCCTGGGCGAAGATCACGTCGTCGATCCGCTCGGGGTCGATCTTCGTGCGTTCGACCAGGGCGCGCAGGATCACCGCGCCGAGGTCGCCGGCGGTCATGCTGGCGAGACCGCCCTGGAACTTGCCGACCGCGGTGCGGATCGGCGTGACGATGGCGGCGCGGCGCATGGGAGACTCCGAGATATCTCCCTCCCCTTCATGGGGAGGGTGGCCCGAAGGGCCGGGTGGGGAATGACTGAACTGCACCGGTGGGCGGGTTACTTCCCCACCCTGCGGCTGCTGCGCAGCCTTTCCCCTCCCCATGAAGGGGAGGGAAGGTCTGTGGGCTTGATCAGATCGGGTCGTAGGGGAACACCGACGCCGAGGCGCCCGCGTCGAAGAAGCTGTTCTTCATCGCCGGCAGGGCCACGTCGAGCAGCGAGCGGGGGGTCCAGCCCTGGAGGTTGGCCATGTTGCGCACTGGCCGGGGCTGGTCGAACAGGATCACCTCGTTGCCGCGCACGGCGAAGATCTGGCCGCTGACGTCCTTCGCTTCGGGCGAGGCGAGGGCGACGGCCAGCTGGGCCACCTGGTCGGCGCGCATGGCGTTCTTCATCCGCTCGACGCGCTGGGCCGACGCTTCATCCTTGACCGGGATGGTGGCGATCATGCGGGTCCAGGCGAACGGGGCGATGATGTTGGAGCGGACGTTCTTGATCGCCCCCTCCATCGCCAGGATGCGCGACAGGCCCATGACGCCCAGCTTGGCGGCGGCGTAGTTGGCCTGGCCGATGTTGCCGATCAGGCCGCTGGTCGAGGTGAAGTGGACATAGCTGCCTTCCTGCTGACCCCGGAAGTGCTCCACCGAGGCGCGGGAGACGTTGTAGGCGCCGCGCAGATGCACCTCGATGACCTTGTCCCAGTCCTCGTCGGTCATCTTGTGGAACATACCGTCGCGCAGGATGCCGGCCGGATTGATGATCGCGTGCAGGCCGCCGAAGGTGTCCATCGCCTGCTGGATCATGCCCTTGACCGAGGCCATGGAGGTGACGCTCTCGGAGTTGGCCACCGCCTCGCCGCCGGCGGCGTTGATCTCGTTGGCCGTCTGTTGCGCGGGACCGGCGTCACCGGCGTCGCCGCCGCCGACGCTGCCGCCCAGATCGTTGACCACGACCTTGGCGCCCTCGCGCGCCGCCAGCAGCGCGCACTCCTTGCCGATGCCGCCCGCGGCGCCGGTGACCAGAACGACCTTGCCCTCAAGCACGCCCATGATGGCTCTCCCTTGGATGATTTTTGCAGTGTTGCAGCCGTCTAAGCGCCGGACGCTGCGTTAGGCAAGGAGGGACAGACACCTTCGGGTGTCTGTCCCGTGTCACGCAAGCCGGTCGGCCTTGCGCAGGTCGGGGAACAGTCTGGCCCAGACGCCGGTGACCACCAGCGCCCCGACGCCGCCGAACACCGCCGCGCCCACCGGGCCGAGGAACCGCGCCACCAGGCCGCTCTCGAACTCGCCCAGCTCGTTGCTGGCGCCGATGAACAGCGACGACACCGTCGCCACCCGCCCGCGCATGTGGTCGGGGGTGGAAAGCTGGACCAGGGTCTGGCGGACATAGACGCTGATCATGTCGGCGCCGCCCAGCAGGATCAGCCCGCCCAGCGAGATCCAGATCAGCTGCGACAGGCCGAAGATCAGCGTGCCGACGCCGAACAGGGCCACCGACGTGAACATGATCACCCCGGCGTTCTTGCGGATCGGGTTGCTGGCCAGCCAGAAGGCGACCGCCGCCGCGCCGATGGCCGGCCCCGCGCGCAGCAGGCCGAAGCCCTCGGCGCCGACATGCAGCACGTCGCGGGCGAACACCGGCAGCAGGGCCGTGGCCCCGCCCAGGATCACCGCGAACAGGTCCAGCGAGATGGCCCCGAAGACGATCTTGTTGTTCCAGACATAGGCCAGCCCCTCCTGCATCAGGGCCCAGCGCGAGCCGGGCTGGACCACCGGCTGGGCGTTGCCGCGGATCAGCAGCACGCAGAGGCCGGCGACGAGGTAGAGCACGGCCGCGACGCCATAGGACAGGCTCGGCGACAGCGCCACCAGCACCCCGCCGAGGGCCGGGCCGCCGATCGAGGCGGTCTGCCAGGCCAGCGACTGCCAGGCGATCGCTCGCGGCAGCAGGGCCCTGGGCACCAGCATCGGCCCCAGCGCCGTGCTGGCCGGCGAGAAGTACGAGCGGGCCGCGCCGAACAGGGCCGCCGCCGCCAGCAGCAGCGGGATGCTGGCCCAGCCCAGGAAGGTCGCAACGGCCAGGCCGGCGGCGACCAGAATCTCGGCCGTGTAGCAGCGCAGCAGGATGCGCCGGCGGTCGTGGCGGTCGGCCGTTTCGCCCGCCGGCAGGGCCAGCAGCAGCACCGGCACGAACGACACCAGCCCGATCATGCTGACCATGAAGGCGGCGCGCTTGACGTCCATGCCCTCGCCGTCGCGGGCCAGGCTGTAGACGTGCCAGCCGAGCGCCACGCTCTGCACCTGCACCCCCAGCACCGCGACGAAACGCGACAGCCAGAACAGCACGAAGTCGCGCTGGCCCAGCAGGGCGCGGAGGGAGGTGTCGGGTTCGGGGAGATCGGCGGAGTCGGACATGAGGCGGCGCACATTCGCCCGCGCCCGCGTCCATCGCAACAGTCGTTGACGCCGCCCGCCGCCGGCCCTAAGTCGCGGCCCCTTGATGGCGAGAAGGACGAGGGCGCGATGCGCAGCCTCCGACGAACGATCCGCCGCGCTGGATCAGCGCGAGCCTAGCCGCCCCGGCCGAAAGGCGCGGGGCCGTTCCCGCCTTTCCGCTTCGAGCCCACTGTAATGACCGCCATCGCCTATCGCCCCGAGCTGCCGGCCGACGCGCCGCTGATCGCCGCCCTGATCGACCGCGCCTTTGGCCCGGGCCGCCACGCCAAGGCCGCCGACCGCCTGCGCGAGGGCAACACCCTGATCCCCGACCTGTCGTTCACCGCCTGGGACGGCGAAACCCTCGTGGGTTCGGTGCGGCTGTGGCCCGTGGCCATCGGCGGCGCGTCGGTGGTGTTCCTGGGCCCCATCGCGGTGGAGGCGCAGCTGCGCAAGCACCGCATCGGCCAGACGCTGGTGGAGATGGCCTGCGAGGCCGCCGCCGCCGCCGGCTGGCGCGCGGTGCTGCTGGTCGGCGACGCGCCCTATTTCGGCCGGGTCGGGTTCGACGCCGCGCCGGCGAAGGCCGTGCGCATGCCGGGACCGGTCGATCAGCGCCGCGTGCTGCTCAAGGCCCTGCGCGAGGGCGGCGCGGACGGGCTGGCGGGGCTGGTGACCGCGGGGTGACGCCGGGCGGCAGGCGGAGCTCAAGATGCTCCGCGCCGAAGCGCTCAAGGCGTGGTCACGGGCGACCCGTGTCCAGGATTAGGCCGGGCCGGAGTTTTCTGGACCCGGGCCGGTCAATCCGACAGCGCCGGCGGTGCAGCGCTTCCTGGCCAGACCGGGCCACACGCGCGGTTCAGGCGCGCGGACAGCAACATCGTCCCCGAACAGCTGGGCAAGGAACCGGTCGGTCAGTCCGGCGACGGACTGGGCCGCTGGCCCACCATCGAGTCCATGGCCCTGCCCTGGAGCGACGTAGTAGCGGAACGGCTTGCCCAGCGTGCAGAGCCTGGCGGCATACGCGTTCACGCTGCGCACGGGGACCTTCGCATCGCGGCCTCCGGCGAGGAGCAGCACGGGTCGCCGCAGGCGGCTCGCCATCGCCATCGGCGACCGCGCGCCCAGTCGGCGCATCGCCGGGGCGTCGGCGATATCCAGACCCAGGTAGGCAAACGATGCGCGGAGGCTAAGGCCGGCGTCATCGCCCTGTTCGGCCATGGCCTGATACCGGGCCACCCATGCCATGTCGGTGGGCGGAACGACGGCCACGGCGCCGCGAAACCGGTCTGGCCACAGCGTTGTCGCCAGCAGGGCGGCATAGCCTCCGAACGAGGCTCCCATGATCGCCATCCGGTCGCCGTCGGCTTCTCCCCGCGCGACAAGCCATTCCGCGCTTTCCCGGATGTCGCCCAGCACCCGGCCGTCACCGAGATCGTCGCCGGCCGCCAGCATGTAGCGCTGGCCATAGCCCCGGCTCGCGCGGAACTGCGGCTCGACCACCAGATATCCTCGCGCGGCAAGCCGGGCGGCGGTGGAACTGTAGCCGGGCGGCGAGATGCTCCACGGTCCTCCGTGAACCAGCACCACCAGCGGCCTTGGCGACCGGGCCGGACTGGCCGGGCGGGTGACATAGGCGAATATGCGCATGCCATCCGAGGCGGCGAAGGATTCCAGACGGCGAAGCGGCAAGGCCGGGGATGTGCTCGCTTTCCGATCGTGCGGCAGGGCTGGGCGCCAGGCCTCGCCGTCGTCGTCGGCGAGTTCCCAGACCATCGTCGCATCGCGGCCGTCACGCGTCCCGACCAGCCAGCGGCCCCGCGCATGACCGGCCACCCGAACCTCGCTCGCGTCCGGATGACGTCGGGCGAGCGCCGCGAGCACACGGCGGGCGGCGGGCGCCGCCTCGACCGCCCGGCCACCGGCGTAGGGGATATGCAGAACCTGCGGCGCGCGGGTGACCGGATCGATCACGACGCCCTCGCCATCTCCCAGCACAAGCGGATCGTGGGCGACCAGCCGCGGCGGCCTGGTTCCGTTGATACGGTACAATCCATCAAGATCGGCGCCGGCCGATGTCAGCAGATAGAGCGCGCCGCGCTGATCCGCCGAGACCAGGCTGCACCGCTCCAGCGGGCGGCACCGATAGCGCATCTCCAACTGGCCAGATGGGGCCAACCGGCTGATTTCGACCTGGTTCCGCCCGACCAGGCGCAGCCAGACACTCCCGTCCTGTCCTGTGATCGCGCTGCTTACACGGCGGTCTCCCGCCCTGAGCTCTTCGGTCCGGCCACCGGGGTGCAGACGCAGGAGCGCGAAGCGGTCGGCCTGTCCGTCACCGTTGCTATCGTCTTCGACGGCGACCAGGGCGGCGGCTCGCCAGGCATCGACGCCCAGATACCGGCGGCCCGTCACACCGCCCAGCTGCGTGAGGACGCCTGACCCGGTCCTGTCGGATGTGGTCAGGGACATCAGCTTGCCAGGGGCGACAAGGAACAACCATTCCCCATCCGACGACCAGGCGAGATCGGTCGCGTCCGTGCGCCGCAGCAATCTTCTGGCGGCGCCGTCCTTTTCCGCCAGCCAGAGGCTCGAGCCTGCCGCATCGCTTTCTATCCAGGCGTGGCGGAGGCCGTCCGGGGACAGCGCGATCGCCGCGACAGGGTCCGCCGGCGCCTGGGGCCGGGGCGGGACCGGCGACGCGTCTTCGACAGCCGAAGGCCCCGGCACGGTCGGGGCGGACGTGCGCATGGCGAGCCCCCCGGCCAGGAGCCCAACCAAGGCAAGGCCCGCCAGCGCCGCCCACCATCGCCAGCTCAGCATGGCGCCTTGCGCCTGTGCAGCAGCAGGAACGCGATCAGCATGGGCGGGCCAAGGAAAAGGGCCGCCGTCGCCCAAATGACCCGCTCGCGCCGATCGGTCAGGACGCGTCCGCCGCGCCACCACGCCCCCAGCGCTGACAGGATGTGCAGCAGCAACGCCAGGGCAAGGATGCTCGAAGGCGCCGCGCGTGGCCCGGTATCCGCCATGACATTGGGGGGGCCGAGCGCGCCGCGCAGAGCCGCCGCTCCCGACGTGAGAACCGGGGCGAACCACAGGTCGGCGTGGCGCATAATGGCGGGATAGTCCGGATCCAGGGGGCGGCGGAGCACCGGGGTCACGCGGGCGCCCTCGATGAGCCAGAGTTGCTGCTCGGGCTGGCTCCAGCCTTCCGCGCTGCGCTGGCCATAGGTGAAGGACACCAGGTAGCCGTCGAGCAGTTCGAGCATGTCGATCCGCACAAGCGCGCCGGGCGGCCCGGCCAGATCGACCGTGGCGAGCGGTGGCAGGTTGCCGTCGCCATGCCGCATGACCCGGCCATCATAAACCCGCAAGGCATGGTCGGACAGGATCGCAAGCTGGTCCCAGGCGGGCTGCGGTGGCGCGATCAGCCGTTCACCCGGGGGAAGCGTTATCCGGTCGCTGAAGCGGCTCGACTGCGCCTCGTACTGGAGGATCCGGTTCCCCGCGATGATCGTCTGACCATCTCCGGCCACCAGAGGCGGGACCGGCAGTGGCGGTGGCGACAGCTCGGGTTTCCAGGGTCTGCGGGTCGCCATGCTGGTCGCGGCATAGCGCATGGTGTCGTGGCTGAAGCTCCAGACGAGGCGGGAAACGTCATCCTCGATGGTGCTGTCACCCGGGCTTGTCAGGCTGAAGCGCGCCGTTGCGTCGCGCAGTTCCGGGACGATCGTGACGACTTCGGAAAGACCCGCCTGTTCGGACCAGAAGCGATTCCGCTCGGAGGGCCGCGACGCGAGCCCGCTGGCCATCAGGGCGGCGCCGTCGGCGCGCATGGCCTCGACAAGACCCCCCGCGGGCGGGACGCCGTTCAGCGGATGATTGCCAACAAGCATCAGCCCGATCTGGAGCGCGAAACGCAGGGCGAACGTCCCGACGACGCCGATGGCCAGAGCCGCCACGAACGAGGTGGCCATTCTGCGCGGCAGGCGATCGGGGGCTGTCCGGTCCGGGCGAAAATCTCCGAGCGCGAGCAGGAAGGCGATCCCGGCCGCCAGCACCTGCAGGCCCGCCGCGGCCGGGCCGGAAGCCTGTGCCTGATAAAGCCAGACCAGGAGGATCGTGGCGGTGAACGCCAGTCGCGGCGGGCCAAGACGAAGGTGAACGCCGAGCAGGTATCCGGTCGCGCCCACCGCCCATGCGGCCAGCGGGAAAAGCAGATGGCGACTCTCCACGCCCTGCCCCGCCGTGACGTGATGAAACGGAAGAAGCAGGGCGACCGGAAGCGCGACCGCGACGCACGTCAGGGCCAGACCGGTGAGCAGCAACGCGGCCCCGATCCGACGTGGCGCGACCGGACGATGAAGCAGGTCGATCCAGGCTGCCTGGCGGGCATAGGCGGAAACCTGGTAGAGGCCGAACGCCATCCCGAGCAGAGCCAGTATCCCCAGGTAAACCTTGTAGGCGATCGCTTGCTGCCGCAGCGGATCGGCGACCCGATCGGCGAACAGCAGCCAGCCCAGGTGCGCCATGCCGAGGACAAGCGCCCAGCGGTGAAACCGCAGCCATTCCGCTCTAATGAGGCCCCACATCGCCGTCCCCCTTCAGTTCGGCGTCGCGTGGCCGGCGGACAGAAATGCGCTGACGGCCTGATCGAGGTTGACGCGCTGTTGCCGGATGGAGAGCGCGCCTGCCGCCTTGAGCCAGTCGCCAAAGCCATCGCCCTGATCGAGGACGAGGTAGTGGAACAGCCCGTCCAGGCGCCGCGCCTGCAGCAGGCCCGGGATGCTCGCCGGGTCTGGCCCCTTGAACGGCATGTCGGCGATCCAGAGCCGAACCCGCTCGGTAAAGTCGTCGGGCGCGGAATAGTTCGCGAGTCTGCCGCGCTCGAGAATGATCAGCGTGTCGGCAAGCCGCTCGATCTCGTCCATCTGATGCGAACAGTAGATGATCGTGGCGTCCTCGGCCTGCGCGCTGTGAATGAGCGCCTCCATGAAGGCGCGCTTGGCCACGACGTCGAGACCAAGCGTCGGCTCGTCCAGAATCAGCAAGTCGGGCTGGCGGGCCAGTGCGATGGCCAAACTGAAGCCGGCGCGCTCCCCTCGCGACAGTTCGCGCACGCGGGCTGAGCGGGAGACGGCGAAATAGCCAAGCACCCTGCTCAGGACGGCTTCGTCCCAGCGAGGGTAGAGCGACCGTTGCATCGCGATGAGGGATTTGAGCCGCAGCCAGGCCGGAAGCGTATGGGCGTCGTTCACATAGCCCACCCGACCTCGAAGCGCGGGTGTCAGGTGATGGGATGGCGAGCCAAGCAGCATCGACTCCCCGGCGTCCGGCGCCTGGAATCCCAGCACGACGCGGAACAGGGTCGACTTTCCCGCGCCGTTGGCGCCGACGATGGCATGAATGCCCGCCCTCGGGATCGCGAGGGTGAGACTGTCCAGCGCCCGCTTCCGGCCATAGCAGTGCGTAAGCGCGCGCGTTTCGAGGACGTTGTCGGTGCGCGCCATCACGCCACCCTGCGCGCGTCGAGGTCCTGGAGCGCCGCGGTGACCGCGGCCAGGGCGATCGAGGGGGGAAGATCGACCTCCACGATGGTCGCCACGAAGGCGCCGACCGCCTCGTCCAGCCGTCGCCGCCGTTCGGTCTGTGACAGGCGCCCCTGCTGTCCCGCCACGAACATTCCCTGGCCATGCTGCCCTTGAAGCCAGCCCTCGCTCGCCAGGTCCGAATAGGCCCTCGCCACGGTATTGCTGTTGACGAGCAACTGGCCGGCCAGCGCCCGAACGCTGGGAAGCCGCGCACCGTGCCCCAGTTCGCCGGTGGTGATGGCCAGCCGGATCTGGTCGGCTATCTGCCGCACGATCGGGCGTGGGCCGCCGGGAGCGAGCACGATCGCCAGGGGAGCCACTCGAGACATGGGGCCTCTCTAATTCCAAGTGTACCATGATACATAGTACACCTCTGTCGCCTCAGGGCAATCCGTCTCCGCCTCGAACGCCTCCAGGCCTTGTGGAGGCGGGGGCTTGATGTGGTCTCGATCAGTTCCCGAGAGGCGCGAAATCCGGTCCCCTTCGGCATGCGGTTGCTTTCCCCCGCGCAAGGGGCATCTACATTGTCGCGATGAGCGAACTGAAACCCGGACTGGACGGCGTGATCGCCGCGGCGAAGCAGGCGCCCGGCCGCGGGCTGCCGCCCGTGCATCTGTGGAACCCCGCCCATTGCGGCGAGATCGACATCCGTATCCGCCGGGACGGCGTCTGGTTCCACGAGGGGACGCCGATCGGCCGCGAGGCGCTGGTGCGGCTGTTCTCGACCGTGCTGCGCAAGGACCCCGACGGTTTCCACCTGGTCACGCCGGTCGAGAAGATGAGGATCGTCGTCGAGGACGCGCCGTTCATCGCCATCCGCGTCGATCGCGAGGGCGAGGCGCTGGTCTTCCAGACCAACGTCGGCGACACGGTCGAGGCCGGCCCCGACAACGCCATCCGCGTGGCGATGGATGCGAAGACAGGCGAGCCCCGGCCCTATCTGCATGTGCGGCGCGGGCTGGAGGCGCTGATCGCCCGGCCGGTGTTCTACGAGCTGGTCGAGATGGCGGCAGAGCGCGACACGCCGGACGGGCCGGTCCTTGGCGTGGAGTCCAACGGCGCCTGGTTCCCGGTCGGGCCGGCGGGGGCGCACCGGCCGTGAATCCGCACGCCTCGCCGGATGAACTGCGCGACTGGATCGCGCGGCATCTGGACCCGTTCGACGACCCGGCCGATCCGCGCCACCCGCCGCGTTCCGACTTCGACATGAACCCGGAGATGGCGCCCCCGGTGCTCGAAGCGCCCAAGCCGGCCGCCGTGCTGGTGGCCCTGGTCGAGCGCAAGGCCGGGCTGTCGGTGCTGCTGACGCGCCGCTCCGACACCCTGCGCAAGCATACGGGCCAGGTGGCCTTCCCCGGCGGCCGCATGGACCCGGGCGAATCGGTTCAGCAGGCGGCCCTGCGCGAGGCGGAGGAGGAGATCGGCCTGGGCCGCCACCACGTCGCCCTGGCCGGGTTATCGACGCCCTACCGCACCGGCACGGGCTATCTGGTGACGCCGGTGGTCGGCTTCGTGCCGCCTGACCTGCCGCTGACGCCGAACCCCGACGAGGTGGCCGACGTCTTCGAGACCCCGTTCGGCTTCCTGATGGACCCGGCCAACTACGAGCGGCGGCACTACGACATGCCCGACGGCCAGCGGCGGCACTTCTACGCCATGACCTGGGAGAACCAGCTGATCTGGGGCGCGACGGCCGGGATGCTGCGGGCGCTCTACGACCGGCTCTACGGCGCGGCCATGGCCTGAACGAGCTCAGAGACCGAAGGGACGCCAAAGAGCCGCTTTTCAGCGCCGGGCCGGCGCCCTAAGTCCTGCGCCATGTCATCGACTGAAACAATCGGCGTGCGCCCCTGGATGGAGCTCTCCGCGACGCGCGCGGTGATGGAGGCGCTTGAGGCGCGCGGCTATGCCGGCTGCGCCCGGTTCGTCGGCGGCTGCGTGCGCAACACCCTGCTGGGCCAGCCGATCGACGATGTCGATATCGCCACCACCCTGACCCCCGACCAGGTCACCGAGGCGCTGGCGACGGCCGGGATCAAGTCGGTGCCCACCGGCGTCGATCACGGCACGGTCACGGCCGTCTCCGAGGGCCGCCCCTACGAAATCACCACCCTGCGCCGCGATGTCTCCACCGACGGCCGCCGCGCCGTGGTGGCCTTCACCCAGAACTGGGAGGAGGACGCGGTGCGCCGCGACTTCCGCCTCAACGCCCTCTACGCCGATCGCGAGGGCCGGGTGTTCGACCCGACCGGCGAGGGCGTGGCCGACGCGAAGGCCGGCCGCATCGTCTTTGTCGGCGACGCGATGACGCGCATCCGCGAGGACTATCTGCGCATCCTGCGCTTCTTCCGGTTCCACGCCTGGTACGGCAAGAGCGACGCCGACCCGGCGGCGTTGGCGGCCTGCAAGGCGCTCAAAGGGATGCTGTCGGGGCGCGCGGCCGAACGCACCCAGAAGGAGCTGCTCAAGCTGCTGGCGGCGCCCGATCCGCGCGCCGCGCTGCGGCTGATGGCGGCGACCAGCGTGCTGTCGGCCGTGCTGCCGCAGGTCAAGGCGTTGGCGCGGTTCGAAAACCTCGTGGCGATCGAGTCGGAGCATTTCTTCGACATCGACCCGGAACTGCGGCTGGCCAGCCTGCTGCCTGATGATCCGAAGGTGGCCCAGGACACGGCCGAGCGGCTGCGCCTGTCGAACGCCCTGAAGGACCGGCTGGTCGCCGCCGCCGGGCGCGAGCCGCGCATCGTGTCCTGGATGAGCCCGCGCGAGACGCGCCGCACCGTCTATCGCCTGGGCGGCCGCGCCTTCGCCGACCGGGTCAGGCTGGCCTGGGCCGCCTCGGACCGTCCGGCCACGGCCAGCCAGTGGCGGGCGCTGATCCCGCTGGCCGAGACCTGGACGCCGCCGGCCTTCCCGCTGACCGGCGAGGACGTGGTCAACGCCGGCGTGCCGCGCGGGCCGCTGGTCGGGCAGGTGCTGCGCGAGATCGAGGACTGGTGGATCGACCTCGACTTCATCGACGACAAGCTGGCGGCGGTCGAGCGGCTGAAGGCCGTGGCCCAGGGGATGGCTTATTAGGTCGGAGTCTCGTTGGTCGTCTCTTCGAGCGGGGCCTCGATGGCGGGTTTGCGGACCAATTGAAATTCGCGCGGCCCGAGGACCTTGAGATCGACCTCATCTCCGGGCTTGAGGTTCATCGCTTTGACGACGGCAACCGGAATTCGGACGGCGAGATCCTTGCCTCGTTTCCCAACGTGCATGGCCCTGCTCCTGATCGGAACTGAGCGGCAGTCCTACCATCGCCGAGCCTGCGGATCGACCAGACTCACCGCACTGTTATCCCGGCCGAAGAGCCGGCGCCAATTCGGTGACAGTTTACGAATTCGGTCCGGGCCGGGGCGGCTCCAGGCTCCCTGCGCGAATTCGTAAACTGTCACCGAATTGCTGAGCTCACGGCCACTTCACCGTCGGCGGCATCGAGCTGAGAATCGACTCGACGTTGCCGCCGGTCTTCAGCCCGAACGTCGTGCCCCGGTCGTAGAGCAGGTTGAACTCGACGTAGCGGCCGCGACGGATCAGCTGTTCCTCGCGTTCCTCGGCCGTCCAGGGCTCGGCCATGCGGCCGCGCACGATCGTCGGATAGATGTCGAGGAAGGCCTCGCCGACGTCCCGGGTGAAGGCGAAGTCGCGGTCCCAGTCGCCGCTGTCGTGGTGGTCGTAGAAGATGCCGCCCGTGCCGCGCGGCTCCTTGCGGTGGGCCAGATAGAAGTACTCGTCGCACCACTGCTTGTATTTGGCGTGCCAGGCCGGGTCGTGGGCGTCGCAGGCGGCCTTCATGGCGGCGTGGAAGGCGACGGTGTCCGGGAAGGCCTGGTCGCGCTGAAAGGCCAGCAGGGGCGTCAGGTCGCCGCCGCCGCCGAACCAGCCCTTCGTCGTGCAGATAAAGCGGGTGTTCATGTGCACGGCCGGCACGCGCGGGCTGGCCATGTGGGCGATCAGGCTGACGCCGGTGGCGAAGAAGCGCGGATCGTCCTGCGCGCCGGGCATATTGGCGGCCATTTCCGGGGTAAAGGTTCCGAAGACCATCGAGGTGTGGACCCCGACCTTCTCGAACAGCCGGCCGTGCATCATCGACATCACGCCGCCGCCGCCGGCCTCGCGCACCCACGGCTTGCGCTCGAACCGCCCGGCCGGTCCCGGATAGAGGTCCGCCGGCGCATCGTCCTCGAGCGCCTCGAAGGCGCTGCAAATGCGGTCGCGGAGCGATTCGAACCAGGCGCGGGCCCGGGTCTTGCGGTCTTCGAGAAGGGCTGAATCGGTCATGAGCGGGCTTTTACAGCCTCTCGCCGGTGCGTCCATGCGGCGCGGATATCCATATTCCCGACATGGTCAGTTGAAATTGGGCGAGACGCGCACTAATCGGTCCTGCCACGGGGCATCACCGGGACGGGGCTCAACCCATTATGGGTCAAGCGCCGCGCGCCGGTCAGGATGCTCCGCCAGGATTTGCGAGCCGCGCCCCGTCGGCGCGACCTTTTTGAAGGGTGATCTAAAGGTGGCCCACACCGCCCCCGACGCAACGACCGCGGTCGCCGGAGACGATCCCTCCCGGCGCGACTTCATCCATATCGCCGCCATCACCGCCGCCGCCGGCGGGGGCATCGCCGCGATCTGGCCCTTCGTCGCCCAGATGAACCCGTCGGCCGACACCCTGGCCCTGGCCAGCGTCGAGTACGACCTGACCAAGATCGAGGCCGGCCAGCAGGTGACGATCAACTGGCGCGGCAAGCCGCTGTTCATCCGCAACCGCACGCCCGAGCAGATCGCGGCGGCGGTGAAGGACGACCAGGCCTCCATGAAGGACCCGCAGACGGACGCCGAACGGACCAAGCCGGGCAAGGCCCAGTGGCTGGTGCTGGTCGGCTCCTGCACCCACCTCGGCTGCGTGCCGACGGTCGGCGGCGGCGAGTACGGCGGCTGGTTCTGCCCCTGCCACGGCTCGGTCTATGACACCTCGGGCCGCATCCGGCTGGGCCCGGCGCCCCTGAACCTGGCGGTTCCCGAATACGCCTTCCTTTCCGACACCAAGGTCAAGATCGGCTGAGCGAGATGAGCGGACATTCGACCTACCAACCCAAGACCGGTTTCGAGCGCTGGCTCGACGCCCGCCTTCCGATCATCCGCCTGGGGCACGACAGCTTCGTCGATTACCCGACGCCGCGGAACCTGAACTACTGGTGGACCTTCGGCGGCATCCTGTCGCTGTGCCTGGGCGTCCAGATCATCACCGGCATCGTGCTGGCGATGCACTACACGCCCAGCGCGGCCGGCGCCTTCAACTCCGTCGAGCACATCATGCGCGACGTGAACTACGGCTGGCTGCTGCGCTACATGCACGCCAACGGGGCGTCGATGTTCTTCATCGCCGTCTACATCCACATGCTGCGCGGCGTGTACTACGGCTCCTACAAGGCCCCGCGCGAAGTGCTGTGGATCCTCGGCTGCGTCATCTACCTGATCATGATGGCCACGGCCTTCATGGGCTACGTGCTGCCCTGGGGCCAGATGAGCTTCTGGGGCGCCACGGTGATCACCAACCTGTTCAGCGCCATCCCGGTGGTCGGTCCGGCGATCACCACCTGGCTGTGGGGCGGCTTCGCGGTCGATAACTCCACGCTCAACCGCTTCTTCTCGCTGCACTACCTGCTGCCGTTCATGATCGCCGGCGTGGTGATCCTGCACGTCTGGGCGCTGCACGTGGTCGGCCAGAACAACCCGACCGGCATCGATCCCAAGTCGAAGTCCGACACCCTGCCCTTCACCCCGTACGCGACGGTGAAGGACGGCTTCGCGATGAGCCTGTTCCTGATCCTCTTCGCGGTGTTCATCTTCTACATGCCCGACTCCCTGGGCCACCCGGACAATTACACGCCGGCCAACCCGATGGTGACGCCGCCGCACATCGTGCCCGAATGGTACTTCCTGCCGTTCTACGCGATCCTGCGCGCCGTCCCGGACAAGCTGATGGGCGTGCTGGCTATGTTCGGCGCCATCGCCTGCATCTTCGCCCTGCCCTGGCTCGACACCTCCAAGGTCAAGTCGATGCGCTACCGCCCGCAGGCCAGGATCTATTTCTTCTTCTTCCTGGTCGCCTGCGTGATCCTCGGCTTCTGCGGCGCCAAGCTGCCGGACGCCCAGGTGATCCCCGGGCTGACGACGGTGTTCGTCATCGACTACGATCTCAACACCTTCGTCTGGCTGTCGCGCCTCTCCACCCTCTACTATTTCGCCTATTTCCTGGTGGTGATGCCGGTGCTGGGTCTGACCGAGAAGCCGCTGCCTACGCCTGAAACCATCTCCTCGCCGGTTCTCGGCGTCGAAACGAAGGACTGAGCCCCGATGCTGCGCAAAGTCACCCTGCTCGCGGCGGCGCTGGTTCTGGTCGGCGGCCCCGCCCTCGCCGCCGCCAAGGTCCGCGAGCCCAACGAGATCGCCTTCAGCTTCGAAGGTCCGTTCGGCCGCTACGACCAGGCCCAGCTCCAGCGGGGCTACAAGGTCTATCGCGAGGTCTGTTCGGCCTGCCACAGCATGAACCTGGTGGCGTTCCGGAACCTCGGCGACGCCGGCGGCCCGTTCTTCGATCCGAAGTATCCGAACCCCAACGACAACCCGGTCGTCAAGGCGCTGGCCGCCGACACCCAGATCGGCGACATCGACGGCGAAACGGGTGACGCCATCAAGCGTCCTGGCATCCCGGCGGACAGGTTCCCCGCGCCGTTCGCCAACGACGCGGCGGCCAAGGCCAGCAACGGCGGCGTCGCGCCGCCCGACCTGTCGCTGATCGCCAAGGCGCGCGAAGGCGGCCCGGCCTACATCGCCTCGCTGATCGCCGGCTTCGGGACGCCGCCGGCCGGCCTGACCGTGCCCGCCGGCCTGAACTACAATCCCTATTTCCCGGGCGACGTCTCGGCCAACTGGACCGGCGACCACGCCCACACCCCTCCCGGCGGTTTCATCGCCATGGCCCCGCCGCTAACGGCGGACCAGGTCAGCTTCGACGACGGCACGAAATCCACCATCAAGCAGCAGGCCGAGGACGTGGCCGCCTTCCTGATGTGGACCGCCGAGCCGAAGATGGAGGAGCGCAAGCACATGGGCTTCTCGGTGCTGATCTTCCTGATCCTGTTCTCGGGGCTGCTCTACGCCAGCTACCGCCGGGTGTGGCGGGACGAGAGCCACTAACCAGACGCTGTCGCCGTCGAACCGTTGAAAGGCCCGGGATCGCTCCCGGGCCTTTTTTCATTCCGGGGTCCGCCGCACGGCCGCGACCAGCTGTCCCCTGGGACTGATTGTCCGGCCCCCTCGGCGCGATCCGGGACGGACTATCCAGTCCCAAGGGACAGGAAAGCCCGCCCCGGCGTTAAACCTCGCCCGTGATCAGCCCGCCCCGTTGGCCTCGAATAGCGCCACCGTCCGCTGGCGCGACAGCTCGGCGTCGGCCAGGTCTGACTCGGGTCGACCGTCGTTGTTGAAGCCGTGGCCGGACGCCTCGTAGATCCACACCGGGACCTCCGGATGGGCAGCCTGGACCTTCGCCCTCACCGCGTCGCAGGGGATATGGCCGTCCCTGCGGCCCAGATGCAGCTCCACGGGGCAGGAGAGGGGCAGGGCGGCCATCCCGGCCACCTGGCCGCCGTAGTAGCTGGAGCCAGCGCTGAGGCCCGTGCAGCGCGACGCCGCCAGCCAGACCATGGTCCCGCCGTAGCAATAGCCGACGATGAACACCGGCCCGCGCGGCTTGAGGAAGTCGATACAGGCCTGGATGTCGCTCATGGCGTTGTCCGGGCCGTTGGTGGTGGCCAGTTTGACCGCGTTCTGGAACGCCGCCGCGTCGTCATGTTCGGCGACAAAGCCCGGTTCCTGCCGGTCGAACATCGACGGAGCCAGCACCTCGTAGCCCCGGGCCTCCCAGCGCGCGACGTCCTCGTGGACGTATTTGTCGAGGCCGAAGATCTCCTGGATGACGATCACCCCGCCCCTGCGCGGCCCGTTCGGCTGACCGTGCAGCGCGGCGAAGGCGAAGCCGTCGTGGCCGGAGGTGATGTGGATCATGTCGGCCATGGGGGGCTCGGCGGTTAGTGGGGTTTGAAGACGGCGCAGGTTCGCGGCGTTTGCGGCCCACCGCGGGGGGAGCCGAAGAAAAAGCCGCTGAAATGCAGCAGGCCGTCGTCGCCAGTGCTGGCCTTGCCGTCCAGGTCGGCATCGGCGGGGACGTGATTGCCTCCGGTGGGCTTGAGTACGATGGCGCCGGTCGCCGGGTCGAAGCTGTAATCGCCCCAATAGTCGATGTATCGCTCGAACGGCATCCAGGTGACTTCGAACTTGCCGCCGTCGATGAAGTGCAGTTCGCGCAGGAGCGGCTCGCCGGCCGGGCAGTCGGCGTCGCCGACCTCGCTCCAGTAGCCGGTGAGTACGACGGCCTCCCTGGCGACGACGGTGAAATCAACGGCGGCGGTCTTGCCGTCGAATTCGGCGGTCAGTCTGACCTGCGTCCCGGGAACGGCCTTGTCGGCGATGATCAGCCTGCTGTGGTCGGCCGAAAGGGTCGCGGCCGCCGGGACGGACAGTTTCCAGTGCTTCAGGCAGGCAAGGGGCAGGGGGCCGCCCCAGGGGTTGTTCAGGCCGATCCCTACGGCCTGCACCTTCAGTTCCGCGCCCTGCCGCGTGATCTCCGGCGTGACGAACAGGCGGTAGGCGTCGCCCTTCGCGTCCTGGCAGGCCTCCGCCAGCGCGGCGCCGGTCAGGGGCGGCGTCTCCGCCAGCGCGGTGCGCGGCAGGGCGAGGCTCAGGACGGCGGCCAAGGCGAGCAGGGTCGGGCGCATCGAGGGCATTCCCCATTCTGGCAGACGATCTGGAGGAGCCGCAACCGCCGCCTCAAGCCAGCGGCGGCACGATCTCGCTCATCACCGCGCCGATCTCGTCGTGCAGCACCAGGTCGGCATAGCGGTCCATGTCGGTGGCCTCGCGGTTGACGATTACCAGCATGGCCCCGTTGCGCTTGGCCAGCAGCGGGAAGCCGGCGGCCGGGAAGACCACCAGCGACGAGCCCAGCACCAGGAACAGGTCGCAGGCCAGGGTCGCCTCCTCGGCCCGCTCCATCTGGTCCTGGGGCATCGGCTGGCCGAACGAGATGGTCGCGGTCTTGACGATGCCGCCGCACGACCGGCAGGCCGGGATCTCGCCGCGCTCAATGAAGGCGGGCCTCAGGCGATGCAGTTCGTGCCGCAGGGCGCAGCTGAGACAGGTCGCGTAGCTGGCGTTGCCGTGCAGCTCAATGATCCGCTCGTCGGGGATGCCGCTGTCCTGGTGCAGGTTATCGACGTTCTGGGTGATGACGCTCATCGCCTTGCCCGAGGCGACCAGCCGCGCGACCGCGTCGTGGCCGGCGTTCGGCGCGCGGCCCGTCCAGCCGGCGGAGCCGTTGAACACGCGCGTCCAGGCCTCGCGGCGCATGTCCTCGCGGGCGACGAAGTCGGGAAACTGGATCGGCTTCATCTTCGACCAGACGCCGCCGGGACCGCGGAAGTCGGGAATGCCGGACTCGGTGGACATCCCCGCGCCGGTGAACACCACCATCCGGCGGGCGTCCTCGATCATCCGGGCCAGTTCCGCGCGCCTGCTCATGTGAGGCGGCTCATCAGGGCGCGAAGCTCGACCGGGCCTTCACGCCCCAGTGGCCGTCCTCGCGGGTCACGACATAGATCGAGTCGAACCCGCCGATGACCGAGCCGTCGGCGCGGTAGCGGCTGAAGCGGGTGTCGAAATGCACCTTGTCGGCGCCCGCGTGGATCACCTCGCGGCGTTCCCAGGCAGAATGATGCCAGTCGCTCAGGGCGCCCTGATCGAACATGCCGGGCTGGTGATAGCCCGGCTGGATGATGGTCATGGTGTTCGAGGCGAAACGCACGCTGGGGAAGTTGAAGGTCTTTTCCCAGGCGGCCAGGTCGCGCGCGTTGAACGCCGCCATGAAGGCGTCCAGGACGGCCTGCGCGGCGGCGATGGCGTCGGCGTGATCGGTCATGCGGGGAGCTTATTACGCCAATCCCCCCGCCGTCATGGCCCGACTTGTTCGGCCACCCAGGAACACGGTCAGCGGAGAATGGAGAACCGGCGCGCCAGCGTCATGCGCCTCAGCGCATGGGTAGCCCGGACAAGCCGGGCCATGACGGACGTTGTTAAACGTTGAACCGGAAGTGCATCACGTCGCCGTCCCTGACGATATACTCCTTGCCCTCGGAGCGCATCCTGCCGGCGTCCTTGGCGCCCTGTTCGCCCTTGAACGCCACGAAGTCGTCGAAGCCGATGGTCTCGGCCCGGATGAAGCCCTTTTCGAAGTCGTTGTGGATCACGCCGGCCGCCTGGGGCGCGGTGCAGCCGATCTCGATGGTCCAGGACCGGGCTTCCTTGGGGCCGACGGTGAAGTAGCTCTGCAGGCCCAGCAGCGCGTAGGCCTCGCGGATCAGGCGGTTGAGGCCCGGCTCGTGCAGGCCCAGCGTCTCGAGGAACTCGGCCCGTTCGGCCGGATCGAGCAGGGCGATCTCGCTCTCGATCTGGGCCGAGATGACCACGCTCTTGGCGTTGTCGGCCTTCGCCCGTTCGGCGACCTTGTCGGAGAAGGCGTTGCCCTTGTCGGCCGAGGCCTCGTCGACGTTGCAGACATAGAGCGCCGGCAGCGAGGTCAGCAGCTGCAGCATGTGCCAGGCCTTGTAGTCTTCCGGCGCGACCTTGGCGGCGCGGGCCGGGCGGCCGTTGCTCAGTTGCTCGAGGGCCAGCTTGACCAGCCGCAGCGTCTCGGCGCTGTCCTTGTCCTGGCGCTCGCGCTTCTCGAGGTTGGGCACGCGCTTTTCGAGGCTTTCGAGGTCGGCCAGCATCAGCTCGGTCTCGATGATGTCCAGGTCCGACAACGGGTCGATGCGGCCCTCGACATGGGTGATGTCGGTATCCTCGAAGCAGCGGGCCACGAAGGCCACGGCGTCGCAGTCGCGGATGTTGGCCAGGAACTGGTTGCCCAGGCCTTCGCCCTTCGACGCGCCGCGCACGAGGCCGGCGATATCGACGAAGTTGATCCGCGAGGGGATGATTTCCTTGGACCCGACGATGCTCGCCAGCACCTCGAGCCGCGGCTCGGGCACGGCCACGTCGCCGGTGTTCGGCTCGATGGTGCAGAACGGATAGTTGGCGGCCTGGGCGGACGCCGTCTGGGTCAGGGCGTTGAACAGGGTCGACTTGCCCACGTTGGGCAGGCCGACGATCGCGACTTTAAGGGCCATGGGGTCTTTTGAGTTGTCAGTTCCGGGAGGCGCGACCTAGCACGTCCTCGGGCATATGGCGAAAGGGATTGATCGCGCGAACGGCGCCATAGAGCTGGCCGTCATTAAGGTCCTCGCTCAGGAAGTGGGTGCAACCGGCGGCGTTGGCGGAGGCGAGGAGGAGCGCGTCATAGTAGGCGACGCCATAGCGATCCTCGAAACGCCAGGCCTCTGGCACAAGGGCTGCGTTGAGCGGTGCTTGGGCATAGGGTGCGAAAAGTTGGACAAGCCGCCTCGCGCGGGGCCGTTCCACGTTCAGCCGCTTTTTACGCTGAATAACCCAGTAAACTTCATTCAGAACCTGCGGGCTTAGGCGGAGGGCCCTCGAACGGATGAGGGTTTTCACCCACACTAGGGCCCTGATTCTCTTGGCCGGTTCGTTCCGATCCACGAGGTAGATCAAGGTCGTCGAATCGACGAAAGCGCTCGTCGCTGTCGTAGAGTTCGCTGCGGTCAAAGGCTTTCCCGTTCTCGCTGATGGGTATCCTGGGTGTCGCTAGGAACTCATCGATCGCTCGGACGGCCTCCTCGATATCGTCCTCAGCGCCGCGCGTCCTCGACCCGGCCAGCAGCTCGCCGATCCAGCGGGAAACGCTTTGTCCCGCTTCAGCCGCTTTCACCCGCACCCAGGCCAGCGTGTCGTCGTCCATGCTGATGGTGACGTTCTTCATCACACGAACTTCGTGACTCACGAACTTCGTGTCAAGGTTTGTCGCCTCGGTCGGCGACTGCTCGCGGCGGGCCTGACTGGCCGGGCATTCGCCGGGAGACGGGTCGCCTAGCTAGCCCAGGGCGGCGGCGGCGAAATCGCGCCAGGCGCGGGCCTCGTGGCGGAAGTGGCTGGTCGTCTTGGCCGCCCGTTTGTCGATTTCGGTCAGTGCCTCGGCGGCCTCGTCGCGGCGGCCGACCTCGGCGAGAAAAGCGGCGTAGCGGGCCAAGCCCTCAAGACCTGGCAGGCGTGCGGCCGCCCATTGATAGGCCGTGTCCGCCTCGGCCGTGCGGCCGAGCGCATGGAAGGCGCGACCCATGGCGAGGGCCGCCGGCGCGGTGCGGCCAGCCTCACCCTGTTCGCCCAACCGCTCAAGTAGCGCCAGGGCCTCGGCCGGCCGGTTCAGCTCCAGCAGCGCTCTCGCTCGGCCGAGCAGCAAAGTCGGGTCGTCGGCGTGAATGCCGGTGGCGGCTTCGGCATAGAGACGTTCGGCCTCGTCGAACCGGCCCAGCGCCGCCGCCGCCGCGGCCATGCGCATGCGGGCGCCGGCCGTGGGACTGTCATCCACCGCCGCCTGGGCCGCGCGATACTCCCGTTCCGGGTCGAGGGCCTGGCGCGCAACCCGACCGAATCGGCGCGCCGTCGGGCCGCCCATGAGGTCGGGCAGGACGCTGGTGAGGATATAGATCAGGCTGCCGACGCCGGGAAAGGCGAGCAGGATGAACATCCAGTACATCGGGCGGCCCGTGCGCACGACGTGGATGCACATGGCGATGGCGAGCAGGTAGGAGAGGCCGAAGGCGGGGATCATGGCGCTACTCTGACGCGAGATGCTCCGCCGTCAATCACTGTCGCTCGCCTGTTTGCGCGGATCGGCCTTGGCCGCCGGGGCCAGGCGCAGGACCTCGGCCTGGTAGCGGTCGTCGTCGCCGGCGGCGGCGAAGGGCAGGGCGTCGGCCAGGGCCTCGAGCAGAGGGTCGAGCCAGACCTTGTCGACCTTGTGGAAGTCGCCGAGCACGTAGTGCATCACCGCGTCCTTGTCGCCCGGATGGCCGACGCCGATGCGGGCGCGGCGGAAGTCGGCGCCAACCTGGGCCGTCACCGAGCGGATGCCGTTGTTGCCGGCCGCGCCGCCGCCGGTCTTCATGCGGAAGCGGCCTGGCGCGAGGTCGATCTCGTCATGGAAGACGATCACATCGGCGGGCTTGAGCTTGAAGAAGCGCACCGCCTCGCCGACCGCGCGGCCGCTCTCGTTGTAGAAGGTCTGGGGCTTGAGCAGCAGCAGCCTGACCGGGCCGTCGGGGGTTTCCACCTGGCCTTCGCAGGCCAAACCCTGGAAGCGCGCGCGCCAGGGGGCGGTGGCCCAGCGGCGGGCGATGGCGTCCATGGCCAGGAAGCCGACGTTGTGGCGGTTCTTCTCGTACCTGGGCCCGGGGTTGCCCTGGCCGGCGAGGATCAGCGTCATGTCGATCTCCCTGCGGCGGTTGCGGGCGGGGGCTCAAACGAAAACGGGCGAGCCTAGGCCCGCCCGTTCCCGAATAACATTGCGAGACCGATCAGGCTTCCGCTTCGCCTTCGGCCGCTTCGGCGGCTTCGGACATGCCGGCCGAGGAGACCTTCAGGGTGGCCAGCACGAAGTCGCGGTCGCCCAGGACCGGGGTGACGCCCTTGGGCAGGGCGATGTCGCTGATGCGGATCGTGTCGCCCAGCTCCTTGGTCGACAGATCGACGAGGAGCTCTTCGGGAATGGCGTCGGCCGGGCAGTTCAGCTCCACGTCGTGGCGCACGACTTCCAGCGAGCCGCCCTGCTTCAGGCCGGGGCAGACGTCCTGGTTCTTGAAGTGAACCGGGATGGCGATGCGGACCGTTGAGCCCTCTTCGACGCGCAGCAGGTCGAAGTGCACCGGCTCGTCCGTCACCGGATGGAACTGGATGTCCTTGGCGATGACCGGCTGGCTCTCGGCGCCGTACTTCAGCGTCACCAGGTGGCCGTGCAGCTGACCGGTCTGGAGCGACTTGCGGAACTCGTTGGCCTTGACCGAGATGGCCACGGGACCCTTCGGGCCGCCGTAAAGCACGCCCGGCACCTTGCCGGCGCGGCGGGCTTCGCGGGCGCCGCCCGTGCCGGTGCGGTCGCGGACTTCGACGTTGAGGACGATCTCGGCCATGGTCTTACGGCTCTCAAAACGAAGTCGCCGCGGCAGAAAGACTCCGCGCGGCGACGGTCGGTGAATTCAGGGTGGGGCTCGATACACGTTTTCAGCGGACGGCGCAACGCCGCCCGCGGAGAGTCTTAACGGCGCACGGCCGGCTTCTTGGGCGACCTGGCCGCGGCGGTGGTCCTGCGGGCGGGCGCGGGGGCCACGACGGGCCGGATCGGCTCGGGCGGCATGGTCGCGCCGGACCATTTGACCACGCAGGCGCCGGTGTCGATCAGGATGTGCTGGCCCATGCAGAAGATATCCTCGTAGTGCGGCTTGGACACGGCCAGGCACTGGTAGAGGTTCAGCTTGGCCATGTTCAGGCAGTAGGCGGCGTTGGGCTCGGCCGACAGGGTGGTGATGGCCGCCAGGTTGGCGTCGCCGGCCTCGCCGATGGCCGCCAGGGCCGCCAGGGTCAGGCCGCGCACGACCAGCGGCGACCAGGGCGGCGGGGCGCTGACGGCCGTCAGGCCCAGCGGCGTGGCCGCCATCGGGCCGGTGCTGGCCTGCTGCATCAGCATCACGTCGGCCGCGTCGCCCATCATCGGCGTGGCCGACAGCGACTTGGCGGCGATCAGCCGGCCGTCGCGGTCGGTCACCGAGGCCTTGGACCAGGCGCTGTGCTGGACGTCATAGGCGGCCTGCTTCACGGCGCGGCCGTTGACCACCATGCGCTGGCCCTCGGCGCCGAGGGCCTGCAGGATCAGGCCGGCGGCGCTTTCGGCGCCCGGCAGGATGGTGGCCATGTTGGGGTTCGAGATCAGCTGGTCGCGCATGGCGATGCGCTGGGCCGGATCGGCGGCCACCTTGCGCAGCTCGGCCACGAAGGTCGGATCCTGCAGCGCGACGATGGCGGCCCAGGCCACGGCCCCGCGCAGGAACTGCTTGGGTTCGTAGGCGGCGGCCGTGCGCAGCGAGACCTGGATGTCGTCGCCGCTCTTGAAGGCCGGCGAAATGGCGTTGGCCCGGGCCATGTAGCCGCGCCAGGCGCTGGCTTCCTGGATCAGGCTCGGCGCCAGGGTGATCGGCGGGGGCGGCGGCGGCGGCGGCGGCGTGTAGGGCGCGGGACCGTCGGGGGCGCAGCCGGCCAGGGTGGCGGCGAAGGCGAGGGCGACAAGCGCCGGCGCGAAACGCGCGGAAACGTGAGATTTCATGGAACGCAGCTTCCCCGTCACAGCCCGATGAAGTCAATACAGCGCGCGCGAGCGGCGAGAATGTGACGCAGGGGGTTTAAGGGGGCATTTACGATGGTGGCCGGCGGAGGACGGCCGGGGTCTAGCCCCTAGTCCCTAGTCGCTAGCCCCTTCTTGCTACGCCTCAGTCGAACAGCTTCGACACCGACTCCTCATTGGCGATGCGGCGGATGGCCTCGCCGATCAGCGGGGCGCAGGAGACGGCGCGGATTTTCTCGCAGGCCTTGACCGGGTCCGACAGCTCGATCGAGTCGGTGACCACCAGCTCCTTGAGCACCGAGGCGGTCACCCGGTCGGCGGCGGCGCCCGACAGCACCCCGTGGGTGACATAGGCGCTGACCTCGGTCGCGCCGTGCTCGCTCAGCGCCTTGGCCGCGTTGCACAGGGTGCCGGCGGAATCGACGATGTCATCGAACAGGATGCAGCGGCGGCCGGAGACCTCGCCGATGATGTTCATCACCTCGCTCTGGCCGGGGCCCGAGCGGCGCTTGTCGACGATCGCCAGGTCGGCGTTGATGCGGTTGGCCAGGGCCCGGGCGCGGACCACGCCGCCGACGTCGGGCGAGACGATCAACAGGTCGTCGGTCTTGCCGTAGCGCGCGCGGATGTCCTGGGCCAGCAGCGGCACCGGCAGCAGGTTGTCGGTGGGGATGTCGAAGAAGCCCTGGATCTGGCCCGCGTGCAGATCCATGGTCAGCACCCGGTCGGCCCCGGCCCGGGTGATCAGGTTGGCCACCAGCTTGGCCGAGATCGGTGTGCGGCCGCCGGTCTTGCGGTCCTGCCGGGCGTAGCCGAAATAGGGCATCACCGCCGTGATCCGCCGCCCCGAGGCCCGCTTGAGCGCGTCGATGCAGATCAACAGCTCCATCAGATTGTCGTTGGCCGGATAGCTGGTCGACTGGATGACGAACACGTCCTCGCCGCGCACGTTCTCGTCGATCGTGACAAACACCTCGTTGTCGGCGAACCGCCGCACCTGGGCCTTGGTCAGCGGGATGTCGAGGTACTCGGCGATATGGGTCGCGAGCGTGCGGTTTGAGTTGCCGGCAAGCAGCTTCATTTCGACGACTCTTCGCGCTGGGAACGTTGGGCGGCTTCTAGCAGGGGAGGCGTGGGGGGCAAGGCGGATTCGCCCCTCGGGGGGCGCGGATTGTCGCGGGAATCCGCACGCGCTCCCCGAAACAGGGGCAACAGGGGAAATTCGTCCCGGTGCGGCGGGTTCGGGCCGGCAGCGGGGACTGCTTCGCCCGCAGGGCGTAGCTGTCCCTGTGTTCCGGGCGCTGGCGGGGACAGCTACGCTTCGCGAAGCAGTCCCCAGGTGGTGCTGAAGCGCGTTCATACCGACAGGATAACCCCGCCCTGAGCGGCGGGAGCTCATGGCCCGCATTTTAAGCGCGGGAGTCTCGCGGATGTCCCGCCTTGTCCCGGGATTATTGGTCTCGGGAGTCCCTATTAAAGAGCGTTTTCATTGAATACGCGCTATGGTATAAATAAACCATGGCGAACGTGAAGAAAGGTCAGCTCGTCGCGGCTGGAGAGTGGTGGAAACACCTCGGCTGGACCAAGCGCGCTTTCTGGAAGCGCCAGCGCCAGGCTGACCGGCGGGAGGCGGCCGCCCAGAAGACGGACGGGTAGGGGGAGGTGTGCTATGATGTTGGCCATGGCGTACGACCGCATCGAGATGAAGCCCGGCGTGATGGGCGGAAAGCCGGTGATCCGCGGGACCCGCATTCCCGTGGCGATCCTCGTGCGCGAGTGCGCCCATGGTTCTCCCGAATACGTCGCGGACCTCTTTGACGGCGTGACGGCGGACGATGTCAGGGCGGCGTTGGCCTTCGCCGCCACGCGCGGCTGACTCCCCCCAAGTTCCGCTCATCCCCGCGAAGGCGGGGACCCAGGCTTTTTCAGAGCTTCGGCTCACGGTCCAGGCACGGCGCGCCGCCAACCGGAAAGGTGAGCCGCTGCGTCAAAAACACCTGGGTCCCCGCCTT